>Ga0247837_1000561_pt1 | contig 79042 bp, 82 predicted proteins | sample LaCtaG_2_FD_187115 | JGI IMG/M metagenome (GOLD analysis project Ga0247837, IMG submission 187115) | Freshwater microbial communities from meromictic Lake La Cruz, Castile-La Mancha, Spain - LaCruzMarch2015_14.5m | ecosystem: Environmental > Aquatic > Freshwater > Lake | place: Spain: Castile-La... | reverse complement strand
CTTGTGGCTTTGAAAAGATAATATTATTGACGTTGTAGCCTTTGGCTGAAGTTAATTGGATGTCTGACATTTTTATTTAGTATATTATTTTTTTAAATTTGATTTTTTAAAAATCAATTTTTTTTTACACTTTAAAAATTAACCTATATAATAAATGTTAACCAAACCATGGAAATATAAAGAAGACTGGTTAGTTTGGCCTAATGCCGCGATTGATAATATGAGTTATAATAGAGTTGATTGTGCAGACACAATTAATGGTGTATGTTATTATAATATACCTATCGAAGAATGTATAGATAAATCAACCGATGGATTTGGGTATCATGTTCAATTTAAAAATGGCAAAAGTTTGTGTGTTCCATTAAGAACATCTTTATATCCAGATATAAATGCTGTTTATAAAGTTGTAAGTCAAGATGTACATTCAAAGTTGGACGATGTTTCAGTCTCTACATTTATAAATACAAAGAAATATGAATTTCCGCCTTTGCGCTCAAATATATTTTTTTATTTTGATGTGTTATTATTAAGAAATTGTCAAACGGGCTTAATATTAAGCGATAAAAAATTAGAGGATAATAGAATTGAATTTTTAAAAGAGTACGATAATAATGTAAATATTCAAATTATACCTAAATATAGTGCTGTAAAACAATTAACCAATAATGAAAATATACTATACGGAGCAGAGTTTAATATTATTATCGAAAAAAGTACTTTATTTCTAACCTTTAATAGTTTAACAAATACTTTTATATGGACGCAATCTAATATAGATGAAGTAAATACTTTTTTTAAAATTATACCTTTAAACATGGATGGAGTGTATGATAAAAGTAAATTAAATACACCGATTAGTTACGCTGATAAGTTTACTATTTTTTACTCTAATAATATAGCTCTTAAACTAAATAGCGATAATATTTTGATAGGCGAATATGCCACAATAGAAAAATTATCGGAAGAAAGTGATACACTTATGAAGAGTACATTTTGTGTCATATCTAAGATGATCGGATATTATTGTGAAAATGATCAGTGTAAACCGGTACCATTAATTAATGTTACTAGAGATATAAAGACAGATGAAACTTTATATAATAATTCAACAGTTGGAAGAAATAAAGATTGTTGGGGTGCCTGTAAATATTGGGATAAAGAAACAAATTCAATACCTGAATATTCAACGAAAAAACCACCCTATAATTTTATTTCAAACAATAAAAATAAAATTAAAAGTATAATACTATTAGTTATGCTTACTACATTAATTTATGTTCTATATTTACAATTAAGATAAAGGATTTTCAGCAGCAGTTTCTTTGAGAGCATTCTCTTCCTTCATTTTTTTAGTGTGAATTTTAGCGAACTTGTACAAAATTTTTTTAAGATCATAAGGAAGGTCATTAAAATCAAACATAATATCGTTGTTGATAAACTTGCCGGAATATGGTAATATCATTGAATTTGCATTATGGTTATTTTCTAACTGATAACAAAGTATAAGTATATAAATAATTTCACACCCAGCAGTATCAAAAGTTTTTACAAGTTTCATAAACTTGTCTTGTTCTTTTTGTGACATTTCTTCATTTTCTAAGTCTTTAGCCAAGTTATTGTATAAGGGAAATATAATAGTGGACATTTTTATTTTAAAAGTTATCACACCTTTTAAAATTCAATTTTTTATTTAAAATAGCCTTTATTTTCAGTAAATTTTAAAAAAGAATTATCTTCTTTAACTTGGGGTACATGATACCCTTCTTGTTCGTTAAATTCCAAATATGAAACAGCATCTGAATCACCATACAAAGGTATTCCCATATCACCTAATATAGGATGCTGTTTTACTTGGTGCATTTTTCTTTGATTATTGTTACTTTCGTTTGTAAATTTTTGTTTACTATTAACCGAGTTATAGACTTCAACTATAAATCTTCTTATTTCATTGCCATCATGAGGCCCTTTGTAAATCATATAAGGCTTGCCAGATATAAATAGGATAATTAGAGGTACATAGGTTATTGGAAGTATAGTATTTTTTGATTTTTTTATGAGTTCCTTATGAAGGTTAATGTTGACTAACCCAAATTGACATCCATTTATTGACCCTGGTAATTTTTTAAATACAGGTATTAAAGAGTTACAATGTTTGCATTGCACAGAATAAAAAAGAATTAACGAGAATCCAGATAATGTATTACAAAGGATAGGTCCATTTGTACCTTTCGCTATATTAAAATCATCATTTCCTAAAAATAGTAATCCAGCCATATTAATTTATTTAAAAAAAATATATATTTAAATCAAAAAATAAAAAATATTAATATAATAAAAATGGAATCTATTAAAATTTATAGCGTGCGCGGCGATTATGGTCCCTTAAGTAATAATTTTAAATCTTATACAAATATCGATGATGAAAGCTGGTTATCTATATCAAATTACATATATACAAAAGCTTTGCCATCTATAATGTATAACGACAAAATTAAAAAAGCAAATCCAATAGATATTCATGATAAATTTGACCGCTACAAGTGTAAATCAGAACAAGATGTTTTATCTGTCGGATTACTAGAAGCTTTAAGAGTTAAATTTCAGAATCCTAAGATAATGGATATTTTACTTTCAACTGGAAACTCTCCTATAATATATAAGTCTAACAACGTTTTTTTGGGAGATGGAAAAGACGGGGATGGAAAAAATATGTTAGGTAATTATATGGTTCAAATTAGAGATGAAGTTTTAAATGAAAAAAAAAGAGAAAGAGAGATTGCCGAAAGAGAAGAACTAATATATAAAGCATATTTAGCTAGATATACGCTACAAAATGCATTTGATAATGACGATGATTTAAAAGAATACTTTGATTTATCTTTCGATGAAATAATTAATAAGTATGGAAGAGAAAAATTATTAAAATATCAAGTTGGAAAATATTCTACCGATAAAAAATATTTTTATAAAGATGAAGTGTTTTTACCTGAAGAAGTATTTACAAAATATTCGGAAAAAAATTATTTGAATTATCTACCTACAAAATCTACTATCTTAGAATTTTATAATGAATCATCGGAGGAAGATAAAAGCTTTATTAATCTAGCTGTTTTGTATCCAAATATTTTGATATATAAAATTCGAAAAGATTTACAAAATCTTGCTATTAGAAAAGAGAATAATCTAAAAAATAAGGTATTTGATATGTATGTCCAAGATCTTATTAAGAAAAAATTTCCAGATTTAGATAAAGAAAAGCAAGAAATGTACAAAAATAAGATGATATCGAATATAACATATGAACAATTTGATACAACAAGAAATAAAGTGTATTATGATTTGTTGGAAAATCCAAACGATCTTCAAGATGAAGTCAAAATCTTAACCTCAAGAGCAGATATTCCAAGTAAAGAGGAAATAAAAGATGCTGAGCTTATTGATATTACAGATGTTAATTTTTTAGAAAAAAATAAAAAGAAAGAGTATGTTGAAGAGGTTAAATTAGAAATCGAACCACAACTACTACCTATAGTTGAGTTAGAAGAAGATGAAGATCGTCCTTTCAATCCTTTAGATTTTGGTGAATATAAGGTAAAAAAACCTAAAATAAAGAAAAAAAATAAAAAGTCAGAATTTATGGAGGAAATAGTTGATAGTAGTTCTAGCGATGATGGAGCTTCTGATGATGAAGAAGATTATAAAAAAAAATATAAAGAAGGTAGTGAAGCAAAAAAAGAATTAGAAAAAGTGTATGAACAACAAATAGAACTACAAAAAAAACTTAAAAAAGTTAAAGAAATAAAACCTAATACAGAATTTCAAGTTGTAGATAAAAGTAGATTAAACGATAGAGATTTTAAAGTAGTTGAAAATATTATACTAAAATCTGATAAAGCTTTTTCAATGTGGTATAATGCCCAACTAGCTGAAATAAAAAATAAATATGACGAATATGTAAAAGAAAATAAGGATAAAATAGAACAAAAAAAATTTTTAGCCGAAGAAAAAAGAAAATTGGATGAAAAAATAAAAATAAAAATAGATACAGAGGTTAAGAAAGAAAAAAATATTTTTGAAAAAAAAGTAAAAGAAGCGATAAAAAAATATCGCCTTAAACTTGAAAGTTCAAAAAAAGAAGATGGAACACCTTCTTTTTCAGAAAAAGAAATAAATGAAAAAGTAAATAATTTTGAATATAAACCTGTTAAATATCATGACCCTCTTAAAAATGATTTTACTTTAACAAAAGCAATTGCACAGATACATGAACTTAAAAAAAAAGATATAGTCCCTGATTTAAAAGAAGATGAGTTTAATGTTCCTATCGAGCTCATAAATGTTGGGACACCCGTACTAATATTTGCTGGAAAACCTCCTTTAAATTATGTAATTGAGGACTATAATCTTCAGTTATTATCTCCAATCTACTATACTGGTATGTTAAAAATAAAAAATTTAGAGTACCCTACTATATCCCATTATTTATATACATTATTATTTAGTTTGGAGTATGAAGTAAACACAATAAGAGATGCTTATAATTATATTTTAAACTATCCACTTGATGTGTATAATAATTTATTTGGAGGAAAACCGAATCCTCCATCAAAATTTCTTCGATATGATTTTCTTGCCGAATATTGGACATATGTTAGCTCAATTAAAAATGCTAAAAAATTTGAAATATTAGCCAAAGAAGCTTTAGATATTAAATTTATAAATAATGAGTATCAAGATATATTAATAAAAACAGGATCAAATAATATTATTTATAACGATAAAAGAGATAGTTATCTTGGTACAAAAGATATTACAACTTATAACATAAAAAGAGAAAATTATAGTTCCACAGAAGAGTTTATACTTACATCAAGAAAAGTTGCTATGGTGAATCAAGGATTAAACTTTGTAGGCAAATATTTAATGTGTTTAAGAGAACAAATTACGACTAACAGACTAGACACAACTTTAATAAATGCAAATGATTTTAATAAGTTATATTCACAAGGTAGTTTAACCGCAAAAGAATGGTCCGATTCAGATATAGATAAGATGTGTAAAGATTTTTTACAGGTTAAAAATGGAAGTTTAATGATTAAAGAATGGGTTAATTCAAAGACAGATGATATGTGTAAAACAATTCTAAAGTTCAATCAATATTATAAACTAAAATACGATACAACAATTAATTTTGAGATAGATAATGGTGTTAAAATTATAATTAAAAATATTTACATGAAATCGAAAGATTTATTATTTTTAGCTGATAGTGTTAATATAAAAAATATTCCCTCTAGTTATAGAGATAGAATAAAGAGTAAGTATAAAAATATATTTTACGTATATGATGGTGTATTTTGGAGTAATATTTTTTCAAGCGTACTATTTTTAGTAAATAATATTTCCGAACCTACATTAAACAATATAGAAAAAATATTATACGAGTCAAATATAATTATATCTAACAACAATCCTTGCTTAAAAATAATGCCGACAGCAATTAATGAAATAAATTGCATAGTAGGGGCAATTCTAAATATTCTTTTAAATATACAAAAAATATATAAGGAAGGTGTTATAGGAGAAAATAAAATTTTATCTAGAAATGAAAAGGTTACCGATTTTGAACTGGGACAACTTGATATAGGATTAGCGGTTTCTATTATTTTAAATACTAAGAATATGGTTACAATAGATTTTAAAACTATAGATGAAAAATTATTATACGAGAATATTAAAGATGTTATATTAGGAGAAGAGGGAGAAGATTTTAGACCTATAGTTGATGAAGAAATAGAAGGAGAAGGAGAAGAAGAAGGAGAAGAAGGAGAAGGAAAAGAACCAGAATTTGAATATAGAGATGAATATTTAAGGGATAGCGATGAAGAAGGTGAAGAAGGTAAAAGAGAAGAAGTTGAAGAAGAAGTTGAAGAAGAAGTAATGTCGGAACTAGGTGATTATGATTATAATCAATATAGCGACGATAATGAAGATGATTACGGAGATAATAATGATGGGGCAAATGGCCGTCGTGGCTATAAATCAAAGAAAGTAGATAAAAATAAACTAAGTGAAGATAAGGAGAAAAAAATAAAATTAGATGTACATACAGAAGAACTACATGCATACATATCAAAATATAATTTATTTGGAATACCAGTTAATGTATCAATCTGTAAGTTGATATTAAACGGAGCAATATTTATATCGAAGTACAAAAATATATCAATTAAACTAAAAAGAAATAGATATAATTTCTTTTGCGGTAATCAAGTTTAACAAAATAAATTAAAAAAAATAAAAAATGATATTTAAAAAATAAGTTAAACGAATAAAATAAAAAATGTCATTCTCTGAAAACGTACAAATTTTAATTAACGACGCTATTTTGAAGTACATCGATAAAGTATCCATTAAGTACAAGATTAACAAAGATGATTTAGTTAAGATGTGGAACTCAAAAGAGAATAGTGAAGAAAAAACGTACGATGATAACAAACAAAAAGTGGTTAATGGTTTAAGTAAATTAACTAAACCTGAACTAGAAAAAATGTGTAAAAGTAAAGGTTTAAAAACTAAAGGTACAAAAGCAGAATTGATTGAGCTTCTTTCAAATGATGAATGTAAAAAAACAATTTTAAAGTCACAAGAAAATATAAATACAAAATTAGTGGCTAAGGTACCAAGTATAGCAATAAAAAGAAATAAATTCAATAATTATGAACATGAGGAAACATCTTTTGTTTTTGATAATAAAGAAAAGAAGGTTTATGGAAAGCAAAATTCTGATGGTTCTATTTCACAATTAACAAAAGAAGATATTAACTTATGCAACAAGTATAAATTCGCATATGTTATTCCTGATAATCTAGATAGTAAAAGTAATAAGGAAGGAGAAGGTGATGATGAATTGGAAGAATATATAGAAGATGAATTAAATCATGAAGATGTGGATGAAGATGAGTTAGAAGAAGTAGAGGAGGAAGAGGAAGAGTTTGAAGAAGAATTTTATGAGTAAAAATTATTATTATTTTTAAACTTAAATATTAGTTTAAAAATTTTATTTCAAAAGTATTACTTCAGTAATATTTAAAATAGTTGCGAATATTAACCATGCAATTAAAGGCGCTATTAATAGTTTGCTATTAAAATTTAAAGAAAAATTATAAGCAAATATACCTGTAATAACAGATAATAGAAGTATATATATAGCTAGTTTTTTATTTTTTTGACAGGAATAAACTAATATCCATACACTTAATAAAAATACTAATATGCTATAAAATAAGTCTGAAATAACGTTATTATTTTTTCTGGCATAGAACCATGAAAACCCTAGCATTAAATAAAGTATAGGCCAGACTATTGAAAATACAATAGGAGGAGGTCTTATAGGAACTACTGCTCCTGAATCCTTATTTACACCACAAATCATAGCGGTACCATAACCCAAGATTGATGGTAGAATAATAGGAATATATTCTGACATTTGTTTAATGAAATATTAAAATATTTTTAATAATAAAATGATTTTACGTTTACTATTTTTACTAAGTTTAATAGCCGGTGTTACTGTGTCAATTTTAATGTATAAAAGAGAGTATTGGTCTAATACTTATTCTGGATGGCCTGGACCTATAGAAAATCCATATGCGACAAATATACCTGCTTTATATGGTAATCCTAAATATATGTCTAAATGTCATTATACATATAATCCAAAGTCAAATACAGGGTACTTAAGTATGAAAAATTTACCGAATTAAAAGTTTTATTTTATACCTATATACAGGTATAAAATATTAATTACTACTTTACTATTTTACTTTTTACTTTTTTACTATTATCTTCATGCTTTATATTTAATTTAGTTGCGAGATTTTGTATATCTACTAGTTCTTGTGTACTTCCCACTTTTATTGTAGCGCAAGGATTTATACCATCTTCTCCGTATGCTAATTGATATGTTGAACCAATAGTGTCTCTACATGTTCCATCATATTGAACTTTTATATCTTCAGTTAGTTTTACAATTCTTCTTTGAATATATCCTGATACAGATGTATTCATCGCTGTCGCGTAATCCTTTAATTTTCAAAAAAGGGCGGACTATATCTTAAGCAAGTTCATAATTGGCTATATTACTACTTACCGACTCCCGTTATTCATTTTATTAAAATTACTAGTCTCTGAGCGAAAACCATATCCTTGCCATCACGGACTTAGGTTTTTTACGCGCGGATCACCCAATCCTTAATATTTTTACAAAACCATAGGTTATTACCCTTGGTATTCTATATAATTTCTAGTATAGAAGTTGTAATTAAGGCTCTAAGGGACTTCCCGTCATTATAAGGAGTCTTGCCATATAAATTATATGACTAGATAGTTATATGTTTTTAAAATAACTTAAAAACTTTTGTCTTACATCGTTTATCCTTTTAGGTATGACAAAAAACCTATAGGCGACTACCTGTTTGTGACACATTTTATCACAGCAACCTTCTCTTCCACTCATAGAGTGAAAGTAAAATTGTCTTGGATTTAAACCTTTAATAAAAGAAGAGTCAATAAAACCTCTTGACTCGTATTCCATTTCTATTGATAAATTTTCTAATGGATAGTGTGGTAAAGTTCTTTTCCCATTATTTAAAACCGGATTTATTCTTTGACCTAATAAATTTTGTTGTCCAAGTAAACCAGTAATTTGAGCAACGTTAAAGTAGTCTCCTTTTGATCCAGATTTAACTGTTGAAAGAAAATTATTATTTTGACTAAGTGAATCTTTAGCAATTTTTAATCCAATATCTTTTGCTTTACTTAGAGCGCCCGTAATTCTAACTTCTCTAATACCCGCATGAGAAGTTGTAGATTTTATAGTTTCAGCTTCTATAAGACATTTTTTAATTACATCGCTAATTTCTTGTGCTTTTTTTTCATCCTGAACTAAACAATCTTCAATTCCTATAGAGAACCCTTCTAATAATAACCATCCATTACTTATAAATTGAATAGAGTCTATAAATGATGCTGTTATATCTGGTCCATACTCTTTATGTATAATTTGAATTAATGAGTTATTTACAGCTCCTAATGTACTTTTATCAAGTGTTCCTTCATACAACACACCTTTATATATTTTAACTATTGGTTCATCGGGATTTACATTATTTTTTTTCTCATAATTTAAATCATTTGGTAACGCTAATGAAATCAGGCCTTTTCCATGAAAACATTGGGCCTTCTTACCTTTTTCTCTAAAAACTTTTCTTATATCTTGTATTTTACTTTGAATATCTTTTAAAGATAAACCTGTTGTTATAGAAAGGTCGTAAAATTGGTCTTTTCTAACCATTTGAAGCCCTTTTGTCATTTTATATGCACCAAGTAAAGAATCTTGGACTATACACATATTTGGTTTACTACTTTGTGCGGATATTATAAAATTTTTTGAAGCAGATATCAAACGCATTTCTGCTTGTGCTTCTTGTGATTGGGGGATATGTATGTTCCAGAATGTATTTTAACCTGTATTTATAGTTAAAAATACTCTTATAAGTTTCCTTATAAGCTTAGACTATACCTTAAGCTCTTTTAAAGTAGAGAATTTTTATAATTAATTGCTAGTCTTATTTTATCTTCCAATAACATATTTTTTACTGAAAACTTTTTTATTTTTATTTTTGGTACTCTAACATTTATAACTTCAACATTTCTATTATATCTTTTATCAATTGAGAATACAATATACATAGGTAAATCTTTTAACCCTAACTTATCTAAAGCGTATTTGATTTTAATTTTATTTTCTTCGGACATATTTCTATATTTACTGGTGTTACCTATAAGAGTTTTGGTTTCTTCTGATACTTTTTTTTCTTTATGAGCATTTCCTATTTTTATTTTGGTTTCTTCGGAATGTTTTGACCCTAAATTACCTCCAGTTTTTAAATTATATCCGTTTGGTGTTATAGTATTATATAACTTAATAAAATTATTTTCATAAAAATCAATATCTTTAATGGTGCAAATTAATAAAGTTTCTATTATGAAGCACTCTTGCCCATATTCTTGCATAGCATTTTTTATACAAGTACATCCATTATTTCTATTATTTTTTGCATCGCTTAAATGTTGTTTAAATCTTTTTTCTACTGTTCTAGTAGTAGCACCAATATATTTTTTATTATTTATGATATTTGTTATACAATATATGTATCCAGTATTTTCTTCCATTTATATATTAATATAAGATTAGCAATTTAAAATCATTTTTTTCTCTTTTTAAAAGAACCGATAACCGTTATTCGATGTGTAATCATCTACTAGTCGTTGAACGCACTCCATAAATTAAATTTTTAGGAGTTCGCTGCGGATTGCCCAATCCTTGATATTTTTACCATCCGTGAGGTTATTACCCTACTGCTGCATTTAAAATTTCTTTTAAATCGCGGTAATCAAGGCTCTAAGGGGTTTCCCGCAATTGAGTTATCTTGCCAGTTATATATCTGACTAGGTAGTTATATTTAAGAGTAAGTTACACTGTTTATCTTTTATGATGTCTTACTCAACCATAAAAGCAGCTACCTGTTTGAAACTAAACTTTAAAGGTCCATTTCGTCACCATCGAACGCGATGGTCCTTATATTTTCATATAAGGGCTAGACTGTATCTTAAGCTAATTCAGGATTGATTATTTCCTTCATTATTAACCGACACCCGTGCGGTCGTTGAACATAAACCATATCCTATCATAACGGATTTAGGTTTAGTGAGCGCGGATTGCCCAATCCTTAACGTTTTTACTATTTCTGAGGTCATTATCCTAGATATTATATAATGTTTCCAATATATAAGTAGTAGTTAAGGCTCTAAGGGGTTTCCCGTCATTATAAGGTGTCTCGCCACTATGTAAATGTGACTAGGTGGTTATACTGTTTATCCTTTAAAAGGCAGCCACCTATTGCGGACTTGTTATATTTTTATGAAGATATATTTTCTATTATATACTTAACTGATGAGCTATTAATTTCTTTCTTTAGTCTTTCAACAAAATCTACTCCAATTTTAAAACTATCTTTTATATCGACAGATTTACCACCAAATGATATTCTATGTAATGTTTGAACTCTTTTATTTTTTAATCCAGAGACCATAATTAAAAATGTATCGCTATTTCTTGAATTGTTATGATAACTTTTACCTGTTATTGTTGTGATAACATCTTTATCCTCTAAAACTTTATCTACTTTTGGTTGATATTTATACGAATCTTTACCGACAAAACTTGGAGATATTACAATATTATCGGTTATCTTATTAGCATATTCAAGACATTCTTCATTTGAACCTGAAAAATAAATTCGTATATTATCCTTTTCATTTTTAAGTTTTACAATAATTCTTATACCATTTGAATTTACTAATGATATATTTTCAATCTCAAGTGGTTTTAGCAATTCTAGAGTTTTTTTCGGATTAATTTCTTCTTTTTTTAAGTTAAAAAATGTTCCACCACATACATCTTTAACTCTTCTATTACGAGTTTTATCTATATACTCATATTTCTTGATTTCAAAACTATACAACACACTTATATCTTTAAATAACTTAGAATACTTTTTACCTATTTCTTCTATATTATAACCATTTGGAGAAAGTGTATTATATTTTACCATATATTCTCCTTCTTTTTGATTTATATCTGCAATATCTTTATTATATAATCTTTCTTCTTCATATACGATAAATTGTTCTGGAGAATATTTTGTTAAAGCTATGTATAAGGGTTTATTTTTATTTACTTCTAAACTTTTATCATTATAGTGATGTTTGCAACGTGTTAAAATATTTTTTTTAATTAAAGTAAGACGACTATATTCATGACTATAAGTTTGACCAATATATGATTTTTTTTCTGGAATGCAGTAAATTCTATATATAATTGCGTAGACCTCATTTAATTCTACTTTTTTTTGGCCAGGTGTTTTTACTGGATGCTTTTGTTTTAATAGTTCATCAAGTTTCATTTTATTAATACTTTTTATTTCTTTAAATTTATTATCTTCGTTTAATAATGCCATTTTTCATCCGCGTTAAAGCTCTTATTTATACTTAAATTGAACCTGAAAGTTTTTCCATCGTGAATTACAATTTCTTGAGCCATCATCGACCCTACATGAAGAGTAGGCTGGCGGTTCAATAAAACTATATCTCCATTTTGAAGTTGTCTTTCACAAATATCACCGATATTCAGATGATATAATCTTTTTTCAGGGTATCTAATATTTTTTACTAATTCTCCACTTCGTTTGAGTTTATCACCATGTTTTAGAACTTCTTTTCCGTTATTATTTTCAAACTCATATTCTTCGCCTGTTTTTTCGTCTTTTCTAATAATAATATCTCCGTGATTTAATCTTGTTCCTTTATTAAATATGTGGTGGTGAATATTAATTCTCTCACCATCTTTCTTTTTAACTATATTTACTTTACCTTCATTAACTAGGTTATTTAGATACTCATAATTAAAATTTGTAACTTGAACAGGCATGGTTAATGTCTTAGCTACTATTCTTGGAATACCTAATTGTCCCATTTTTAACGTAGGGTCGGGACCTATAACAGTTCTCCCTGTAAATTCACATCTTTTCAATTATACCAAACTTTTAAAGGTATTTAATCCTTTAATCTAACGTTTTTTGAATATCGATAACATATCCTATGCTATGGGAATATGAAATCTAAAATCAAACATCTTCTCAGATGGGTTTAGACTATATCTTGAGCAATCATAGAGAATAGTTAATCCTCTCATGCCCGTATCCATTTAGTCGTTGAACCTTCTCCACCTCTATTTGTTAGAGGAATATACCCTTACTATTATGCTCAAAGAGCATACGGATTTAGGAGCTTGGCTGCGAATTGTCCTTTTTATATTTAACATTTTTACTATACCTTAAGTTATTAGCTTAAGCCACTATTAAATTTCTTTAATAGTTTAGTAGTTAAATACAAATTAATTTAAGTTGGAGTTTCCCGCAATTTGAATACGTTGCTAGCCATAGCGCTAACTTGCCTTAATTTTAATAAGACATGGGCTAATAAAGTTTACCCATTATATTATTTCTAATTAATCCTTCTTTACCGGTTATTCTTTCTTTTAAACCTTTTATAGGTCTACCACTAGTAGTATGTTTCGCTCTACTTTGTGAATTATTATAAAATGTGGATATTCTAAATTTAAGAGTTTGAATATATTTTTGTCTTTTTGTATCAGTCAAAGGAATTCCATCTTCCATTTTTAAATGGTTATTGGCTTTTATAATTTCAACTATTTGAATTGTTAAATCATCGTCACATGTTTGACCATCCGCTAAAACGAATGGTCTGGCACAGTAAGGAATAACTGGAAATAGTGTCATTATTAAACTTTTTGGATGTACTAAAGCTGGATCAAATCCTAATAATCGAACATTATCATCGGTTAAATTTTCAAAAGTTTTCTTAATATCATCAACAGGAATTACTATGCTTATTTTTCCTTTATCTTTTTGCTTGTAAACCATCGAAATATTATTATCGGTAGAGTTATATTTAATATCAGGTTGAGGATGAGAACATTTAGGACACATATCAATCTTTTCTATTTTTTCCAATATTTTATCAAATCTTTTTGTCGACTTTATTTTTGTTAAATTATTTAGCTTTATTTGATCCTTTGTAATCAATAAACTATTACATTTAATACATACACACCTTAAAAAGTCAACTACTCTTTTATAGAATAAAGGATGAATTATACTTTCATTAAGAGAAATATATGCGAAATGTCCTGTACACTTCCAAATGTCCATGTCACATGTTTCGCATGGTTTATTATTTTCTATAGGCCCCATCCGGGGATCATAAACAGTTCCATATGCTCCACTATTTTTATCCCCACTTATTAACTTAGGATTATCTATTTCACAAACAGAAATATCTCTAATATCTTTTTCGGATAAAATACCGAAAATAATTTCATCTAAATCTCGAACGTCTTCTTCCATTATATTATAAATTAAGTTTGTTTTTTAAAATTTAAAATCAATTTTTAAAATTAAGTTCAATTATTTTTTTCTAACATATTAAAAAAAAATAATTCAAATTTAAAGAAATGTATTTATAATATAAAATGGATTTAATAAAACAAATTGATGAAACTTTCAAATTTGAAAATAAAGAAATTAGAGTTTTTGGTTCTTATAATGAACCATGTTTTGTAGCGAAAGATATATGTGATATCTTAGAATTATCAAATATTACAAATGCATTAAGAAATATACCAGAAAAATGGATGACTTTACAAAATGTAAAGTCGTCTTATAATAGTCAAAATATGATTATGTTATCTGAACCTGCGGTTTATAAATTAATTATGCGTTCAAACAAACCTGTAGCACAAAAATTTCAAGAAGTAGTATGTGGAGAAATACTTCCATCTTTAAGAAAAAAAGGAGAATACCAAGTACAAAGTATATTAGACAAAAATAAAGAATTGGAGAATAAAAATAAAGAGCTAGAAGCAGAAAATAAAGAATATAGTAATAGAAGAAAATATAAAATAGGAGAATGTGTCTATATAGTTATGTCTGAACATATCAAAGAGGAATTTAAAGTGGGCCAATCAGATGATATACATAGACGAATGAAAGAATTTAATAATGCGTCTCCAACTAAATTTATTTTACATAAAATTTGGTATACCAGATTTAACAAAATTTTAGAAAGATTAGTTCAGGAACTATTTGAGAAATATAGAATTTCTTTAAATAATGAATGGTTTAAAATTGAATGTTTAGACAAGATAACTGATTACATAGACAATTTTATCGAATTATCAGATAAAAATGATACTAAAGAAATAGAAAGTTCTCCAGCACCTAACTTAATATTTATAGACAATAATAGAACAGATAAAAAAAAATGTTCTAGATGTCTTCTTGCAAAACCTTTATACAAATTTTATTTTCGAGATGAAAATATTCGAGAAGAAGATTTTGATTTAACTAACGAAGAACAGAATGAAACATATAAAAATAAAAAATATAGAAGTAATTGCAAGATATGCTATAATAAATATGCAAAAGAGCTTAGAATCAAGATAAAAGAAAATCAAAACTACAATAAAAAAGAGTGTTTAGATTGTAAAAATATGTTAACATATGAAAATTTTTACAAGATAAATGATAAAGAAATGTATGACACATGTGTTTTATGTTACAATAAAAAAAATGGTTTGGTAAATTCAAAACAGTGTACTGATTGTAGTTTAATATTACCTGTAGAAAAATTTGGAATACATACAGGTGCGTCACTTAGATCTCAATGTAAAAATTGTAGAAATAAAAAGATAAAAGAAGTTGAAACTGAAGTAACGTGTGAATTTTGTAATAAAAAAATAAAACATAAAAATAATTTACGTGCTCATCAAAAAACAAATTTATGTTTAAAAGCTCAAGGAAAAACTATAAGTTCTGAAAAAAATAAATCTTCGGTGAATATAAGATCTAGAATAGTTTTACAATATGATATTGCCACACAGACTGAAATAAAAAGATATAAATCTGTCGCAGAAGCAACAAAAGAAACAAATATTGAAAGAACAAGTATAGAAAATTGTTGTAATGGAAAAAATAAAACAGCCGGTGGGTATATTTTTAAATTTATGTCTTAATTGAGATATAAATTTTAATAGAAGGACATAGATCTTCTAGCCTTCATATTTCTAACTATCATTATTAATAAAGCCAAAATAATAATAGCTCCAACACTAAGTGTAACGACTTGTAGTGTTGATAAGTTTGAAAATATTCCTACTTGCGGAGCAGCAGGTGGTACAACTGGATTAACTACAGGACCATCAGGAGTAGGACCTACGGGACTAGGACCATATGGACTGGGACCATATGGACCATCAGGACTAGGACCTACGGGACTAGGACCATATGGACCATATGGACCATCAGGACTAGGACCTACGGGATTTACTGGCCTAACAGGACCTGCTAAATCAGGAGGACAATTTGTAATACAAGTGTCTACACCTCCACTTGTGCAATTACCTGTTTTACAAACATCACATGCTATCTTGCAACATTCTGCTTTCTGTTCAGGAGTTGGGGATGGCATATTGCATTTACTAAGATATACAGGATATACACCCGGAAAATTACGATCAAAGTCATCTAAATCAAACCCAAATAAGTTATTCATTTTTTATATAATATATTTTTTTTATTTTTTCTATTTTTCTATTTTTTTTTGGTATTTAAGAAATAAAAAAAATAAATTAAAATGTCTAAATACCTAAATATAAACTCTGAACCATTTATGGTTAATGAATGCGAGTACGATATAAATTATATAGAAGAATTTTGCAATTTAACTATATTTAAAAATTTAGGAGAGCACGAAAGAATTATATCTTTAATAAATGAAATGTCAACGTTATTTAATAACGAAAAAAGTATAAGTTTTTATAACATAACACATGGGGGGTATATACCAATTAAATGTTCAGATTTTTACGATAAAATTTACATTAAAAATGAAGGTGATAAACAGAATAACATAAATATTGAAACAAATGTAAACTATTATAATACTCAAAATATTACATTTACAAAAAAAATAATGAAAACGGATATTATTGTTGTTTTAGAAGATATTGTTAATGAAGTTGTTTTTGATGCCAATATTATTGTTTGTAACTTGAAACATATTAAATTAAAAGATAAACAAAAACATGAGTTATACTATTTATCCGGTACAAATCTAGTTATACTTGTAGATAAAAAAATTAATTTAAAATTTATAGATGAATTTAAGTACTATATACAAAATAAAAACTACTTATACTATGATAATTTAATTCATCTAGCGATGATTATAAAGAACGGAGGAGATAGTTTAGAAAACGTCTTAAAACAAAATTTGGATTTTATAGATAGATGGACTATATTAGATACTGGAAGCACAGATAACACTTTAGATATTATAAAAAAAGTTTTAGTTGGAAAAAAGAAAGGAGAACTACATCAAGAACCATTTATAAACTTCAGAGAAAGTAGAAATAGATGCCTTGATTTAGCTGGAAAAAAATGTAAATTTGTAATTACTTTGGATGATACTTATATTATAAAAGGTTCAATAAGAAATTTTTTAAACATAGTTAGAGGAGATCAGTTTTCAAGTAGTTTCTGTTTTTATATTGAAAGTGATGATGTACAATACACGAGCAATAGAATTATTAAAAGTGATTACGATTTAAGGTATATTTATAGAATACATGAGGTTATAACACCAAAAAATAACACTAATGTTATGGTGCCTTTAAATCGATCTTATATTTTTGATTATAGATCTGATTACATGGAAAATAGAACTATGACTAGAAAAAAACTAGACTTAGAGTTATTATATAGTACAATAAAAGAATATCCTGATGATTCACGAGCTTATTATTATTTAGGACAAACATATAACTTATTAAATGAACATGAAAAAGCCTATGAAAATTTTGTAACAAGAATGAAACATAAAGATAATGGATTTTTTCAAGAAAAATTAGATGCTATATTTGAAGCTGCTAGAATCGCTAATTTTAAATTAAATAAGCCATGGGAAGTTTGTGAAGAATTATATTTTAAAGCATATAATATAGATAAAAATAGACCAGATAGTTTATATTATATAGCTATACATTATTATTTGGAAGCTAAGAGTGGAATAAACGAATACGAAAACTATAAAAAAGCATACGGCTTATTTAAAGTTGGTTTTGATGTAGGATATCCTTTAGATAGTCAATATAGCTTAAAACCTACTTTGTCTTATTATTTTCTTCCAAAATTTTTAACAGAATTATGTTATATGTTTAATGACTATGTTACAGGAGAAAAAGCAAGTGAACTTTTTATAGATACAATTAAAAATAAAATAAATGAGCAAATATATAAGAATATTTATAATGAAGCAGATGAAAATATTGTTAGATCATGGAATTCTATCTATAAAATAATCAATATAGTACCATACAATATGTTAAAAAATAAAGTCGAAGAAAATAAATTTAATAAGCCATATTTATGCTTTTTAGTAGACGGAGGTTTTGGCAATAAATGGTCAGGTAAAAATATTGAAACAACTGGTGTAGGAGGATCTGAAACATTTATTATTGAAATTAGTAAGTATATTCAAAAAAGTGGGTGTTATCAAGTTCTTGTTTTTTGCAATACTGATAAGGTCGAAGTGTATAAAGATGTTACTTATATTCCTCTTTTAGAATTTTTTAATTTTATACAAAAAAATGCTATAGATTCATGTGTTGTTTCAAGGTATACAGAATACGTTCCAATATGCTTAGAATGTGATAACATAAAAAATGTATATATATCTCTGCATGATTTAGTAGTTCCAAGTTCTATAGTTATACCAAGAAATAATAAACTTAAAAGAGTATTTTGTTTATCGGATTGGCACTCTAATTATTTTTCAGGTGTATTTCCAACTTTAAAAGATATAACAAAAACTTTTAACTACGGAATTGATATTGATAAATTTGATTATGAAAAAAATAATATAAAAAAAATACCTTATAAATTTATTTATTCTTCTTTTCCTACACGAGGATTATTACCTTTATTACAAATGTGGCCCAAAATAATTGAAAAATATCCCCAAGCTAGGTTGCATATACATTCGGATGTTAATAATAAATGGTCAAATGATAATGCCCCCGAAATAATGACAAAAATAAAAAATATTCTTTCTACTAAGAACGATACAATAATTTATCATGGTTGGACTAGCAAACAAGAATTAGCGAATAATTGGCTTTCAAGTGATATATGGTTTTATCCTTGTACATTTTTAGAAACTTTTTGCTTAACAGCATTAGAAGCTGCTTTAACAAAAACATTTGTTATATCGAGAAATTTTGGGTCATTAAGTGAAACTATTAGTGATAGAGGAATTTTTCTAGAAAGTAATGAGATTTATGATCCATATTCGCCTGAATGGCAAACTAGAGCACTAGTACAGCTATTTAACGCAATCGAAAACAAACAATTAAAAGAAAAACTTATTGAAAGAAATTATAATTGGGCTAAAAAAATGAGTTGGGAAAATAGATCTAACATGTTTATTAAGGAACTAAATCCTGATTATAAAGAACAGATTGTTCAACAAAGTGCACATAAAAATATAGACTATAGACTTAACTATGCGGAAATGTATAATTGGACAAATGATTTGCCAAAAGATAGTGAATCATACGACAAATATACTAGAATTTTAGATTATATTAAATGGAAAAATACAAATAATGAAATTAATGTGTTAGAAATAGGTACCTTTACAGGTATTTCTATTATTAAAATTTTAGAATATTTACCAAATTCAAAAGGGAACATTATAGATAGATGGAAAATTTATGATGAACATAATAAATCAGAGAATATAACTTATGAAAGTCTGAGAACTATTGAAAATAATGATATTGAAAATATTTTTTATAGTAACATAAAAGCTGCTGGTTTAAGTAACAATATAAATGTATTTAAAGGAGATTCTGCAAATATTTTACAAGATATGATTTCTGAAAATAATATTAAATTTGATTTTATATATTTAGATGCTTCACATACATTATTTGATTCTTATACTGATTTAATTCTTAGTTTTAATTTATTGAATAAAGGTGGTATATTGGGTATTGATGACTATACTTTTAATCAAGATAATATTTTCGAAAGTCCATTTTTAGGTGTAAATTATTTTCTTGAAAAATTTAAAGATAAGATTACTATACTTGATAAATCTTATAGAGTATTTGTTGAAAAAATATAATTTAAAATTAAAAACTATATGATTAAAATGCCTAAAAGAAAAATTATCTATAGTGATTCCGAAGATGATAATAACCAAAATATAATAGAAAAAAAAAAGGTAAAATTTACTCCTCGCAGGCCTATAATTAAAATAGAACCTTGTCCTCCTATAAATTGCTTAAAAGATTTAATAGCAATTGGTAAGCAAAATAAGTTTTATAAAAATATCAACTGTATTATGCTATGGAATATTGTTCAATCTTTAGAAGAACTAGATAATATGATAGGTATGCAGACTTTAAAAGAATCCATTTTTTATCAAACTATATACTACTTACAAAGTATGCATTTAAAAAATAAAAACGAGGAATATTTGCATACTATGATTTTGGGCCAACCGGGTACAGGCAAAACAAGCGTTGCAAAAATAATAGGATCAATTTATAAAAACATAGGTATTTTATCGAACAAAGGTATATTTAGAATAGCCGGAAGGTCTGATTTAATTGGAGAATATTTGGGTTCTACAGCTATTAAAACTACAAAAATATTAGAGTCGTGTTTAGGAGGTGTTTTATTTATAGATGAAGTTTATTCCTTAGGTGCTGGTCAAAAAGATAAAGATTCTTATTCAAAGGAGTGTGTAGATACTATATGCGGATTTTTATCTGAACATAAAAATGAATTTTGTTGTATTATAGCTGGATATGAAAAAGAGGTTAAGGATTGTTTTTTATCTATAAATCCCGGATTAGAAAGAAGATTTCCATGGGTTCATAAAATAGACGAATATTCAAGTGAAGATTTAACTGATATTTTTATAAAATTAGTTGCAGATACTAAATGGGAACTTAATATAGATAGGAAAACTATGGTTAAATTTTTTGAAGATAATAAAAATTATTTCAAAAATGCAGGAGGTGATATTGAAACCTTTATTTCGAAAATTAAATTAGTTCATTCAAAAAGAGTTTTTACTATGGATAAAAGTTTTAAATTTATAATTACAGATGAAGATATAAAAGAAGGTTTGAATCTGATAAAAAAATATAAATTGGTTAAAGAAGAAAAAAGATTTTTAGATTATTATACATAATTTTTATCTTGTATTAAATAAATGAAAAGAATTTATAATCTTAAAATAGAAAGAGCGCCTACATCTCAATTAAAATTAAAATCATTTTTAGAAATTAAAAAACTTCCAAAACAGGTAGATTTAAGAAATAAATGTCCTGTAATTTACGACCAAGGAAATATTGGGAGTTGTACAGCACAAGCACTTGCCGCAGCATTTGAAATTAAAGATGGTACGAGCAATACTTTTGTACCATCTCGATTATTTATATACTATAACGAAAGATTATTAGAAAATAGTGTACATGAAGATTCTGGAGCTTTATTATCAGATGGAATTAAAACTTTAGAAACATACGGGGTTTGTAATGAAAAAGATTGGCCTTATGATACTAAAAAATTTAAAGTTAAACCTCCTCAAAAATGTTACGTAGATGCCTTACAACATAGAGCTTATACAGTTCATAATATAAGTTGTGATATGAACTCTATGAAAACATCTTTAGCATCTGGACATCCTTTTGTAGTCGGAATTTCAATATATGAATCTTTTGAAAGTGAAGAAGTTTCTAAAACAGGAATAGTACCTATACCAGATATAGATAGTGAAAATTGCCTTGGGGGTCATGCTGTACTAGTTGTAGGTTATAATGATATAACTCAAATGTGGATAGTTAGAAATAGTTGGGGTGAAGATTGGGGGGATAAAGGATACTTTTATTTACCTTATTTATATTTAATGGATGCAAAATTATCTTCCGAACTTTGGAATATAACAAAAATATCAAAAAAATTATCTAGTGAGGATAATGTTATTCCCGCACCCGCGCCTAGACCTACACCTGAAAAAATTCTAAGTTCGGGAAACATAATAAAGTTAAAATTGGAATTAGAAAGAATCGAAGGCGAATTAAAAAATATTAAAGAACTATTGAATAGATTTGACACTTAAAATATTCTTATTTAAAAACTAAATAATTTTTAAATAAAAAATAGAATGGCAAAATTTTGTTTACTTATGATAGTTAAAAATGAAGCTCATATTATAGAAAGAGCTTTTGAAAGTCTTAAGAACCTATTTGATACTTATATTATTTGTGATACCGGTTCAACAGATAACACAATAGATGTTATAAATAATTGGATGACTTTACATGATAAAAAAGGTGAGATAATAAATAAAGACTGGGTTAGTTTTGGATTTAATAAGAGTTATTTATGGGAACATTTTTGGAATACTAGAAAAGATTGCGAGTATCTAGTATTTTTAGATGCAGATGAGGTATTTGTTAAAGATATGAATAATCCATTAAGTTATCTAACTGAAGGTGATGTTGACAAATTATATACTCAACTTCAAGAAAAACCAAATGTTTCTGTATTTTATTTAAATACTATATATGGGTCTCTTAGATATCGTAGGTGGCAAATATGTAGAAATAATCAACTATATAAATGGTTACAACCTGTACATGAATATTTAGTAGGAACTATTTCAAATTCATCTTTTGATATTGATTGGATATATAATCTAGCAAGAAAAGAAGGTGCATCATCTAAAAATCCAAAAAGATATGAAGAAGATGCTCAAATGTTTTTAGATTTTTTAAAAGATAACCCAAATGATAGTAGAGCTACTTTTTATCTTGCTCAAACATATGAGTCAGTTTGTACAAAAAAATCAATTGAATGGTATAAAAAAAGGATTGAAATTACAAATAATAGTTGGGAACAAGAAAGATATATAGCATGTTTAAAAGCAGGTAGATTAATAACTGATGAAAGTGATAAAATAAAATATTTTATGATGGGTACATCTATATGTCCTGAAAGACTAGAATGTTATTATGAATTAGTGGCGTATTTTCAAAAAAAAGGTGAACATAATAAAGCAGTTGGCTTTGGAATGATGGCTTCAAAAAATAGAAATCCAAATTTAAACGATCTATTTATTGAAAGGCATATTTATGATTATGATTTTGATTTTATATTTGCAATATCGTGTTGTTACACAAAAGATAATGATAAAGGAGTTGAAGCAAATTTAAGAGCAAAAGAAAAAGCACCATCAAATGTAGTATATCGTATTGACGAAAATTTAAAATTCTTTGATACTTCAAAATATTTTGGTTCAACTTTTAAGTGGAATAATGATATGTCTATAGTAATTATAGATAATTTTTATGAAGATCCTAATGCTATTCGAGAAAAAGTTTTAAAAACTTGCGAATTTAATGTAAAAGGAAATTATCCTGGTTTTAGAACAGATTGTCTTTTAGATTGGAAAGAATTTGCTAATATTAAAGAACGATTTGAGAATATAGTTGGAAAGAAGATTAAATTTTGGCCACAAGGATATAATGCTTCATTTCAATATGTAACAGAAGATATGCATAGCTGGATACATAGAGATTTAACTGAATGGTCGGCTGTTATATATATGACACCAGATGCTCCTTTAGATGCAGGTACCAGTACTTATATGCATAAAGAATTAAAAATAGAAAAGGATTCAGAAGGAAACGATGAAGAAATAAAAAAATTAAATGATGATTCAAGAAATTATGATAAGTGGTACATGGTGGATTCGGTAGGTAATAAGTTTAATAGATGTATTTTATTTAAAGGAAAAAGAAGCCATCAGAGTGGTACATATTTTGGTAAGGACAAGGAATCCGGAAGATTATTTCAAACATTCTTTTTTGATACTTAATTACTTAAAATTGTTTTTAAAGTTCAAATAAATTTAAAAACATAAAGGGAAAAAACAACTTTTTTTAAGTTTAATTCTTAGTTTTTTATCGCTAATAGCAGAAACTATATCTACAAAATCGTTCGAAAATATTGTTAAAAAACGTTTCATATCTTCTTTATTTTGAATATCATCTTCATTAGTATCAATAAAATTTTTAAGTATGTATAATATAAAAGACTTTTTATCTGTACCTTTGACATCAAAATTATTTATATATTTCATAAGTTCAACTATAATATACAATAAATTATCTTTACTTAGTTTTTGTTCCTGTAATAATACTATTAGATGATATAACAATTTATTTTCTACATCATTATTCGGTGGAGTATATTCAACTACTTCAGCCTCGCTTACTTCAGTCTCACTTACTTCACTTTCTTCACTTTTACTTTCAGAAACAACTACTTCACTTATTTCACTTACACCTTCAGACACAACTACTTCACTTACTTCACTTACTTCAGTCTCATTCAAAGTTAAATATTCATTTAGATTAAAAATAAATTGATTTAGTTTATCTTGAGATTTATCGACATCTTCACTTGTGTCTATTAAACTATTTATTTTATTTTTTATTAAATCGAAACTTGATTCTAGTTCTTTAATTTTTTCTTTTTTTAAATCATCTTTCCAATTTTTATTTTCTTCAAAAATAAGATTCTGATATTTTTCTTCAATAGAAAACTTGTTTTTCTCAAATAAAGCGTATAATTCCTGTAACTTATCTATTTTATTTTTTTCAATTGAATAGTACTCTTCGATATTATTTTTTAAATTTTGTTTTTCTAATATATTTGAAATATTTGTATTATACTCATTTTCAAGTTCTAATTTATTATTTTCAAATTCCAGAAAAGAATCATGTATCTCATTCAATTTTTTCTTTTCTAACTCAGATATAATATCGCTTTGTACAACTTCTACTTCTTTAAGTAGTTTTTCTTTTCCTTTTTGTATGCTTAAACAATACTTTGCATTTTTTTGATGCTTTAATAAGTATGTTTCCTTTTTAAACTTATTTTTACAATATTCACATTCATAATACTTTAATTCCATCTCTTTTATTATTATATCTAATTTTTTTAAAATTAAATATAAATTAGCTTAAAAATTTTCAATAGATATATCTATTCCAAACTGTTCGCTTATATTTGCAATATCATTTGTTAAACTAACGGGACCACATGTTATAATAGCATTATTTTTATTTTGTTTTGTAAATTGCATATTTAAAATATAAGACATATTTGGCCTTTCATTAATAAATACGAAAGAATCGGTATCTATATAAGACTCAAATATTGTTTTATTTTTAGTTGTATATATTTTAAACTTAAATATATTCTTGTTTAATTCCATAAAATATTTTCTGAATGAATCAAATAGCGAGATATCTTTCATAATCCAAAAAATATAAACCTTTTTTAAGTTTGATAATTTTTGTTTTTTATACAAACTATTAATGTCCTCTAAAACTGATATTAACGGAGTTATACCTATACCTCCTGCTATAATAAAAATATTTTCGTAATTATTATTTTTATAGTTTATAGATAGATTTCCATATGGTCCTTGAATATACACCTTCTTATCGTTAATTATTAATGTATCTCTTGCCAAATTAAAAAGTCTTCCAGTCCAACTATCTTTACCTATATTTTTAGTACAAAATGTTATTGTATCATACGAGTTTGATACTACACTAAGAGGATGCCATTCAAATCTTGAAATATCTTTGTAAAAACAAATAAAAAAATAACAACTAGGATATGTTTTAACCTTTTTTAAAAAAGTTATGTCTATAAAAGTGCAATCTGTTTCATATTTTTCTATACCTTTATTTTTAAGTCTTACATATATTGATGTATATGTATGATACATTCTCACTATTAAATCAATAAGATATAAAATTATTGATGGTAAAAGATAGTACAAAGAAGATATGTAATGTAAAGAGCTAAATAAAACAATACTTACACTTAAAATGCGGTGAGAATAATAAAATAATTCGAACCAATTTTTTCTTATGGTATTTAAAGAAAATATTCCGCAAAATAAAAATAATATCGAGGCAATAGTACCCATTAAAGGTGAACCTCCTGTTCTATATTTTACTAAAAATAAAAAGGAAGGGTCGTACATTATTGTCACCGAAATAAATTTTATTATAACTGAAACTATACACAAAATAGATAATATTCTATGTAAGTATAATAGTTTGTAATGAGATATACCTAATAATATTGAAAAAATACTATTCCTAGCTATTGGAAATAAAGTACATGCAAGATTCAGTATTATCCAATTTCCTAGTCTTGTCATTATTTGACCTTTATACTCACCTAAAAATGCATATGATACCATTCCAAGCCACCAAACAATATATAAAAACAAAAAGATAACTTCTCCTATAGTTGCATAGTTAAATAATTCTATTTTTGTGTTATAAAATTTTATACTTAAGTTCAACTTTTTAATTACAAATGTTGTTATAAATGATAAAGATAAAAATCCATATGAAAATAATAATGTGTTATATTCTTTATCTATAATCTCGGTATCGTTTTTTAAAACTCTTACTTCATCTTTAAAATAACAAGAAAACGTAGGTATAAAGTATAAAACTAGTTTAAAAAATAAATTCATTTAATTATATAACCAATATCTTTTAAATCAAAATGAATAATCTTATGTATTCACCTTTAATATGTACCGAACAAAAAAATAGAATTTCTAAGTCTCATTATCAAACTATTTATTTGCTTGAAAAAACAGTAAATAACAAAGATAATATTATACTTAAATTAACAGGGTCAACCTTAAATATATACACGATAACAATTTACGATTCAATTGTAACATGTAATTGTCCTGATAGTAATATAAAACATGAAAAATTATTCTGTAAGCATATATGCTTTGTTATATGTGTGATAGGTAAAATATATTTGATCGATACCTTTATATCTAAAAAACTTACCGAAGAACAAAGAATGGATATAATATTTAATATAACAACAGATACTACTATAGCTTGTAATTATTTAACAGAAAAATATTTAACTGTAAAATTTAAAGCTATTAATGATTCTAAAAATAAAGATTTAGAAATACGAAATAATAAAGATGATTGTGCTATATGTTTTAATATTATGGAAAATGAAAAAGATATATATACATGTGAAAATTGCTTGAACGCAATACACAAAGAATGTTTAAAAATATGGATTAGAGAAAAAAACACCTGTATATTTTGCCGAAGTTATATAAATATATGCCTATCGGAAAATAATAGCTATTTAAATATTTCAAAATAAAAATAATATATAACATAAAAATGGATATGCAAAAAAACTTACTTATCAAATATAATTATAATGTAAATAAAGACGAAAAAGATAGATATGAATCACTTCGTAAAGCTTTAGTAATTATGGGACCTATAAAGTTATGTAATAGTTTAAGAAGCATGTATAAGAAGAAAAATGAAGATGATATTGAGTATAAAATTTTAAAAGATGATAAAAAATGGTTGAAAAAAGAGTATTTAAAGGACATAAATGAAATTAAAGATGTAGAAGGAAAAAAACCTGTTAAAAAAATTAAAACCAAAAGCAAAACTAGAAAAAAAAGCAAGAGAAAAAGCAGAAGAAATAAAGATAAAAGTAAAAAAGTAAAAAAGTAATTTTAAACCTCTATATAGATTTGAAATTAATATATTATTGAAAGATTATTTAAATCTTGAATTAGAATGTCAGTATCTTTTTTTGTTTCTTTACACATATATACAATCATATTATCTATAATTGAATCTGAACCCGAAATAAAAGGATAATCTTCTAAAATATTATTCCATTTTTCTTCTCCTAAATTAAATTTTAGAGACTTAAGAAATTCCCAATTATCTTTTTTAAAAGATAAAAACTCGACATTAATCTTAGATGAATCAAAATCAAAAAGTATAAATACACCATTTCTTATTCCTATATTATCTATAGTCGGATCACCATGTAAAATAAAAAGAGAATGAAGCCCATATAATCCCTTTGAAATATCCCAAATAAATTTCGTAATATTGTTACTTAATAGTTTGATTAAAATTTCTTTTGTATATGAGTTTAAACATATATGTTTTTCCCATATAATAATATTATCCTGTTTTTTATGTTCAATAAAATTAGATAAGTGATTTTTAAGCTTGAAATTAAGAACAAAACTTTCATTCTTAAAATAAATTTTTTTATTTACATAGAAATTTTCTGTTTTATTTATAGCATCAAAAATGATTTTTATTTTTTCAGGTATTTGTTTGTGGTTAAAATATTGTACAGCTTTGTTGTTTTCAGTTGAAATAAATACAAAAGAAGAACCATTACTACTTTTGTATTCTAGATTTCTTACTTTTCCTATATGTAGGAGTGCCTTATTTAAGATATTTTCGTTAATTTCTCCGTCTAATAATAGATTTTCAAAATTTGTATGTTGCATATATAATATTTTTTATAGTCTCGATAAAAAAATCAATTTTTAAATATATAACTTAAAGTGGTCCTAATTGTAATCTAAATGACTAAACAGCAAAATATTCAAGTTATTAAAGTTCCCTTGTCAGAAGATAAAAAATATGAGAATCATAAAGAGCAAGTATTTCCTAGAATACCAAGATTATATTTAGAACTTTTAGAAAATAAGTCAAAAATAAAGCAAGATTTAATAAATAGAGAATATAGCCCAAAGAAAAGTATTTCACCTGATCCTAAAGATGATATTGATATCGATATTGATATTGAAACTCAAGATGATAATGATAACGAAAATAAGAAAAAAAATAAAAATAAGAATAAAAATAAAAATTTTGAATCAAAGTTGGATAAATTTTTAAATGATGGTGAAAAAGATGACTATAAAGAAAAGGAAAATGAAAATGAAAAGGAAGAAAATAGCAAAGAAGATAATAAAGAAGTAGATGACGATGATTTTGATTTTAGAAATATAATTAAAAATAGAAAGAAAAATAAAGAAGATGATGTAGAAATTGTAGAGAAAAACACAGATACAGATTCCGATAAAGAATCTTATAAAAGTTTCACAAACAAAAATGATAATGATAATGATAACTATAATGAGGATAAAAAAAATAAAAAATATGATGATGATTCGTCGGTAGATAATTTAGAAGATAGATTAAATGAACTACTCGATGATAACTCGGATGAATCAGTCATATCAGATAAATATGCACCAAAAGATAAATATAGCAAACAGAGAAGTTATGATAATCATAGCACTATATCTATTTCAAATAAAAATAATAGGCAAGTACCTCCTAGTTTAGCAGAATTAGAAGCTCAAGGTGGTTATGTTAGAAAGCAACATTTGCGAGATGTAAATCATATTTCAAGAAGTGAACAAGAAGAAGAAGATTTAAAAAGAGAAATGTTATTTAAATTTGATTTATTAAAAAAATCATATCCAAATGGTGTTATACCTGAATACACCATTCATACAGATTATAACTCTATGAAAAAATCTTATGATGATACAGTTAGAAGATTATCTTTAGACTCAACTGTTGACAATTACAAACAATATTTAATTGGTGGATTTATGGCTTGTGAATTTTTACTCGGTAATTTTTTTAACTTGGAAATGCAAGGTTTTACACAACAACAAATATTATCTATGAATCAGTATGAGAAATTGCTTATAGAGTTAGGCGAAAAATCGTATGTACCAACAGGTTCAAAATGGCCTGTAGAATTAAGATTATTATTTATGATAATAATAAATGCCGGTGTATTTATAGTATCAAAAATGATATTAAAAAAGACAGGTGCCAATCTAATGGGAATGATGAATTCTCTAAATGTACCAAAACCTGTTCAACAAGTAAAGAGAAAGATGAGAGGCCCAAACATAGATTTAAATAATTTACCTGAAGATAACTTTTAAATAAAAAAATGATTTTTAAAATTTTAAATTTAAAAAAAATATAGCTATAAATTATAATGGTAGAAATACAAATAGCGTCTGATTTACATATTGAGTATAAAAATGACGAAATACCTAATCCATTAGATTATATAACTCCTGTGGCTGACATACTTATACTAGCGGGAGATATAGGGTCTTTATACAAAATAGAACAATTAGAGGGTTTTTTATGTAAACTATGTGCATATTTTAAACATGTAATATATGTACCTGGAAATCACGAGTACTATACATTTAAAGAATACAATCAAATTGGAATGAACCTGTTATTAAGCAGATTATATAAAATAGAACAAAATATTAAAAATTTATATGTGTTAAACAAGAGTAGTATAATGGTTGAAAATATATGTATTACTGGATGTACCCTATGGAGTGATTTAAAAATATCAATACCAAAATTTATTGTAAGAATTTTTGGTATAACAGATGAACTATACACGCAAAAATTTAAGTCTGATGTACATTATCTTAAAAAAATGATAGACCACTGCGATAAAAATAATTATAAATTAGTAGTTGTAACACATTATTGCCCTTCATATACTACAACTCAAAATTGTAAAAAAAGAGATAGGTATATATCCTTATACACGAGCGACCTTGATTATCTTCTTGACACAAATAAAATAAATACATGGATATGTGGCCATATTCATTCAAATTTTGATTACAAACATAATCAAGATGGAACAAGAGTTGTAAGTAATCAAAGAGGTAAACCTAAAGATAAAATTACTGATTATTTGAAAAATTTTGTAATAAAGATTTAAATTTCATATTTTTTAAAATATAAAATTTAAAATATATTTGTAAATAATAAAAAATATGCCACCAAAAAAATATATAACTGAACTTGATTGTGATATTAAAGAATCAGCTTGTAATAATAGTAGTCTAGGAAATAGAGCAGATGTAGATGACTTAGCTAGGAAATGTGATATTGACCCTACAAAGTATTCAAATAGAAAATTACTATGTGCTGCTATAGTTGCAAAACACATCAGAAAAACAGGAGGTGGTAGTTTAGGAGCACCCGCACCCGTATCTCCTACAGCTTCTATCGCTAGGTCTGTTACTTCTACTACTTCTACAATTGAACTACTAGATGATATAAAAGATTTTGTATTACCACTACTAGATGGTACACCTAAATTAACCATCGATAACTTAAAAAAAATAAATAATAAATATGCATTGGATATATCAACAAGTAGATATAAAAGAGACGACTTATATGATGAAGTAAAAAAACAATTAAATATAAAAAAAAGTGGTAAAACTGAAACTCGCGCTACTACTTCTTCAACAAAAAAACCTGATTTTTTTGACGATTTATTAGGAGGTCCAAAACCTACTATAGCCGTAAAACCATCAACTAAAATTCTTTCAAAATCAGAAGAAGAAGAGGAAGACCTTAAAAGACAAATAGCACAAAGACAAAAAGCTAGAAAAGAAAGAGAAGAAAAAGAAAAAGCTGATAGAGAAAAAGCTGCAAGAGATGCTGCTCTTGCAAAAAATAGAGAGAAAAAAGAAGAACAAGAAAGAGAAAAAGCTAAAATGTTAAAAGAACAGGAAGAATTAAGAAAAAAAGCTATGATTGAGGAGGCAGCAAATAGAACACAAGTTCTTAATAAAATGAAAGCTGAAGCAAAAAAAGCAGATATAGAAGAAAAACCTTCTACTATAGCAGTATCTAGTAGCGGAGGTAAAGGTTTAGATGTTGCTACAAAAAAATTTTATAGTGTAGAAGGTAAGGATTTTAAAACTATTGTTTTTGAAATAATAGATGATTTAGGTTCATATTCCGAAATTTTGAATAATTATAAAGATGAATCAAGCGGTGATATTAAATTTTCTAAACTTCGCCAAGATTTAACTAAAGTAACAGCGAATAATAAAACTTTAGCAAAGTTTAGAAAAGATCTTATTTCTAAAATTAAAGATAATATAATATCTTATCTGCAACAAAAAAAAGTCAAAGAGGAAAAAGTTGTAGAAGTTGTAGAAGTTGTAAAACCTATCAATCTTTTAACACAAAAAATAGATGACCTTGTAAATACTAATTATTCCTTATTATCTCATGATAATATTATAAATAATATAATTCAAGAATTAAAAGAATATGTAAAAGACAACCCCACTCTACTAAAACAATTTTTTGATAAAATAGTTAAAACTAATAGTACGACTAATACTATCACATTCGATGATGATGTTATAGTTGAAATTATAGATCAACAATTATACACTGAAGAAGAAACTACAATTAGTCCCGAACTTATACCCGTTTCAGTCGCAACCGAAGAAGTTCCTATGCTAGAACCAGCAAGGAGATTGAAATCACCATTTAATAATCGTCGCCAAAAATATAGCTTGGCTATTACAAATATAAAATATAATGATAATTGTTATCCGGAATATGGTCTCAATTGTCCAGAAGATTTATTTTGTGATATAGATAATAATCCTCCAACCTGTGTAACTAAAGTTTATGCAAACAATAAAATAACAAATATTAAAGATACGGAAATATACTCTTCTGGAAAAAATAAAATAATAGGAAATAAAGACACTATTAACACTTTAAAAACAATTTTAAAAGGTGCACTACCTGATAAAGATTATAAACATGGTACTTACGAGATTATAGATAATCTAATTAATGCGAACATAGAAAATAATATCTTAGATAAAGACATCATATTTAATAATGTATTTACCTCTTTAGAAAGTAGTGGCGGATTTACTCCCGAACAGCTTGTTTCAAATAAATTAAAATATTATGTAAAAAGAATGATTAATCTTTTGGTCTCTGAAAAAGAAATAGGTGGAGTAGTTGTTAGTGAACCAGCACCTATAGTTGGTGATATAGATTCTATTATTCAAAAATATAAAGATTATACAACTGAAAATGTAATTTTTAATAAAGTAAAAAAAGATTTATCAAATTCAGGTATTGAAATTGACTCTAATATTTTACAAGTAAAAATTCAAAATATGCTTGCTATAAAAGAAGCAGAAGAAGCTGAGGAAGAGGAAGAAGAGGAAGAGGAGGAAGAGGAAGAAGTACCTATACCTGATATACTTCCAACTATTTCTACTCAACAAATAATAGAAGGAAAAATGTTATCGACACTATTAGATAAGACAGATGACGAATCTAGTGATAGACAAAGACAAATAAGACTTGCGCAAAACGCAGTTATTAAATGTTTAGGATTGGCATAAATAATATAATTTTTAAACTCAAATTGAATTTAAAAATTATTTGATTTTTTTAAGAGCATTTTAATATCTTTTAAATATAAAAATTCGCATAGAGGTAAAGACTTATCTTCTGTATAATTTAAAATATTTTTACGAATAATATTTATTGTATTAATGTAATATTCTCGTGATTTTTCTTCATCATCAATTTCAAAGTCTTCATTTGTATTTAAATTATACTCATTATTTTCAGAGATATTGCTTTCGTAATTATCTATAAAAGAAGATACTTTTTTGTCTTTTTTAATTTGAACTTCCTTCGACATATATAATTTAATATTTCAATCTTTAAATTATTATTTTAGAAGATGAGTCAAAAATTAAATTGACAAAGAGATTAAAATATTCTTCTTTATCAAAAATATCGAAGTTAATAGTAGGGTATCTTTCTCTTAAAGTCTCGATATAAATATTATACACATCTATAAGATTACTTTTGTAGTTATCATACCATTTGTAAAATTTTGGGTGAGTTGGAGTCTTATATGGTATGTAATTACTTATTACACATTTCTTTTTCATGTAATATATTTTTATATCTATAATTTTATGTTTAAATTATATATTTAATTAAGCTCGCTTAGTTCTTCTTCCAATTCATCATCTAAGTTTTCATCTTTATCATCATCATCGTTTTCCAAAATAGTTTCTACAACGTCCATATCTTCACAAGTATCTATCTCTTCAATCTTTGAAGTTGTAGTGTATGGCTGTTGTGAATTATTTCTTCTTAAAGAAGGAGGTATAAAATGAACCTTAAGATTGTTATTATTATTTAATTCCGGATTTATAATGTGTTTAAAAATAGTTTCCTCAAGAGTTGTACCTATATTTTCTGATTGTTTAGTGGTTCTTTTTGTGTTTTTAGTTTCACCAGAAATTTTATAGTTTATATCATTTATAGCGTTAGTTAAGTTGTTTATAAGTTGTTCGTGTTTTTGAATAATATCCTCTTGCTCTTCAATTCTTTCAATTAAATCATTTATATGACCCATAAGCTTCTTATTTTTTTGTGAAAAATATAATGTTATAGCCAAAATAATAACACTTTCAACTGCTAGATGAATTAGCATACTTTTATTTTCAAATATTTTAGACATTTTAATTAAGAATTTTTTTAGTTTTAAATAAAAATTAAAAATATAACATTAAAATGACTATTTAAAAATTTGTTTTCTAAATAAAAATGAGTACTATAAAACCAAAATTGAAACTTAAAAAAATCAAAGGTTCTTCCCATATTTTACATGTTGATACAAATTTAGTATTAAAATCTTTGGAAGAAAAGATTGTTATAGGTAAATATGTAGATGATGAAGTAAGTTTATTAGGTAAAGAAGATATTGAATTATGTGATGAATGGAACCTACCATATGATTCTGATAAATTAAATAATAATGAGGAAGATGAAGATGAAGATGAAGAGGAAGTTAGTGGTGAAGGTGGCGGTGAAGGTGGCGGTGAAGGTGGCGGTGAAGGTGGCGGTGAAGACGAAGAAAGTCCTCAAGAAGTAATTGAAAATAAGGAGAAAGAAGAAGAAGATGAACAAAATGAAGTTGACGCAGAACTTACGGAGTCGAAGAAAACGGAAGATGATTATGTAAATATAAGTACAGCTCCAAATGCAAAATATATCTTAGATATTACATCTCAATTTTCAAAAGATATTCATAATCATTTTGATTTAGTATCCCAGTTTTATAATGATAAAATAACTACATATGAAAATAAAGTATCTAATCTCGATATAAAGTATAATCAGCTACTAGATAAGTATGAAACAGAATGCAAAGATCACCTAAATACAAAAGAAGAATTAGGTAAATTGAAACTAAAGTTTGAAGGTATAAAGAGTTTATTCAATTAAGTCCAACTCTTCGTAAGGTTCATCGGTTAAATCTTTCCAAACTTTATATCCATAATAATACGTTTTAATTTTTTTGTTAAGGGTCTTTTTATCTTGAATTAATTTTCTTAATAAAAGTTCTTTAAGTATATTTTCATGTATAAGTTTAACTATTTTTTTATTTTTTTGTTTTATCTTAGACTTAAAAATAAGTTCATTAAGAACAAAACTAAATATTGTCTTTTGAACTTTATCTGTGGTATTATCTTCTTCAGATTCAGAAGAATCTGCATCATTTAATTCTGTAAAAATATTTTTATCTGTTACCAGTTTAGATAGCGAAAGTTTAGTTAGTTCTCCATCTGAGTTAATTTCGACTGACATATTTTCTTTTTTCCTATCTTGGGTATAATCCTGAATGTTAATGTCCATTTTTAATTAAAAATGTGAGATACTTAAATTTAAATTCAATTTTATATAATACAAAATTATATAAAATTATATTTTTTATCGGTTAAGATAAGCTAGAATGTTATTTAATATTTTTTTTGTTTTTAAGCAGTATAAGATATGTTCCGTTCTATGATTTATTTCTAAACACTTAGATAATTGTTCTTTTATCTCCATTTGAGAAGAATCGGAAGATATAAAAACAATCGATTCAAAGTAATGCTTATTTTTGATATGTAGTTTGCTTGCTAAATTTTTTGTATAGTTACATTTTTTTAAAGCTTCAATATTAGCCAATAAATCATCATATTCTTTTGCTCCTTCATGTTCTTCGTCGGAATCAGAACAATATTCAGCGGATTTTACGCTTAGTTTTTGAAATGAAGATAATATAGTGTCAAATGAAGACATTTATAGTTGATATAAATTTTGAATTATAAAAAATAAAAAAATCAATTTTTTTCATATTTAAACGTGCCTTGAAAAAATAATTTTAAACTAATTGAGATTTAAAGACAAGCATTCTATTATAAAAAGACTATTACTTATGGAAAACTTACATACAATAAAACCGATGAGAAAGCAAACCAAATGATAATAACTTTAATATTGATGATGGTTTTGAAGAATCAAAACTTAATAAAAACGAAGAAATAAATCAAATTATTTCCAAAGAAAATATAGAGTTATGTATAACTGAACACAATATTATGCTAAAAAATGGCAAAGATTGTTTAATTCCAATAAGAAAAGATGGTATGATAAATGCTACTGAATTATGTAAAGCAGGTGGTAAAAAATTTAATCATAATCTCAAACAAACACAAGAATTTATAAAAGAATTAGAGAAATTTGAAAATATTCCAGAATCTAAATTAATTATTGTAAAACATGGTGGTATTAGCGAGTCCGTAAATCTTAACTCGCTAAATCCTAAAATCCAAGGTACTTGGATACATAGAAAAGTTGCTTATAATTTAGCACAATGGATTTCTCCTTATTTTGCAGTACAAGTATCTAAAATATTAGATGAATTATTTACTAAGGGAGAAGTTAAATTACAAAGACCTGTTCGTAAATTACTAGATTTATCTGAAATTGATATAGAAGCTGAAGAATTAGAAATGAAGCATGACTGGTCTTTATATACAAACAAATGCGTTTTATATATTGCCTATATTGGTAAATGTCTAGTAAAGCTTGGTTATTCTGATTGTAACATTCATCAACGTGAAAAAAAGCATACTAGTTGCGAAAGTCAATATGAACAATTTAGAATGATTAAGGCATTTGAAATTTCAGGTGAACCAATTGAAAAGAAAATTAAAGAACTTTTAAGTGTGTATAATCTTAAATTCCATAATCAGTCTGAAATATTTAAACCACCTTCAACTCTAAATAATTTTATTGAAACTATTGAAACTTTACTTAGAGATAATGATTTGAAAATAACTTTAGAACTGGTACAGAAAGAAAATACAAAATTAAAGTTAAGAATATCTGAACTAGAAAAAGAAAACTTAGAATTAAGGCTGAAATAATTATTTTCATACAAGGTATTTGTATAAAAATAGAATAGTACAATTATAAAACAGGGAACGTGTTTTAAATCCCCTAACTTTTCAGAGAGGGACAGATCATACCTTAAGCCTATGATTGATGTTTGCTATACATCTAAGACCGATAATCCGGTGATCGTTGAGGGAGAACCATTATCTTGCATAACGATTTTAAGTTCTTTACCCGCGGATTGCCCAATATTATACATTATTACCATACCCGACGCTATTAACGTGGCCACATATTATATTTCTATAATAGTTTGGTAGTATAATCTTAAGGGGTTTCCCGACATTATAAATTATCTCGCATATTGTTTTATCAATATACTAGGTAGTTATATCAATTAACATATAGTAAGTGTTAATTGGTGGTAATTCAAATGTTTATCTCTAATAGTTTTACCACAACTATTAAAGCATCTACCTATTCTAGGCTTCCCATTTTCACCTAGAGCTCCACCTGAGATTCTTATGATATTATTGTTGACAGCAGTAACAATAAATTCATAAGTTTGACTGCTAGAAGCAGCATTTAGTTGACCAGCAGTTGCAGCTGTGTTAGCAGCAGTTGAACTTTTGGGGACAATTGATACGTTGGTCAATTTTCCATAGTTAGTTGATCCCATCGGATCCAAGCAGATAAAATCTAGTGAATATGAATAGCAGTGATATCCAATAGAATAAGGAATAACTGGAGCGTTATAATAAGGGTTAACAAGAGAATAATAATCGGAACCCATATCAGATAGACGATTAGTATTCTCATAGATTAGAGAAGTAGTATCGATAGGATCAGCAGCTAGATAGTTATTTCTTGAATCTAACAAGTTAACACCTCCAGCACCTCCGGAGTTCTTGACAACGGGGGATACAGTTGTGTAATTAGACCATTCACTCTTTCCAGTAGTATTACGTACAGCAAAGAAAAGAACCTTAATAGCATGTGAAAATCTGATATCAAAATTAGGTCTGTAATCAGTTACAGGAGCATAATTTTGTCTAGGAGCTGTCTGGACCTGCTCGATCAAAATATCACGGGGTGCACAGGCCATTCTCTTACGTTCGTCATTTGAAACGATGGCATAATTAGCCCAAACATTTGCAGTAAGAGTGGTTTGAGTTAAGATATCAGATGTAATATAAGTAGAATATGGTGTAGGTAGTTGTGAAGGACCAGCACCTGTATTGAGTTGATAAACAAGAAGATCGGTCCAGTCACGGAATGAGAAGTTAATTCTCATATCGTTATATGGAAGGGCAGCTGTTGGAAGAGCAACTCCACTATCTCTACCATAGAAAAATGGTAGAGGCAAGTTAAGAATTTGCTTTTGAAGAGTATATCCAGAATTTGGTCCTGCACTTGAAGGAACAGGATAAACAAGTTGAGGAATATTACCAATCATATTGTTGTATCCATTTTGCTTACCAGCAGGAACAGTAAAAGCAGCCCAAAAATCTAAATGGTAGTTATCAAATCTAGCAGCAACAAGATCGTTAAATGTAATAGTACATTCTTTGATAAGGTTGTGCATCAAGTTCTTAGTCCATCTGATGGTTGCAGTTGTAGGAACTCCTGAAGTAAGAATTGTAACTGAAGGAATAGTAACTCTAAGCCAAGTTTGAAGCAAATAATCACCAGCACGAGAAATACTGGCAGACCATTCTTGATTCCAAGCAGGAGTTCCTGCTGAGCGACTTAGAGCAACCGGCACCTGTGTAAACCACGTAGATTTACGAGTTTCTCTTACAAAATAAGCAGTAGCATCGGGACCACCATACATATACTTTTCGATTTCATCGAAAGTAGCTAAATCAATAAAACCAGAGGTAACATTTGATGAAGTTAGATTAGACATTTTTTATTTAATGTTAAGAAAAAAAAAATTAATTAAAATAATTTTTAAAACTATTTTAAAGAAATAATATTTTTCTTTTTTAAATTTAATTTTTAAAACTTATTATTTGAATCTTCAATCATAAGTGTATAATCTAGTATGTATTTCTGATACAATCTTTAATTAAAATTCTATTTTACGTATTTTAAATACATTTTATATTTTAGACTGATTTAGAGTTTAAAAACGTGTGGTGCAAATTCCCGTATCGGGAACTTATTCAAGTCAACTTGAGTAAACCAAGTCCCCGATGAAATTTTTATAACTTATTTAAAGAAATGTTTTTTAATATAAAAATGACAACTACAAGTAAATTTCAAAAAGTAAATGACTTATTTCAATGCAAATTAAAACTCGAAAATGGTGAAGAATTTACTATACCTTTAAGAGAAGATGGTTATATATATGCAACCGCTTTATGTAAAGCAGTAGGAAAACAACCAAAACTTTGGTTACGAATAAAAGAAACAAAAGATTTTATAAAAGAACTTGAAAATAATGTTAAAAAAAGTGAGGTACATATTTGTACCTCACAAAATATAACCACGAACTTGGTTAAAAAAGAATTAATTGAAATATATAGAGGAAATTCTGGTAAATATAATCAAGGAACTTGGATCCATCCAGATTTAGGAATTCAATTAGCCCAATGGTGTTCTCCAAGTTTTTCTCTACAAATCTCCAAATGGATTAGAGAGCTTATTTTTACAGATAGTGTAGAAATTGGCAACGAGAAAAGTGAAGAAGAGATTGATTCTGGTTTAAAATCTAAATTAAAAAATGCAGAAGATGTAATAGTTTCTTTAGAAGAAGAAAATAAAGAAGTAAGTAAAAAATATCATAAGCTTTATCAAACTCATCAATATTACCTTAAGAAGAAAAATTTATATAAACTGAAAGAAGGTCCATGTATTTATTTATTTAGGATGGAAGAAAATTCTACTAAAAATGTTATAAAAATCGGAGTTTCTGGTCAAATAACAAATAGGTCAGGAACATATAGAACAAGTAATCCTTATTGTAAACTTTTATTTCTTATTTATAGTAATGATAGCTCTCTTATCGAAAAAAATATTAAACATAAATACGAAAAGCACCTATATTCTTTAAATAGTGAATGTGTATCTGGTGTTAATCTTGAAATTTTAATAAAGAGCGTATTCGATATATGCGAATTGTTAAATATAGAATATACATTAGAAACAGAAGAAGAAATAGAAAAATTTAATAGAAATATAATTCCTATAGATGAAGTAGAAAATGAACTAAAAGAAGAAATTGTTGAAATAAATTCCACAACAACTAAGAGATGCGGAGGAATACATCATACAACTGAACAAAGTAGAATGTTACCTTTATCAGAATTTTTTAAAAATAAAGGAAATTCTGATGGTGTAAATAGATTATGTAAAGAATGTTATTTACGAGGAAGATACGGAGATAAAAGAAAAAGAAGAAAGGTGGTTATCATACCAAAATACGATATTTTGTTAGAAAAATGGTGTAATAGATGTGAAAGTGTAAAAACAAGAAATTTATTTTATAATAGTTCTACATCTAAAGATGGAATTTCGGCTAATTGTAAAGATTGTAAATCAGATAAAAAAAAGAAATATAATGAACAAAAAAAAGAAAAAGAAAAAGAAAAAGAAAAAGAAACTAAAGATATCAAAGAAGAACATATTAAAACTTAAAATTAGTTATTAAATTTAAGTTTAAAAACCAGTCGCGCGAACCATTTTTGAAAAAAAAATATTTGAACCTTAATTTGAACAAATCTTTGTGTTTATGAGTCATTTATATAGTAGATTTAAAAACCGGCCTTTTAAATCTTCAAGGGTGTAAAAAGTTTTGTTTAAAAACTGGAACAAAGAAAGCAGATGAGATACATGATTATTATATTAAATTAGAAGAGTTATTACAAGAAACACTTGCACAGAAAAATACAATTATTAAAAATCATGTGCAGTAAAATAATATTTTTTTTTTCTTTCATCATATAAAGATGTCTGGATTTATTTTACAAAATTTTAGCGAACATAAAAAAGATAAATTTCCAATCGGAAAGATTATGTATATATATTTTGAAAAACCTGTATTAGCTCGAAAAGACGATATTATTATTGAAAGTGAAATGACTATTGCCGACCTTTTAATTAAAATTGGTTTTTTTAAAAATATAAAAGACTATGAAAATTTTAATAAATTTTATAATATATATAAAAACGGAAAAAAATTACCATATACAACAAAAATTCTAGGGAGTGATGATACATTAAGTGTTAATATTCAAGATGGTGATAGAGTTACAATTTTTGATCCTCAACATCCACTTTCTACTGATTATGGTAGAAAGCAAAGTTCAAAAAGAAAATCAGGAAAAAGAAGTTCAAGAAAAAGAAGTTCAAGAAAAAGAAAATCACGAAAAAGAAGTTCAAGAAAAAGAAAATTAGGAAAAAGAAAATCACGAAAAAGAAGTTCAAGAAAAAGAAAATCAGGAAAAAGAAAATCAAGAAAATAAAAAAAATAAAAAAAATAAAAAAAATATTTTTTTCATAATATAAAAGATGAATTTTATAAGTGGATTAATTTTCCTTCTCATTGCAACTGGTGTATTCTGGTTAGTACTACAAAATTTTATGTTCAATTTAACCGCAAAGCTTGGTAATTATGCCGGAGTTACAATTCTAGATGTTCGTGGTGTACCAACTACAACCGGAATTATCCTACATGGAGTTGTTTTAGGGTTAATTTTACTTATTGCTGCTAAGTTTTGTTTCTAATTCATAAATTAAACTTTAAATCAAACAGATTTAAAGTTTTATATTCTTAATTTTAAAATGAAAATACTAGTTACTGGAGGTGCCGGATTTGTAGGATCAAATCTAATTAAAGAATTAGTTAAAACAAAAGAACATCAAATTATATCCATAGATAACTATTCTACTGGAAATATTTCAAACCATACTGATGGTGTAACATATATTTACGGAAATACTTGGGATATTTTAAATTTAGATATATATGATTTTAAAAATTTTAAACCAAATATAATCTTTCATTTTGCTGAATATAGTAGAATACATCAATCTTTTAGTGAAACTTCGAAAGTCTTTAAATCCAACACATATGGTACCCAACAAGTGTTGGAATATGCTGTAAAAAATAATTCAAAACTTATTTATAGTGGCAGTTCCGCAATATTCGGTAATAATGAAAATGAAAATTTAAGCCCTTATGCATTTACAAAGTTTAATAACATTAAACTCATTCATAACTATGCTAAATGGTTTGGTTTGAATTTTTGCATCTGTTATTTTTTTAATGTATATGGCGAAGGTCAAATTAAAACTGGAAATTATGCGACTGTTATAGGAATATTTGAAAATCAATACTCAAGTAATTCTTCTTTAACTGTAGTTAAACCAGGAACACAAACCAGATGTTTTACTCATATTGATGACATAGTTAAAGGTATTTTATTAGTTACAGAAAAAGGTTCAGGTGATGGATACTTATTAGGTTCAAAAGAAGAATTATCTATTATTGATGTAGCAAAAATGTTTGACAGACATTATTTTTTGATTGATGAAAGAAAAGGCGAAAGAAACTTTTCTAAATTTGAAAATAGTAGAGCTGAAATAGAATTGGGATGGAAAGCAGAAATAAAATTAAAAGATTACATAAACGCCTTTAAAAACAAAGTTAAGTCTGTTTCTTATCATAAATAACCCAGTTGTTTGTTAGTGGATTAAAATTAAAATATATTTCTTCGTAGTAGTGACTAATACTATGAACTCCAAACGCTATACCTATTAATATCAATAATTCGATAAATTTAGGTGTATTCATAGATAAAATCTTAAAGTTTAAAATAAAGATAATAACTGCTATAAAAATAATTAATCCTGACAAAACAGATACAATAAAACTTGGTCTCATTTTTTTATTTTATTCAAATAAAAAAATTAATTATCAATTTGATTTATTAAATCATCCAATATCTTATTTCTCAAGTTAATAAAATATTTTTTTTCGTTAAACACTAATTCATAATCTGGATCAAGATTTAAATACAAATCTTTATCAGGCTTATAAATTATTGCGGATTTTAATCTTAAAGACCTATTCATAATTTCAGGTATAATTAGCTGACATCCAGTAGTAAATGATAAAGCAATTGCAGCACTTGTACTATGATTTTTATTGTGAGAATTATTTTTATCCGTAATATATATGTACTGACAATTTAATAAGATATTGAATAGGTTTATAGTTGATATGTTTTCATGTATAATTACATTTTCAATATTTTTTAATTCAGGATGAATGCCATGACAATTAATGATGTGAAAAATAATTTTGTCGTATTTTAAAAATTTTAATTCGTCGATGTTTTCAGGTATATATCTTCCCATAATCGCAATATTAATATTATATAAAGGTTTTATGAGTAATTTTGTTTCATAATTTAGTTCAGGTATACTATATGTTGGTATTATAAAATTTTCTTTATATGTGTTTGAAGCAAAAGGAGAAACAGGTATATGATATTTTATATGCTTGTTTCTTATTTGGTACCAATGATCTAGGGTAATTGTTTTATTATTTATCCACTCTTTTTTATACTCCCAATCACTATCTGTAAGTACAAACACTAAATCGTAGTCTAAGTAATTAAATGCTGAAATTATGTTAAACTTAAAGTATAATTGATATAATTTAAAATATTCTAGTTTATCAAAAGGGCAATAAACATCGATTATAAAATTTTTATTTTGCGCGTAATCAAAAAAGAAACCAAATAATTCATTATGAAAAGGAAAGCTATTATATAATAAAATTCTTTTTGACATATTTTTAATTGTATTAACTATAATATCTCTTTAAACTTCCATTCAAAATTATTTATATCTTTTTTACCTTCTAAAAACTTCCTTACTTTAGTTATATTTACATTCATGAATGTTGCAGCTTCTCTTATGCTTATAAAACTTTTATATAATTGTCCTTCTTTATACACTTCAACCTGTTTCATATATTTTCTATGATGAGTTACAGCATCTATTTTATCTATAATTTTTCCATCGACAACATATTTCCATAAAAATCCTTTACAGACAAAATTATTTCTTATTGCACTATATATACTTTCAGGTCTAATTTTAAAGTCTCTTGCAGCTTCGCGTCCTGATATATGTGTTTTTATGAAAGTTCCATCTATATTATATTGGGCTACAGTCTTTATTATAGAATTATCTTTTATCTTAATTTTTTTTTTGGTAGTTTTATCGATAAAACCCTCAAGATTATCCTCAAGATTATCCTCGAGATTATCCTCGAGATTATCCTTGAGATTATCCTCGAGATTATCCGCGAGATTATCCACGATATTATCCGCGAGATAACTTTTGTCATCTTTATTATATAGATTTGTATCTGCATAACACCATACAAAATTTTGTGTAGTATTTGTTTCTCCTCTACAATTTCTTGCTATATTATTCTCTTTAAATCCGGTTATTTCAGCCGCTTCTTTTACACTATCATATCTTCTAATAAAATTTCCATTAATATCATATTGATTTACAGGTTTTTCATTGCCTACTCCATGTATTTTTGTACATATCTTACAAGAATTTGATATATGAGTTCCTCGAAAACTAAAAAATTCTTCTGTTAGCTTTTTTTTCTTTTTGCAAGTTTTACATTTTCTAAACTCTTTCTTCTTTACTTCTTTTTTGTTTTTTCTTTCTTCTTCTAATAATTTTTGATACTCATCTTCTTTTCTTTTAACCTCCTTTTCTATCACTTCGTGCTTTATTTCATCTATCTTTCGATAAATTCTTCCAATTACTTTTGCTATATCAAAATCGTATTCATCTGGATTAAATCTTATCCAATTAGAATCATCTATAAGCAATTTTTCATTAACATAATCCATTCTTTCTCTTTCTTTCCATGGTTTTCTATCTGCATGTCCATTTTCATCACACTCAATTACTATTTTATATTCAGAAAAGTATAAATCTAAGTAGTATGATCCTATCTTAAATTGATCTTCAAATTTTTCTGTCTTAAATACATTTGTTATTGTTGATAATGTTTGTTGTTCTTTAGTCAAACACTTACGATTTGTTGTATCTATGTTAAACTTTTTTAGAATATATAAAACATCGGGAGATATACGCTTGCGAGTTTTAAGAAGAATTTCAATAGCACCATCTCTAGTAATTAAGATAGTTCTAGGGTCTAGTTCAGGTTCTTTTATTCCAGGATAATCTCGAAATTCAATTTGGTTACTCTTTGATACGTTTTTTGTAATAGTACTTTGCGGACTTTTATAACCTAATAATGATGATACTTCATATCCTATAAAATATTCAAAATATAATCCGTTACTTATATAAGTAAAAGTAGTAAGATCATTTTCATCTTCATTTTCAATTAATTCAGATTTATGGTCGTTTATCATTTTTTATTTATAAAATCATTTCTTTAAATTCTATTTTCTTTTCAAAAATGAAAAGAAAATAGAATTTATAACTAAATAACTTTATTTTATAAAAGTTATTTAGTTATTTAACCACAAACTCACCCGTATAAACATAACTTCATCTTTTAGCCTAGAATTAACACATAAAAAATCTATTTTCTTTTAATCAATCTAATCGATAGTAAAAATTTCCCCTTAATTTCATGCTCAACTAAGCATAAAATTATATGAATGGTACGAAGTTCCAACCGAGCTGTATAAAAATGTTGCTCATAATTTCGTCATGAAAAGTTTTTCTATCTAAAGTTTTCAAAATTGTAAAATCTTCTTTGTTGCAAGGGTGGCGTGCACGCAAAAGAAGCTGGTACAGAACGAATTGGGTATTAATGAAATTTTTCCTATCTATATGTTTATAGTGTTTATCATAATATTCAGTAAGAGTGTCAAAGTCTTCTAGTAACTTATCTTCTAGATGGCTTATATCATCGGGCTTTTTACCTGTTATATTATAATGAATAAGATTAATGTTCTCATAGTGCTTGCTATAGTTTAGCTCTTTTAGGAAGATATTTATGTGATCTTTTAAAATATTTTGAAATCTTATATGCTTTGGTGTATCTTTATCTCCAACTAATAAATGATGTAACTCAAATTGCTCTTCTAAATCATCGTAAACTTTTTGAGGTATAGTACTATTCTGCTTACCTTGATATTGGTTGATACAATCTCTGAAATGTATTCTTCTATCGTATATATATTTAGATGAAATATTTACGCGATCAATATCCTTATAAGAAGAAATATTTTTCATTATTACTTGCTGTGCGGAACAATTAACGCATACATGAATATTATTATCCACTATATCAAATTCTTTGGATTTACAACTATTACAAATAATTTTATCTTTGTATTTCTTGTTTATCGTGATATTTACGTATTTACTGGCTATTTTTATGTATTTTTCTACTAATTCTTCTTTTTCGGCATTATTTTTGCTAATTTTACCCATAAAATTGATTTTAATAGGAGAATTTAAGATTTCTTTATATTTTTCAATTATTTCTGCTGTTTCTATAACATAAAAATTAAATGATATATTATTTTCAATATCATTTATATGTTCTAATAAATTATTTTTTGAATTCAACAACGACTGAACAACTCTTGATTTTAAATTTTTTAATTTTAGACTTTGTTCAAGCGTATTTAGTTGTTCTTTATATTCTGATAATTTATTTTTTTCATCAATAAAATTATCATAAATTTGTGTATCAATAGTTAGTATATTCAATTCAATTGACATAATCTTATGAAATATTTTCAAGTGTTTAAAATTAAATTAAAAATAAAAAATAAAAAAAATTGCTTTAATATAAAAAATGTCTAATTGCGATGAATGTAAAAATTTTTTGGATACAAATGTAATAAATGATAGGGCAAGTTATTTAAAATGGCTTAGAACAAATCATCCTGATAAATTTAGAAAATTTGGAGATACCGATCCTAGATATATTAATGCTACTGCAGATATTAAAAAAGCAACTACTTGTTTTCCTATGTGGTACGGAGAAGGAACAGAAAAAGTTTGCCCTCGTCCAAGTGGACCAACGCCTCCTAAAACTAAAAATTCTTGCAAAATAGGATATGTAAGAAATAGATCTACTAAAAGATGTAGAAAATCTTGTGCTATAGGACAACGTAGAAGTAGAACTACTGGTAGATGTCTGAAAGGTAGAAAGTCTAAGAGTTCAAAGAAGAGTTCAAAGAAGAGATCAAAGAAGAGGTCTAAGAAGAGGTCAAAGAAGAGGTCTAGAAAATCTAGATTTGTTAAAAACTCCCCTTTAGGATCATGTCGTGGAAGAAGAAAAAGCGTTTGTAAAACTGATCCTAACTGCACTTATAGAAGAGGTACAGGTTGTGTAAAAAGAAGAGGTGCTAAAAAGTCACCATTTTTTGGACCTATGATGCCTGATAGTGGTTATTAAATTACTTTTTACTTTTATAAAAATTGAAAATAATTTTTATAAAACTTAAGATATATATACTGAATGCACTTTAAAAACAATTTATTTTATTATTTATCCGATTTACATATTGAAAAAGGGTTCCAGAGATCGATTAATATAAATAAAAATTTAAGAGAAAGACCTTATTTAATTCTATGTGGAGATATAGGTTGTGTAAATGAAAAAAGGTATCAAGATTTTTTATATGGTATTTCAAATAGATTTGAAAAAGTATTTATAGTATCTGGTAATCATGAGTACGATAATAACACAAAAACTATAGAAGAAATAAATGTAGATATAGAAGATATTTGTAATGCTAAAAATAATTTAATTTTTTTACAACAAAAAACCTTTAAAATTTGTGACAATAGAAATATTATATTAGCTGGTTGTACGCTATGGAGTAAATTACCAAAATCAAGGTGTAAATATCATTTTCAAGATAAAAAATGGCTATATAATACGTTAGAAAATGATACAATAAATAATTATATATTTGCAACACACCATTCTCCTATATTCTCTCAAGTAAAAATAAATAAAAATGCTCATTATTTTTCAAGTAATCAAACTGCTTTATTAAAAAAAAATAATTTGATAATGTGGATTCATGGACATAATCATGTAAACAAAGACATAATCCTGTACAATACTTTAATAACAACTAACCAATATGGAAGTTATAGAGACCCACAAAAAGGATTTAACGAATATAAGTGATAAATACAGGTATATTTTTTTTAAAATTGATTTTAAAAAAATATTTTAATATATCAAAATATTAAATGTCAGAAGAAGGTAATGAAGAAGATGAAAATGATTATTTCAATTACAACTTTAATAATATTAGAGAATATTTTTACGAAGAAATATTAAATTATACTATAAATACTTATAGAGAAGAAGTGGTGAGAAATGAGCAAAATTTATTGTTAGCTGATAGTGTAAATGAACTTATAAATAATATTCGTAATAATATGTTTGAAAACGACCTTGAAAGAGCATTAAGAGAAAGTTTTAATGAATCAGAAGATTGTTTAAAAAGAACCGATGATGATATAATAGAATTTAATTCTGTTAAATATGAAAATCTAGAAGATGAAAATAAGAATGATTTAAAGTGTATAATATGTTTAGAAGAATTTGAACCTATTTCAGATGTTACATTAACAGAATGCAATCATATATTTCATTATGATTGTCTTAAAGAATGGATGCGATATAAAAAGGAATGTGCTGTATGTAGAAATGAAATAAAAATAAAATAAAATAAAAACATTATTGAATAAATGTATAATTTTATTAAATTGTGGAATGATAATGGCTTTGAAATAATATTAGGTATATGTGTAGCATTAATACTAATTTACGGCTTTTATCGTAGAATAACAAGACAAAAAGGAAATTGGAGTAATACATATTCAACTTATACAGCAAGAGATATTGATAATTTATTTCGGAAAAATACAATACAAAAGCAAACTGGTATACCAAAAGAAAGTAAAGGTGAAATAGAGTGTAAAAGAGTTTTAGAAAAAATATTTAATAAACCTTTTAACAAAAGTAGACCTTCCTTTTTGAATAATGAAATTACAGGAGGTAATTATAATCTTGAAATAGATTGTTATAATAGTGATTTGAGATTAGGAGTTGAATATGATGGTGCTCAGCATTACAAATATAATCCTTATTTTCATAAGAATAAGGAGGCTTTCTATAATCAAAAATACAGGGATAAGTTAAAGGAGTATATGTGCAAAGAAAATAATATAATTTTGATACGCGTTCCTTATACAATAAAGGTCGAAAATATAGAAGAATATTTAAGAAAAGAATTAAGTAGGTATTTTTAAGTTTTAATTTTATATTTTCTAAAAGTATAAAATTAAAAACATTCTTGTTTTATATAAAAGAAAATGGATATATTACAAAAATATTATATATATACATCTTTGGATAAAACAACTAATAGCTATAGAGGTTTAATTAGCTATGAGAATAATATGAAAAGTTTAACTAATAAAGGTTGGAAAATACAAGGAGAGTTTTATGCTATAAATCCTTATTTGAGACCAATACCTACAGGTATGAAATTATTTAGTTGTGAAATTAAAAACTATTATCCTTACGATATTTCTACTTACAAATTATTATATGATATTTATGAAGTTGATAGATTAAAAGATAACTATCACGTTAATTTAATAACATATAATAGGCCAGTTTTAAACTCAATTCCTCTTTATTTTTATCAGTTTAATGAACATATTTTTCCAAGTTTTAGCAATAAAGCTCCAAATTCTGAATATAAATTGGCTCTTGGAGTAAATCCTATATTTGTTTTGAAAGATAAAAATGTAAATTTTCATTGTGGAAATGGTATTTGTTTTCCAGAACCTGTACCAAGTATAAATATGAATCCATTCATAGAGGATGATGATAATAGTTTATCATTTAGCGAATGTTTAAAGTTTTGTAACAGTAGAGGAAAAAGTATTTTAGATACTATATACGATTTAAGTAATAAAAATAGTTTAAAAAATCATTATATAGTAATCGCAGTAATAGCAATTGTTTTACTTATAATAATTTTTATTTTAAGAACTAGATTTGTTGCTTAAGTTAGTATTTATTAGTAAATATACTAGTAAATACTTTAATTTTACACATCATAGTTTGTCTTATCTTTCTTTGAACCTTTCTTTCTACTATCTTGCTCTTCTGCAATCTTTTCTCTTAATCTTTCTCTTAAAATAGAAGAAGGAACTTTTTTACTAGGTCTTCTTTCCTCTTCTTCGGAAGATTCACTTACAGATTCTTCATCAGTAGATTCGGTTTCATAATCTTCTTCGTCTACATCTTCGTCACTAATATATTCTTCGATCTTACCATAACCAAGAGTATCAAATACTTTGCACATCTTTGTTTCGTTACCATCTTTTCTCTTAAACTCGAAATCTATTTTTTGTAATGTACCGTCAAACTTGCGATGAAAACTATAAGCATTTAAATCAATCTTTGTCATTTCCTTAGCTGTTTGTGCAGAAACAAGATATTCCAGTTCAAGGTCAAAAGTACTTAAATCTTCCATAATTTCCCATTCGATTTTTTCTAATTGCTTTTGTAGGTATTTCAAGTTTTCTTCATTACCATCTACTTTAATAAAATAGTACCATTGTTCAAATTCTTCATCATTACTTTCCATTAATATCGCATATTTACCAGTAGTTCTCTTATCAAGTACAGATTGAGTATTTTCAGAGTTATTTTTTTCTTCAGCGCTCATTTTTATTTAAAAATTTTTATGTTTAAATTATATTTTAATTATTGTCAATCACAATATTTCGTTATTTATTTCTATCTCATCGATATACCCATCTAAATGTTCTTGATAAGTTATAGATAATACATCGGATTCTTCATTTATGTCTTGACTATAGGGATTTTTATATTCATTTAACAAATAAGATATAAAAGCAATATCAGAAGATATAACTTTAATTCTTCCTGAATGTATAGCTAAAAAATTCGAATTATATAAAATTCTTATTATAAATTGTTCTATGTAATATTGTAGTATTATAAATACTTCTTTGCTTATTTTTATTGCAGAACCTATATCGTTGGCTAATTTATTTTCTTTAAATAACTGCCTTGTAAATTTCTCAAAAGATGATTTTGGAAATAGTAAGGTGTCACTTAGTTTTTGAAATTTCTTAATATCTTTTATAGCAATAGTTCCTGGTCTAAACTTGTATTTTTTATTTTTCTTTAAATTTAGTTTTTTTTTCTTTTTAGCTAGTAATGAAGGATGAATAAATGGAATAACACCACCACCTAAAAATACATAGTTAATTTTTCTAAAAATTTTATTAAATTCTTCATCGTTTCTAATAGTTACTTCTATGTCTCTAATAGTTATTCTGCTTCTTTTATTATCTTTGCAATAATTTAGAGATAAATCTAGAATTTCATATGTTAAATATTCTAAAACAGCCGATAAATACACAGAAGAAGCGTTTGTAATCATAATTTTTGAGTATCCAAAATTTCTAAGAAATTTTTCCGTAATTGAGGGTGGAAAAATTATTCCAGCTTTGTTTTGTCTACTCCCTTTATCATTACTATTGTTAAAAATATTAACAGATTTTTCTCCCTCTAGAATCGAATTATCGAGTAAACCACCTGAAAGTACAATCTTAATAGAATTTGAAATTTCTTTTTCTGATATAGTCTTCTTTTTGCCATGGATTGTTAATTCTTTAGCAATTTTTGATATATGCTTTGCTAATGTACATAAAAAACTATTTAGTTGTTGCTTAGCATTAGAGGTTATACCTGCATTTTCAGAAACTTGTTTTAATACCTTTGAAATAAAAGTTTCAAAATAATGACTTTTTTTCTTGAAAATATTATTTCTATTTTGCTTACTATTGTCTTCCATTTTATTTATAACAATTTTCCTTTTTTTAAATATCTTTATTTAAAAAAAACAATAATATTACTAAATAAAAAATGGAAGGACTTTCAAAACCTTGTATTTCAAGACTTGCAAGAACAGCAGGAGTTAAAAGTTTATCTGACGATTGTCATGATACCATTAGAAACTTAATTGGTATGAAGCTTAATGAAATTATAGCAAATATAATCATAGTAAATGATAGTCATCAAACAAAAACTATTATGAGTTCTGATGTTTATAAAGCTTTAGAATTATCGGGTGTTTTAGTTGCTGAATCAACAGCTTTAAATTCATCTAAGAAAAATATAACTTAGTTACAAAACTCCTTCAGAGTAAAAATCTGGAGAGGCTCTTTTTCCTGTACACATATTATAATATCCATAAGGTTTTTCATCTTCTTTTTTTGGGATATTTTGTGCATAGTCGCGAAATCTACTTCTGGGGGGTACATCTTGATATCTCTCTAATCTTCCCCACATACCATCTACTAAAGTAAAAGGAACACTACAATCTTGATTTGTATTGGATACACCAAAACGTGGACCATCATATGGTTTTTGAGGATTTGTAAATTGAGTATATAATTTACTACAAGTACCTTGATTTTGAGATAGACATTCTTTCATTCTATTATGAATACTTAAACTATATGTAGAGCCAAAATTTGTTAAATTTTCAAAAAGAGTATCACATCTACATTCTTTATTTGTATTATCACCTTGAGATCCAGGACCTTCATTCCAATATAAACAATAACTACATGAACCTTGTTGTCTAATATCACCAAGATCTTTTTCTGAACCTGATTTTATAAAATCAATACATTCGTTATAACAGGACACATACATTTTTTATTTTATGTTTTATTTTTATTTTAAAAATTTTTTTCTTAATCTTAAATTTAAGATTAAGAAATATATTAGTCAGAACTTTAAGGGAAGGCTGTTACATTAATATCTCCTTGTCCAGCTGATAAATCTCCTCCAAACATAGTACTCATATTTACATGTTGAGCCATATCAACACCAGCAATAGAAGTTTCGGCATTACCTGAAGTCTTGTATATAATATCAGCAAGTCCCTTGGTAGTATCGTTATTAATACCACCCATAACATTCATAGCTCCTTGATTCAAGTCAATATTAGGTTGTACACTAACTTGAAACCATCCAGTATTACAAGGCATAATTGGTAAGTCTCCTCTAAAGAAGTCTCCTTGACCTCGAAGACGACTATTTCTGTTAGCGAAAATGTATCTATCATAAACAATAGGTTGAACACTATCACTAGCAGCATTTAAAGCTGTCATGTCACGAACTGGTAGAGAGGAAGATAGAGATTGTTGATTATTTCCACCGCAATACATAGTTTCTCTTTTATCTCTTGGTAAACCTCCAGCCTTCTTATCGGAATAAACTTTTTCAGCAACTTCATTATAGTTACCATTTGCATATCCATTTCCAGGAATTATTGGAGCACCTCCATGATATCCTAATGGAGCACCACCTTTTCTGCAATCAGTAACTCCACTCGATGAAGCACATCCGTAATTTTCTTTACAATCTTGTGGTTGACTATTTACCATAGACGCAAAAGTTAAAGGATTTGAAGCATATCCTAAAGGATTACAAGGAGCAGCTAGATTACCTTCTGAAGGCATATTATATCTAATATTGGCTCCGTAATCTACATTAGAAAAACGAGGATTTAACATAGCTTGATAAGTACCTGGAACGCTAAAAAAATCACCCTTCTTAGCTCCAGCTGGAGTAGAAGCTACTCTATCAACTTTCCATGTCATACTTGGAAGCATACCAAAATCTTCTTGAATTTCATCGTTTTCATCTTTTGATTTAACATTATTCACAGCAACAACAGCAACTATCAATCCTAATAAAGTAAATAGAAATTTATTGTCAAACATTCTTTTTTCTTTATAAAGATATAAATTTTTTTTATTTTTTTTATTTAATTTCGATTTAAATAATTTTTTAATATAAAACACAAAAAGAATAATCTTACTAATTTTTAAACTATATATTCAGCTTAAAAATTACAACATATTTAAACACTCATTTATGTTTTCATAATAAGAATTATGTGTGTAACTTATAGTTTTATCTATATTATCTTTTGTTTTCTCGTATAATATTCTAGAATAATACCTTAAAGAGTTTATATTTGCTATTTTGCTTAATATTTTTCCTCTATTTATATTCAATATCCTTTCATATTTACTTTCAAAGTATTTTTTATTAATTTTTTCTGGTAAATTTGCATGAATATTGTTAAGAATATCATTTGTATCTATAAGTATTTTTAAAATTTCGACATCAATAGTCTCTAAAATATTCTTATTTTTTAAAATTTGTTTTTTAACTTCATTTATATCCGTAAATATATTTTCGCTATAATCAGCTATATCTTCTATTACTTTTAAATCGGTATATACAGTATAATCAAGATTTAAATATATATCTTTATAGTTTATTTTTATACTATCTAAATAGTTTAAAACATCTTTCATCATATTATAATATTTCAAAGTATTTTTTATATTCTCTTTATTGCAAAATAATTTTAGTCCCTCATATGTATCTCTAACATTCTTTTTTAAAATATTTACTATGTAGGTTAAAAATAAAGGTTGAATATTTTGCAAGTCTATTTTTTTAATTAGTTTAAAAACTTGCGTAAAACTTTTTATTTTATCTGTAATAGATTCTGAAAATACATAATTTAAAATTTGACCTGTATTTCCAGTATTCATATACTCATTACAAGTATTGCTATATTTTATAGTTTGATTGTATTTAAGTTCATTTACAATATAATTAAATAGTTTAAGAGGTGTATAATTATCAATTTCATATTTATTATTATTGAGTAGATTTGTATATTTTTTTGCTGCATAAAAAAAGGTCTTTATGTCTCTTGAGCTTCTAAAATAGGTATTACAATACTCTGTGTTTGATATAAAATTTGCTAACTTTAAAAATACACCAAAATCTTTTTTAGATAATATTTTTGAACATATAACTTGATAAACAGATATAACAAATAAAGTTACAATATCAAAACTTTTTGTAAATTTAAACATATTAATGACACCATAGTGTTGATAATTATGTACAACATGTGATTTACCATAATCAATAATTATAGGAATAATACTTGTTTTTATGGTTATTACTTTATTTTTGATAATATAATCTACATACACAGGTTCGTTAAGATATTTTAAACATATATTCCAAGGAGTTAGATCATTATGTACAAAACAACATTTTTCTTGAGCTACTTCTAACGCTAAACATATTTGTAATATTATATTCAAAAACACATTAAAATCAAAACTATCTCCCATAATATATGCCTGAAAAGTATCATTTGAAATATACTCGCTTACGATATTAAAATTTTTATTTTCATCTTGATAACAATCAAAAATATATGAAAAGTTTGGTATGCTCCTAGATAAATTATTTATAACATTAATACCTATAAAGGCTTCATGAGTATGTTCTTTTATTTTATCTATATTAGAGGTTGATTTAACAATAAAGTCAACATCCATAAAACTTACTTTTACTATCAAACTAAACTTGTTTTTGAATATAATATTTTTATCGCTATTAAAATTTTCACCCAAAGTTCCTTCTATACTTAAAAAATTTATTATTCTTTTTAACGCACAAAGTAAAGGATATGATCTAACTGTATGTGGTAAAGAAATTATACTTTTATCTGTGTCTAAATTTTTTATGTACTTTTTATTTGATAAAAATGTGGTTTGTTCGTCAATTTGAATATCTAAAGTATTATATATATTATTAAAGTATATACCAGTATTCTTTTTCATTTCAACAAACAGTTTTTGAAAGTAATCAAATATGCTATCTTTTGCTAGATAATTATTGTAAAAGCATTTAGCGTTATAAACAATATTTTCACAAGTTGAGTCGTTATTTCTACACCATTTTATTTGTTCAATTAAATCAGATAAATCTTCTTTAACAGGGACATAATGTACAAATGGAATTAACAAATTACTGAACCATGTATTCCATTTAGATTTTACCAATAAAATAACACTATTTAAACTTAACTGATAAGATAATCTAAAAGCACTAACATGGCCATCTATATGAATAATATATTTGTATTCTGATTGTTCATACGGGCTCAGTTTATTTACTAGTTTAAAAGGCATACTATTTATATCCGTAATTTTTAAATACTCTTCCCCCATAAGTTTTTTGGGCCTTAAATTCCATTTAGTTATTCCGGCATCTAAATAAGGTATATTATTTTCATCATTTTCTGTAATACTAGATAAATAAGCTGCTTTTAATCTTTGATTTGTGTCAATAGTAACACCTTCACCTGTTGAAGAACCTCTAAACACAGCAGTAGGCTTTTTATTTTTCCAAGTCATATTAGAAATCTTATTGTCATATATTTGTCTTGCTCTAACAAAAAATTTATTTTCTTTATTTTGAACTCTAATCCAGTCTTCATATGTAGGTATCAATATATCTGAAAAGTTTTCATTACTACTCATAGATAATATTGGAAGATATTTCTCATAATTATGGCTTAATAAAGGTTTTGTCATAGAATCCCATATATGATAATATGGTTCATAACCATTCTTTGATAAGATTGGAAAGTCTCGTCTATTAATAAAAAACTCTACGTCAGGTAACTTTCTATTTTTACATAACTCAACTAGCATATTTTTTATCGCTGAAATATTTGTATCTCCCTCATTTACTGGATATTCATATCTTAATAAACAATTATTGCTATACCAAGCTGTTTTATAAGTATTAATGTAATTTTTATTAAATTTATAACCTTCTAAGTCTGATATGTGCTTAAAAAAATCAGATATGTTTTCATATGTAGGTTCTACTTTGATTTTTTCACTCCATTCATTTACAAAATTAGCATTTGAAAAAGGTAAAAAGACTTGCAATTCATTATTTAGTATTTTTACGTAAATCCCTTTTTTAAATTTTTCAAAAATATATTTAAAGGTGTTTATTTTGCATAAATTATTTAAATTTTTATATTTTTCCCATTCTAAAAATAAGCTATTATTATAAAATAAATTATCTTCGGCGATTTCAACCGGTATTTCATCACCATTATTATTACAACTATATTTTTGAAATTGCTCTTCATCACCTGCTGTAAAATGTATTTGTTTAAAATTTTTATATCTTGGATTAGAAGGTTCTTTATCATAATTCTTGTTAAAAAGATTACATTCTTCTGGTGAATTATAATAATCAGGATATTTTTGAAATGAGCTAGTTGTTGTCATTATTTACTTTCATAATTTTAATTTTTAAACCAGTAATGTAAATATAAAAATGTTTTTATATGTAATAGAAATCTGGCAAATCAAGTGGTCTAAAACAGTCTATACAATATATTTTAGTTTTTGAAGGTAAAATTGGTTTTATTACCTTTCCTCCGCAATTAGTACACATTAGCATACTGTTATCTTGAATAAAAATTTTTTCAGTTGGTATTTTTTTTAACGTTGTTATTTTCGCACTTATTAATTTTCTAGTCGAATTTAGGTCTATACTAGTTTTTTTTGAAAAACTTTTTTTAGTTCCTATTATTTTTGGACAGCATTTTTCGAGCATATTTTATATTTTATATTTTATATTATTAAAATCTAGTTTTTATACTTGAATTTAAGTGTAAAAACTAAAAACTAAAAACTTAAAAGTTTATTTAAGATGAAACCTTAAGTGGTAAATAAGCAAGGCTTAGAAGGTCAGAAGGATAAAGATTATCAGATAATGCATATGGGAAACCAAGATTGGCATCGTTGACACCATCAACTACTACTAAATTCCAATTTACAAAGTCTGTGCTGTTGTATCCAGTAGATGATTCACCTAGAAAGTATTCATTTTGAATAGCAATAAAATCAAGATTTTCAATAATTAATGTAGGATTACTCATTTTTAATTTAAAGAAATATTTTTTTTATTTTTTTTATTTAGTTTCTATTTTTAATTTTTTTTATTTTTATTTTTTTACTTTCAGTTTCTTCTCCTTTTCTTGCTTTTTTTAACTCATCTAATACTAATCGTGGATTTGATACTCCAAAGTCTTCCAGAACTTTTATAGAATCTTCTTCTGCATCTTTTTTACTTTTATGTAACCATTTTTGTGATTTATCTATTAGAATAGCAGTATCTTGAAATTTAACACCAGCTGGATTCTTAGCTTCGACATGATCTGTTAGTTGTTGCTCGATAGTTTTTGCTCTTTTTCTCAAAATAGCGTTTTCTTTGTTATTTTTACCTATAGCTATCTTTATACTTTGTAACTCATTAAATAAACTTACTATGGACATTTTTATTAAGATAAAATATTATCTTTTAAATTTTATTAAATTTTAAAAAAAACTTATTATATAAATAAATGACACAATATAAGATAGAAAGATGGGATGCTATACTTGATAATGATAAAAGAGTACCTGCTATATATATTAAGCCTGATATTAAATTTTTAAATTTGATCGCTAAGAATAACGTTATTTCTGTAAATATAAAGAACACAAAATCAGATTATGATAATAAAGTTTTTATTGGAGTTGCTAACCAAAGCTCTTATTTTCCAAACTGCAGACCAAATTTTTATGCTCAAACCGGTCTTTATATTATAACTTTGCAAAATGCTTTCTGGATTGGTTATCCATCTCCTGATTCTCTAGGAGATGCTGTTTTGTTTCAATATTAAACAATTTTTTAAATTCTTTATAAGTTTAAAAAATTATTCCACTCTAGAAAATATATTTTTGTTTTATAAACTTGGTAAGTGCCTTATTATAAAATTTTCTGGTTTTATAAATAGCATCTTGTATACTATCAACTTTAAATGTATCTCCAATTTCAATATGAAAATTTTGTTTTTGTATTTCATGAAATTTAGTTTCTACAAAATCAAAAGCTATTAAAGTAATCGGAATATTTAGTTCTTTTGCAATACGAAACATTCCGGATCTTATAGTTTGAATGGTATTAGGAACATCTAAAGGATATTTAGTTACATATGCAAATATGGATCTTCCATCATTTAGATGTTCTATGATTATATTTTTCGTATTTTCATAGCAATTTTTTTCTTTTGTAAGTATTGGCCATTTAACTAGCTTTTGTAATATTGTTGTTCTTGATAATCCACCTTTCATTAAAATTGCTATGTCTTTTGGAATTAAAACACAAGATAAATTATCTAATCTGTCGTTGCAATAATTAGAAACAAAAATAGTAGGTATAGTGGGTAATTTTTTAAAATTAATTTTTAATAGTAAATTAGGAGAATAAATATGTCTTACAACATCTCTAAGTTTAGAATCATTTTTTCTATTATTTACAGAGTCAATATACGCAAGTTTATAAACTTCAACAAGGGTTTTTCCTATTTTCAAATAAGTATTCTTAAAAAATAAAAATAAAGAAACTAGAATTCCAACTTTAATTTTTATTTCTAACTGTAAACATAATATAACTAAAAACAAAAGAGATATTATTACAAAAGTACCAAATGTGTGGCTTACAGTACAAAATAATTTTAACGATGGTATTATTACTATTATTACAGAAAGAATAATCAATAATATTTCATTCAGCATTTTAAATATTCAAAATAGATTTTTTAAATTATTTTATTGTCCATAAATATTATTATTCTCTTCAAATTTTTCTGATATCTGTAAAATGTTCATTAAGGATTTTTCTTTTATACCTCAGAATAAAAGTCAATTCCAATATAACTAATTTTAAATTTTTTGATTTATTTTTATGTTATTATAGAATAAATGTCGAGTTTTATATATGATTACGAAAAACACATAAAAAAACCTATAAATCCTAAAAAATCTAAAAAATTTAAAAGACAATCTCAAAAACCAGAAACAACAGATAAAATTAAATATTTTAAATTTTATGAACAACATAAAGATTACGTGAACAAACTTAAGGATAGAATAAAAGATATTGATATCAATTGCAATACAATATTTAATCTATTAAAAGATATAAGCTCAGAAGTATGGTGGAATAAAGATATTGATAAAAAGTTTGCATTAGAATTTGCTAAAATTAATTTTTTAAATCATAAAGAACAGGATGAGGTATTTGATTTAATAAACGAATCAAAAGAAAATGATTTAGAATTTAAGAGTATTTTAAAAATGTTAACTACTTTGTGTGAAAACCAAAAGAAAAATCGTATTAAGTTGCATAAAATAACTTCTGAAGCAATCAAAAAGTTTGGCATAGCTACTGCTAAATTAAAATCAAAATCTTTAGAACCTATACTTGAAATTGACGAAGGTGGAAAGAGAAGAAAAAAGAGAAAGAGTGGTAAGAGTACTAGAAGAAAAAAAAGAAAGAGTGGTAAGAGTACCAGAAGAAAAAAGAGAAAAACTAGAAATTAAATATCATTTTAAAACAATTACATTATGTTTTAAAATGAAAGACTTTCCTAAAATAATTCACCAGATATATGGTTTTTGGGATAAAAAAATACCTAAACATATTCAATCAAGGATAGATACATGGAAAAAATTACATCCTAGTTTTAAGTATATTTTATGGGACAAAAAAAACAGTAGGATTTTCTTGAAAAAAAATTATAACTGGTTTATGCCTATATATGATAGTTATTTTTATCAAGTTCAAAGAACTGATGCTTTAAGATATTTTATATTATACCATTATGGGGGTATCTATTCAGATATAGATTTAGAACCTATAAAAGATATAACTCCGTTGCTAGAAAAATATAAAACTAAAAATGCAATTTTATATAGATCCTCAAACTCAGACATGTTGACAAATGACTTTATGATATCTAAACCTAAAAATATTTTTTGGAAAAAAGTTTGGCATGGGTTAATTTTAAACCATACATACAACTCTTTTTCAAAACATTTAGAAGTAATGTATAGTACAGGTCCATTATTATTAGATAATGTATATGACGATTTTATACTTAAAGACAAGTATGTATACATAATTAATTCAAAATACATAAATAATTGCGATATTTCAGTTCAAAAACCATGTGTAAATAAAGATGCGCATTTAAAAAGATATGAAGGTAATTCTTGGCATGGAATAGATAGTACTATAGTAAATTTTATTTATATTTATAGGTATATTCTAGTAATAATTTTTTTGGTTTTAATTATTATTTTTATAAGCACCAAATATTTCATATTATATTATACTTGTTAGCAACTTATTGCAAATGATGTACATCCAAATCTATATCTCTTCCTATTCTATTTGCTCTTCCAATAATCTGATTTTCATTATTGGTTGACATTTGATGATATAAAATTATGTCTGTAGTGCCTTGAAGATTAATTCCTGCCGCACTAGTATTGCTATTTAGAAATAAAACTTTTATTATTCCAGATCTGTAATATTCTAAATTTTTTTCTATGGTCTTTACATGTCCTTTTATTTCTACAAATAAAATATCATGGTCAATTAAACTGTTAGATATAATATTAAAAGACTCTTGCTCCTCAGAAAATATAAGAAACCTTCCATTTGGTTTCTTTTGTATAATGTCAATAATCTTTTCTGATTTTGTCATCAATTTTTCTTGTTTACTTTCTGAAATATCTAACTTTTCATCTTGAATATATACGAGTTTAGAAATATCGACTACAGTTCTGCATAAAGGACAACTGTTTTTATTTTCAATCCATTTAAAAATACATGCACCACAGAAAATATTTTGACAATTAGGTTCCATTAAAGGTTTTTCTAACTTTTCTAAACATATAGAACATGGTTCATTTAAAATATTTTTAAACTTATTTTCGATATCATTAATTTGTTCATTAATTCTTTTCTTTTTATCAGACCATTCTATTAAATTATCTCGGTCATTACGCATGGTGTAAATTTGAATTTTCGCATCAATTTCTACAAGTTCTTCCTGTTTTTTTCTCTTTATTACATCAAAAATATTATCTGTTACTTCTCCACCTAATGAAATTATTGCAGCGGATATGTTACCAGCTTCGATTAAAGTTTTTATTTTTGGATTAACAAAATTTTTAAGAGCATTATATAGAGGTTGATAACATTCGTAATAATAATGAGTTGTTTTAGGCATTTCAAATGAAGCTTTAACAAATTCTTCACTATTTCTAATAATAATATCCGCAAATTGTGCTTCAAAATATGTCCATCGATAATTTAATATGTCCTTCATAAAACTACCTTCACATTTTCTATGCATAGTTGTTATAGCATTAGGAGTTGCGGTAACTAGCCAATAAAAATTTGCAAAAACTTCTTTCATGCTTGGAACTTTTGAATGTCCAGGTTCATCAAAAATAAATCTTTTCCATGCATAGTCCTTATATGTACTTATTAAAGTGTTATATATTGAAGGAATAGTTAATATAACATCGTATTCTTGTACTTTAATAGTATCTACATCTTTTTTTTTTAAAATAGAGACATATTTTAAACTTGTATTTTTAAATTCAGAAGCCCATTGTCCAATAATTGTCGGTGTTAATAAAATAAGAGTTGTAGGTAATTTTTCAAATCTTCTTACATATGTTTGTTTTATTCTATTTTTAGACATAACATCTGTTTTTTGATATACAAAAGGAGTATCTAAGTTCCATTCCATTTTATCTCTTACAATTAATCCGATCATTTCCAAAGTTTTTCCATAACCTGTTAAGTTAGCATTTACTCCAATTTTTGTTTCAATTATACAATTATCTTTGTATATAAGGTTATTGCTTTCAAATTCTTCCATTTTGTAAATGGTAGCTAGTTGATGCCTGTATAATTTAACTTTTAAATCAGTTGGTTGGTTAACAGTTTTAATATTTATAAAATCTCCCATCATTTTATTTATTTAAGTTATATTTTTAAATATAAATTTAATTTTAAACTAAAGTATAGTTTAAAATCTATAATACATCAATAACTTCACCCATTACTTTTGTTTTTCCCTCACATAAAAGAAATCTAGAACCAATTTTAATATATTGTGGTGTATATTTAAATGTAAATACTATGTTGGCACTATCGCCATTCCTTAAACATTCATCGTCTATAGAAACATTTCTGGAATTTTTTTTCTCATTAATTTGTAAAATTTTTACGACTTGTCTAATAGCATAACAATGAAATACTGGCTCATAACCAATTCTTATTGTTGTTGATTGAGCTTTTAATACTGTAATTCTAGCAACAAAAGTTTTAATTGATAACTTAGGTGCATTCATAGAAATAATAACATTACCGCGAATAATATTATTTTTATCTATCTTTTTTATACCTAAACAAACGTATGAACCACATTGAACATGTTGAAGAGGCATTTTTTTACAATATATGGATCTTACAACTACATTTTCGTATTCACCATTATTTGGTCCTATTAATAACTTGTCTCCAATTTTAATAGAACCGCTTATTAAATGACCTCCTAAAACAAGTCCAAAACCATAGACAGAAAAAGTATGATCAATATGAAATTCTACGAACTCATTTATAAGTTTTGATGGATTCTTTTTATTTATGATGTTAAAAAAATATTTTAAATGGTCAACACCTTCACCTGTTGTATTTGAAACATAAAATATAGGAGTTATACTTTCTGTGTAGATATTTTTTATTGAAGTTAGTATATCGTCTTCAGACTTGATATTAAAAGGAAGCCTTCTAATTCCTGGATATTTTAGAAATCTATTTATACTTTGTTTTGTTTCTTGTAATATATTTGGCCTATCTTTACATATATCAATCTTTGTAACCACAATTATAAATGGTATTTTTAATGTTACACATAATAGTATATGTTCTTTTGTCATAGGTTTAATACCATTATTTGCATCTACTATAATCATGCAAATATCAGGAAAAGATGATGTTAAACCTAAAATAGTTGTTTTTAAATATTTTTCATGTCCCGCTAAATCAAGTATAGATATTATTTTAGAACTTTTTTGTACTATCTCCTGCCATGATAGTTTACCTAATCCTTGATAATTAACAATTTTTCCTTCGTGGTCGTATCCAATTATTTGATGACTAATTGCTGATGTTCTTCCAGTTTGAAGTTCATGTGGATATACAAATACATGACTTCTTGCTAAACCTCTTCCATTATCTTTTTCTCCGGATATTAAACACCCTACAAGCGTAGTTTTTCCACTGTCTACTCCTCCAGCAACAGCAACCTTAATATCAATATATGTATTATCATTTTTCTCTCTAATTAGAACCTCATAAACAAATTTATTTTCATCTTCTGTTTCTTTTTTTGAAAGTAAGGTTATAAAATAATTATTTTTATTTGCTAATATTTTTATATTGTGAATAGTTTCATCGTATTCATTATCCGATAAACCAGTCATAACACCATCATCCTCAACACCAAGTATATAAATACATTCTCCATTTCCTTCAATACATCTTCTTCTCATTTGTGTAATTAAATTTTCTTTTCTTTCATTATCAACGTTTAATAAGCTGGATTTATATTCTATATTTCCATCTTCAATTTCAGGGGCTAACATTTAATAATTATTATTTTTATCTTTTTAAATAATAATTTTTAAACTTATAAAAAGTTTGAAAATTATTGCTTATATCTATTAAACATCTCTTCTATTTTTCTGTTCATTTTTGATTTATCACTTTCAAAATTCTCGGGTATTTGTTGATTTCTATTTAGCATAGGCATTTGAGCGCGTCCATCAAAGCTTCCGTATTGAGGCTTTTCATGTAAATAATATTCTCTAGAAGTTTTATTTGTATCACCAACTCCAACTTGATTTATTGTCATATTAGTTAAAGGTGTATTTCTCTCTAAATCTATCATATATTCATGATTTAATACTTTATGTTCATTTCTACTAATATTTGTAGAAGCTGAATGATTAGGCATAACTCTATCTAATTCAATATCATCATGTATATAATCAACTTTTTCACCTCCGGATATAGGTGTAATATAATCAACATTAATAGCATCTTTTGTTCTAATACCCGATAAATCAAAAATATCATCTATTGATGAGACTTGAATATGTGAACCCATATTTGTATTTACTTGATGTGCATTAGTATCTTGTAGATATCTATCTGGATTAAAATCGTTATTATCTACATACCTAATATCTTGAATATTTGATTGTGCGAATGAATGTATATTATCTATGTTAATATTTTTTGTAGGATTTATAACAATCTGAGTTGTTTGATCTGTAGAACTTTTAGGAGCTGTATAAGATTTTTTTAGACTAGGCTGTATTACATATTTAACTTCAAAAGGTTCTTTTAAAGGCGTTTCTATTTTATATGTTGCAGTTGGTCTTACAGAAGCTTTTAGTAAAGAGTTTTTAACTTCTTTTGTAGTTTCTGCTGTACCACAACTCATCATTTTCTTTGAAAAATCTACAAATCCAGGTTTTGTAAAAGCTGTTGTCCAAATTCTCGGAAGACGAGATAATGGTAATAAATCAGCCTGAGTAACAACTGGAGGTCTAAATGCTCCATCTCTCATAACTCTATAAGGTAAGTATGCTTGAGTTCTACCTCCAGCTAACATATTATTAGAACCAGGTATATTTGAGCCACCATACACAGCCCCAGAACCTTGACCACCATTATTTCCAACATTATTATATGAAACAGAAACCATAGGATTTACACCTCTGGCATAAACATTAATTCCTTCACATACTCTATTTCCACTATCATCAACCATAGCAGTAATGTCAGATGTTTGTCCAACTTTATCAATCCTTCTTGTATGAATTGATTTAGGAGGGTCTCTTAAAATATTCATACTTCCACCCCAACCTTCAGCTGAAGGTAACGTAACTTTGCCATAATTTGTTAAACCACTATAACTAAAACTCATTTTAATATTTATTATAATGTATATAAATTAAAATTTTAATTTATATAAAAAAATATTTTATAATTTAAGAGTTAAAACTTTTGTAGAATCATCATTATATTTTATCTGACTAAAAGTAGTCTCAAAATAACATTTAATATTTTTTAAATTTTCTAAGGCAATATTATTGTAGTATTTAGCTTGTTCTTCATGATATCTCGCTTTTTCTAAGTATGTTATCGCATCTTTTAGCTTTTCAAATTTATTCTTTGATTCTTTTTTAAAAATGTAAGATGATTTAATGTAGTTAAACTTATTTATAATATCAGTCTGATTATCAGTTATACTCGAAATATAAGGCTTGATAATATTTCTATCGTTTTCATATGATATCTTGACATATCCTAACAAAACATATATTTTATTATCAAGACTATTTATATTATCGAACAATTCCGCATATTTATCATGATATACATGAAGAGCATACTCTTTAAATACAATAAAAACTTTAAACTCATTTTCATCTTTAATTATATCTTTTATAAAAGAATTTAAATAAAACTCTTTTTCAAGGGTATTTATAAAATAATATTTTAAGAACAAATTAAGTGTATTATAAAAAGGATTTGTGTTTACTATATTTTTACCTGTTTCAAGATAATCTACTTTTGTAATACTCATTTTTTATTTTTAAATTCTAAGTTGAATTTAAAAATCAATTTTAATTTTATCAAAGTAAATATATATATTATGAAAGAAATTTATGAAAAAACAGGTCCAAAATAAGACTATCGCAAGTTGAGTTAATTTAAGTTCTGTATCAGTTAATAAAATGTATCTTTTATTATCTGTATTTGAGCTATAAAATGAAAATTTAGTTAGGAATAACATACCTAATATAGATAAAATATTTATAAATAAGATTACTAATATTAAAATAAAATTAAAAGAATTTTCCATTTATATTTTAAGAAAATAAAATAAAATAAATAAATAAATGAGCGATAAATTTAAATTTGGACAATATAAAATATGTGTTGAAAAGTCTCTTAATAAAAGTCGTTCGCATTCTTCGCATTTAAATAATTTAAGAGATGCAAGTACCTCTGAAGATCATTATCATAAACTAAGAGCAGCATTTTTAAATGGATTTAACTGGGATTCTAATTCTACAATAACAATAGGATTTATGGGAGATGGTACAAATGTTCCAAGAAAAACATATGATGAAATAATAAATGATACGAGTAGTACAGCAAACGACGTGCATAGAATTGACCCTTTACAAAAAAAAGTTGATACCATGAGTGTTATTGAAGGTATAAAAGCAATAGTAAGAGAAAGAATACAACCTATAGTTAATTTAAAATTTGTATTTTTGGATGACTACACAAATGCGAATATTAGAATTTCTTTTAATATAGATGATGGAGCATGGTCTTTAATAGGAAAACAATCTTTAGATGCAGAAAATAATGGTAAGGCAACCATGAATTTAGGATGGTTTGATGTAGCAACTACTTTGCATGAATTTGGGCATATGCTTGGATTGATACATGAACATCAAAATTCACGAGAGAATCCAATTAGTTGGAACAAAAATGCAGTTTATGCATGGGCAAAAAGTACTCAAAATTGGGACCAAGAAACAACTATACAAAATATTTTACAATATTACCCTATAAATCAAATAAATGGTTCTAATTTTGACCCTTTATCTATAATGTTATATTTTTTTCCAGCTAGTCTAACTACAAATAATAAAGGTACCAAACAAAATTTACGTTTTTCTGGATATGATGTTAAATATATAGCTGAAAAATACCCTGGAGGACAATTATCACCAGAAGATTTTTATTTACAGGTATATAACCAAACTCTTCAAGAAAGTATAAATGAATCAAATAAATATTTAGCATATAGTACGACTCTATCAAACATATATATATTTTTGATAATCATAATTTTCACCAGTATAATAGCTTTATATTTTTATTTCAAAAAAGAACATAGTACTATAGAGGAACTTCAATAGATTTAATAATATTTAACTCTTTATTTTCAGCATATCCATATGTGTTATCTTTATATTTGATTATATAAGAGCTAGGTTCATTATTAATGTAATATATGCGTATTATAAAACCTTCTTTATTTAAAGTGGTATTTAAAACACAATTACCGATACTAAATGTAGTTTGAGTTGTCACCATATTTATTAGTCAAAGCGATTTTCTTTAAATAGGTATTTTTTATTTTACACTTAATATTAGGTGTAAAATAATCTTTAAATTTCAAAAGCTTTCACAGAATAATTTATATACGTAGGTTGTGCTGTATATTCAGGGCTCGGAAGTATCCTACTAAACAAGTTATCTTTTATAAGATTATATTTTTCTTTATGTGTTAAAGTATGATATAGTATGTTATTATTATCAGAAATAATATCATATCCGTCCCAATCTTTATAGTTGAAAGATTTAAACATTTTAAGAAAATTATCAACCGCACATTTATAGGCTTCCTCTTCATTCATAAATACATTTATAACATCTCCAGAACTATCAGCTCTTTTATAATCATCGTAATGTTCATAATAATACAAAACAAAAATAAACATTTACATTTCAACTAGAAATATAAAATTAAAATTCATTTTTTTTATTCTAGTAAATAAAATGTACTTATTTATTTTTATGACTTTAGTATCCTTACTATACACTATTTTATATTATTATGGAATAACAAGATATTTATACCTACATACTAAAGGTACAAACTCCTACTTACAAAATTATAAAAAGTTAGATAGAGCTTATAACGATAAAAACGTAATTATATCTTTATCAGTTCAACCTGATAAAATAAACAAAATAAGACCTATGATAAACTCGATTTTAGACCAAACAGTCAGAGTAAATCAAATAGTTTTAAATATACCAAATAACAAAAATTATAATGTCCCTTCCGAATATAAGGATATTTTTACAATATTTAAATGTGGAAGAGACTACGGAGAATGCAATAAATTTATACCTACTTTATTAAGAGAAGAAAATAAAGATACAATAATTATACTTTTGGACGAAAAATATGTATTTGGAAAAGATTATATAGAAATTATGATTGAAGAGTATAAAAAAAATAATTGTAGTATAGAAAGTCAAGGTGGTATTCTTATTATTCCGGAATTTTTTGATATGAGCATATATAACAGAAAAAATAAAGTGTTAAATAATTATTGGATAAAAAGCTGTTTAAAGGTTCAAAAAAAATATATTTTCATACCTGAAACTTACAAAATATTTAATTATTAATTTTTTAAACTTATTTTAAGTGTAAAAAATTATTTTATTATTTAGCTTTAAAAATACTATCTAAAAGATTTATTTCAGGAGCTATAGCTTCTAATTGAGCAAATCCTTTATTTGTTTTTGATAATTCATATGATTTTTTAGAGAATATAATTATACCTATAGCAAGTAAAATAAATATTAACCCAGCTATAGTCCCAGCTATATAATGTCTTTGCGCCGGTTTAAAACATTTTTTATTTTGATTACATGTTTCTTCAAATAATTTACAATCGTCATCAGTTTTACATGTAAAATTACTTGATGTATCAGTAACCATGAAACCAAGCCATATACAAACAAATCCTATCAATATAAATATACCACCTAATATATAAGCTGTTGTCATGGATACTGCTGCAGATGCTACTCCAACATCTCTTTGAAAATTTCCAAAATTATTCATAAAATTATTCATTTATTATATACACAAAATAAAAATAATTTTAAAGAATTATAGGAATAGTTTTTAGTTTACAATTATTTATATCACCATAAAAAGACTTGAAAACCTTACTTACATTTGAATCGTACTTATATATATAAGATTTTCCAAATATATTTCTTTTTAGTTCATATTGATTAACAAGACTAATCTGGCTTAAATATGCATTTACAACTATTACAGGGTCTAACATAGGTAAAATTACTATACCTTGATACTCATATTTTTTTCCAGAAAGGTCTATTTTAAACTTATCTGGACAAAATTCTTTTAAAGGAGAATTATCTCTGATTAATAATTCATTTAAAGGGACCGGTAATATCGATGAACTTTTTGGGGGTAATACAGCAAGTAATTGTTGAAAAGGTGTTAAAGGAATACTTGGTTTATAAGTTGGTATTTTAAAACTTGATATATATTTAGATATAACACTAGCTGATGGAGCGTGATCATAAGGATAATACCATTTCCAATTAATACAACTTTTTTTATAGTAATTTATAACCCAGTTTAGACCTTCTAAATAAGAATAACAAACATTTTTTATTTCTTTTCCAAAATGAATATCAGTATAATCTTCTCTATATTTTTTAATATCAAGATTTGGTTCTCCATCAATATATACAACACAACTTTCTAAAATTTGATCGGGAAAATAAATTCTTCTATTTTTAAGTTTATTTTCTAATATATTTTTTTCATACTCAGAGATAGAGTTTAAAAATTCTTCTAAAAAAGACTTTGAAAATGTTATATCCTTTTCATTATCTTTTGTTAAATGACCTTTAAGACTACCAATATCTCTATATATATTTAAAATAATATCTATTCCACCTTCTAAAATTTCTAAAGATGGTATATGGGACAAAAAATCATTTCCAATCATAAAACACATAAAAATAAAATCACTAATAGCATTTTTAGTATCATAAGTAAAAATTTCTGATTTCCACCTCATCATTTCTCCGAGTTGTAAAGACACAAGATTAATATCAACTACAAAATATTTATTTGTTTTATCATATAAATCATCCCTTAAAACATAAATATGCTTTAACTCAGTACCTAAAGCTAACATAATTATATCTGCATCTAAACCATGAATAATATAACTTTCATCCTTATTTCCATGATTTCTAATATAAGAAATTATTTTATTTTCTCCTTCACCTTGAACTTTTTCATTTGAAAAAATAATCTCGATATCCTTCCATAATGGATCCTCGGATATTTTTTTGCGAATAAACCAATCTATATATTTGGATAAATGATCCATGAACTTAGTTCCTGGGGTAATATTGTTGCTATCGAATCCTTTGTCATCTTCTTCTTTATTTACTACAGCTGAAAAACGTCTTCTTCTTTGTTGAACTATTTTTGCATATGGTGCAGGTCCATCAATTGCTAAAATTATTTTTTTTGGTTTACATAAAAGAGTAAGATTTTCAATATTTTTGCATATATCTTCAAAAACTTTTATTTGTAGCCTGTTATTTGGTATAATAGAAGGAATACTTTTATCTTTTGGTTTATAAGCACCATATTGGTATATTTTTTGTGCTGATGTATGAAAGAGTCCGTTCATATCTATAAGTAAATTATCTATATTTATGTCTACTGTTTCTAGATCTTGTGAAAGACCTAACTTATGTATTGTTCCAGAAAAGTTATTTTTAAACCATCCCCAGAAATTAAAAATTCCCATAATTGTTTTTTGTGATTATAAGATTTTACAAACTTAATGTTTTTAAAATCAATTTTTTTGTTTATATTATCACAATAAGAATAAAAATGTTATAGAGACTAATAACAAGTATATATCATTTTTAAGATTATTTAGACCTAAAGATTTTGTAGGTTCAGAAGTATTATTAAAATTCTCTATATAAGAAAAATTTCTGGAATAATTACCTGAACAATAATTTGTAATTATTAAAGATGATAATTCAGAAAAGTATATTGAATTTTGTTTCCAATCTATCCCTGAACCTGCCCAACTAGATACGGGTCCTTCCCATATACTTAACTTAACTTTACTAGGAGAATTTGGAAATGTTAAAGTATTCTGTATATCAAGTCTTCTAAGTAAAACATTATTTAACCTCCATTCATAATATGTAGGATGCCAAACTATAGTGTATGTGTTAAAAGTCTCATATAATATTGTATCTAAAGTAGTAAAAAATTCAGCATTAATATCGTATATCATATTACCTTGATAAAAAAAGTTTGTCTCTATCATAGAATTTTTATTTTTATCGTTTTGAATAATATTAAAAACAACCATATCACCGTTATCCGCTTCAATATAAAAAGCAGTAATTACATTTACACCTTTAGCTACTTTTAATACAGCATTAATTTCTCCATATTGAAAATATTCTGTTGTAGATAATCTAGCACCGCCAAAGTTTTCTACTAAATTTAGAGTTAAATAACCATTAACTTGTTTAATATTATTTACATTTGATTCAGCTTTTAAATTTTGAAGGGTATATGGAATTGAAGAAGTATAATTATATACCAAACTACAATTTGTAGATGGTGCTGTGGTTGGAATTGTTCTTGTTGTAATAGGTATAGTAGTAGTAGGAATTTTTGTTGTACTAGTTGTACTTGTAGGTGAAGTAGTACTTGTGGTTGAAGTAGTACATACACAATTATTTGTTGTTATAGGGATACTTGTACTTGTCGTGGTACTTGTAGGAATACTTGTCGTGGTACTTGTAGGAATACTTGTAGGAATACTTGTACTTGTTTCACAAGTATCTTTTAATACTCCAACATACATATCTAACAGGTCTTTTTTAAAAGAACTAGATGTTAGATGAAAATCGTAATCAGGTTGAGTAACATAATTTTCTAAATCTTCTCCAATAGTCTTTTTAAGAGTAGTTGAACCTCCTGGATGATTATATCCTGTAATATCATACACTTTATCTTGATAAAAAAATAACTTATCGCTATTTATAACCTCAATTTTCTCAAAACATTTGTCTGCAAATCCTATAGTTAATAAAGTAAAAAACAATAATAACTTTTTAAACATCTTTTTAAGTATAAATATTATTTGCTTAAATCTATTTTAAAATCTATCTTAGAGAAATTCTAATTTAAAGAAATAAAAATGAAATTTATTTTAACAATAATACAAGCTTATTAGTTATGAATATATTTTTTTTACATATAGACCCTGAAACATGTGCACAAATGCATGTTGATAAACATGTTGTTAAAATGATACTTGAAAGTGTTCAATTATTATGTTCAGCCCATCATATTTTTCCAAGTGATAAGAATATTAAACTAATGAAGCTAACACATAAAAATCACCCTTCTGCAATTTGGACAAGAGAAAGTTTATCTAACTATGATTGGTTACTGAAACTTACAAAAGAATTATGTAAAGAATATACTTATAGATATGGCAAGATTCATAAATGTGAAAAAGAATATTTAGAAATTTTAACTCAAAATAAACCTAATATTCCAGATTTAGATTTTACACCTCCTAAACAAGCTATGCCTGAAACTTATAAAATAGAAACAGGTGATATAGATGATGCTATTGAAGCATATAGACAATACTATTTTTACGAAAAAAATCACATGTTTAGGTGGAAAAAAAGAGATATACCAGCATGGATAAAAGAAACGCAAGACTTATTTGAATAATTTCATACTATAATTTAGTATAAAATTATGTTTTCTTTTGAAATTCTCTAATATCAGTCTCTATTTGCTCGATACATCCGTGAACTTCTTTTAAGTATGTAGAAATAATTTTTTCTGGAGCACTATTAAATACTCTATTTTTAGCTTCAATAGTATCTTTATCTCTAATTGGAGCTTCTAATTTTAATATCCAATCAAAAGTATTATTAACAAGCTTAATCATAGATTCTTGATTAAAAACATCATTTTCTATCATTTGCTTGAATAAATCTACGTCAAAATCTACCTCTAGTTGTTTATAAGTTTTTCCAACCTTATTAGGTAAAAATGATAACAATTTTATTTTTATTTCTTCATATAGCCTTGTTATCCAATCATAATCAGGAGTTTTACTATTTACATTCTCATCTATAAGATTGAAAAAAGCATTTCTCATTTCTGTACGAATTTGTTCTTCTATAGTAGTCATAGTTAATATTAAGATATCTATTTTTTAAATTCAAATTTTAATTTATCTGTTATAATAAAGATGTTATCGTTAATAGAATTTTTTAACATAGTAATGGTAATAGTTATAGGATTGTTAATTGTAAAAGTAATGGAAGACTCCAAAAATATTTCATACAAACCATTTAACAATATATGGACTGAAAACAACTATAATGAAACAAAAAACTTACTAAGTTATGTAGAAAAATATTTATCTAATTTAAATATAGTTTGTTTTGTTATAAATGGTACATTATTAGGTTTAGTAAGACATAAAGGATTTATACCGTGGAATGATGAGATAACTATAGCAATAAATAAAAAATATTTTCCTATTCTAATGAAAGAAAAAAACACTTTAAACAAAAATGGGTATGATATTCATCTTGATAATTTACATTCAATCAAAATATTTTACAAAAATAAATCAAAAATAAAAAATAAAAAATGGTCTTGGCCTTATATAGAAATATTTGGATACGACGAAAGTAAAACTGAAAATACGATTAAAATAAATCAAGATGATTCTACAGTTATATTTGATAATAATGATATATTTCCTTTAAAAACCAATCTATTTGAAAATATACCATTAAGTATTCCAAATAATTCAGATGTAGTACTTAATAAAATATACGAAAAAGATTGGGAGAATATGTGTTATTCTTCTTCATATAATCATATTGGAAATTATGGTATCGAAAAAAAATATAAAATAAAATGTGATTATTTACTTCAAAAGGAGATTTTTAAAGATATATTTGATAATGTATGGGTTATAAACTTGAAAAGACGTCCAGATAGATTGGAAACAACTCTATCTAGATTAAAAAATATAGACATAACTCCAAAAGTTCATGAAGCATTAGATGCTAAATCTACCTATATAATTGAACTATATAATAATGTAAAAAATCCAAATATAACTATAGCTGAGTTTGCCTGTTATTTATCGCATAAAACATTATGGACCTATATTTATTCTTTAAATATACCATATGCGTTAATATTTGAAGATGATATTATAATGGATAAATTTGTTACAAAACAAGATATTATAAAACGTATGGATGAAAGCAAAGGATTTAATATTTTATTCCTAGGACATTGTTATTCAAATATAGGTATTTTTAAAGAACCTGTAACTTTAGTGGGAACAGGATTATGTTTAAATGCATACGTAATATCAAGATTAGCCATAGAAAATTTGCTAAAAATTGAAGATGATTATACACACCCTATAGATAAAATTACACAAAAATTTTGTAAAAATGAGTTGTGCTACTTATCAAACACAACAAATTTTAATGATTATGGAGGTGGAATAATTAAACAAGAAAATCATTATACAAATAGTAACATAAGGTAAAAAGCTAATAATATTTTTTTAATTTACTAATATTTAAAAAAATAAAAATTATAAAAAAAACAAATTGAAAATGGAAAATTTAGATTCTGGTAAAACTGTTATATTTGTAACACCAATTTCAGGTTACAATAGTCATTTAGTTAGAACAGGTAATATTCAAGAAGATAAGTCATTAATACATGCAATATTAATAGCATATTCGAAAGATTATTTCTTAATGAATAATAAAGAAAAAAAAGACTATTATACAAAATTTATTCAAAATATAATTGATATTCAAACTTATGAAGAAAAAAATGAAAACTATACTAGATATAAAGAACAAATAATTAAATTTGTAGAATGTATATATGATGAAAATCAAGATGAATTAAAGAGTAAAAATTTTAAAAGTATTTTCAAGGAAATAAGTAAGAATCCTGTTTATGAATTAATACCCGAAATAATCTTAAAAGAAGATATTTTAAATATTTTAAACTCAAATTCAGACATTCATTTTTCTAAATATAAAGATGAAGTAAAACATAGTATTAAAAATTATTTAGAATCAGTTGATGTCTTAAATCAAGTTAGCGACAATAAAAAAGTTGAACTTATTAAAAAAAATATCAAGCACATTATAAGTATAATTATTGATGATATCAAAACACACGAATATAATAGTTATAAGAATAGTATATTATCTCAAGATGATTTTAAACTTATAAATACTATCATGGATAAAATAAAAACAAATATTTATGTAATAGACTCTAAGAATAAACTACCTATTAATTTTAATAAAACAGAAAACAATAATAATTCAAAGTCGATAATACTTATAAAGTTAGATAATACGTATGAAACTATCGGATTACTTTTGCCAAAAAATAAAATACAAAGAGAATTTGAGAGTGATAATATTTTAGTACAAAGAATTAAGACTTTTTTATTTGAACCACATAAAGTAGTATCAACTTATCCTGATTTACTTCACTATTTAGAACCTAATTCTAAACCTTTGAAAAATAAAAAAAATATTTTAACTGAAAGTGATAGCGAAAGTGATAGCGAAAGTGAAAATGAAAGTGAAAATGAAAACATCGATAGTGATATTTAAAAAATAAAAAAAAATATAAAATATTTTATATTATAAATTAAAATGGAACCAATCAAAAAAGAATATATATTTGCATTTTACGGACTATTAACTATCGCTCTATCAGCTTTAGGTTATTTTATCGCATCAACTGATAAAGTTGAATATGGAATATCGGGGGGATTATTAGGAATTTTAATATCTATTATATTGTGGATTAAAATAGGCAGACGTGTTTCTTATTAAATTTTTTAATTTTAAATAAATTTAAAAAATAAACTTAAGGCGATTTTTGTTTTCTTCTTTTGGTAGTTTTTGTATCTTTATCAAGTGTATTTAAATAATAAGAACTATAACTTGTTTTCTTAGAATATTTATCCCATATATCGCTTGGAACATCATTCTTAGATATTGTACTTCTAACTATATCTATTTTTTTTAAAGAATAAGAATCGGATTTAAGAATATCTTTTTCTTTTTGAGACATAATTTTTTCAGCAACCTTTTTATATTTTTCACATTTTTGCTCTAAAAGAGTTATTTCTTGCTTAGTTTTATACCAGTTACTTAATAGGTCATCTATATCAATATCCATTTTATATTTAAATAAATTTAAATTTTAAATAAATTTAAATAATATAAATAATGACAAAGCTAACATTATCTCAGTTAAAAGAGAAAATTGCTAGAAATCCTTTAAATACAAAAGTTAAATCCGATATTGATATTAAAGAAAAAATATTTTGTGATTATGAAATTGCTAACTATCAAAATTTACCGGATGAGTTTAGCGGTAAAGAAGTATGGAAAGGATTATTAACACCTGTTTATGACCAAAAGAGTTGTGGTTCCTGTTGGGCATTTGCTTCTGTAGGTGTTTTAGCTGATAAAATTAATATTCATACACAGGGTAAAATGTATGTAGAACTATCTCCAACACCATTACTTATTTGTTCTTCCAATTTTGAAAATTTAGATATAAGCAAAATAGTTGAAGATGTTACTATTACAGATCAATCAAGAAGTGTTAAAACATTTGAAGAGACAATTAAAAGTATAAACACTTCAAGTTGTTATGGTAATACTATATATAACGCATGTTTATTCTTATACATTTATGGCACCTTTGAAACAACTTGTGTTCCTTATGACAAAAGTTTAGGACAACTAAATGAGTTCAATAAAATATCTAACTTTTCTGTTCCAACAAATTTACCTTTTTGTACTTATGTCACAGGTCCTTTATATGATATGTGTTCCGATTATTTTATATCTAGTAAAACAGGTGTTGAAAATGGTACTCCAGCAAAAGCATTTAGAATATATGATGTACATAACATAACAGGTATGAAAAGCGATGGAGAAAGAAAAATAAGAAATCAAATATATAAGTGGGGTCCTGTAATTGCAGCTATGGTAATATATGAAGATTTTTATACTTTTGATCCAAAGACAGAAATATATGAATGGAATGGAGTGGGAGAACAAGTTGGAGGTCATGCTGTTGAAATTACTGGGTGGGGAATACAAAATGGAAAACCTTATTGGGAAATTAAAAATACATGGGGGCCAGAATGGGGAATTGACGGGTATTTTAAAATGATTAGAGGTAAAAATAATTGTGATATAGAATATAATGTATTCGATGTTATTCCAGACCTTTTCTATCCTTATAAAGAACAAATATTCAACTTTAAATCATGTATCTCAGAAGAATTTAAAAATATAAGAAAAATAATCGATTTAAATATAAATGCTTCCGCCGGAGGTATAGATCCTGAAACCGGATATTCTAGAAGAGCCATGAACGTATTTAATAATTTTGATTTTATAAACAAAAATAAAATAGATCCAACAATATTTAACGAAAATTTTATAGCTGGAAAAATAAGTTTACCTAAACAATCTTCTTTCAAAATAAAAAAATCTTACTATATTGTGTTTTTTATAGTTTTAGCTATAATTATAGCTTTTATTTTTCTTATTAAATTTTAAATTGAATTATCAGTTTAAAATTAAAAATAGTTTTCAAATACTTAAAATAGGCGTTATTTTTCTTTTTTCTTTCTCTTTAATATAAAATTTATAATGCATATTTAATGCCACAAGTAAATACTCCAAAATAAGTATTATATACAAAGATACTTTAATAAAATCAGATTCTATACCTGTACAATCTCTTAATATTACAATAGTACCTAACACTAACATCGAAAAATTAAAAATTTGAAACAATATTAATACTATATCCAAAAAATAGTAGATTATATACTTATTTGTAGGTAATAATATAATGTGTAAAAAAATAAGAAATGAAAGGTCTAATGTGCTTTTAACAAAAAGCCAATCATTTAAAGGCAATATATAGTTATAACATGATTCTTCGCTATTATAACATATACCTATATATATTTCATAAATTGGTAGTACAATCATAGTACTATAAGAAATAAAAAATATAAAATCGTATAAGGTCATATAACATGGGTATTTTTCATAGTAGTAATAATATGTATTTCTATCTTCAATTACACTCATTATAAATATTAATGTGAATCCCTAAATATAAAATTAATTTTTTTATTTCTTCTTTCTATTTTCTTTATGACAATTTTTACATTTATTGTCTTTTCCATCTTTATTTGAAGAAGAATTCCAAAAAAATGTAATATCAAGCTCATTAAGACATGCATTACATTTTTTTGTATCCGAAACTTGAGTTTTAGCTTCTAATCTTCTTGCTTTTGCATTTTTACTACAACATTTTTTACAATAACTCATTTTTTCATCGGAAGAGTCTTTTTTATTTCCAAACTTAGATATATCTAGAAACTTATTACACATTAAACAAGTTTTATTTGATACATTTAATACTTCAACATTTTCTCTTTTAATTACTCTATCTTTATACATCGCATTAGTACAATCTTTACATTCGGACGTTTTCCCATCCGAAGAACCTGCTCTGTTATAAAACTCTGAAATATCTTTTATTGAAGAGC
>Ga0247837_1000560_pt1 | contig 79046 bp, 54 predicted proteins | sample LaCtaG_2_FD_187115 | JGI IMG/M metagenome (GOLD analysis project Ga0247837, IMG submission 187115) | Freshwater microbial communities from meromictic Lake La Cruz, Castile-La Mancha, Spain - LaCruzMarch2015_14.5m | ecosystem: Environmental > Aquatic > Freshwater > Lake | place: Spain: Castile-La... | reverse complement strand
GCCGTATCGAGAAACTTCTCAACCCCCGAGAACTCCGCTATCTCATCGAACTTGCGATCAATCTCTTTTTTACGCATCCCCAGAATTGTTCCGTTCAGGTATACATTCTCCCGACCTGTCAATTCTGGGTGAAATCCTGTTCCCACCTCCAAAAGGCTCGCAACCCGGCCCGTGATTTTGACTTCGCCACTGGTTGGCTCAGATATTCGACTAAGGATTTTTAGCAGTGTGCTCTTTCCAGCACCGTTCCGACCTATCACGCCGAGCACTTCTCCCTGTTGCAAGTCGAAAGAGACATCTCTTAATGCCCAATGGAGTTCTTTGTCTCGCTCCGATTCAGCCGATGCAGGATGACGCATCATGCGAAAATTGCGCAACGGAGCAGTCAACGTGTCACGCAGCAACCCTACGAGACTGTCGGCGCGCTCCAGCTTTTTCCCAATCCGGTAGGCCTTGGAAAGATTCGAAACTTGAATGACAGGTGACATAAAGTTAGTCGATAAGCGATGGGAAATTTATAGACTATCTCGATCCATCTAAGCTACATCAGCGAAGATGCGTTCCTGACTTCGGAATTGCAGCAATCCAATCAAGAACACGACGATCGCTATTAATAACCCTGTTAGAATCCAGTCCCAGGGCATTGGTCGCGTCCCTAACAAGGCGGCTCTGAAACCTTCGATCACCCCAACCATCGGATTGAGTGCGTAATAGGGCTGAAGCCATTCCGGAACGAAAGACGCTGGATAAACAACAGGGGCCGCGTACATCAACAACTGGACCAAAAAGTTCATCGCGTGTTTAACGTCTCGATACTGGATGGCCAACGAGGTCAAAATCATCCCCAACCCGCCAGCAGTCATCATCATAATTACGACTAACAAGGGCAATACAACGATTCCTAAGGTGGGAGATCGTTGATACCAAAGCATCATCCCTGCCAAAACAACCAACGCAATTCCCAAATCTACCAACTTGGCAAGAATCGCCGACAACGGTAACACAAGTCGCGGAAAGTAAACTTTGCTAAGCATATCCGCTTGAGCGACTAAGCTATTTCCTGTTTCCAGCAATGAATTGGAAAAGTAAGCCCATGGAACCAACGCACAAAAGCTGAACAATGCATAAGGAACCCCATCGGATTCCATCTTGGCAAACTTTCCGAAAACAATGGTAAAAACCAACATAGACAAAAGCGGTTGAAGGACTGCCCAACCGATTCCTATAACGCTCTGAGCGTACAAAACTTTGACGTTTTTCCAGGTTAGAAACCAGAGTAAATCCCTATAGCGATATAGTTCAGATAGATTGATCAGTTGCCAACCTTCGGTTCGACGGATCAGCGTTTCGTGCGGTAACTTTGCCCCAGGTTCTTGTTTCTGAATCAACATTCCAATTTTCGCATTCATTTTACTAACTGAGTGCAGATTACCACCGGCGAACGGAATGCCGTTCTCGAGAGTGCGCGGACTTCGTTCCTGTAGGTGACCGACATAAGGAATCGGAGCCCTTGACAAACACAACCCTGGAGTATAATTGCTTCGGCTAAGCCAAGCGTTCGGTTTACTATAGTTTTAAACTGCCTGGTTGCTTCGGTGAAAGTTAGGTTGCACCTGAAATACCAAGCGGATTATGTCAAATCTAACGAATTTTACTATTGATATAGAAACAAGGCTATATTAGCTAAAATCTTCGCTAAGCCTCTAGTTTTCTACGGAGAGACATACGCAGAAAAGGCTTTTCGAAAAGGAAATAAAAAACCAAACATCCCAAAGGGGTGCTAACATCCCGGATAGATCTCGAAACCAATCAGGCAAAAAAAAGGTACGAGTGAATACACTGGAAATTAAAAAGAGCTTTGCATGGATTAGGTAAATGGAATAGGAAGCGGCCCCAAGAATGGATGCAACCGCCATCAAGCATTCGTTGAAGGTATTACTAGCCTTTGGTTCATCCTTTATTCTCAACGAAACCTGGTGAAACGGGTACAGGAATATCTCCATTCCGATTTCGTGCCTCAACATATTCATTTTCTTCTGGGCCTATCGCTATTCACGGTTTCTTAGCCACTTGCAAGGGACACCGGCAGCAAGCACTTTGTCTCCGATTGGCTTGGTTACGACGCTCCCGGCGCCGAGGATCGACTGGTCTCCAACATCGGCCATCACAATGCTCCCAGCACCGATCCAGCAATCTCCACCGATAAAGACTTGCCGCGACTCCCTGGGCTGGTTGCGAATCAGGGTATCCAACCGATCAAACGTATGGGCATGAGAGCCCGAGGGAATTTGAACGTTGGGCCCCAACAAAGTGTCTGGACCAATGGAAACCCAACCCAACTGGCAATAGGGGCCGATGTAGACGTGCTTACCAAGCCGAGTATCCACCTTGGTTAGCAATGCGCCAAAGCCGATAAAAACCGTCGGATCACACTGACTTAATACGTGCGAGAAAAAAACCGCACGCATTAACACGCCAATTCTTCCTGGGATCATCGCCAAGACTTGACTTGCTTCCTCCACAGCCGCGTCGGCTCCGAAAATTGCCCTAAAAACCCAATAGGCTACCAATAGAGGAAAGATCGCCACCGTGGTTAGGAATCGAGCTGCTATCAAGATAAATTGCATCAGTCTATATTCGCCAGGGTACTGAACTTATTTCTTGTACGGAACCGACCTAGGTGATCAATCGTCTTGACAAACACATTATTAAAAAATATTTTATTAGGCGCGACTCATTTTTACCTGACTATAGTTCCAGGACGTGTGTTCACTTCGCTGAATTTTAAGCGACATCTTACAAAAAACGAGTCTTGCACATAATATGCCGAATTTGGCGATTGGGGGACTTTAGCCTTCCGTTCGGGCTCGCCCCGACGGAGGCAACCATGGACGGCTACATGCTGGATCATTCAGTCCAAGCTCTCCGCAGAGTTTACTCGATAGAAGCAACATTTGGATGCGAGAAGCGCTGGTTCCTCCGGTAGGAAACCGGGGAAGAGCCTAGCCCCGTACGGGTTGCTTGTAGCTGCCAAGGATCGCCACGCGGGTATGAAGCCACTAGTAGCGAAAACACTGGGAAAATGCTTCACTGCATTGCCTTAGAGGGGCGACGGGAGCGCAGTGAAAAAGAAGTGGGTAAAGCCGTGTCTGATAAGTGATGGTGAGAAGACTAATCGCAGGTCCGGCGCCTCACGGCCAATGGCACTCACTTTCGATTGGAACAGGCAAATTGCTGAGCCGCGGGCGCTAGCCGCGTTACGGTTTCCTTGGTAAACGCGGTTGTCGCGGCTAGCGCCCGTGGCTCTATTTTGAACAAAGTGCTGTGTCCTGCTGAATATCTCTTTCATCGCCTTGAAGCACAATACCGATCCATGAAGCAAAGTAGTAGGCATATTCCATGTGCCATAACCCTCAAAAAGCAAAGCTTTTTGAGGCTCGGCGGACGGCACTCAGAGTGTGCCTGCTACTTTTTGAACGGTATCACATTCAAGCTTGAGCTACAGAGACATAAAGGCTTCGATATCGCTCTATCGTCTGCTCAAGTGAGAATTCTTTCTCTACACGCTGCCGAGCGCAAATCGCCATTTTTTTTCGCAGCTCCGGTTGTTCCAACAATTGCTGTAACTGCTCAGCCAGTTTTTCATGATCATGCCGGGGTACAAGCCATCCCTCGACACCGTGGGTCACATGTTCGCCGTTGCCTCCAACGTCGGTGATCACGACGGGGCACTCGGAAGCCATGGCTTCCAAAAGTGTCAAGGAAGACGCCTCCGAGACGCTGGTCAGCGCAAAAACATCAATGGCTTGAAGGATATCGGCTACGTCGTGACGGACGCCCCAAAAGCTGACAGATTTTAAGATTCCAAGGTTTTCTGCTAGGGCAATCATCCGATCTTTCTCTGGCCCATCGCCGATCAGCAATAGTCTCGCCTGAGGAAAATTGACTTGGACACTCTTCCATGCCTGAAGCAACATCGGATGATCTTTCACTGGATGAAATCTCGCAACACATCCCACGTAGAGAAGATCTGATTCCAACCCTAACTGTCGCCTGAGCTGTTCGCGGTCCGAAGGGGTTCCACGCGACGCAAATGAGGCCAAATCGACACCGTTGCGAATGGTTTCCACACGTTGAAAACCATCATTCCTCTCTGCAGCTTCTCCAGAAAAGTCGCAACAAGCAGTTCTGGCATAACTCAGCCTGGAAAACAGGGTGCGATTAGCGAATTTTCGCTTCCAGGAAACGATATCGGGATAGTGTCTGCCGTGTTCCGTGAAAATAATTTTTGCCCTCCAGGCTCCGCACACCTTAGCCAGGGCCGAGTAAAAAAAAGGGGTGTATTGATGAGCATGAACAACGTCCACTTTTCGCCGGCTTAGTTCTTTTGCAAATCGTCGTGGTAGAGACAAATCGATTCCTGGGGATCGATTCAAAACCACCACAGGTACTCCGGCTTTTTCCATCCGTTCCCCCAAGAGCCCAAGTGAATCCAGGCAAAAAATGGTCGGTTCGATTTCGTCCCGCAAACGATCAATGAGCTGCGTAACCAACACCTCCGCTCCAGCGACTTGCATTACATGCACAACAAATCCAACTCGAGTCTTGCCTCCAGTCGTAGGCTGCGTGAGCATCACTTAAACCCCCTGCATAACCAGCGGCTCGCTGTTATCAGCAGGTGAATGGATCCCCAACAGGCTATCAAGCGGTCTTAAGCATGTATCCCAATTGAATTCCAGCTCGACAAATTCTCGTGCTGCTTCACCTATCTGATGGCGAGCCTCGGGACACCTTGCCAGAGCAACAAGATTTTCAATCCAATCCTGGGCAGTATCTGCAATGATGTAATGTTTATCCGAAACGGCCTCGATCCCCTGGGCAGCCATCGTGGTCAGCACCAGAGGTTTGGCCATCGACATCGCTTCCAGCACCTTATTTTGAATACCACGAGCAATCTTCAAAGGTGCGATCACGACATCCACGGCCGCAATGAAGGGGCGAACATCCTCAACCGCTCCAATAAGACGTACGCCGGGTTGCCCCACGAATTTAGAGATTTCTAATCCCGGGTTTTTTCCGACAATGTCCAATGTCAAATTCGGAAGAATTTGCCTTAATGGATGCCATACATTTTGTAGAAACCAACGCAAACCCTCAATGTTCGGAAGGTAATCTAAGACTCCGACAAAAACGAGGCGAAGAGCGGTTGGGTTAGGTTGGTCAGGTTGACAATCGAGTCTGAGGTCTGGCAGGATCGCTTGCATATCAAAATAGGTAGAATCGACGCCATTACTTACTCCCAAGATCGAAGATTTCCTGCTATTTACCTGACCTCTCAATAGAACCGCTTCCGCTTCGGAGGCAAGCAACACGGCGTTGCTCTCTGACGCGCTGAGCTTTTCCAGACGAGAAATTCGCCGAGCCTCTGAATGATAGATCTGACGACGAATAAAATTCGAGTGCTCCGCGTAGTCCTTCCATTTTTGACTGTCGACGTCAACAAGGTCAACGATTCTAGGCAGAGACCGCAAGCTTTTCCGCCGCGCATACGGAAGCATGCTGCTGCAATAAACAAAAACTTGATCGAACCGGTTCACGTCGGCCCAGTAATCGAGAGTATGAGCAAATTTCCTCGACCAGAATAAGCCTTCGGTCAATGATTTACCGGAAAACCAGTGGCTACCCGCATGAAACCATCTCATGCGACGGCCGAGCGGGGCAATCAAAACGCGGCGACACATTGAACGCACCACATTCAGATGCTCCCTTTGAATCGGGGTCTCGGTCGTGCAAGCCAACGATACGTTGGCTCGTTGCGATAAGTATCGCAAGATGTTCCACGAACGAATTCGATCACCACGATCCGGCGGATAAGGAAAACGGTGAGCAAGAAAAAGAATTTCGGGGCGGCGCTTTGGGTGTTCGATATCGAGATTCACGGCATCAACTAACCTGTTTGAGATAATTTCAGCACCCCCGGGGAAATGGCCAAGGTATTCGGTAGATCAAAGTGATTCATGACGTCACCCATCGTTGAGAACCGATTGTGATCAAGTAACCAATTCAATTTTGAATAGGTATTATTGAGTCCCACCGAGTGCCTAAAACGATTCATCAATCGGACGCCTTCGACGCGAGGTTGCTGCGGGTCAATTTCCCAAGGATGTACATAGAACATGGCAGGGATACCTGAACGGCGCGCGCCGTCGATCGCGACCTGGGTTAACCATCTTGGCGTTAAACGGAAATAGCCGCCTCCTACGGGAACTCGCAATGCTCCAACTTTCCAAGCCGTGGGAGGGTACTCGACAATGGATTGTTGAATTCCATTGCGAAGATGGATTGCGGATGTTGAATCTGGAATGCCATAGCGTTCACGTTGGATTGGAAAAATACTGGAGTCAACTTGGAAACCCTGTTCCGCAAGAATGTCGAGAGCCCACAATGACGACTTTGTGATCGAGAAACTCGGTGCCCGATACAAACGAACCTCGGCCCCTGCTGCCTGCTCAATGACAGCGCGTGCTTGACTCAAATCCGCAGAAAACTCCTGGGGTGTCATTTCGTAAACCAAGCGATGCCAATAACTGTGGCAACCCAATTCATGCCCCTCATTCGCTATCCTTTGTATCAACTTGGGATAGCGTTCAGCGACCCAGCCAAGAATGAAAAATGTTCCACAAACTTTCTTTTCTTTGAGAAGTTCCAGCAGGCGTTCCGTGTTGGCTTCGACACGACAAGGAAATGAATCCCAATCCCGTGGGGATATTCGGTCTGAAAAACCAGAGACATGAAAGTAGTCCTCGACGTCCACAGTGAACGCGTTGGGTACATGTGCGGGGAGTTTTCCACTATCCGAAAATTGCGGAGACTTTAGAGCTGCTAACTGCAGATCACGGGAGACGACGGGGCGGATAAGCTGCTTAGATTCGCATCCTGGTACCGCTAGTTTACTTTCATGCGCCTCTAAATGTTTAGTAGAGAGCGAATCGGGTATTGTTCGATGCAATCCAAGCGATCGAGTTACGAACTCTCCCGACAATCCAAAAAGCCTCAAGGTGGTCGCTAAAAACATCCGAACATCGAGCCATCGATTTATTTGTTTAATGTAAAGTAAATCAAGGTATTGTTTGCGGCGAACGTCTTCAATCGTTTCGTCCGGAGGAAGATTGATTTGGGCCAAGCCAGTGATTCCAGGGAGCACCGAAAGTCTTCTTTCGTAACCATTTATTTCATGCTTCAACTTAACCACGAAACAAGGACGTTCCGGACGCGGCCCTATGAGCGTCATTTCTCCTTTCACGACATTGATCAACTGCGGTAACTCATCAAGGTGCGTCTTGCGAAGAAATCTTCCTAAAGAAGTGATACGAGGGTCTCCTTTGACACACCATTTAGCTTTACCATCTGCTTCCGCATCGATAATCATGGTTCGCAACTTGAGTATCTCAAAATGTTTTCCTCGGTAACCGACCCGCGTCTGCTGAAAGAATCCTCCACCTTTCGAATGCAATCGAACTATAGTCCACAAAACAGCAATGAGTGGTGCTGCAAGTAATAATAATAGACCACCGAGGATACGTTCTAATAAATACTTTCTACGCAAGTAAGTCCAGCGAACTACGTTGTGAGGTGTGCGATTCCCTAAAACCGTCAAAGGCTCAACGGGAAAGGGATAAGCAAATAATTCAATTTGACACAAGTCATTTTGGGGATTTTTGATTTCCTCTATTTCAGGTGTTTGTGCGGTCAAGATTCTCATGTGTGATTTCAAAGCATGTAAATTCTAGGGACAGGATCTACTACAGCTTCAAACAGGCTTTTAAAGCAGGAACTGCGTGCTGAAGAAAATTCTCACAGGCACTCACCTCGTCCGATGCTCCGGCGGGACCTGATAATTGAATCTTGAAGAGGCTTGGAGTGGTCCAGAAACGAGGATAGTCGCTTGCAATCCATTCGTTTCCATCGCTCCAGGCGTACCAAACTTCCATCTCCGAGGTCTTACTGCTCGGGTTTTTGAAATCTAAACGCCAGAATGAATGGCCTTTGATGTTTCCACCAGGCACAACCTCTTCAGGCTTACCCATCGGTATTCGACCACGGCTGCTGTAGCAAATCTCCGGGGTGTGCACCGCCATGGGTCCACGCGGACCATAAAGGATTGCAAGAGAAACACGATGTCCGGTCTTCGAGTTCCAGTACACGCTATTGACATAGCCATAGCAACGTAAAATCCGTTCCACTGCGGGGGTAAGGGGTTCTTCAGAGACGGATTCCCAGTCACCAAACTGCTTAGGGAATTCGGAGAGATTTTCTGCTAGTTGTTTATTGGAGATGCCATGGTGCGATCTTCCCTCGAGCCAGGTCGGGAAGAAGCACGCGAAGGCAGCAATCCCTGCCACGATCATCAAGCGTTGAACTAGTGCTGTTTGAATCATAGTGATGCCTCGACATTGAGAAGATCAGAATTGGATTGCCGAAGTGAGTCAATTGCTTTCTGTTCGCGCGTTGTGAGCACAACACCTTGTAGAGCAGAAAGCTTGAAGGACTGAAGGCGTTCGCGAAGCTCCGCTTGTTTCCCCTGGGCTTGCAGTGCCTGAATCAGATGCAACAAAGTGCGAGTATCCTTTTTTTCATTCCAGGACGCGGTTAAGTTGATTTCCGCCTGTGCCGCGAGTCCGCACGTTAACTGAACGGTGCCGAGAGTATCGAGAAGATCGGGGGTTTTGCCAAAACGTTCGATCGCTTTTTCGATGCGAGCCAACCCTTCCTGTTCTCTACCAGGGATTTCGGATGCTACGATCGCTAGATTGTTTAAAGTAATCATACTTTGTGGAGCGAGCTTCTCTGAACGGATCAGCAAACCGTAAGCCTCCAGGTATCTTTGCTGGAATAACCGCAGGGTACCAGCCAACTCTAAGAGTTGATAACTTAGCGGAAACCTCGTTAGAGACTCCAGAATAATTTGGTCGACTTCAGGTTCAAGAGAGAACTGATCAACGCTAAAAATTGACGTATCGATAAGAACTGAAACCGTCTCCACAGTCGGTTCTACACGATAGCGTTCGACACAGAGCTTAACGGCATCCTCTATTTTTCCGGCTCGCGATAACGCAACAACCAAGGGGCGCAACCATTGAGGATCGATTTGGTAAGCGGACTGAAGATAAGGAAGTGCTTCTAAATGCAACCCCTGATTCGAGAGCAAGCGCCCCGCTTCAGCAAGGAGCGGGGCATTACGATTGTCTAGTTCTTTCCCCACCCATTGGCGAACTTTCTCAGCTAGCCGTTCGACCTTTCCATCTGCCAGGGCAACTTGGAATCGAAGATTCATCAGAAGTGGGCTAGCCGAAGAAAATTGTTCGAAATCTTCGATCAATCGGACCACTCGATCTCGCTCGCCAACTTGCAATAGAAAGTCGGCATGCTGGTACCAATCGTTCATCAATGACAGACGGTCGGGGCCACGCCAAAGGGTATCGAATAGCCGCTGGATCTCCTGCTGGCGCAACAGCATTTCGTCGGGCCTTTTGGCTCTATTCGCATCCTCCCACGCCTGCCGATGGATCGTAATGGAAAGTCGAATCGCGTCCTGGGCGACCGAAAGATCATTGCTGGAGAGCATTTCGCTGAGCACTTTCAGAGCTTCGACACGTTGTTGTTCGGCCCCACGAGTGGCTAAAAGAAATGCATAAAAAAGCTTTTTGGCTTCGGTGCTTTGAGCTTCAATACCCTCCGCGATAGAGCCTATTCGCGCCCAGGGTACTGTACCACCCGAGGGGTTGTGGGTCGCAAGCATGATAGCCAAGCATCGTGAGATGTCGCTGCGTTTAGGATTGATGCGATAAGCTTTTTCGAGAACCTCCAACGATTGGCTAGGTTGACCATTTAGCCGATATACCTCGGCCAGTGCATTCAAGATATCCAGATCGTAAGGCAGTTTCTTCGTCGTGATTGATAGTGCATCGATAGCTTTATTAAAATAAAATATTCGGGTGTAAGCTTGGGCGGCCAATATCCCTTTTGACTTCTCCGAAAGAGAGCTATTGCGAAGTTTCTCGATCAAGGACTCCGTTGCTTCTGGTCCTCGAAACCGCGAACAGAAGCGAAATTGAGTCACCCAAATCGCTGGGTTCGCGCCGCTAGAAATATCGCTTGCTTTTTGCAAGCATCTCTCCGCTTCATCAAGAAGCTTTACATCACTTCCCCCCGTACGAGCGTGTAGCTTTTCCGCCGCTTGGGCCTGTAGCAACCAAACAGCGGAATTCTGAGGGTGTTGGGACGTTGCAAGCCGGGCTAAATCGAGTGCGTTAGAATCCTCACCCTTTTGCTGTTCCAGGCCGATGGCAAATTCCGAGATTGCATGGCTCTGCGCGGCCAAATGGGAGATGCGTTGAAATTCAATTTCCGCCTCGCTAAATCTTCCGAGTTGACTTAATTGTTGCGCCAGTAGGAATACCGTGGCTACGCGTAGGTCCCCTTCGGCAATAGCTCGGCGATAATAGGTCACTGCCTCCTCGGAATTAGAAGCGGCCGCGCGAATATCTCCGGCGAGCTTGAGTGCCTCCGCCCAACGCGGTCGGAGTTCGGTAACTCTAAGAATGGTTTTTGTAGCCTGATCTAAGTCTTTTGAGTTTCCAGTTGACTGTGCAGACCTCAAGAACTTAGTCGCATCAAGGTATAGCCCTAAGGTTCCTTGGGAGCCTTCAAGCTGTTGAACCCTCGCGACGACTTGTTCAATGGCCAAGGTGAAGTCGGTTGAGGGGGACTCCTTGTTGGATGGTTGCCCTTGGTTGAGTGTTGTTTCCAGTAACTTATTAGCAAGGAAAAAGAGGTAGGAAACATCATCCGTTTCTTTGCTCCGAAGCAGAATGTTGCAAGCTTCCTCGATATCCCCCACTTCCAAGAATGCACTGGCGGCGATTCGATGTAACGTTAGCTCTGGCAGAATTTTTTCTGCGGTAGCCTGCTGAATCAAATCCAGGGCCTGACTTTTATGCTTCCTGCGCAATTGGATTCGCAGGTTGGTGTCGAGCCAAATCTGAGGTGTTTTGCCCTTGAGACGATCCAAATTGCTCAACGCTATCGCGGCAGATTCCTCGTTTCCAAAGGAATCGAATGATCGGGCCGCAATAGCCTGAAGTTCGCTTTGGTCTGCATGCGACTGGACTAATTGGAGCAGGTCTTTTTCCCAGTGCATGTCCATCTCAAGCTCAACCGATTCAAGAGAATCGATGGTATGACACAGTTCAAGCACGTCAAAAACCCAACCTTTTTCGTTGACCTTGCCTGCGGCTTTTTCATCGGACAATCTTTGCTGAGTTTGGTTTTGCAGTTGCCTCAAGCGGTCGATCTTACGCATGGATGCGGGAATGGTTTGCTGACTCTCAATCATGACCTGCAGCTGCTGCAGAGAAGCAGCAAAACTACCATCATCTGCCAGCTTGAGCTGTGGTTCTGCCCGAGCCAATATCCCTGCCTTTAACCACGCATCTGCCAAGCGTTTTCGAGTCACTTTGTCATCGGGAACAAGATTCAAAGCATCTTCCAATGTTCTAGCCTCTAAGTCCCAGAGGCCAATCCGGGAATACGCATTCGCCAGAAGCAGGTGAGCTTGCAATCTCAGGGAGGTTGGAATGTCTTGCTGGGACTGTAGCAGTTCAACTAGTTCTTGAATGGACTGCCAGTTCGGGTTGGAACGCAATTTTTGCTCAGACTTCAATAAATTGGACTGCCAGCGAATGTTGTTTAAACGCGTCATTTCCCTTTCTCGAACGGCATCGCGAAATGGAGCGGCAAAATACGCATTGCGAGTCAGTTGAATTGTTTGATCCAAGTCCGCGATGGCTGTTGCTGCTTGATCGCGATCATCCTGCGCGCATAGAATGATGGCGATCAACTCCCATAGCTCCAAAGCACTGCTAGGGCTGATTTCTTTGCAACCTTTTCGAAGTATGTCCAACGCCGACTTATGGTCCTGTCGCTTCCAAAGTGATCTTCCGAAACGAAGATGCAGGTCGGCGAGTTGCTCTTCGGGGATTAGATTCTTGTCGACGGTTATCAATTGATTGTAGAGCGAGTCTGCCTCCTCGAAGCGTCCCTCTGCCTCCCATTTTTCTGCTCGAGCCAACGCAATGTTCATATCCCAGTACCGAGTGGCGGGGCGAATGTCTTGATGCTCGGTGCTGGGCAAGGAAGTTTCTGAACTTAATAGACGGTCAACCGCTTTGGATGAAATTTCGGTTAGCAAGACGCCGGACTGCTGCTTGTCTAGCTTCTCGAGAAATGCAAAACATGCCCATTCAGCTCTTCCATCGTCATACGTTTGCAAAACCTCGATAATGCGCCGCGCCTTGTCGTTAAGAACTTGACGTGTGTTGTCGTTGAGCGGGCTATCGAGTAATTCTGGGCGTTCAACGTAAGTGCTCAAAAGAGCGATTTTGAGATCGCTTGCTTTTGGATTCACCGCTTCGGCAAATTCAAGGACGTTACCTACGTTTTGGCTACTCATCCAATTCCAGTAGTCTTTATCTTTATCGAATCGCGACTTCAGACGCGGCCGCCATTCCCCATTTTCTACTTGCACGAAGAGACTCAGGGCCAACCAGCGAAGTACTTCGTGATCGTCTGGGCGTGCCTGAAGCAATAGGATCTGTTTCTCCGCCTCCACGGCCCACGTTGCTGGCATTTCGAGCAGACGCTCAATCAGCAGACGTCGCAGTTTCTGAAGACGTTCCAGTTCATCCGAATCGTTGAGTGTCGCCATAGCCCGTACTAAGGACAGCCTCGCCTGATCAATCTCTGCGAGCGAGGAAACGGATTGGTTTGAAGCGATGGCCAATCGCTCCAAAGCTCGATCATAGCGGAAATCGAAAGCGACCAATTGCTGGAGCCATTTCATCTCCATAGCGTGGTTTTGCTGAGACATCGCTTTCTTCGCGAGGTTGGACAAACCTTCCGAAACCCGCCTCGCCTGCAACGTATGAATGAAGAACGCTAGAACGAGAAGTCCAACTACGGAAGCGGCGGAGATACCCAGTAGTGGTAAATTCCATTCCCACCGAATTTTGCACCGGACCTGACGGTCTTCATGCCCTAAGGCTTCCGTGACATTCCGAAGGCTGATTGGTGTCTCAGCCTCGACTTCAGAGAAATGGCCTAGCTGCGGATTTTGTGTTTTCAAGCTTGGGATAATTGGCATGTTTTCTTACCTGTTACATGGTACGCTTTAATCGCGGACTTGTTGCGTTCTCAGACTATTCAGGATGGTCATAAATCCGTCGAAGATGAATCTGCATCCAAAGGCAGGGAATAGCGATAATCACCGTAGCGATAAAGATATTGACGGATAGGCATACCGCTGAAAACAGTACCGATAAGTTTCGCGCCAGACAGATCCAAACGCTTTAGACAACGCTGTAAATGGTCCTGCCGAGTCACGTCGCGCATAGTGCAAAGTAACGTTCCATCAGCCCCAGCCGCAAACGACAACGTTTCACTGGCCGCTAAAACCGGAGCTGTATCAATGATGATAAACCTGTACTTTCCCTTGACTTCTTGCATCAGTTTTTCAATTCGTTCCTTCGAGACGATCCTAGCGAGATCCTTACGAATCTCGCCGGCCGTCAGAATGTGCAATTGCTCTCCCAAACTAGTGTCAATTGCTTCGTCAAGAGTTACGTTTCCACGGAGAACGCCAGCCAATCCTTCAGACATTGGTAAGCCGAATAAATGATGCTGATCCGGACTTCGAAAATCAGCATCCATCAGCAAAACACGACCTGTACCCATCTTGGACAAAGAAATCGCCAGGTGCGTTGCAAGAGTACTCTTCCCTTCGCCAGGCATACTACTTGCAATCACTAAAGTTTGGGTGTTTCCTGGATCGGAGAGAATAAAGTTTGAACGTAAACTGTCGATACTTTCATCATAGGCTTGCTGCTTTTTTGCCGATCCCGAGTGGCTTGGCAACATGACAACTTCTCCCAAAACGGGGATTTCTTTTTCGCCCTCCAACGAATTCGAGTGGGAGATTCGTTTGGATTGTATTTCCAATAGGAACGCCAATCCGAAAGGGGTAGTGAAAGAGGCCGCGGCAAACATGAGAATTTTCTTCCATGGAACGGACTCGATTGGCGCCGTCGGCGTTTGTGCCTCTGCCAGCGTTTGAATGGTGCTACTTTTTTGCCGTTCCGTGCGCAAGGAAGCAGTTCGTTCGTTGAGACGTTCCAGTATGTTCCGCGCCTGTAGATACTTTTGTTGCGCAAAATAAAGCTCAGCGGTCTCACCCGCGAATTTAGAGAGACGTTCTTCTTCGGCTTTGAAATTGCCTTCGATCACGTTCCGTCGCGTTCGTGTCCGCGTTAATTCGGCTGTTTTCGCTACTACGGCCGACTCTCGCCACTTGGAAATAACCGTTGGGCGAACAGCAAGCTTTGCGGAGCTCAATTGGTTCTCCAGTGCGGCGATATCTTTCTTAAGTGTTTCGTACCATGCCTGTCGAGTTCGCACGAGATCCGACTTCTCCATCATTCGCATTTCCTCGCTCTTTTCACCGAGCAATCGGCTCACGTTAGTGACCTCTTCTTGTTCCTTCACTAAGGCATCAAAAATCATCGGATCGATATCGATAGGCTCAGTCTGACTGGGCTTAGACAGGGCATCTTTTAACATCAAGAGTTCCGCTTCGATTACTGCTTCATTGGATCGTAATGAACTCAATTCATCACGCAAACTTGTCAGGTAGCTTGAGTCATTGTTAACACGCGTCGTTTCCTGAAAAGGATCGAAACCCTTTGCTTGCTTGCTCAAACTGACGATCCGCTCCCGATGTTGCTCGACTTCATCCTGCCAAAGCTTTAAAGCTGGCTGCAGCCAACCCTCGAGATCCGAAATGCGCCGGTCATCGAAACGTTGGCGTTGCTGCAAGTAGGACCGAACAATGGCGTTGCAAACATTCGCGGCCGCAACGGGGTCGGTGTCTCGATAGGACACGCGCATCAACGTTTTTGAGCCCGCATCGCTCAAGCTCAAATTGCGTCGAATATTCATTTCTCGCGAATGAATATCCCTCAAGCTGGGCGCTTCACATATCTTGGCATCAGACAGCACGGGCGACAGCACTAGGTGGTTTTCAATCAGCGGCCGTTCGTTCTGCAATAGGTCGGCATGGCCTTGCATAACGCCCTGAAAAACAACAAAGTCCCGATTCGCTTCCAGAAGATGCGATGCTGAATACTCGGGAACGAAACTCCAATAAATGAAACCAGAAACGAAACACGCTATTACCAATCCTAAGGGCACTGCCCAGCGCCAACTCCGCCTAATGGTGGCTACGATAAGCCAAGGATCAAAAGGGAGCTCCTGCCAGGGGTCCTTACTTTCCACCCCTGTTACGGTCAACTTTTTACTATTCATGGCTCTTACTTTCGGTCAAACAATTAATCATTGGAAAAATAACATGCAGATCCCATTGATAAAATCTCTTGTCAACAGACCGTCGAACGATTCGCAGGAATGGAAACCCAGGCTGGACGGTACAACCGCTCCCAATACTGCTTGACCATCCAAACGAGCGAGGCCGCCAGCCCAATCATGAAAATCCCAGCCCAATCATGTACCCTATTCGCTACGCTAACATCAAACCAATAATAGGAAATGCAAACAATGACACTTCGTACACAATTCGCGATGACGGCTAAAGGAATGATAGAGGCGATTACAATCCATTTGTCAATCCAAGCTCGTCGGATGAGAGTGACCCAAAAGAAAGCAAAAGCAGCCATTCCAACAAAGATGCGAAGACCCGAGCATGCTTCTTCCACCAACATCTGTGACTGACCAATCCAAATCGTATTCCCCTCCGACACCGCTGGAAAACCAAGAATTCTTAAAGCAGCTGAAGAAAGAATCGTTACCAACGATTGCAGCTTCCAACTTAATAGCGTCTCAACCTGGAATGGAAGCGGGACCATAAATAAGAGAAAAAGTACAGCAGGCGCCGCCCACAAAAGAGCCCGCGGCCCTAAAAACAAAGCCACGCACCCACCAACCCATGGAACGATGGACCAACCTTCAAGAAACTCCATGAAGAATATAAGACCGATGGCCTTCAACAACCCAGCAAATAACAGTAACACCACTCCGAGCCAATGAAGCCTTGCATCAAAACCGGGAAATGTGTCGCGACGAGAATAGAGAATACCCAGGCTTAAAAAAGGGATCAGATAGCCATGGGAGTAATCCGCCTCGGTACGCCATTGATACTCAAGCTCCCAAAGCGTCTTCCCGTACAAAATCAAGGTGAGCAGGAAGATTGCAGTGACCGATGTGACAATCGCCCAAGTGTGCTGTCGCAGGCTCTCGTCAGTTATAGGAATTAAATGGTAAACCTCTTGGTTTTTCACTTTTTTCGTCGTTTTCGGGGGGGCGAGTTGCACCAATGCCTGTCGTGGAGATCCCCTTTTCTTTTTGCCAAATTTCGCTGATTTCATTTGATGCCAAAGATTAAACTGCAGTCATGCATGACCAGGAAATGCTGAGATACACCCGTCTAAGGCTAATTAGGCCTCGGTGAGTTCCAAGAGGCAAAACCCGTTATCGATGGATCAATTCGTTTAATTTGTTCCGGTTACACAAGATATTCCTAACGGATGCGCGGAAATGCCTTATCCCATCTGTTTTACTGGCCCGAATTCCATTCTTGGGCTTGGGCGGATGGATACCTGTTTTTGGTCGTCGCCAATTGGGACGCAGTCCGTGCTCTCGGACGAATCGATCTAGAATCGACACTTGACCATGGGCAAGCGTCTCTGGCTCAAGGCTTGCACTTGAATAATTCCTGCATCTATACTTCGTTTTTTGCAATCTTGTTTCTTTGTTCCGCAGCCGCTGCCAGGATCTCTTTGACCTGTTCGAGACGAGCTGGTTTGACTAGGTGGTGATTAAAACCCGCTTGGGCAGACAATTCGCGATCGGTATCCTGGCCGTATCCCGTCAGAGCGATCAGAACAACCTTTTTCCCACCTGTTTGCTGGCGAATACGTTTGGCTACGTCGTACCCGTTAAGCCCTGGTAGCCCAATGTCGAGAAGAACAACATCAGGATGTTGCTCATTCGCAACTTGCACCGCCATTAGGCCATCATTGGCGGTGAACACATCATGCCCAGATGCCCGCAGCAAAATCGAAAAGCTGAGAACCGTATCGACATTGTCGTCGACCACCAAGACTCGTAAGGGCCGAACTGCCTTCGCATCTCCAACCTCGGTTAAGGGTGTCGTATCCGCTAACTCGATAGCCATCAATGGTAGTCGAACGATAAACTCGCTTCCTTGCCCGACCTCGCTGTGGACTTCCACTCGACCGCCGTGCAGTTCGGTCAATCGTTGAACCAGAGCAAGTCCAATTCCGAGTCCCCCCTGAGATCGATCGAGTGATCGCTCCGCTTGAGTAAAGAGATCAAAAATTTTTGGCAATAGAGCTGGTGCAATCCCAATCCCTGTGTCGCGAACTCGAAGCACGCATTCGTCCCCCTCCGCCTGAACGCTCAGCCAGATATGGCCTTTTTCCTCAGTATACTTGGCAGCATTGGTTAGAAGATTGACCACTACTTGTTCCAGTCTAGCGGCATCTGCATTAAGCCAAAGTGTCTCTTTAGGCATCGATAGGCTTAGTTCATGCTTGCGTTGATCGATCAACGGGCGGGCGGTTTCCACCGCGCCATCAATGATTCCGCGAAGCGCAACCCGCTCTTGCCGGAGTTGTACTCGACCGGTTGTGATTCTTGATACTTCTAACAGATCATCGACCAAGTGTTGCAGTTGGCTTACTTGACGTTCGATGATGCCACGTGCTTGCTTTTGGAGCAACGTTTCAACACCATTTGGAAGCCCCAGCAGTTGAACAGCGTTAGCAATCGGTGCAAGCGGACTTCGCAGTTCATGACTTAGCATTGCTAAGAATTCGTCCTTGCGACGATGCAAATCCGACAGCTCCGCGGCTTGAGAAAGCATCTGTTTTTCCAGTTTACGTCGCTCGGAAATATCTCGAATATTGCATTGGATAACGGGATGCAACCCTTCATCGTATTTATTCGCCACCATTTCAACTGGATGTTTTTGGCCTTGGCGATCTTCGAGCGGTAGACCTTCGTATCGAATCGATCCGATTTTGTCCAACTGCTGCATGGCGAGTACGCTGGCTTGCTTGTCCTTGACGAATCCGATCTCCCAAAGCTCCCTGCCTAAGAAATGATCAGCCGGGTAGTCGAGCAAGGTCGTAAGAAAGGGATTGACGTGAGTGATCTTATAGGTCGAAGCGTCCAAAATGAGTATGCCATCGTGAGCTGCTTCGAACAGCCTTCGAAAACGAGTTTCGGAATCCTCCAGCCTGCGTTGCGCGATTCGACTTTCGGTGATATTGGTATGACTTAAGATGACTCCCGCGTTTTCGGATTGCATTCGTTGAGCATGCATCGAAAACCATTCCTCACGGCCTGGGGCTAGACAGGGATACTCCGTTTTGAACTCGGACCGCGTTCCGTTGAGCACCTCTGCTAAACCGTCGATCATGCCATGAACATCAGGTCCACCCTTTACAACCGATTGACGGCATAAGTCGAGATAATTGAATCCCACAGTGGCCGCGCTAAGCGAAGCTCCACTCTCCAACGTATGTCGATCGGACGGATGGTTAACCGCAAGTACATTGCCCAGATTGTCCAGAACAACGACATGTTCAGGTAATGAATCGAGTACTCCGCGTACAAATTCGCCGCTTGCTCTGACAATTTCTGCTGCGTTCTTCTCCGCTGTAACGTCAAACAATGCAAGCACGGCGCGTACGGGGTGTCGCTCGTCACCATCCCCCTCAAAGTAAACTTGCTTACGAACACGTAGCCAATGCACCTCGCCATTAGGCCAAATGACACGATGGTCCATTGCAAACCAGCCTCGTCCTGATGGCGAAAGCGAATCGGCAATTCGGACCATTAGCTCGTCGCGATCATCGGAGTGAAACGCGGCATGCACGGTTTCACGAGGGACAATTAAGAAATCTTGCGCCAGACCAAAAAGTCTAGCTGCATCTGTCGTTAAGTGATTTAATCCAGTAGTGTAATCAACCTCAGCAAGAGCCAAGCCTGCTACTTCGACACCTAACATTAGTCTCGATTCACTTTCTACAATAGCTTTTGCGTTCGTAACGCGATCTGAAATGTCTCGGATCGAACTGGAGATCAGCGTGCCACTTTCCAGTACAATCGGACTCAGGGCAATCTCGACGGGAAACTCGCTTCCATCTTTACGCACAGCAGTTAATGGCTGCCCTCTCCCCATGGTTCGCGTCAGAGGCTTTGCTGTGAAATCCATGCGAAGCTGGACGTGCCGTTCACGAGCACTTGATGGAATGAGCATTTCGACTCTCTCGCCAACCAACTCGCTTCGCGAATAACCAAACATGCTTAGTGTCACTGCGTTCACCAATACAATTTTTCCTAATGGATCGGCAATAACCATTGCATCGGGTGCTGATTCCAGAAGCGATCGAAACTTCTCTTCGCTTTCCTTCAATGCCACTTCATTCTTTCTCCGATCGGTCAGCATCGCAAAGCGATCGATGGCGTTATCGATAGCGCGGGTTAAGTTCTCGGGAGTGATCCAGGTCTTCCCTAAGTAATCTTGTGCGCCTCCTCGCAATAGTTCCTTTCCAACTTTGCGGTCAGAATCGGTCAGCACAACAATTGGGGAAGGTGGTAAGTCTCGGCCGTTGCAAATCGCAGCCAACATCTGTCGCGCGTCTAAACCCGGCAAATGGTCTTCTAGCAGGATGCAATCGAAAGGAGTGTTCGAGTTCTCTTGCACTTGTTTCAGAGCGTTCGCGCCTAACTCAGCTTCAGAAAATTCGTACCGCCGATCGGATCCGCTCAAGATCATTCTCCGCAAATCCGCACGACTATCGGGGTTATCTTCGATAATGAGAATTCTGCGAGGGTTGATTGTCATGATCGATCGATGCTCTCGAAATCCAAGTCAATGGCCGAATGATTCTTAGATGTTTCCGCTCGGAGGCCTTGAAGGATCATGTTGGAACGGCATTGTTCTGCGACGTTCGCAAGAATTTTTTGCACCTGCTCTAGCTTTGCCGGTTTAATCAAATGATGATTGAAGCCTGCCTCCATCGAGGCTTGGCGGTCTGGTTCCTGGCCATAACCGGTTAGAGCCACCAGGACTATATTCTTGAGACTCGGCTGATTTCGAATCTGCTTCGCTACCTCGTATCCATTAAGGCCTGGTAGTCCGATATCTAGCAAGACGACATCGGGGATGTATTCCATCGCGATCTTGACTGCACTCGGACCGTCGTGAGCAGTTCGAATCTCATTTCCTGACTCCTTCAACAACATGGAAAAGCTCAACACAGTATCGACATTGTCATCCACGATAAGTATCCGCAAGGGGGTAAGTAGCTTGGTGGGGACAGTTGCTACAACTTGCGGAGTCTCCATGCTCCTGGGCGACTCCGCTGGTAGTCGAACGACAAACTCACTTCCTTGCCTTAGCGTACTGAAGACTTCGACTTTACCACCATGCAACTCCGTCAGTCGCTGAACGAGTGCTAATCCGATGCCTAGGCCCCCTTGAGAACGATCGAGCGAACGTTCAGCTTGGGTGAACAGATCAAAGATACAAGGCAGCAACTCGGGCGTGATCCCAACACCTGTGTCTTTCACTCGCAGTATACACTCATCGCCAGACTGCTCAGCGCTCAGCCAAATAGTTCCATTAGGGTCTGTGTATTTCGCGGCATTGGTGAGCAAGTTGACTAAAACCTGTTCAAGCCTTACCGCGTCGGCATGTAACCAGATCAGTTCTGTTGGAATCGTCACGTTGATCTGGTGGCCGCGTTGCAGAATCAATGGGCGTACGGTTTCCACTGCCGATCGAATAATGTCTCCCACTGCGATCGAAACCTTACGAAGTTGTACCATGCCAGTTGTGATTCGCGACACTTCGAGAAGGTCATCGACAAGGTGTTGCAGTTGGTTGATTTGGCGTTCAATGATGCCCCTGGCTTCCTTCTGAAACGCGTTCTCATTGCTTCTCTGCAGGCCAAGCATTTGCACTGCGTTCGAAATTGGGGCTAAAGGACTACGAAGTTCGTGGGAAAGCATTGCAAGGAACTCATCTTTGCGCCGGTGCAAATCGGATAGCTCGGCCGCTTGAAGTTGCATTTGTTTTTCAAGTCGACTTCGTTCGTTTACATCGCGTGCTGCGGCAAAGACACCTTGTAGTTTCCTATCGCGATCATAGATAGTTGATGCGTTGTAGGAAACGATCGTTTGAGTTCCGTCTCTAGCTCGGGCCGTCAGTTCGTAATCCGTAACTTTGCCTTCGGCTAAAACTAATTTGATCCCAGCTTCCGCAAATTCGGGGTTGGTAAAATAGTCCTTGAAGGGGGCTCCGATCAACTCGTCTCGAGTACAACCAGTGAGCTCCTCCATCTGCTTGTTGACATCACTGATGATCCCACGAGGGTCGGTGGTGATCAACGCGTCGATATTGGATTCGATCAGTGAACGCGTGTAAAACTGTAGATCGCGAACACGTTGATCGAGTAGCATGCGTTCGGCTTCGACTTGTTTACGAGCTGTATTGTCAGTTCCGATGAGCAGATAGCCGATGATGTTCTCTTGAGCGTCGCGAAGCGCAGTCACCGATACGATGGCGGGGAAACGCGTACCGTCTTTCCGAATGTAGGTCAGTTCGTAAATATCTTCGATTCCTCGCGAGGCTTTGAAAACAAGGGCTTCGAAACCAGGTGTGATGGTGGTTTGAAGTTCGGAGCTTAGAACCTTGGCACGTGCGATGACCTCCAGCGGGTCCGAGATATCCGCGGGCGTAATTTGGTTCATAACTTCAGCTGCCACGTAGCCAAGCATACGTTCAGCGCCGACATTAAAGATCTGGATGACACCTTTCTCGTCGGTGGCGATACTCGAAAAATTGGCGGAATTGAAGATGGCATTCTGCAGTGCGCCAGCACTGATCAGATCCTCTTCGGCTTTCTTTCTCGTAGTGACATCTTCCATCGCAAGAACGAGTAGTTCACCATGTTGACCGGCTTGAAGCTTGCGTGCATTGAGCAGCATGAAACGCCGACCAATGACTGGAAACGAATGCTCGAGTTCGAAATCATCGAACATCGAGCTCTTAGGGACGATGTCTTCGAGCAACGTTCTAAGATCAGGAATATCCCATTGGCCATTACCCAATTCGTAAATGAGTCGCCCCTCCGTTTCGCACGCGGATACTTGAAATGTCTGATAGAAGGCACGGTTCGCTGATTGAACGCGAAGAGTCGCGTCAAGAATTAGAAGAGGTTCACGGATCGTATCAACGATGTTTTGAGCATAGTTCTCAATGTCTTCTACCAACGGTTGTGGAACTGAATTAGGCATGGTTCTGGGGTGCTACACAGCATGGTTGAACCTCAAAGCAGGTGGATACTAGCCTTTAGGTATGGATATAGGCAATCAGAACAAAAAAAGCCGACGAAACAAAACCCTTGAAAGGGTTTCGCTTCGTCGGCTTACTCGATAACTGGTTTCTCGGCGTCACGCCACTAAACCGTTCACATAGTCTTCCGAACATTTTTTATTTTGATGAGAGCCGTATCGACGACTTATGTCGCCTACGTCCTCACGATACCATTAAACGTACCGAAAACGGCAGAATTTTGAATATATTCTTGATTTCGCTTTAGATGCCAAAGGGTGGAGTATGATGTTGAAACTGACCTTATCCAAAACCTCTCTAAAAACTTAGGCCAATCATGTTTGTTCACAACGCGATTCGTTTTCTTTTGATTCTTGGGGTTGCATCCGCTCCTGCGACGATGCTTGCCGATGATTTGCTACGAGCGAGTCCGGAGTCGCAAGGTGTTGATACGGGAAAAGTTCTAGAGTTCATTGACGCTGCAGACAAAAAAGTGAACTCGATGCACAGTTTCATGATGCTACGGAATGGCAAAGTTATTGCCGAAGCTTGGTGGGCACCTGAATCGCCAGTCAAGCCGCACGTACTCTGGTCACTTAGCAAGAGCTTTACCTCGACGGCTGTCGGTTTCGCAGTCGCAGAAGGGAAACTTGCGATCGAAGATCCTGTGCTCAAATTTATGAAGGATGAAGAGATTCCCAAGGAAATGTCTCCCAATCTCAAAGCGATGAAAGTCAAAGACTTGTTGACAATGTCGACTGGTCATCAAGACGAACCGATGATGCGTGGACAAACTGAATGGATCAAGACGTTCCTCAAGCACCCCTTACCACACCAACCAGGATCGCATTTTCAATACAATACGCCTGCCACTTTTATGCAGTCCGTCATTGTCAAGCGTGCGACAGGAGAGGATATTCTCAGCTACTTGGAGCCGCGACTATTCCAGCCGCTTGGAATTAAAAGTCCCAAGTGGGATAAAAGCCCGGAAGGGATCTCGATCGGTGGATACGGACTCTATCTGTGCACGGAAGATATCGCCAAGTTTGGTCAGCTGTATTTGCAAAAAGGAATGTGGAATGGAAAGCAATTGATTCCGGAGAGCTGGATTGAGGAGGCTACTACAAAACAGGTATCCAACGGAAGCAATGCCACTAGCGATTGGAATCAAGGGTATGGTTATCAGTTCTGGTGCTGTCGGCACGGTGCTTATCGAGGTGATGGCAAAGATGGACAGTTTTGCATCGTGATGCCAAAACAATCGACCGTCGTGGTTATCACAGCCAACACCATGGACATGCAATCGGAATTGAACTTAGTTTGGGAACATCTTCTTCCAGCAATCCACGAGACACCTTTGCCTGAGAACCCTGAGATGACCAAGAAGTTGTTCGAGCTAATTTCGGGATTGAAAGCAACTCGCTAAAGATTCCGAACCGAATCTGGTCTTCAAGTTTTTTTCCAGGAATCTGAAAATTGAGGGGCGAACCAACATCAGACGGGATTGATACCTACATCAATTCGTTTCCGGACGAAGTCCAAGAGATTCTGCGCAAGATTCGTCACATGGTGAGGGAGGCGGCGCCGGATGCGGAGGAGGCCATCAAGTACCAAATTCCTACTTTTGTGTTGGGCGAAAATCTCGTCCACTTTGCTGCATTTGAAAAGCATATTGGGCTTTACCCAACCCCGTCTGCCATCGAAAAATTCAAGAACGAACTCTCTGGCTTCAAAAGTGCTAAAGGGTCTGTTCAGTTTCCGCTTGGTTCGCCAATTCCATACGTTTTGATCAAAAGAATCGTTAAATTCCGAGTTGACGAATGCCGCGTCAAGTTGTCTTCGAAGCCAACGAAGGTCGATAGCCACCCACCGAAACTGTGAGTTTCGCTACGAAGGCAAGGAATTGATTTTAAATGCATCAGTGAGACGACAACTGAGCTTGGGTGAACACGCAGCGTCCCATTACGACTGCTAGTTTATCAGACGCCGATCCCCTCCAACGCGAAGTCTTTCTGGACCACGTGGTAGATACGAACTCCGGATCCGAAAGACACCTCGTGCTCCGGTTGCGATTCCTCAAAATGACGAGTCAGCTGTTAGCCGCCTCAACTGTAAGTAGAATATCATTAACCGTTTCAATCCACTCGATGAAAAATGCTTGGTGATTATGTTTCAAGAAGTCTCGCGTCGACAATTTGTTCAAACCGCTGCAGCAACTATTGGGTTGCCGATGATTCTGCCTTCAGAACTTCTGGCAAGACAATCTCGCAACGAAAAACTCTCATTCGCCTGCATTGGGATGGGAGGGCAGATGCGAGGCTATCTGATTCCGGAGCTTAACAAGCTGGATCAAAAGATTGTAGCCATTTGTGACGTTGACAAACGGCAAATCGAAAGTGCTTTGCAGGTCAATGAGTTGAAAGAGTCTCGGTCGTATCACGACTATCGTGATTTGCTTGACAAAGAATCAGGAGTTGATGCCGTGATCATCGCGACACCTGATCACTGGCATGTTCCCATTTGCGAAGCGGCGCTAAAGGCAGGCAAACATGTCTATTGTGAAAAGCCGCTCGCTCATTCCGTATCAGAATGTCGTGCGTTGGAGAAGCTTGCTCGGAGTCATCCGAAGCTGGCGACTCAAACGGGCAACCAAGGTTGTTCGACAGAGGGATTTCGCCGCAGCTTTGAAGTCATTCAGTCGGGACTTTTAGGAAACATTACTGAAGTGCACGTTTGGCATCCGGCTCATAGCTGGCCGAACGGAGTCGATCGGCCCGTAATGAGCGATCCGATTCCAGAGGGACTCGACTGGAATTTCTGGCTCGGCTCGGCACCCGCGAGACACTACAACAATGACATCTACCATCCTGGCAAATGGAGAGGCTGGTACGATTTCGGTGGTGGCTCGCTGGCTGACTTTTGCTGTCACGGCTTTCAGCTTGCTTACCGTGCTCTCGATCTGGATGCTCCAACGCGGATCGCAGCAACGGGAGAAAACCTGGGACGTGAATCATTTGCTACAAGCTGTACTGTTCACTTCGAGTTCGCGGCCAAGGGGAATCGGGGCCCAGTGAAGCTGATTTTCTATTCTGGCGACAATAATCTTCCGCCCCGCGAAGTGACTCAGGGATCTGTCGATACAACCGGATGCCTGATCGTGGGTAGCGAAGGAACGTTGTCTGCGGGACTTTGGAACACCGGCTGCGATGTTCGACTCCAAGGCTCGAATAAGTTTCGCGGAGCCGATCAGCCGGAAGTAGCAAAGATTCCCAAGACTCAACCTCGCATCGATGCGGAAGCTCTAAAATGGGATCCCGCAAAAGCTGCCAAGGGTAGTCGACCACGGTGGAGCAAGGTCAATAACTCACACATGTTCGAATGGGTGCTTGCTTGTGCAGGCGATGCGAAGACCTATTCACCATTCGAGATCGGTGCGAGAATCACAGAGATCGGCATGCTGGGAGTTCTCGCCTTGCGCCTGCAGAAACCAATCCTTTGGGACGCGGAGAACTGCCGAGCCACTGGTCTCCCGGAAGCAGATGCGATCATTGATCCCCAACCTTCAACGACTGCTTATTCGCCTCGGTAACGTGTACACTCGCTCACGCTGTCGGGTTAGGATCAATAAATACTGCGTAGCTTGAACGCGTCGATACATCGACGCGAAATACCTACAAGCAACAGCGAAACAAAGACGGGCATCGCCAAGTTGAAGATCAATGGGTTCATGGTGAACATTGTGCGCGAATTAATGAGAAGTGCCATCCTTCGCGCAAGCTGTCGCCAATTTCTTGCTTTACAATAGACCGCTGTATAGACATGAGTATGCGATCCTTGAAGTGCGTTTGGAGAATTGAGTTTGCCATGATGAAACGATCTTTTGCTGCAATACCATTTGTCGGAGCGGTATTGCTACTTCTTGCCCTTGCTCCGATTGGCTTCGCTCAGCCTTTGAAGGTATTCATCCTCGCGGGGCAATCGAATATGGAAGGACACGCTGAAGTCCGGACCTTTGACTACATCGGCAAAGATCCGGCCACCGCACCATTGCTCAAGGAGATGCGCAATCCGGATGGAACGCCTCGCGTATGTGACAACGTATGGATGTCCTATTTGACTGGGCCTTATGATGGTAGTGCGAATGGCGAAGGCTTGGGAAAATTGACCACGGGATTTGGCGCACGCGGAGACCAACCCACCAAAGACGGTGGCAAGATTGGGCCTGAGTTCACTTTTGGGATCACGATGGAGAAAGAACTGAAGGAACCCATCTTGATCATCAAGACCGCCTGGGGCGGCAGGTCGCTCAACACTGAATTTCGCCCCCCAAGTGCCGGTCGATACAAGCTACCTAAGCAGGTTCAAGACGAATGGAACAAACACCCGAAGGGGGCCCACGGTATTCCCAAACTGGAGGATCGAAAGAAATGGCAAGAAGACAAAGATGCCGCCTCAGGTGTGTTTTATCGCATGATGGTTGAGCACGTGAAAAAGGTGCTGGCAGATCCCGCTCGAGTCTGCCCCGCCTATGATCCCAAGGAAGGCTACGAACTTGCGGGTTTTGTATGGCTTCAAGGTTTCAACGATCTTGTCGATGGCCACACCTATCCGAATGGCAATTATGAGGAATACTCGCGTCTCTTGGCACACTTCATCCGCGACGTGCGCCACGACCTTGAAGCCCCGAAGATGCCATTCATTATCGGTGTGCTGGGTGTCGATGGCGAGAAGAACCTCAACTTCCGCAAAGCCATGGCTGCTCCAGCTGCCATGCCCGAGTTCCAAGGGAATGTGGTCGCTGTCGATACCGCACCTTTTTGGGATCGTGACATCGAAGCCGCAGAACCCAAACAAGGCGAATATAACGAAATCGTCGACACAGCTCACACCTTGAAAGCAGATGGTACGCTCGATACGAAACGGCAATGGGATAAGTTCTGGAACCCGATTGGCAAGCCTCTTCCACAAGAGCGAAACTGGCGTTTCGCCACGGTCGATGCCACTGAAACAAAGGACAAACTGGAAGAGTTCACCGATAGACGATTCCGTGATATCACTCTGCCAGCCGGAATGGAGGCTTGGTACATGCCTGACTTCGATGACAGCCAATGGACAGCAGGCAAAGCTCCCATCGGAAAGGGCGTGTGGAACCACAGCGGAATCACCTTGGACAAGTATTCCTCCATGTGGGGCAAAGAAGAATTCCTGCTCATGCGTTCGACTTTTGAAGTAGATAACCTCGACTACGATTTCTACCGTATCGCGATTTTGGCGAGACAGGGGTTTCATGTTTATTTAAACGGCCACAAGATTCACACCTACATTTGGTGGCTGGATAAGCCGAAATACAGATCCATCGTCCTCAATCAAGAACAGACTCAGTATTTAAAAATAGGGACGAATGTCTTGGCTGTTTATGCCAATGACCAATACTCCGCAGACTCCGCAGAAAATGATTCCGCTCATTATGCTGCGCTCGACGCATGGATCGAGGGAATCACCAAGGTGGATCAGGCGAAGCTCGACCTCGCTTTGGAGGAGGTTCTTTCACCCAAAGACAGAGAAGCACTCAAGGGAGCTTCCAATGGCGGCTACCACTACTTCGGCAGCGCAAAAATCTTTGCTCAAATGGGCAAAGCCTTTGCCGAAGCGAACCTAAAACTGAAGAAGTAACCTCGATAGAAAATTCCTCTGCGTACGGCCTGATATGTCAGAACGAAGTGAACCAAATTGGGAACACTAATGTCCGCTAATCAAACACTAATGACGAAACTATGATTGAAGTCAGGCCGGCTGTATCTACCGACGTAGAAACCATCACCTATTATAACATCGCGCTTTGTCGAGAAACGGAAGGACGGGAACAATGGTGCCAACCACTCACTGAATTGCGGGCCATCTGTGGTGAATACTTCATCTCGTACCCAGGCTCCGCCTAGGCACGCACTGCCTTGGAGGCTCCGCCTCCCGGATCACTGAGCTGCCATCCATCTCAAGCTCGCAGCAGTTCAACTGATGAAGCAAATTCCGGACTAAAGCATTATGCTGCGTGACTGCGCCCGCGTTGGCTGAATAACAATGCAGAGGCAAAGCTAATACCGCAGTTGGAGCGGAAGGCGGAGCCTTGAAGACAGTGCGTTCCCAGGCGGAGCCTGGGAACGAGAGTGAAGCGGAGCCTGGGAACGAGGGTGAGGTCAGTGCATTTCTCGTACCCAGGCTCCGCCTGGGCACGCACTTCCTTGGAGGCTCCGCCTCCCTAATTCCAGTTCACAACGGTCTCCAACAGTCCCGACTTACCAGCGTAGCAGCGAGCACTTGAGTAGCGCCAAGCGGTGGGATCGTCAACAAAGCCTCGACGAATCGGGTTGTTATGGATGTACTCGATTTTCTGCCACATCACATCCTCCGACTCGATCTGGATCGGGTGGCTGCCTTCCTGCCAGAGCTGGTGGTCTTGATCTGTCTTGTGACGAAGCTTGTAGTACCGCAACTCTTGAAGCAACGTCTTAGTGCCTTTCTCCTGCATCAACTTCAGTATGGAGGTAGCCGTGAACGACTTGAACTGACCGACGCGTTTCGAAAGCTGTGCCCCAACGCCAATCCAGTGAATGTGATTTTCCATGATAACCCACGCGAGTATATCGATATCGCGCTGCGATTGTAGAAAACGCCAGCTATCAAGAATGACTCTGGCAAATTCTGGATAGGAGAATACAGGCAACCATGCCACAACCGTGCTCGTCATAAAATGCGGATAGTGCTGGTCACCAAACCGATAGCGTGTTCGAGTCATAACCCGATTCTTTCGTCGTCTTGTGATGGTTCATGAAGGCGTGTTCTATTGGTGTTGGAGAATTTTATCAGAGTTCGATTTGTTACGTTGTAAGATTGGGGAAGTTGCATGACGGAAGGCGGAGCCTTGAAGACAGTGCGTTCCCAGGCGGAGCCTGGGAACGAGGGAAATTGGTCTCGTACCCAGGCTCCGCCTGGGTACGCACTGCCTTGGAGGCTCCGCCTCCCTGATCACCCAGCTGCCAACCATCTCAAGATCACAGCAGTGCAACTGATGAAGCAAATTCCGGACTAAAGCATCATGCTGCGTGACGGTGACCTAGAAAATCGTACAATGAATGTTTTCATGATCCTGGAGCAAGTCCCAATGGTGCAGCGCGGATTCAAACAGATGGATGTCTTTACGGATGTGCCTTATCTCGGCAACCCCTTGGCTGTTGTCATGGATGGTGAAGGACTCGATACGGCCGCCATGCAACACTTCACGAACTGGACGAATCTTTCGGAATGCACGTTCTTGCTCCCTCCCACTCCGCAAGGCGCAGCCGCCGGTGCAGATTACCGTGTCCGCATCTTCTGCCCTGGTCGTGAGCTGCCGTTTGCGGGGCATCCTACCTTGGGGACTTGCCATGCGTGGCTGGAGACTGGTGGTTCGCCAAAAGGGGCAACGATTGTTCAGGAATGTGGGGCAGGTTTGGTGAGAATCCGCAGAGATGGTCCGCGGCTAGCATTCGCCGCGCCGCCAAGAATCAAGAGCGGCCCGCTGGATGAATGTGACGTGAAACAGATCGCCCGCGGGTTGGGGATTTCGAGAGACGAGATAACCGCTCACTCTTGGTGCGACAACGGACCGAATTGGCGTGCTGTGATGCTGCGAAGTGCAGAACACGTTTTGGCACTCAAGCCCGATCTAACTTTGCTCTCTGGGTTGGACATTGGCGTGGTCGGACCGAGGTCCAGCGGGGATACTCAGTTTGAAGTGCGAGCGTTCTTCCCTGGCAACAATGGCATGACCGAAGACCCCGTGACGGGAAGTTTGAATGCAGCTCTGGCGCAGTGGTTCATCGAAGCTGGTTTGGCCCCAGAGCGTTACGTCGCCGCTCAAGGTACAGCACTCGCACGACGAGGACGAGTCTTTGTGGAACAAGATGACGAGGGAACTATCTGGGTCGGTGGGCACAGCGTCACTTGTATCGACGGGCAAGTGACGATCTGACGAGCAACTTGTCGCTCCGATAACTTAAAGTGCCAATACCAACGCGTAACCGCTTGTTGATTTAGTGAAGTCGTTATTGGGTAAGGACGGTACGACGGACTTCCCAGTCCGTCAATGGGGAATTCGACGGACTAGGAAGTCCGTCAATGGGGAATTCGACGGACTAGGAAGTCCGTCAATGGGGAATTCGACGGACTAGGAAGTCCGTCAATGGGGAATTCGACGGACTAGGAAGTCCGTCGTACCATTAAATCAACAGCCCGTCACGTTTCGGATTAGGATTGGTAGTTTTTATCCTGCCTCTCGCCTGAGATCCCCATCCCGTTTTCTGATTATCACTTCTGATACTTCTTGAAATTCTCGGCTTGTTCGAAGATGTCTTTGTAGACCTCATCGCGGTCGATCGGCGGGTAACCGTGTTCGGCGAGAAGAATGATCAGGTCGACCTTGAGTTCGGCTTTGATGTCGTTGCGTTGGCTCCAGTCGGTGTACTTGGCTTTATCATCGACGATGACTTTTACCTTCTTAGCTAACTCGAGCAGTTTTTCTTCGGGGTATTCAAAATCGTACTTGATCGTTAAAGCTTTCAAAATATCGTAGAACGCCTTCTCCTCGAAATCGATTCCCAGTTCAGCAAACGACTCCCGTTCTTCGCGGATCTTGTGATACAGATCAATGATCTCATCCGTGAAATCTTCCAGCACCGTGCTTTGAAGCACATCGTGCTCGCTGCGGTCGTTGTACTTCTCGACCAACGCGGTGAACTGCTTCGAAAAGTCGACTCCTTTCAGCTTGTTAACCTTCTTGAGCGAGTCGATTGCCTTGGCGAGTAACTGCTGCAGCAATTTGATTTTTGTATTCGGCAGTTTGATCTTGTCGATCTTCGCCAGGTAATCTGGATCGAACAAATCAACCTGTGCAATATCGCCTTGCCCCACCTTGAAAATTTCTTCGACTCCGTCACTCGCCAAAGCATCCGCCAGCATCTGCTGGACTTTGGCATTCATCTGGGCGATGTCCGGCGCGTCCCCTTTGGTCAGCTTGAATACGATGCTGCGGATGGCCAGATAGAAATGTACGTGGTCGCGTTCATCTTGAGTAAACCCGTCGCTGCCGACACAAATGTCGTATGCCGCCTTCATGCGTTTGGTCAGGTTCATGAAACGTTGTTCTTGAGCCTCAGTCACCTGCACGAATTCCGCCGCCATGTTCAAGCAGTGCAATTGCTCCATCGGCTGGCCTGAGAAGTATGGCTTCGTGTCGAACCTGTTGAAGATCGCCTTGAGCAAATCCAGGTGGTCTTTCACCACCAGGACCGACGCCGCCACGTCCTCGAAATTGCCCTGATCGCCTTTGCTGTACTGGGCAAGTGCCAAGTTCATCTGTTTCTTGATGCCGATGTAGTCGACCACCAGTCCCTTGAGCTTTTGCTCGTACTTGCGGTTCACTCGCGAAATGGTCTGAATCAAGCTGTGTTTTTTGACGGGCTTGTCGATATACATTGAATCCAAAAACGGGACATCGAATCCGGTCAGCCACATATCGACCACGATCGCGATCTTGAAGTTCGATTTGCGGTTCTTGAACTGCCGATCCAGTTCCTTGCGGTACTCTTTGGTGCCCAGCAATTCGTAAAGCACTTTCTCGTCGTCTTGGCCGCGCGTCATCACCATTTTGACGCGCTCGATCGGCGCAATCTCTTTCTTCTCCTGCTCGGTCAGTTGCTCTCCATCGGCACATACCTTCACTTCGCCCCACTCCGGACGCAGCGCGATGACTTCCTTGTAAAACGCGAACGCGATGGTGCGATTGCTGCTGACGAACATGGCCTTGCCCGCCACGGTCGAGCCCTCCTCAATGCGAGCTTCGTAGTGCTGCACGAAGTCAGCGGCCAGCGATTTCAAGCGACCGGGATCGCCCAGAATTGGGTTCATTTGCACGTTGGCTTTTTTGCTGGCGTCGATCGCATAGTTGCTGGCTCCGTCGTCGGCACACTGAGCGTAATACTCCTCGATCTCCTTCAGCTTGCTGTTGTCCAACAAAACCTTGGCGGCTCGTCCTTCGTAAACGATCGGCACCGTGATCTCGTCGACGACCGATTCCTTCATCGTGTACGAATCCACGACAGGGCCGAATACGTCCAGGGTTGCGTCGATTGGCGTGCCGGTGAAGCCCACATAAGTTGCATTGGGCAGCGAATCGTGAAGGTATTTGGCAAAGCCATAAGTTCGCTTCACCCCTTCTTCGGTGACGGTCACTTTTTGGTCCAAGTTTACTTGGCTGCGATGTGCCTCGTCCGAAATACAAATCACATTGCTGCGATTCGTAAGCAGTTCCACGTCTTCGGTGAACTTGTGGATCGTAGTCAAAAACACGCCGCCACTGCTGCGTCCTTTTAGCAGCTCTCGCAGCTGCGAACGGCTTTCGACACTGATCACGGCTTCGTCGCCGATGAAGCCCTTAGCACCCGTGAACTGAGCCGACAGCTGATCGTCCAAGTCGGTGCGGTCGGTGATCACGACGATTGTCGGACTTGCCAGCGAGACGCTTTTCATCAGCAATCGCGTCAGGAACAGCATCGTATAGCTTTTGCCGCAACCGGTGGCACCAAAGTACGTTCCGCCTTTGCCGTCGCCCGTTGGATTCACTCCGTCGCCGTTCGCTTCGATCCGCATGTGATGCAGGATGTTTTGAACCAGCTTGGTAGCGGCATAGTATTGCGGATACCGGCAGAGGACTTTCTCTTCGCGGCGCGACGTGTCAGGAAAGAAGATGAAGTTGCGAATCACGTCCAGCAAGCGAGTCGTCTGAAACATGCCTTGAATCAGGCTGTGCAGCGAGTTGATGCCGTCGACTTCGACCAAATCACCTCCGTCGGTCTTCCGCCATGAGTAGAAAAATTCGTAGGGTGCAAAGAGCGATCCGGCTTTGTTGTTGACACCATCGCTGATAACGCAAAACGCGTTGTATTTGAACAAGTCCGGAATGTCGCGCCGGTAACGGACGGTGAGTTGCTTGAAGGCATCGTGAATCGTCGCTTCTTCCTTAATCGCACTTTTGAATTCGAATACGACCAGCGGCAGACCGTTGATGTAAAGAATGCCGTCGGGGATGCGTTTTTCGCTGCCAACAATTTCTAGTTGATTGACCAGCTTGAATCGATTCTGATTGGGTCGGTAGTCGCCCAATTTTTCAGCCACAACTGTAGGATAGGCTTCCTTCTTGTTGTGATCCTGTATGATGCTGTTCGGATGACAGGCTGGAAGCCTATCCCACGTTAACGCTGAATAGTCGATCAGCTGCACATACAAGTCTTTTTGGTTGCGATCTTCGCGTTTGAGCAGGAAGCCATCGGCGACCAGCTTCATAATCGCTTTGTTGCTCTCGTACAGATCGGCCGCTGAGTACGCGGTAAGTTTCCGAATCACCGATTCGATTTCACCCGGCGTGATGTTGTCTGCTGCATAACGGGCCGCCAAATAGGCTCGCAAGTCCTCCTTGATCAGGACTTCGTCAGGCTGACGGTTGATCGCTGCACCGATCACATGCGGATAGCCAACTTCGCCCAGTAGCTGGATGATGGCCGCTTCGAGTTGTGCTTCGGTGAATTTCATGGAGATTAAACCTGTTTCGCTGTTTTCGCGAAAACCTGCCTGGACGTCCGATCATGCGAAAACGCATTTATGACAGCATAATTAGGTGATTCATTACGAGCTGGAGTTCCGTAGTCGCAAAAATCGGTGAAATTTGAGCGTTAGTGCAAGCATTCTCGTTGGCAATGGAATAGTGAGCCTGGGGGGAAGCATTTTCCGGCGTCCTCGATGTGTTTTCCCGATTCGCGGCAAACTTTCCTCTTGTATTCTCGTTAACATGACGAATAATGATTGTAGCTCAGCTACCAAGTGTAGAAGGAGTACCGAAGCCGTTTCCGCAAGGGAGCGGCTTCAGACGTTTCTAGGGTTGGTAATTGTCGCGTTCTTGTCGCAGTTTTCTTTTGCGATGTTCCTTTTCGGTTGTATACGCAGTAATTAGTTGCAGATACTGAAACCCATCATGCTTTCTTGTCCGTTCACCTAGGACGACTAATAAGTACTCGTCGTACCAGATCAAGACGTTGATATCGGAACCTCGTTTGTTTTTCCAAATGTCGATGTCATTCCGTGCGGTTGCGTTTTCAATGATCAGGCGTACCCAACTGATTCGCTCACAACGACGCATATCCGGAATTCGCTTGTCTTCGACGTCACCGTCTGAGACACAGTGCCAGAATCCAGCAAACTTGCCATCGTAGATGGGGTCTTTTCTACATCGCACCCACTTCCCATCGAATTGTGGTTGCGAGTCCACGAAGTCCCTCTTGAACAAAGTGTAAACAACCTCGACGTAGACTTCCCATTTCCCATCGGAATCACTGAGCGTCGTTAATTCAGGCAACCAGGCATCTGGATCTTCCTCATCATCGCTCATTTCCCCGACTCCCAAACCAATAGGTTCAGTTTCGGCTCGCGCAGCCAGGTGGACCGAGTCAGCGAAAAGCCGGTCCGTTGCTTGAGCCGATTGACGAGGGCGAGTTTTGCCGAACTCGTGTCGAGTCCACGGTTCGCGTAGGTCACGACTCCCACAATCAGGTCAGCCAACTGCATCAATTTCGATTCATGCGATCGAATCTGTTGAACGCGGCGAATGATGTTGTCGCTACCTTCGTATTTAGCGTTGCGGAGAACCCCTTCGAGCTTTTGGCGATTCTGTTCGCTTCGAGTGTCTTTGATGTCGAGGTAAATGGAATATTGCTTCTTCGGCACGATAATTGGCTCAAGCAGCGTGAAGCACATCTTGTAGTACCAATCATCATGCGTTTGATCGAATCTGGCATGGTCGAGTTTGGTCTTGTCCGGAATGACGACACCACGAAATCGCAAGTCATCATCATCCAGGAAGTAGTCGAGGACCGCTTGATAGAAGGCTTCCTTGGCTGGCGAAACTTTTGTCCATTTGACTTCAAATTCTTCTGACAGCCCGTGTTGTTTCTGTATGTCGCGAATTCGGATCCCTATTTCGCGTGCTTTGTCTAGCGGACACCAGATCGCACCTAACATCATGACGTTGGTAGAATCGTTCTCGAGGTGGCAGCTTTCGTCGAGATAAATGTTAAACGAATCAGGCATTGGCTAACGTCTCTTTCGAAGGGCCCGCGTTAAGTTGTTCGTGTTCGGGTCTTGGACAGGATGAGCATTGTCGGTGTCGTAAAACGCGGAAGAGTGGCGTTGCGGAGAATCGCGAAGAGTATGTGATCATGCCAAAGCTGCCTCGGCGAGTTTCTCGGCGTCCGGAATTCGCAGTTCGCCTGAGATGAGTTTGGGAAGGAGAGTGTCGCGGAGTTTGGTGAGTTCACGAGACTGGATCAAGTTGTTCCGAGTCGACTGAAACATTGGTTTCGACACGGCGACGTACATCGTTCGAAGCGTTTCCCCGCAGTCGATAACATCAATTTCCGCGATCTGTTGTGGCTGTGCGCGTTGCCGACTGCCAGTACTTCCTGTGACACGTTCAAGTATGTTGTCTTGAAATGGCTGTGATCTGATGAGGCTATAAATAAAGGCTTGCTCTTCGATTCTTAACGGAACAAACTGCATGAACTCCGTGGAGCAAATTGACGTTTCTTCATGGATCAGGAATGGCCACCAAGTGCGCTCGGTCTCTGGATTCAGCTTCGAAGTTAAAATTGAACCAGGTTTGACCAGGTACTTGTTGCTCTTGATCTCGCTGCCGCTTTCCCAGCAAGGTATTCCAGACGAATCAAACGATGGAATACTATAATGCTCCCAAAGCGTCTCTGGATGTTGAAATGGCTTTACTGAAGTCGTGTCCAACGTTGCGAGTTTCGCGAAACTGTTCATCTCCCAACTCTCTGGAATCCATCCCAGTTCTTCGGTTTGTTGAAACACTCCGGGGAAGGGTTTGGCGGCTTCGCGATTGGCGGTTCCGTTGGCGAGGGCGGCGCGGCGGACTTCGGCTCGGTCGGCCAGTTCTTCGGGGATCGGATTCCCAGCGACAATCGCATTGTCGATCACCGGATCAAAGTCCACAAACCAACTCTTGAACAACGCCTGAGCCATCCCTTCCAGCGTCTCATTCATCCGACGATTCAACTCGATCTTGTCATCTAATGAGCCAAGAATGCGAGCGATTGCACGTTGTTCGGGGAGTGGCGGAAGCGCCAAAGCTTCACGCTGCAGGTCGTTTATCGTGATCTGGCTTTGTGCCGAGCCACTATCCAAGTACCGGAGCGTTTGTTTTAGATATTTGTAGTAGAAGTACGCATTGTAAACGACATTTTGGTCAAAAGTCAGTCGAATGGAAAGATTGGTAAGATAACATCTTTCTTTGACAATTTTGATGTCGCCTGTTCCGCCAACCCCACGAGCAACGATGATCACATCGCCTTTGTTACAGTTTGTCTCTGGGTAACGGTATTGATACTTGTAACCAGAGAACGTTGGGTAAATCCCTTTTCCTAGCAGTTCTTTCTGTGGCATTTTGCCGTAAGCAAAACTTGCAATTTCACCAAGTAAAAACTCCTTCCAATCACTTTCCATAACCCAAGGCCTCCAGATTCTTGCGAATCACTTTGTCCAACTTCGATGACTCTTCCATTTGCTGATACAGCAACTGAGTCATCTCGGTCATCTTGGTTTCAAAGGGAATGCCGTCGTCTTCTAAATCGGCCGCGCCGACGTAACGACCAGGCGTGAGCACGAAGTCGTGTTTGCGGATGTCTTCCAACGTTGCCGATTTGCAGTAACCTGCCTGATCCTCATACGCGCCATCTTTCTTCTCGCCGCGCCATGCGTGATAGGTTTTGGCAATTCTTGCGATGTCGGCTTCGGTGAGCTCCTTTTGCGTGCGGCTGATCATCGTGCCGATCTGCCTTCCATCGATGAACAACGTCTCGCCTTCGCGATTGCGGTAGCCTCGCTGCTTGTCCGCTTTCTTGGACTTGGTCAAGAACCACAAGCAAACGGGAATCTGCGTCGTGTAAAACAACTGACCCGGCAGCGCGATCATGCAATCGACCATGTCGTTCTCCACCAGCTTCTGACGAATCGCTCCTTCGCCCGTCGTGTTGGTACTCATCGAACCGTTGGCCAATACAAAACCAGCTACGCCATGGGCCGACAGCTTCGACACCATGTGCAGAATCCATGCGTAGTTGGCGTTGCCCGTCGGAGGTGTTTCGTAGCCGTCCCAACGCGAGTCTTTGGTCAGTTCGTCGGGCGCTCGCCAGTTTTTCATGTTGAACGGCGGATTGGCCATGATGTAATCGGCCTTCAAGTCAGGATGCTGGTCCTTGAAGAACGAATCAGCCGGGACGTCGCCCAGATTGGCCGACAGCCCTCGCACCGCCAAGTTCATCTTGGCCAGCTTGTACGTGGTGGCCGTAAACTCCTGGCCGTATACCGAGATGTCTTTGGTGTTGCCGTGGTGCGATTGCACGAACTTCAGCGACTGCACAAACATCCCGCCCGAACCGCAGCATGGATCGTAGATTTTGCCTTTGTACGGCTCGATCATTTCCGCGATCAGATTCACCACGCACTTGGGCGTATAAAACTCGCCTCCTAGTTTGCCCTCGGACGCCGCGAATTTTCCTAGGAAGTATTCGTAGACACGGCCAACGACGTCTTCTTCTTTGTCGGCCACGGTGTCGATGTTGTTGATGGCGTCGATCAAGGCCGACAGCTTGCTGCCATCCAGCCCCAGCCGGGAAAAGTAGTTGTCAGGCAGCGCTCCCTTGAGCGACGCGTTGCTCTTTTCGACTTGAGCCAACGCCGAGTCGATTTTGATGGCGATGTCATCCTGTTTGGCGTGCTGCTGAATGTGGCTCCACCGCGATGTCTCGGGCAGATAGAACACATTCTGCATTGTGTAGAACTCGACCATGTCGGTGTACGCCTGCTTGCCTTGGGCGATCAACGCTGCTTTGCGTTCTTCGAATTTGTCCGAAACGAATTTCAGAAAGATCAGGCTCAGGACAACGTGTTTGTATTCCGACGATTCGACGCTACCACGCAGCCGGTTGGCGGAATCCCAGAGCGATTCTTCGAAGCCTTTCTCGTCTTTGGCAGGCGTTTTCTTGGTTGTTGCCTTCGTCGCAGAGGGATTCTCGGAAACAGTCTTCTTTTTTGCCATATATTGAAACGCTAACTTGCGGAACGTTGTTGCGGGCGTGGAGGCTAACTCCGCGAGTTTACCCGCGCGATCCATGGAAAACCAGTGGCTCCGAACAGGCATGGCCACATTCTCGTCTTTCATTTGATTGACTTTCTGCGCAGTACTCTGGCAAAACCTCTCCTTCATTGCGGGGATGCCGATTGTGCGCATCTCGACGCATAATTACCCAAAATAGACAAGCACTTATGCGGTCCGCAACTTGAGTTAAACTTGCTAGTGTCGCCAAGAACGAGCCGTCTTCGATTGGGGCGATACTAGTTCTTGTCGATTGGAGCACTTGATGAACAAAGTTGCGTTGGATTTTAGGGTAAAGACAGTCGTATTGGCTTACATGCTAGGTATGCCACTACTTTGCGTTCGGACGCAAGCGGAAGATACAACAACAAGTTCGCAAATTGAAAACTCGAAACCGATCGAGCGCGAGACTCGCGACATTTCAGGCTGGCAAGTTCACATTGCGACGAAGCTTCTTGAGAATGAGGCTGACGATACAGAGAAAGCGCTCAAAGGTCTGAAGAAGATGTTAGACGAGATCGTGCGAGATGTACCTGCGGAAGCTGTGGCTGAGATGAAGAAAGTTCCGCTCTATTTTTCACCGTCCTACAAGGAGGGGCAAAGTGGAGCGGAGTTTCATCCAGGGGTGGGTTGGTTGCGAGACAACGGCCGCGACCCTGCGATGGCGCAAGGGGTCGAGTTTTCCGGTGTTCATGATTTCGAAGCGGAGATGCAGCGAATGCCAAATTTCGCACTGCACGAATTGGCTCATGCGTATCATTTTCGGTCACTGCCAGACGGTTTTGACAATGCAGAAATCCAAGCGGCATTCACACGAGCTAAGCAGAGTGGAAAATATGATCGTGTCGAACGCACTTTTGGTAACGGCAAGCCTGGCACATTCGAAAAGGCTTACGCAATGACCAATGCGATGGAGTATTTCGCCGAGACGTCCGAAGCGTACTTCTTTCGGAACGATTTCTTTCCTTTTACTCGCGAGCAGCTCCTTCGGCATGACCCTGAGATGCATCACTTGTTAGAGAAACTTTGGGGCGTGTCAACTGCATTGCCGTAACTGCGCCCCAAAGCTGGCTTGTTACGGCCTACGCGAGGCCAATTGTAGGCCGTAACAAGCGCTAGCGAAGTTACGGCGTGAGGTTGTGATGGTAGGTTAGGATTAATTCTGTAGGAACAGGATCGGAATGAAAATGAATGCGATTAGCAAACTTGGTGCAACTATGCTCCCCGGAAAATTGAGCAGCATTGCAGCGATTTTTTGTGCTGCGTTGTAATGGCGGATACGAACCAGGCTGCTGACAAGCCCAACATCGCCTACATTCTTGCAGACGATCCAGCGAAGATCCAACCAGGATTGCGGTTCTGCAGGATGGAATGCGAGGCCAAATCCGACTAGGATATCTGTTGGTCGATCCACCCGCTTGCAGCCTCCTTCCCTTCCTTCCTTGATCAGAATCCCAAATGCATTTCTCTTTGACACGTTTGTTTTCTTTTGCCATTGTTGCATTCTGCACACTCCCGGTCATTGGGTTTGCCAACGGCTACGACCCTGATAGGTTTGAAAAATCGGTCGTCGCTTCCGGGCTGAACCAGCCGATGGAAATGGCCATCGCACCAGACGGACTGATTTATCTGATCGAGTTGGGAGGGGACTTAAAGTGCATCGATCCCGCTAGCAACAGCGTACGCACCCTGGGTCGTATTTCAGTGACCACCATTCAAGAGAATGGTTTAATCGGAATCGCATTGGACCCAGGCTTTGCTACAAATCATTGGATGTACTTGCAATACTCGCCACCCGATTTCTCGGGACAGCGAATTAGTCGATTCACCATCCGCGATGGGCTTCTTGATCTTTCCAGTGAGGTGCAATTGCTTCAGTATGAAGAGCAGCGACAAGAATGTTGTCACCATGCAGGTTCGATGGAATTTGGGCCCGATGGAAATCTGTATATCGGCACAGGCGATAACACGAACCCGTTTGGCTCTGAGGGATTTGCCCCCATCGACGAACGGCAGGACAAATCGGCCTTCAACGCTCGAAGAACTTCTGCTAACACCAAGAGCTTCAACGGCAAGATTTTGCGTATACGTCCACTACCTGAGGGTGGATATGCGATTCCGGATGGAAATTTGTTCCCGCGAGATGGGTCGATTGGTTTGCCGGAGATCTTTGTCATGGGATGTCGCAATCCATGGCGAATCAATGTGGATCAGCGGAGCGGTTTCTTGTACTGGGGTGATGTCGGTCCCGATGCTGGTGGCGAAGGCCCTCGAGGTCCGCGCGGTTACGACGAAGTCAATCAAGCGAAGGTTGCAGGCAACTTTGGCTGGCCACATTTCATCGCCAACAACAAACCCTACCATGACTTCGACTTCACGACGGGCGAACTTGGCCCAGCCTTCCATCCGGATAAGCCGATGAATCCTTCTGTGTTCAACTCGGGGGCTAAAGAACTTCCTCCTGCACAGCCTGCGTGGATTTACTATCCCGCTGCGAACTCGAAGGAGTTTCCTGAACTAGGCTCTGGCGGCCGAACCGCGTGCGCGGGGCCAACGTTTTATTACAACAAGTCAAATCCATCGGATACTCAATTCCCCGAGCAGTTCGATCGCTCCCTTTTCATTTTCGAGTGGTCGAGAAACTGGATCGCTGCGGTTCATCTCAATGAAGACTCCAGCATCGAGCGCATTGAGCCCTTCTTGCCAAACACCCCATTCATTCGCCCCATCGATCTCCAGTTTGACGCCAAGGGAGCTCTGTATGTTCTCGAGTATGGTGAAACTTGGGGCGTGAACGCTGATGCCAAGCTGTCTCGCTTGGAGTATCGTCGCGGCAATCGCCAACCCACAGTTCAGATTCAAAGCGATCGCTTTGCTGGCCGCGAGCCTTTATCGATTCAGTTGACCAGCACGGGAACTGTGGACAAAGACCGCGACTTGCTTCAGTATCGATGGAGCGTTACCAAGGTAACCGACGCCCAAAACACGATCGTTCAAGGTACCCCGGCAATGCCAATGCCTATTGGCGACGATGCTAGTGCAACGGCAACATTCGAATCAGCCGGAATCTACACGGTGAACCTGGAAGTTTCCGATTCCAAGGGCGGACAGGCAAACGCGACTACGAATATTGTGGTCGGGAACAGCATGCCTGACGTTAACTTCCTTACGCCTTTGGACGGCGACTTCTATGATGCTGGTTCTGCCCTGGATTATCGAGTGCAAATCCGAGATTTAGAAGATGGAACTTCCAATCCGAACGAGGCTGATCCGGATGAGCTCGAGTTCATTGATGCAGATGCACCGAAGCGCGTTAGCGTTCAAGCCAATATGGTGAATGCAAACTCGAGCGAGAATCCGGACACCGTGCCAATCGGTTTGAAACGCATTCGAACAAGCGATTGTCTGAATTGCCATGCTATCGACCGATTGCTAGTGGGACCAGCATTCCTGGAGATTGCAAACAAGTATCGAGATCAACCGAATGCGATTGCCATAACAGTGGACCGAGTCCAAAAAGGCTCCTCGGGTGTTTGGGGAAAGGTTCCGATGTTACCCCATGCACAGCATTCACAACAAGAAATTCGGGATATGGTGGATTGGGTCTTTGCGTTAAAACCGGATCCTACGAGTACAATGGTGACGGGAGTCTCCAATACCTTTGTCCTTTTGCAAGACAAGAAAGACTTTGAAGGTGGTATTCGTTTGACGGCCAACTATCTGGATTTAGGCCGCGATGCAATCCCCGCATTGACCGGCACCAAGTCCATTGTACTTCGTTCGCGAACCATTCAAGCGGAAAACGCGTCCGACATCCACTCCATGCAGGTGCTTGGATCTCACGAAGCAGGTCAAGGCAAGTTCTGCGGAGCCATCAATCACGGTTCCTACTTGCGGTTCGACAATATTCCAATCGACCAAATTCGAAAACTGAAGGCTCGCGTTACCTCTGCGGGTTCGGGGGGAATCATCGAGGTGAGAGTCGGGGCCGTGGACGGGCCGGTGGTTGCCAGAATGCCCGTTAAGGTGAATGGTTCCTGGAACGATTGGTACGAAATCGAAGCGAATTGGGACGATCCGTTCCCATCGCAATCGTCTCTCGAAGATTCGGCTTCAGGAAAACGCAAGGCTGCGTATTTCGTTTGTGTTAACGAAGCGATGCCAGGCGGCCTGATGAACATCGATTGGATTCACTTCGGGAAATAGAAGGTTACAAAACTTTCCTTGAATCGAGATTTGCGAACGTTGCATGCAGCCTCCGCTTTGCGTTTGGTCTGCGCATAATCGAGCATTTTTCTTGACGATCGAACATTCGAGGTCGATGGATGGTTATCATATTCCAAACTGTTTCGAGCCCATTTTCTCGTTGCTGCAACTTTTTATGTCCGAGCCATCGATTGGTCCTGATGCTACAGAAGCATCCATTCTCGTGAATTCCCCTCCGTCTACACCAAGACCTTCGCACATTTTGGAAGCCAAAGAGCTCTTCGAAGCTGCTGTTCGCGAGGTAAGCAAGGTCTTTGTTGGTCAGGATGAATTGGTACTGACCTCGCTGGTCGCACTCTTTTCGGGTGGTCACGTTCTGATCGAAGGAGTTCCAGGGCTTGGTAAGACTTTGTTTGTTCGTACGCTTGGTCACGTCCTGGGGTGCCAATTTGGACGGATTCAATTTACAGCGGACTTGATGCCGTCCGACATTACAGGTGCCCCCGTATTGGATTTGAAAACTCAAGACTTTCGTTTTCGGCCCGGGCCCGTCTTCACGCAATTTCTACTAGCCGATGAAATCAACCGGTCGCCAGCCAAAACGCACGCCGCGTTGCTGGAGATCATGCAAGAATTTCGAGTGACGATTGACGGAACTAGCCATGTTGTCCCACGTCCGTTTCTTGTCATGGCAACTCAGAATCCCATTGAGAGCGATGGGACTTATTCGCTACCCGAGGCACAATTGGACCGGTTCATGTTCAAGGCGATGGTCGCATACCCGGACGAACAGGAAGAAGCTCGTGTTCTTCAGATGCATTCCATGCAGGTCGATCTTGGATCGATTTTGAAGAGTCAAGTCGCCGTGGTAACCAACGCAACTCAGATTCTTGGGTTGATTCAAAGCAACGCAACTGTTCGTATTGAACCCAAACTGCTGACCTATGTAAATCGCATTGTCCGTGCGACGCGAAGTTGGCCTACATTCCATATGGGTGCTTCACCCCGGGCTGGACTGGCAATGATCCAAGGTGCACGGACGTTGGCTGCGTTTCGTGGCCGTGACTTTGCAGTTCCAGACGATGTGGTGGAAATCGCCTTGCCCGCCCTGCGCCATCGCGTTGTCATGTCTGCAGAGGCGGAAGTGGAGGGTCTCAAAGTGGATTCCGAATTGATTTCCCTACTACGAAGTATTGAAGTCCCAAGAATTTAACCATGTCCATTTACGATTCCGTCGGGACATACCTTTTTTGGGCGCCTTGGATCGGCTTGCTTGTTCTTGCGTCGCCGTTGCTTTTGCTTGCGTTCGGTTGGCGCATGTTTCCAACCACGCGCTGGTTCGGTCTTCTCATCCCTTTGTGCCTGACGACGCTGCTGATTCTTGCCACTCCCTTGTTCATCTACTTCTTGGTGGTGCTGGATCTGATCGTTTTGTCCGTTGTTGTTCTCGATTTGCTCACCATCACTGGCCCTAGTGGCTTGACGGTGGAACGCCATACTTTGCGGAGCGCATCTCTAGGAGGCACGCATGATGTCAAGTTATTGCTCGACAATCGAGGTTCCCGAACCAAATTGCTCGAGGTTCGGGATGACCTGCCGGATGGATTGACTGCGGACCCTGAATCCCAAACGCTCACGTTGAAACCTGGGAAACGAGCTGAGCTAGATTATCGAATTCGACCAACGCGCCGCGGGTCATTTCCATTCGATTTCGTGTACCTGCGATTGCGAAGCAGGCTTGGCCTTTGGAATCGCTTCATCGACAAGCCATGTCCTGGTGAATTGTTAGTTTATCCGGACATGAAGCAGCTTGCGGAATACGCTCTTTTATCAAGAACAAATCGACTAAGTCTGATCGGGGTCCGTCGAACGCGTAAGATAGGCCAAGACAACAACTTTGAAAGACTGCGCGATTATTCGCAGGACGACAACTACAAGCATATCGACTGGCGTTCTTCCGCTCGCCGAAACAAACTTACCGTTAAACAGTTTCAAGCCGACCAGAGTCAACGCTTGGTATTCATGCTGGACTGCGGACGCATGATGACGAACGAGTATCAGGGCTTGAGTCTGCTGGACTACGCATTGAATTCGATCTTGATGTTGAGCTATGTCGCATTGGAACAAGGCGATTCTGTCGGTTTCATTTGCTTCTCGGACAAAATCGAATCGTATGTTCCGATGCGAGGCGGATTATCGCAAATGAATCGCTTGCTGCACGCAGGGTTCAATCGCTTCCCATCCATGAAGCAGACGAACTACGACGATGCTTTCCTCCATTTTTCGAAAAACTGCCGACGCAGATCGATGGTTGTTTTAATCAGCAACATTATTGATGACGTATCCGCCGCTCAAGTAAGTGGCTACATGCGAACCCTACGATCAAGACACTTACCCGTAATGTGCTTGCTTCGTGATCGGTCTGTGTTCGACTATGCCGATAACCCAAGCATGGACGATTCGGTTCTGTATCGTAGCGCCGCTGCAGCACAACTTCTGATTTGGCGCAATGAGGTGATTCAGAAAATGGAGAATGCTGGCGTCTTGAGCGTTGACGCCTTTCCAGAATCGTTGACAACCCCTCTGGTCAATCGCTACCTACAAGCGAAAGCCAAACACCTGCTGTAAGGGGTACTGCGGTGGTGCTGCCGAGCTTATTGCGGCTGACTCAACTTGTTCCAATGCGATGAAATGATCGCAAGCGATTGCTGGTGTAGAAACCCGTTGGTTGCACAGATGCTGCTGGGTCTTCCAAGCGGCAACGATTGATTTGTGCAATCCGTCACCTGGCCGCCAGCTTCGGTTACAAACAACTGGCCCGCTGCATAATCCCATGGATGCAGTTTGTATTCAAAAAACAAACCGTAATGCCCGCAGCCTAAGTTGCACAGATCTAAAGCTGCCGCACCGAACCGACGCATACCATGAACATTTTGTCGGAAGAAATCCCCAAGGGTATCGAGCGTCGCTTGCATCATGCGATCTCGATCGTAATAAAACCCACAACAGACTACGACTTGGTCTAGACGAGCTGATTGGTCTACCTTTTGACGAACGCCATTATGCCATGCACCTTGGTCGAGCACGGCAACATACAAATCGTTTCGGATCGGGTTACAGACGATACCTACTTTGGGCTGGCCTTGGTGATAATAAGCGAGCGAGATTGCAAAGTGAGGAATACCATGCATGAAATTGCTGGTTCCATCCAAGGGGTCGATAATCCAAAGATCTTCGGAGTCGGCTCGGTCGCCATGGGATTCTTCCGAGATGATGGCGTGGTTTGGAAACGACTGTCTTATTCGGTTGACGATTCGCTTTTCCGAATCCAAGTCAGCTTCGGTTACGAAGTTCGACGTCCCCTTGATCTCGATTTGAACCGATTGCTGAAAGTGCTTTCGAATCGCGATCACCCCTTCTTCTACTGCAGCCAAAGCGGTTGCAAGCATAGGATGATGGCAGGCTTGTTGAGATAGGCTCATACGTTTGTTTCTTTAGACCTTTGCGATTCGGACTCGATCAAACCAGCCTAACAAACACACTTCGCCAATGCTGGCCCAATGAGCTTGGTCACCCCATAACGATTGTTTGCAGGTGGGGCAGCTTGGCTCCGATTCCGAGTTGCTTGACTCAATCCGTTTTTGCATCGAAGGGTCGGTCCACATGGCTTCACATTCGTCGCACAAAACCAAGCCTGTCAATCGCTGGTTGGTGATGCAAATACGTATCCGACACAAGCCGTCGCCGCAAATGGGACAGGATTCGACATAGATCAGTGGAGAAGTCATGGTAGTTTCGGAATCTCGGAAATTCAGTGATGGCAAAAGTACGGTCGCCTGACCGTGGCAAGCTCAAGTGTCACGATGCTATTGGACGGGAAAAGCGGTGATTACCGATTTCCCTCGAACCACCACTCGCATCTTTTTTACGGCTGGGTTCTTGCGTCGCTTACCATCCGTTCCTCCCAGGAATCCGATGGGTTTCTCAAACGTTGCTTCATACACGACAGCACCATCATCTTCTTTCTTAGACGAACCTTTGGCACCTTTGTTGGCCATCACAAAGGCACGGTCAATCGCCATCAAGAATTCTTTCATATCCCCATCGAAGACTCCATGTGATCCAGGCCGAGACGGTTGATCTTCCAGATGCCGTTCGATGTGCTTCAGCCGATGTCCTTCTTCGGAACCCGGTCCATAAACGAGACCTTCCGGTGATTCGAACCGGTTGCGACCTAAATCTTGGAGTATTCCATGGATCTTGTCTTCTGCAGAGTCCTTGAGCCCAGTGTCGTTCGTTCGGTTGGCAGCCTTGGAAGTGGTTGTTTGTGCGGTTTCGGATTTCTTGTCAGAAGTTTTCTTATCAGAAATTTTCTCTGTGACTTTTCCATTTGCCTTCTCTGTGGCCTTTTCTGTGGCCTTTTCTGTGGCCTTTTCTGTGGCCTTTTCTGTGGGAACGACTTCCTTGGTAGGCTTCGATTCCTTTTTCGTGGTCGGTTTTTCATCTCCTACCAAGCTTGCAACGCTGGGTAGATTCCATCCCAACCATTGATTAAGCCTAGGCTGAAGAAGAACATAGCCAATGAGCAGAGCCACCAAGACAATCGCCCACTTGGTGGGAATCATCCGCAGGGTGTTGATAGCGGTATCCGTGCGCTTGCGCGAGACCATGTTGTTCAATCAAATAGAAGAGCGATTAGGGGCTTAAAAAGGGCACTAGTCTGACCGAAGATTGTATCAGAGGAAAGGAAGTGATTACCATGCGTAGTCTTTAACGAGCGTCAGTGGAGGGTAACACTTCCAGATCGGCGGTCATCGTATGCATCTCGCCTGGTTCTAGCGAAATGGCATTAGAACCGATGTTGGCGGTTTCGATACAAACCATGGTCTGCCATTCTTGATCGTCAAAGTCTTGCATCCGACGGCTCTTATCTATCCATGGATTCCAAATGACGGTAGAGCGTGAGCCTGTTTTTGAAACTCGGATACGTCGATTCATTCCGGGGTCGTTCAGGAAGCAAGTTGCCTCGGTATCGCCGTAGACGCGGTCGGTCTCTCCTTGGAAACGGATGGGGAATTGGCTTGCGGGTCGCTGTGCGGATGTTCCAACTTTGTCGAGATACGCGGTACCCTCTAGTCCTTCCACAGAGACGCGGTGAATGTCTTCAATGCGCAGGTAGGTATGCAAAGCGGATTCGAAGGCTTGTCCGTTGGAAGCGTTCGCATCCAATTCCACCGTCATGGCCATACGAAGAATGGTCGAAAGTGTCAGGCTATACTTCACTTGGAAGCCAGCAAGGGAGCAGCCCAAGGTCAGTATCACTTCTCCTTTACTGCCCATTTGGCATTGCAGCAGATTCCATGGGGTCAATCTCGCCCAGCCGTGGGAGGGCGATTGTGCGTCGTTTGCGTGGGGCCCGAACCAAGGAAAACAAATAGGAACACCGCCTCGAATCGGTTTCCCTTTTTCGTAGAACGACGATTCACTCATCCACAAGACAGGGGCGTTACCACGAGGTTGGAAATGGGTTAGGTGTGCCCCTTGTAAGTAAATCTCGGAAGAGCACAAATCGGTTTCCAGTTTCAGACGCGTCAAGCCACCGCGTCCAGCCTCGATGGTCAATCCGTCCAACGTAAATCGGTTCGACAAATCGTTAGCATCCATCGCTTATGAATCCCACACGACACCGTTACGTTCGGCAATCGCCAAGATCAACGCTTGGGTTCCGGAACTGCCGCGATCCATGGATTGTAGATACTCGTAGAGCTTTCTTGCTAAAGCGAGACCGGGTAAGTCCAGCTTCAGCGACTGAGCTTCCTCGATAGCAATTCCAAGATCTTTAACGAGATGGTCTACATAGAATCCAGGCTCAAAGTCCCCTTGAAGAATGCGCGGGGTTAAGTTGGATAGGGACCAGCTACCCGCTGCGCCCATCGATACGGACTGGAGCACTAGCGCGGGGTCCAATCCACTTTGTTGCGCGTACAGCATGGATTCGCACAATCCGATCATGCTTGCACCGATCAGGATTTGATTGACGATTTTTGTATGCTGTCCCGATCCGGCGGGACCATGATAGAGATAAGTCTTTCCCAGCAACTTCCAGATCGGTTCAAGCGCATCGAAGGCGGCCTTGTCACCACCCACCATGATCGACAGACGAGCCTCGCGCGCGCCGATGTCGCCTCCTGATACAGGTGCATCAAGAGTCAGGACGTCTTTTAAGGCAGCTTCCTGGGCGATTCGAACGGCCAGCTTGGGGCTGCTGGTGGTCATATCCACGATGACGCTTCCTGGCTTGGCATGGGTTAAAACGCCGTCGCTTCCTAGCAAGGTTTGCTCAACATCCGACGGGTAACCTACCATGGAAAAAACCACATCGCTTCGGATAGCAACTTGCTTTGGACTGGAACAGCCGATAGCCCCCAGTCCGATCAGGCTCTCCATTTTCTCTGGCGAGCGATTGTAAATGGCAAGCGGGTAGCCTGCACGAAGAAGATGCGCGCACATACTGCGTCCCATGACACCCGTGCCGATCCATCCTAATCGCGTTGTTTCAGGGTGTACTTCCATCATCGTTCTGTCTTTCTTTAGGCTTGTAGCCGTTGGTATTCGTCTTGAAGCACTCCGGTTACCAAGGTGGTTAATCTGGGTTCTGCTTCGTTTGCCACCGCAATGATTTTTTCAACCACTGCGGGCTCCAGTGCATCAGGCAAACACATGTCGGTGATCACAGAAAAGCCAACGCATCGCATACCAGAATGAACCGCCACGATGACCTCAGGCACGGTGGACATACCCACGACGTCCGCCCCAATCATTCTCAAGAATCGATACTCGGCTCGAGTTTCCAGGTTGGGCCCCGTCACAGCCACGAAGACACCTTGATGAGCAACGATGTCATTCTTTCTGGCGGTTTTCAGGGCGGACCGAATCAGATTCTGGTCGTACGGGTGGCACATGTCAGGAAAACGTGGGCCCAACCGATCGTCATTGATGCCGACTAGCGGATTGCCATTCATGAGATTGATATGATCATCGATCAACATGATGTCGCCAGCTTTGTAAAACGGGTTCAGGCCACCACATGCATTGGAGACGACCAGCAAGCCAGCTCCCATGGCTTTCATGACCCGAACGGGAAGAGTAATCTGCTGCAACGCGTAGCCTTCGTACATGTGCAGCCGACCTTCCATGACCATGACCGGAAGCCCACAAAGGGTACCGCAAACTAGCCGGCCTCGATGCGATGTCGCAGTCGACTTTGGAAAGTGAGGAATATCGCCGTACTCGATCGTTGCTTCCACTTCGACTCGTTGAACTAACGGTCCAAGGCCTGTCCCGAGAATAATTCCCGCATGTGGAGTTTTGTTCCAAACGTTTCGGATGGCTTGGGTGGCTTCTTCTATTTTGTGGAACAGTTCTAGCATCGTATTATTCAGTGGGTTGATGAAGAGGTTTGGGGCGAGGAATGAGTTGATATCATGTGATGAAGGCGAGCCCGTAATGCATTCGCACTCGACAGATTGAGCCGCAGGCGCTAGCCGCGATACTGCTTTCCAAGGTATCCAAATCGCGGCTAGCGCCCACGGCTCAAGCTGGCTTGATAAGCCTGGCTAATCGAGTCTAGCGAGGCGTTTGAATATCCTTGCAACAAACTAGTCCACTAATTTAGCGGCTGGCAGGGCGATTGGATAGTTGGCCTCGGTCCATGCTCGCCATCCACCATCGACGCTAGTAACCCGTTGGTAACCCATTTTCTGCAAATTGTCCGCGGCTAATGCGGACCGAAATCCTCCGCCGCAATAGAGCAGGATCTCTTGGTTGAAGTCGGGGGCAACTTCTTCAATATCCCGTTCAATGATCCCTTTCCCAAGGCTCGTCGCTCCTGGAATGTGTCCACGAGCAAATTCGGATTCCTCGCGAACATCGATCAAAAGAACAGCGTCGCCGCGATCAAGGCGTTCCTTCAGGTCGTGAATGGTGCATTCGCGAATGCGAGCTCGTGTCTCGGTGACCAACGCGAGGAACTGGGGGGAATGTTGTTTCGCCATCGCTAGGTTGCATTTCGTCAATTTGGTGAAGATGAGTCGTTCTTACATAGTGTCATTCGAAAACAACTTGAATTTTTTTGCAACAGGGTGCAGAAACCGGACCATCGATGCCGATGATGTTTTGGCGGGGAAGTACCGACTCAGCGGATGGCACCATGATCCGGTGAGAATTTGCTTCCTCCACGTGTTCAAGCAACAGAGCAATTTGTTGCTGACGTAACTCAAAAACCATGTTTTCTTTCGAGAATTTCGTTGGGACGCCCTTTTGCCGGATGTTTTGGATGTATCGCTTTGGCAACCTCGATTGTTCTTGGTCTGCTAAAAGGCGATTTTCCAGATTCGATATTGACTCAGGCTGTAACCTACACCGTGGTTTATTCCGCGTTAGGTTGGGTTCTGGGCAATGTCGGCGATCAACTGGTTCGACAGAGCGTCGAAATGAATTATCGAGAGCGGTTTGAAAAGTTACGGCAGGCGAACAAGAAACCGGAGTAGACACCGCATCCGACACTTGAAGGCTCTTTTCCAGAGGCAAAATGCCCCGATTCTGGAAGAGATAGGCAATCTGGTGAAGGAAACAAGTCGCTTCGCAACTTCTTGTCTCAATTGATGTGGAATCAACAGGTCCAAGTCAGTAGAGTCCGCGTCCTGGAACACGCAACCCCCTGTCGATCAGGATGATTGACTTAGGAATCATGCGTGGACAACCGGATAGGTTCATGCATTGCTTTGAAAGCAAAGCAAACCAGTAAAATCACTTGATCTTTTCTTCCCAGGAAGATCATTGCCCTTGCCATGTCAGTCACGGAGGTTCGGATGGCGACGATCGTAGCATCGAGCATCGACATTGTTGATGTATGGAACAAATACAAAGCGGATCCAAACAACGTCGATTTGAGAAACATTCTCATCGAACGCTACATGCCACTCGTACGGTTCAATGGAGAACGCTTGCGAGCGAAGCTCCCTGAAGGTGTAGAGCTCGACGACCTGATCAGCGCAGGTATCTTCGGCTTGATGGATGCAATTGATGCATTCGATTTGAGCCGAGGTGTCAAATTTGAGACATATTGTGTCCCACGGATTCGCGGGGCTATGCTAGATGAACTCCGTACCATGGACTGGGTTCCAAGACTCGTTCGCAGCAAAGCTAGCAAGCTGAACGAAGCGACCAAATTGCTTGAAGCGAAGTACGGCCGTGCTCCTTCGACTCACGAGCTGTCGACCTACATGAGCATCTCTATCGACGAACTCGAGAAGATGAAGAGCGATGCTTCTGCGGTAGGTCTTGTTTCCTTGAATAAGAAATGGTACGAAACCGACAGCTACAAAGATGTGCGTGAAATCGACGTCTTGGAAGATAAACGCAGCGAAGACCCCACGCGACGTGTCAACAAAAGCGACCTGATGCGATTGGTCACCAAAGGCCTGAACCGCAATGAACGCTTGATCATCATTCTTTATTACTACGAAGAATTGACGATGAAAGAAATTGGTGCGACGCTCGATCTCAGCGAAAGCCGCGTCAGCCAGATGCACACCAGCATCGTGCAGCGACTTCAAGAGCAGCTTGGACGCCACCGTCCTGATTTCGGATCTTAAGGAATCAAGCCAAGTTGATCGGATTGCGATTTGTCGGGGACAGCCCGACATTCGCTCCGGGACACCTAAGCTTAGCGACATTCCCAACAGAACTCTTTTCAGCCGACCGTTCCGTTGGCTTTCTAATTCGCCGTCAATGCTTTACGGAGAATCGGTTCGAACGCTTCAGCCTGACGCATAAAGCCTAGGTCGTTGGCATGCGATGCATCGGTCGCACCTTCGGTATCATCGCCGTACAATTTATCCCCTGGGATGTAATGCAAGTGGATAACGCCGTCTTTTTGCAACTGGTCATAGGCGGCCCGTAAGGCTGCATGGTTGCTGTTGTGAAACTTCGCTTTTTCTGGCAAGATCCAATCGTTTGTGAATCGTCTGTCTTCAACCAAGATAATAGGCGTGTTCGATCGGATGGCTCGAATCTGTTGAACCAGCGGAATACACTTGGCCGTAACAGCCGACGGTACCATGTTGGGTAAGCAATCGATCACATAGGCGGCTGCGTCAATTTGGGTCAAAAAGTCGCCGACCTCTTTATCCATTGTTCCATTGCCAGAGAAGCCCAAGTTGACGACCGGCATATCCAGCTTACGGGCCAAGATTCCGGTATGAACCATGCCTGGCCGACTGGCGCAAGCGCCGTGAGTGATGCTGGTTCCATAAAACACAATCGGCTTTTCTCTCGGAGCGAGCCCTTCGAATTTCCTTCCTTTCATGACTCCAAATCGCAAGAATTCCACTCCATTGTATAAGGGCAAATAAGCAGCATACTCGCGATATCCGGCCGCGAGACCACCAACGATCTCTGTTTTAATCTCCTGAGTTGTAGGCTTGGTGACCTGAACCCATTTCCACTTCCCCGCTTCGTCTCTCGCATACAAATCAACTCCACTGACACCCGTGGCTGGCATGTGCGGCATCGCAAGATTGCTCTTCGAGAGCTTGTAATGGATATGAATCGCGTTGGCATCGGTTTTGAATCGGAAAATCATTCCCGCGCTGTCGCGGCTCAAATTCCAAACGCTGGGGGTGACGGTGGATTCTGCTGAGCTTGGCAACCGATCAAACCAACTCAGTCTAGGCTGATCCGGCAGAATGCGCCCTTCAACGCCTACGGTGGTTACGTCGTGCCAGTCTAATGCGGCGGCAGCTTGTTCTTGAGAATGAATCGCAGGCGAAAGTAACGAAATGAATGCCAAGAAAGAAGCGATGAACTTCATGGTTTTGCAATTATCCAATGGGAAGGAGGGCCAAACGGATCGCCTAAAGAGCCCCAAACCTTAAGCGGTCGGAGATTCGATTGCAAGCAAATTCGAATTGAGACAGTCGACAAAAGTAGCCGGCACGCTCCGCCGTGCCGTCCACATTCCAACCAAACAGTGCAGCCGATCGGTGCCACCCACTGGCTGAACTGCGCTGGCTGAACTGCGCCAACCAGCCGGCCCGAACGGTGCCACCCACTGGCTGAAGCGGCCCCCACTGGCTGGGCTGCGAATTGCCCGTCAGGAAGATTGGGTGGGTGGTACGGTTCAAATAGGTCGGAAAATGCTGATCTTCTAGGGGCGAGCATTGGCACGGGCTGCCCTACAGCCAATAATGGAGTTGTCGTTCAACGACTCAACCGAGAACAGCTCTCTTCGACAGAATGCAAGATGTCTCAAGCTTCCAATCCAGCCATCGTGAAGTCATCCAGCTCTCAGGCCACTGCAGCAGCAAACGCCACGATCAGCCGAGAAACACTACTGAATTATCTAATCCAAGCTTCCAAAACGATGCGACGCGTCGAACTTGGGGTTGGGATCTCTGCTTGGCTGTGCCTGGTGGTAGTGGTTCTTTTGCTTGCAATTCTGATCGATCATTGGCTTTGGCCTTTGAACATGTTCGCTCGATTTGCCGTCTTTGGATCACTCGCAGCTTGGACCCTGTGGTGGGTCCCGCGCCGAATCCTTCCACTTTTGTTTCGACCGATTCACCCGGAACACGCAGCTCGCAAAATTGAATCTCAGCACCCCGAGATCAAAGAAAGCCTGATTAGCTGGCTTCAGTTGTCGACCAACTCCGAAAATGCCGCACCCAAAGGGGTACTTGCGGTGATTGGCCGCTTTGCCGTTCGCAATCTAGGGGGACAGGACTCATCCAATATCATTGATTCCGCTAACCTGATTCGCCTTGCAGCTTTGCTGTTCGGTTTCTTGCTAACAGGCTCGGTTTATCTTTTTGTTGCTCCCAAAAGCGGCGTCACCTCGTTAACGCGAATGCTCATGCCTTGGGCCAATATTTCCCCCGCAGCCCGTGTCCGGATCGTCAGCGTCACGCCCGGTAATGCAACCATAACGCAAGGTACTAACCTGCCGTTAGCAGTTACCCTTCGCGGAATGCACAAGGGGGATAGCGTCTTTGTCCGATACGATCTTTCGGATGGCCAACGTATCGGCCAACGTCTCAAGCTGAACGAGGAACTGGAAGGTATCAATTACAAGCTTGATTTTGGAAAAAGCTTCGGAGGTATTCATCAGCCTCTTCAGTATTGGATCGAAGCTGGGGATGCAACCGAAGGCCCCTTCGACTTGCGAGTTCAAGTGGTTCCGATCGTCGCAATCGACCGGCTCGATTTCGAGTTCCCCGCATACACCAAACTAAAGCCCAAGTCGATCCAAAAGGATGGTCTGATCGAAGCTCCTGAAGGTACCTGGGTCAGTCTTTACGCGCATGCGAATCAACCGATGGCGAAATCAAGACTGGAGTTCAATCCCGTCATCAACAACGGAGTGTTCCACAGCGCGAGCGAAATTCTAGAACTGCAAACAAGCGAAACACAATTGACGGGAAAGTGGCTGCTGAATCTAGATAAAAAAAAATCAAATCCCACCATCGGAACGTATCGCATCAAAGCAACGAATTCGCTTGGCGAATCCAACGGCGATCCCGTGATCTACAAAATGAAAGTGATTGGAGACCTGCCTCCTAAAGTTAACTTGCAAAGCGACTTGCCTTCGATCATCGAGCTTTCTGTTCATGACTCACTAGAAATTGAAATGCGTGCAAGTGATCCAGACTATGGTTTGGTTTCGCTGGTTGCGACCGCAAAACTAGATAGCGATAACACAATCAAAGAAAAGAAAACCGTCTTTGAATCCAACGTGTTTGAGTCCACGAGCGGAGCGACTGGCCAAATCGTCCGCGTCTTTACGTTCTCGCCCAAAGAACACAACTTGCAGGTCGGGGATCGAATCGAGTTTCGAGCGATAGGCAGGGACAATCGGTGCCAGCCAGGAACCGATTTGCCTGAACCCAATCAATCGAACTCAACACCCATTCTGATTCGTATTATAGACGGCCCAAAAGTCACGAAAAATTCCCAAGAGGACAAGGAACAGCAAAAGCCTGATTCCAGCGACGACAAGAAACAGAGCGCTAACTCAAAATCCGAAGACAAAAAAGGCAAGAATCAAAACAACTCGAAGTCCTCATCGTCCGACAATAAACCGCAAGACCAAAAGACCAAGGAAGACCCAAGCGACCAAAAATCGAATGGAAAGTCTGGCGAACCCGAAAACCAGGACTCAGATCCGCAAGAACCTAATTCGCAAGAGCAAGACCAGAATCAGGACAAGAATAGCCAATCAAAAAAGGATGGCAAATCGTCTAACAGCAAATCCGACGAGCAAGACAAAAGCAAAGACAATAAGAAGTCCTCGAAGGGCAACGAAGGTGGATCAGGTGGTGAAAGTTCCGACGACGGCGAAGGCGATGCTCAAGGTTCAGGTTCGCAATCCAACAACGGAAACTCGAAGAAAAATTCTAAGTCCAGTTCTTCCAAAGGAAATCAGTCAACGAACGACGCGTCTAATGGAGAAGGCGCTGACAGCGAGTCTGATGAATCAGAAGATTCAAATTCCGCTGGCCAAACAAGTCGGACCCAAAGCCGCTTGAAAAACAGTAACAAACAAAACGCGAACAACGCAGAGCCACCAACGGAAAACGGCGAATCCTCCAATCCAGACAAGGATCTCGAGACACCTAAGCATGATGGCGAAGCCTTTGAACGATTGCTGGACGAAATGCAGCGAAACAAAGGTAACGATAAAGATCAGCAGGAACCTCAAGACGGTAAGCAATCAGACGGTAAGCAATCAGACGGTAAGCAATCAGACGGTAAGCAATCAGACGGTAAGCAGTCCGACGGTAAGCAGTCCGACGGCAAGCAATCAGACGGCAAGCAGTCCGACGGCAAGCAGTCCGACGGTAAGCAGTCCGACGGTAAGCAATCCGACGGTAAGCAGTCAGACGGTAAGCAGTCAGACGGTAAGCAGTCAGACGGCAAGCTATCAGACGGTAAGCAATCAGACGGTAAGCAATCCGACGGTAAGCAATCCGACGGTAAGCAGTCAGACGGTAAGCAATCAGACGGCAAGCAATCGGACGGCAAGCAATCAGACGGCAAGCAATCGGACGGCAAGCAATCCGACGGTAAGCAATCCGACGGCAAGCAATCAGACGGTAAGCAGTCCGACGGTAAGCAGTCCGACGGTAAGCAGTCCGACGGTAAGCAGTCCGACGGCAAGCAATCCGACGGCAAGCAATCCGACGGCAAGCAATCCGACGGCAAGCAGTCCGACGGCAAGCAGTCCGAGCAGCAAAAGCCCGGAGAAGGTTCTGGGGAGTCCGAGGGAGAGGGTGGCAAATCAGGCTCAAAAAGTTCCAAGCCAAGCGCAAACGCTTCTGGCGGAGAATCATCGAGTAGCAAAGAAACTGAGAATGTGGGTGCAGGCGGATCCAATAAGCGGACCAGCGATTCGCCGGACGGTCGGGCAGAAGATGCCAAGCAGGATTACGCCGACAAGACAACGGATCTTGCTTTAGACTACCTTAGAAAGCAAAAAGACCAACCTGATCCCGAATTGCTGAAACGCATGAACTGGACAAAAGAAGACATGCAAAAGTTCCTTCAGCGGTGGACAGAAGCCAAGGAACAAGCAAAATCGGACCCGAACAAAAAGCGTGAACTCGACGCAACGTTAAAGTCATTAGGACTTCGGCCCAGCAAGAGCCGAGAAAGGAAAATTGAGGATCAAGACGACGAACTCAAAGGATTACTTGAAGAAGGCAATCGAGTTCGCCCGCCTGAGACCTTACGGGAAAAGTGGGAGCAATATCGCAAGGCAAACGGAAACTTGTAGTCCCGGGCACTTGTTGAAAAGGTGGAAAGGGATGTCTTCAAGTTCGCTTGCTGTGGTTATACTCGTGCGGTGCCATTAGGAGGTTCGATCCTTGATGGTTTCAACAAATTTTTTAACCAACAAGAGCCCGAATGGTGGCTAAGACTGCTTCCGAAAAACCGGCTCCCAAAGCTGCTGCGATCCATGCGTTCGACTTCCTCGAGGCAAAGTCGGTCAACCCGTTACCGCCGGTGATCGCTTGTTTTGGAAGCGATGACTTCTTGAGACGCGTCACGATTCAACATTGGGTCGAAGGGTCCAAGCTCGATTCAGAGACTATCCGATCTTTCGAAGGAGACGAGGATTCGTGGCGCGAGGTGCATGACGAACTTGCGACAAGATCTTTATTCGATGCAGGGGGCCATAAGGTAGCCATTGTTCGAGGCGCAGATAAGTTTATTACCAAAAATCGAGATGCGATTGAACGTTGGGCGGAGAGCTTTGCCCCTGAATCCTGTTTGATTTTGGAAATTCAAACGCTTGCAGCAAACACGAAGCTCTACAAACTGATTGCGAAGAATGGAATGCTGGTAAGCTGCACGCCTCCGCAAAAGGCATCTTGGGGCAACCCTCCCGACGAAAAGGCAATGCAGGCTTGGATCGTCAGTTGGGCGAAGGCTCGGCACTCCATGCAGTTGACCGCGAAGCAAAGCACGCTCATCGTCGAACGGATTGGTTCAGGATGTGGACTGATCGATTGTGAGCTCGCTAAGTTAGCATTGTTCGCGGATTCCAGCGGAGCTGTGGCAGATTCGCACGTTTCCGAATTGGTCGGCGGATGGAGGACGCAGACGGCATGGGAATTGGCCGATGCCATTGCGGACGGCCAAGTCGCAGTCGCTTTATTGCAATTGGACAAGCTGCTCACGGCGGGCCAGAACGCGGTTGGATTGGTAGCCCAGCTATCTTGGTCGTTGCGAAGGTTTGGGCTTGCAGCACAACTGGTAGAGCAGTCGGAACGGGTGGGAAACAAAATCCCGCTGACGACGGCTTTGGAACGCGCTGGATTTAATCGTTTCGATATTGCGAAATCGGAAGCACGTTTGAAGCGGATTGGAAGAGTCCGAGCCAAAGACATGCTATCTGGGCTTGTGGAACTAGAATTGAAACTCAAAGGAAGCCATAGTAATGATTCACGAGCAAGGCTGGCCTTGGAGGCTCTGATCATGAAACTGGGTTGAGTGAAGTTGGGAACGAATTGGCTTTTAAGAATCGTGGTGTACGAATGATAATTCATCGGATCGTTTGCTTCGTTGCCTTGATGGCAATCGGTATGGTCCAAAATGGTTTTGGGCAAGTCCAGCAGCAGCGATCACCGTCTGGACTTTTCGAGCTATCCTTGCCGGGAAGCGCAGAACCTTCCCTAGCACGCCTCTCGTCCGAGGCTTTAGTGATTCAAGACACATCCGGAAACATTACTCGCTACAAACGGTTTCCGAGATACGACACGGCAGATGGGACCTTGCAAGGTTACAGCTCACGCGAGGCACAGCAAGTGATTCGATGGCCGGTCGCAAACACTGGAAAAATGCAAATCGGGACCCTTCAGAGAGGCCGGATCGAATTTGTATGGAGCAAGATGACGATCGCGACCAGTAACCTGCCTAGCCTGGAAACCAACGAGATGGTCATGCCGGAACCGGTTGTGGGATTGCAACCGACCCAAGAGATTCTTCCCCCGATGACAGCGGTGCATTTGGCAGCTGGCAATGTTTCAAGTAGACAGTTTCTGACGATGCAAGGAAGCAATCGATTTGGTTTTGCAAGTCAAGCAGCGGGTGTCGAGTCAGCGTGGTATATCACGCCTGTTTCGAATAATATCGTTCGATTGCAACAACGCAGCGGCCAGAATTGGTTAGCAATCGGCATTGGGAATGGGTCACGACAGACGCCCAACGGCTATCCCGTCTCGTTGTTTCCTATTCAAAACGGAGTTGAGCAACTGTGGCAAATTCAGAATTTGGCAAGTGGTGGATACTGTTTCGAGAGCCTGATGTATCCCGGTTTTGGGCTGACTTGCATTCCTAACCGCGGCTTGAGTCTCCAGCCTATCACTTTCGATCCTTGGCAATTATGGTGGCCGAGCACGCCAACGTTCGTTCTGCCGCAAATTCAGTATCGCACGGTGCAACAACAAGTCATCGCTAATCCTTCCTTGCCACCTGTCGTTGCTAACATCACGAACACGCACAGCGACACGCTGGTTGTTTTGGTGGCGGATCGCCGAAACACTTCCAGTTTGCAAAAACTGAAGATTGCTGCTGGAAAGAGTGAACAAATCCAGATGGATCGAGATCCTGGAGCAACGATCGTAGAGACCTTCGAAACGATGGATGGTTTCGGTAACTGGCAGCAGCAACAGTTCAGCACGACGATCCCTGCCAATGTGCTTTACGATATCAGTGTGTATGAGGAATTTTTACAATCGATCGCAATTGATCGGACGGGGACCAGCCCTAATCCCATCGAAGACGTCAATTACCAACCTAGAAGCATTGGCTTTTTTCTTGTCCCTCCAGGAGACGCACTGTCGGAAGAGAGCGAGATCGATGCGTACCAAATAGCCATGAGTGCGCAGAATCCAGGAAGTGTTCGACGCCTCAGTCAACGCGATTTGGAACTCGACAGCAAGGGACCTGCCAACGACCCTCTGAAGGATTTGCTGAAGCAATTTCGAAAACAACGAGGCTCGTTTTGAGCGAGACTGACGAGAGGTCGGAGGATGGATCGCAATCCGAATTGGAACTATCCTCATTCCGCGAATCCCATGAACCGAAGGTAACAGCCCGCGCACGAAGGCGAAGACGTTTTCGCATCAACCCAGCCCCATGGATCGTCGCTTTCTGTATCCTCGGCGCATGGCTGTTTTATGTGTTTGCTTTACCTTGGCTGCAGTTGGAGTATCTCCATTGGCTTGCTCCCAAGCGAAAAATCTTCCCGGCTGAACTCGATTTGAAATTGGGGCAACGCACTCTGCTCAGGACATGCGAGTTTCTATTTGTCGGCTGGGTGTTCTATTTTGGTGCAAGTATCGGTAGCTTCTTGAATGTGGTTGCAGGACGAGTTCCAGAAGGAAAGACCATCGTCTTCGGCGGTTCCAAATGCCCTTTTTGCAACACTCGACTAAGCTTTATCGACAACACCCCCATCTTAGGCTGGCTCATTTTGCGAGGCAAATGTCGCTCGTGTCGGCTGCCGATTGCACCCAGATACTTGCTGATCGAGATTGTGATTGGATTGATATTCGTATGGTTAGCACTTTGGCAACTCGTACGAAACGGCGCGAATTTACCTCATGCCGATTTGAGCGGCTGGCAAGGGGTGACCGAGCTAGTTTTCTTTCCGAACTGGCAAATGATTTCGACCTTTGTGCTTCATGCTTCCATGTACGCCGTGCTCGTCATGATGGCTGTTGGCACCCTTGGTAAGAAAGCCTTTCCCGTTCACGCCTTCCTGGTGATTGTTGGGCTCTTTGCGATCGCTCGAATTTCAATTTCGTCCAGTGAGGTGGTCCAATGGTCCGAACCTTGGATGCGAATGACGACGCGAGGCCCCCAGGGTGCCATTTGGTTCGGCCTTTCGGGGGGTGTTTCGGTATTGATTGGTGCAATCACCGGTCTGTTGGTAGGCTGGATCACATCCCAGTTCCTGGGATCGAAGGATTCCAGAGTTCTTCGGCAACACTGGGTTTTGGAATCGATATTGATTGGCTGCGTAACGGGTTGGCAGGCAGCTGTAATGATCGTTGTTTTGGGTATACTGGCAAGGCAGGGGTTTGCCTGGATGCGACGAATTCGGCTTTACCCGTATGAAGAATGCAACACAATTAATCCGCTTCGAATGAACATATGCCTTGTGGTTGTGTGTATGCTGCATCATTCGTTTTGGCGACACATGGCACAGCTTTTTGGCATCGCCTAGTCGACCTGACTTACCTCCTTCCCCTCCCACCTTTCCAGGAGTCTCTTGGTTATGAATCGCGAACTGATTTTTTCGAAAACAAAATCGCTTTTGATTTGCTCGTGTTCATTGCTCGCATCGGCCGGATTCGCGCTTCGAAGTTTGGCAGACGTAAAGCTGCCTAATGTTTTCTCAGACCACATGGTGCTTCAGCAAGGCCAAGAGAACAAGATTTGGGGCACCGACAATGCCGGTCAGAAAATCACCATTACCATCGGTGATCAACGTGTAGAAACCACTACCGATGGAACGGGTGCATGGACCACGAAGCTTCCGCCGATGAAGGTGGGTGGCGATGCACTGAAGCTGCGAGTACAAGGCTCCAGCGTGATCGAAATCAACGATATTCTGATCGGAGAAGTCTGGATTTGCTCGGGCCAATCCAACATGCAGTGGAATGTCAATCAATCTAACGATCCAGATTTGGAACGATTGTCTGCCAATTATCCCAACATCCGAATGATCAACTTTCCTCAGATCGGTCGACAAGAAGCGATCTGGACACACGACGATCGTAAATGGAAAGTAAGCACTCCGGAAACGGTGGGTGAATTTTCGGCCGTAGGTTTTTTCTTTGCGAGACAGTTGCATCAAACCACCGGCGTGCCGATTGGCATGATCAACAACGCATGGGGCGGCTCAGCAGCGGAAGCATGGGTGAATCGCGACGTTCTCAAAGCCAATCCGAACTTCGATGGATTGATGAAGCGATGGGTAGATATGGAAGCCATCCATGCTACCTTGGCAGCCAATAAGGAACGAACGCCCGAACAGCAAAAGCAACTTGACGGGCTCAATGGTTCCATGTTTGGAAACGCACGACCCGGCAACATCTACAACGGCGTATTAAAATCCCACCTAGGCTACGGCATCAAGGGAGCCATCTGGTACCAAGGTGAATCCAACGCAGGAAGAGCTTACCAGTATCGCGAGTTGTTCCCACTGATGATTCAAAACTGGAGGCAAGAATGGGGTCAAGGTGAGTTCCCGTTCTATTGGGTCCAATTAGCAGACTTTGAAGCAGAGAAGGCAGAACCCGGTGATTCCCCGTGGGCGGAACTGCGTGAAGCTCAAACCATGACCATGGATAAGGTCGCTAATAGCGGGCAAGCGGTGATCGTCGACATTGGCGAAGGAAAAGATATCCATCCCAAGAACAAATTGGACGTGGGTAAACGACTGGCTCGCTGGGCATTGGCAAAACAATATGGTATCTCCATTGATCACCAAAGCCCTCGCTACGATTCTAGCGAAGTCAGCGAAAGCTCGATGCTCGTGAAGTTCAAGTATGTCGAAAGCGGCTGGCGCCCCTTTGATGTCAGGGAACCACGTGGATTTACGATTGCAGGCGAAGACAAAAAGTTCTACAACGCCAAGGCGACCATTCTTCCCGATGGGCGCATCCAAGTGTCGGCTCCCGAAGTTCCAAAACCAGTCTCGGTTCGCTATGCTTGGGCGCAGAACCCGATCTGCAACATGTTCGCAAACAATGGACTACCGCTAACCCCATTCCGAACCGACGATTGGCCCGGAGTAACCGCCAAGAACGAATAACGAAGCGAAATGGCTCAATCGCATCTGACTGCCTTATCTGTCAACGTCAACAAGGTGGCATTGTTACGCAACACTCGCCACCTGGGTATCCCAAGCGTCGTTCGCGCGGCGCTGTTATGCTTGGAAGCGGGCGCGCATGGTATTACTGTCCACCCTAGGCCAGACGAACGACATATTCGGCGGACCGATGTTTTTGAGCTAAACGCATTCCTTCAAGATTGGCCAAAAGCCGAATTCAACATTGAAGGAAACCCGTTTCATAATCTGATGGATTTGATACGAGAGGTTCGTCCCGATCAGGCAACCTTTGTTCCGGATAGTGTTTCGCAAAGCACTTCCGATCACGGTTGGGATTTGGAAAAGGACGGAGCGCGGCTTCGTCCTTTGATACAAGAATGTCGAGACTTAGGGGTCCGAGTGAGTCTGTTCATGGACCCTTTGCCGGACATGATTCCGATGGCGCAGTCACTGGGTGCAGATCGAGTCGAACTATATACGGAATCTTGGGCAACCGCGTATCCTACGGCTGCTCGCGATAGTACCTTAGCGAAGTTTGTGGCTGCGGCTCAAGCTGCAATCCAAACGGAACTTGGCGTGAATGCTGGTCATGACTTGAATCTGGAAAATCTAACTCCGTTTCTAAAGTCCGTCCCAGGAGTCTTAGAGGTCTCCATCGGACACGCATTGATTGCCGACGCACTTGAAATGGGTTATTCCAAGACAGTAAAGGCGTACTTGGACTGTATCGATTAATGTGGAGAAGTCAGTATTTGACATGACGAAAATCACCCATTTTTAGGTTCTTGAACTCCGTTAGTGTCTGACATTGTTTTTTGTTTTGAGAGGATGGAGATGATTCCGCGACAGACAGGCTCACGTACGCCATTCGAAAAAATCATAAAAGCGTTGAGCTTTCATGCATTAGGTATCAGCTAGGATTGGTTGATGATAAATCCGGATTGAACCAGCCTAAAGCGATTACATGCTAGAGTGAATTGGCAACGTTTGGTTTCGAGCTACTGGCACCAGAACGGTGTCCAGAGGGAAAAAGCCCGAGCCAACACGGCGAGTCGAATATGGTGTTACCGAATGGACTGCTCCAGTCGCAATGACATCCACAAAATGCGTTTCAGTAGTTCTTAGGAGAGCCAGCCTTATCTTTGCCAAAAATAGATTTGTGATACACCCTTTCGTGTTGATTGGAATTTGCTTGCTGCTAACTGGACGAGCGGTTGGACAGACTAGTACGGCCTCATTTGTAGATCGGCACGGGGCATTATCAGTGAAAGGGACTCAGTTGGTAGATTCGGAAGGGCAACCCATTGTATTGAAAGGAATGAGTTTTGGTTGGCATGTTTGGTGGCCACAATTTTGGAATAAAGACGTTGTGAAATGGCTTAAAGACGACTGGAAATGCACCGTTGTTCGATGCGCTGTGGGCATCGAGCCCGACGGTGGCTATCTAAAATCGCCTGAGCAAGCAACCCAGCTTGTTGAAACAGTTGTTGACGCATGCATTGAGAATGGAATGTATGTCATCATTGATTGGCATGACCATCACGCGTCCTCGCATCTTGAGGAATCCAAAGCATTTTTCATTGCGATGGCCAAGAAATACGGCAAGCACCCCAACGTGATTTACGAAATCTACAATGAGCCTGAAAAGGAGTCCTGGGAGTCTGTCAAGAATTATTCAGAGGCGATCATTCAAGCGATTCGCCAAATCGATCCTGACAACATCATTTTGGTGGGAAGTCCGAATTGGGATCAAGATGTTCATTCAGCCGCCGACGATCCAATCGTTGGTGTTTCCAATGTTATGTATACACTGCACTTTTACGCCGCAACTCATAAGCAATGGCTTCGTGATCGCGCCGACTACGCCCTACAGAAAGGCTTGCCAATCTTTGTTTCTGAATATGGCGGGTCCGAAGCGTCAGGCGATGGAATACTGGATATCAAAGAATGGAATACTTGGATCGAATGGATGAACGACCGTAACATAAGCTGGTGCACATGGAGCATTTCAGACAAACGCGAAATCTGTTCGGTGCTTATTCCTGGAGCCAGTGCAAAAGGCGGTTGGCGTTCAGCTGATTTAAGCCCGTCGGGTCAGCATGCTCGAGAATTGCTGCGCAAGCACAATGGCCAGATAATATCTCGCGAGAAAGAATAGGCTTTCGAAAAATGACAAGCTTACAAGGCTAAGATTTTGCGGACAACGATTACAATAGATTTGTATGCCATTTTTTAGCGGCGACGGTCGCTTTACTTGAAGCCTAAAGCAGATACGATCCTGCACATGTCCAGTCAAGTGCTCTCACCTCGACGATGGAAAAGTAGAAGATTTGGTGGCGCAAAAGTTGGGGACGGGGAGCTGGTTTTCAAGGGCGTTTCCCTGATTACCAAGGCTCTGCTGTTTTTGGTGCTAATGCAGAATGCGCAATCCCAAGAGGCATCTGCCCTTTCCTCAGATCGTGAATTGCATTTTCAGTCTTACGAGTCAATGCGTAAGCACCAGCAGAAATTCGGATTCGCAGAGTGTTCAATTGACTTCGAGTGTCAGCTGGTCTTCGCAGCGCGTGACTGGACCACTTGCTTTGTCGAGACAAAAGACCATGCAACGATACTTTTTGTCACGCCGGAGCATTCCAATGCACTGCGAACACTATCGGCAGGAGCCCGCCTCGGGGTCAGTGGGAAAATGACTCGCCAATCAGACTTTGTTCAGGTGTCGAAGTTGGCCGTGATCGATGAAACATCTCACCTAAAACCGCTTGACCTTTCGGTCGCCACTCACGGGGCAGCCGCTCGGCTCAATGGACTCGTTCTTTTCAACGGCGGCGTGCGAGAAGTTATGGTTGATTGGGATGTGGTCTATTTGTTCACATGGTCTGGCTATGTTCCCTATGAGGTTGAGTTGCACGGGGCAGGAATAGGGGGAGCATCGGCTAAATCGATGAGGAATCAGATGGTAAAAGTGACAGGAGCTTTAACCCGGATTCATCAAAATCATGAGGCCCTGTACGCGATTCGCGCGATGGGTAAGGACCAGATCCTTGCGCCGAATCTGGACCAGGCTCCCGATTCGTTAACGCGGGACTTTGCAACGTTTCATGGCCAAGTCCAATACACCGACCATCGCTCGATAGTCTTGGTCAACATCGGGGATCGGATTCACCGAATGCGCACTCGGTTTGCCCATCGGATTCATGCGGGCGATTTGATCGAGATCGATCTTCCAACTCCGAAGTCGCCACCCAAGGTCTCCGATACGATAGTGCCATCGGTTGTTATTCGCAGGGGAAATCGCGAGCTGCCCCGTTCAATGACGGTCACTTCCTCGGACCTTCGCTCCGGAGCGTTGGCATCTCGCGTCTCTATCCAGGCGATCATTCAAAAGCTAGGCCACGAGGGCGATACATGAGACCTGTTACAGAGTGACTTGATATGCAGACGGTGTGTTTCCTTGGAAGGTCCCAGGCGAAAACTAGTGCCCATCGATCATCGCGCAGTCTGTGCAGGCCTGGGACCCTGTTCTGATTATCGCGATTGTTTGGATTGCGTTGTCTCTAAGCTTCTTTTTCGTCTCAAATTTTGGATTTATTGGCTGCATATCGCGGCGGTGTTAGTGATGTATCGCATGTTTGCACGCTAGTCTCTCAGCCAATTTCTTGCGGACCGCAAATCATGACCTTCGAACAAAATTCACCACAGCAGCGCCCCAATACGGAACGCAAGGCACTTGCCATCAATTTGGATCCGCGTCGATATGGCTCGTTCGCGGAAATTGGTGCAGGCCAAGAGGTAGTGCGGTGGTTTTTTCGCGTGGGCGGAGCGGCAGGTACCATCGCAAAGAGCATCTCCGCCTACGATATGGCCGTCAGCGATGCAATTTATGGACAATGCGATCGATACGTCTGTCGCAAGCGACTAGAAGACATGTTGGAACATGAACAGTCACTCAATTTAGAACGACTTCGAGAAGAGCGCGGCGACTCAACTGCTTTCTTCGTTTTCGCGGATACGGTTTCAGCTCGAAATTTCAAAGGGACGAACGATTGCCATGGGTGGCTTGGAGTTCGTTTCCAGGCCCATCCAAGAGATCAAGATAGCCAAATCATCATCCACGTGCGAATGCTCGATACGGAAAACGCGCTTCAACAAGAAGCCTTGGGGATTATCGGAGTGAATCTGCTGTATGGGGCGTTCTTTCTGAATCATGAACCCGATCAACTGATCGAATCGTTGCTGGACAATCTAAACACCAGGCGGATCGAGATCGACATGATCGAGTTCTCGGGGATCGCTTTCCGGCATGTCGACAACCGTGTCATGAGCCTTCGCTTGGTTCAACTTGGACTCAGTAATGCTGCCATGTTCTCAGCCAAAGGTGAAGTGTTGCAACCAGCGGAAGTCCTCTACAAGAAGCCGATCTTGGTGGAACGCGGTAGCTTCCGTCCATTGACCAATGTCAATTTGGACATGCTTCGCGCAGCTCATGAAAAGTTCTGCGAAGAACCCGATGTAGCGGGCGATCAAGTCGTTACACTCGCCGAAATCACCATGCGGAACCTGAAGGCAAACGGCGATATCAATCTCCAAGATTTTCTAGCGCGAGTTGACTTGCTCGCCGACTGCGGAATGACCGTTTTGATTTCGGACTACTTCGAGTACTATCGCTTGGCCGCGTACCTCGCACGGTATACCAAGAGAAAAATTGGTATAACGATGGGGGCCGGAAGCTTGTGCGAGTTGTTCGATGATCGCTACTATTCAGAACTAGACGGTGGCATCCTTGAGTCCTTTGGAAGACTCTTCAAAAACGACTTGAAGCTATACATCTATCCGCTTTTAGATCGGAAAACCGGTACACTTACAACCGTCGATACTCTCGAAGTTGCTCCGGAACTAACGAAGCTGTATCAATACCTGGTTGAAAAAGGCTGCATTGAACAGCTACACAACTTCAATCCACAAGACTTGAATACCTTTTCACGCGAGGTACTTCGCCAGATTCAAGCGGGCGATCCAAGCTGGATGGAACACGTCCCAGCAAAGGTTGCAGAAACGATCCAACGACGAGGCTTCTTTGGTTATCGAAAATCACCTATTTCCAAAGAACCTACAACGTTCCTGGCCCCGGTACCAGACGTGTCGTATTCAAACAACAACAGTCTCATTTAGTTAAAGAATATGTTCCGTACCGCTCTGGTTTTGTTCTGCTTTACTGTTACCAGTTTTGCCAACGGTGGTGAGTACAACGAAGTACTTAAGATCGGCGACCCTGCACCCGCATGGGACAACTTGCCAGGTGTCGATGGCAAACAGCATTCACTCAAGGATCTGAGTAATAAGAAGGTGGTTGTGGTCGCTTTTACCTGCAACAGTTGCCCCGCTGCTCGGGACTATGAAGACCGAATCATCGAGTTGGCAAAATCGTCGACGGAGATTGCGATCGTTGCCATCAACGTGAACCGTATCCCCGACGACTCGATGGAAAAGATGATTGAGCGAGCCAAGTCAAAAGACTTACCGTACCCGTATTTGTTTGACGAATCCCAAAAGATTGCGAAACAATACGGAGCCAGCTTCACGCCCGAGTTTTTTGTGCTCGATGGAAATCGAAAGATCGTTTACATGGGTAGCATGGACGACAACACCGATGCGAAACTAGCCAAGAATTATTATTTGCGGGATGCCACCGCAGCCGTTCTTGCAGGCAACCAACCCAATGTCTCGGAAACGCTGGCACGTGGTTGCCGCGTTCGTTATGCTCGCGAACCCCGAAAATAGGCTTCGCGATGCTCTGTGTTGCCTCGCGATGCTCTGTGTTGCCTCGTGCGAAACGCTTTTTTGCGTTTCGCACTCTTTTTTATGACTAGCGACTAGGCGTATTCTCGATCGGTCAAGATACCTGGTTGTGGAACTGGGTAAGTTCCATTCGCGAGCATTTGCAATGGGGCAGGACTGTCGAACGTCAACGATTCCAAGCCAGGTGCAAATTCGTGATCGCAGTTGAGCATATCGTCATACGTGACTTCCATTCCGGTATGAGCCGCCATGCGTCCCATGCTGGTAACAACGGACGCTTGAACCCCACGTTCTACTTCGTTGTATGGTTCGTTCTTGCGAATCGCGTCGATCAAATGATCCCATTCCAATTGGTATGGCGAAGGCTCGTTGCTGCCGAACTGCCAAGTCATGTTTGCCTTGGTGAAGTTTTGACCGCTGTAGATTCGGCACTTAGCAGGCGAGTGACCTGAAGCTGAAATCACGGCACAGCCCTTTGTCCCGTGAGCGTAGCTCGCAAACTCATCTTTGCATCCAGGGATTGTTCTGCCGTTAAGCATCAACTTGGAGCCATCTTCGAATGTGTACTCCACCGAGTATGTGTCGAAGTTCTGATCGACGCAATCGTTTCGGTAGTGTCTGCCGCCGCTTGCTTGAGCCTTGATTGGCCAAGCATTTTTCATCCAGCAGCATTCGTCAACGTTATGAATCAAGAAATCGCTGAAGCCGCCACCGCTGGCCCACAAGAAACCATGGAAGCGATTGATTTGATACATTAATTCGCTCATGTCATCTGGTTTTTTGGTGGTAGCGGCAGAGCCGGTTGGTCCGGCCATTCGGTATGCTCGCATCAACTGAATGTCGCCGATTTCCCCCCCTTGGATGCGGCGATGCAATTCGGCGCGGGCATCGCAGTGCCTGCACATCAATCCGATTGCCACTTTTAAGTTCTTGGCCACCGATTGTTGACCTAGTTCAAACATGCGGCGGCTGGTTGGTCCGTCGACCGTCACCGGCTTCTCCATGAATACGTTCAGGCCCTTGGAGATCGCATAGGCAAAGTGAATCGTTCGAAACGCGACGGGTGTCGCCATGATGACCACGTCACCGGGTCGCAAGCAATCCATGGCTTTCTTGTAGCCGTCAAAGTCCACGAATCGCTTATCCTCAGGGACCTTCACCTTCTTTGGAAACTGGCTGATCAAGGAACCATAGCAGCTGTTCATCTTGTGATCAAAGACGTCGGCCATTGCGACCAATTCGATCTCACCATTATCGACAGATAGTGCGTTGGCGGCAGCTCCCGCACCTCGACCGCCGCAGCCAACCAGGGCGACGCGAATCGTGTTATCTTCGCCAGCATGCACGCTTTTGGAAAGATTGGATGCAAGTACGCCAGCGGTTGCAATCACGCTCGAACTCTTTAAAAAGTTACGTCGGCTCGCGTCTTGGATGGGTGGGTTCGATTGGGTCATGGTGTGCTCCTAAACAAAGCAAAAGGAAAGGAAGGATGGCGGGCGGATAGAACTGCAACTGCAGCTATCGTTCCAGAGGGACAGGGCGTTCTTTCTGAATCGGCTCTGAGTAATCCCAGAACGTTTTCTTTTCTTCTTCCGAAGGTTCTTGCAAGGGTCGAACCACCCGAAAGCCAACGTGCAACGCATCGGTCAAAAACCAAATGCTTACAGGGAATTGAGGGTCTTGTGCGATCCAGTCTTCCGTGGAGCCTTCGCGAGCGGCACTTCGGCAATCTGTAGCGGGTTTGTCCCAGCCACCTCCGCGAACCGTTCTCGGGTACAAGGTCATGGGAACAAGCAACGGGTTCACTGGCTTCAAAGTATCCGCTGGATAACCTTGATCGACATATTGGTCTAGTACCCATTCGGCCACGTTGCCATGCATGTCATGCAAGCCCCAGGGATTGGGTTTCTTCTTACCGACGTTTTTATAAGCTTCTCCAGCATTGTCGGCAAACCAACCATACTTCTCTAATTCACTTGGATCATCACCGAAGGAATAAGCCGTTGTTGTGCCTGCTCGGCATGCGTATTCCCATTCTGCCTCGGTCGGTAGGCGATAGTAGCGACCTGTCTTGGCCGATAGCCACTTGCAGTAAGTTCTGGCTGCGTGCTGCGTCATGCAGATGGCAGGAAAGTTTCGCTTTCCCATTCCAAACGACATATCGCAATATGGTTTTGTTGGTTGGCTCTTTTGGAATTCGTTCGCAATTTTATCCCTGGGGGTAGGTTCCAGTTTGTTCACTTCCATAGCAAAAACATCCAGATCGGACATCCAAACGTCATACGCATCCCAAGTGGTTTCAAACTTGGCCATCCAAAACGGAGCGATTTCAACCTCGTGAACAGGGCCCTCGTCTACGCGTCGATCGCTTTCCCCTTCTGGACTTCCCATCTGAAATTTCCCACCTGGGATTGGAAGCATTTCGACTTTGGCCGAAGTGTGTTCAATCAATTCGGTGTAAGGCTTCATCTCTTCGGCTGTCTTCGCCTCGGAGTTCTTCACAGGCAGAACTTTACCTGAGTCATCAGCCCAAAGAGGCTGGGCTATGAAACTCAGAAGCGTCCAAAGAGCAGCAGGGACAGCAATCAAACGGAAAGTGTCAAAGGGCTTGGGCATAAGATTGCTTGGGAGGGAAAGGGGAAAGGTTCAGGCAGGAATGGACTTTGTCGCACCCCGCGATTTCAACGATCTGGGTACAAAGCCCAAATCGTTGGTCATCGGATCGTCGACCGTTCTATTCTACTTCGACAATGGTAGGATTTCGACGTTCTTGAAACGCACCGGGTCGGAATGGCCGGCGAATCCAACATGGCCCTCGGTTCGGTCTTTCCCTGGGTGAGGTGAATCCGACATGTACTTCGAAATGGTGGAAAGGTCCGTATCCAAGATAAGGGTGCCATTGAGTTCGACTTGGATCGTCGAGCCTTTCACTGTTACCACTTCATGATTCCACTGGCCTTGCGGTCGAAGGAACCCGCGTTTGGCGGCAGCCATACCATAAGCGCTTCCGTGAGCTTGCCTCGGATCGATGGTAGCGTAGTTCGAATGGCCATCGTCCAATACCTGCAATTCGGTCATTCCAATGTAAGCTCCGTCGCCCGTACGCTTTTCTTGGGGCATCGCTTCGATTTCCTTTTTGGTTGGATATCGCATGACCAACCCATTGTTTCCAGCAGGCGGCAATTGGAAATCGACTCGCATGACATAGTCGCTAAAGACCTTTTCGGTGTGGAGCACGCCTCCTTTGCCTTCGAGACACTGAACAGTGCCGTCCTTGACGGTGTAATTTGCAGTGGCACCAGCCCAGCCCGTAAGGTCTTTTCCATTGAATAGGGATTCAAACTTTCTGGAAGAGGCCATCGCTTCCTCTTCAAACTTTCGAAGCAGATTATTCGATTCTTCTGCACTGTATTCGACCAACTTCAAATTTTTCCAGCGAATTTCTGCACCGTGAGTTTGCAATTGGATGGGGCCTTTCTTAGGAAGCGGCTCCCCTTTCGCAAAAAAATTATGCAATCTTGCGTTATTCACAACACATTGATCGTTCAGCCAAACGCTGCATCGCTCCCCGACCAAGCGAATACGCATCGCATTCCACTGTCCAGGAGGATTGTCGGCCCGAACCAAAGGATCTTTGCCTGGCCATCCGGCTGGATTGTTCCATAGCCCACCGCTTCCTTTTTCATTGCCATTGGGCTTGTTGTTTTCGGCATCTGGGTCCCAGATTTGAACTTGGGGGATACCTCGCAAGTAAACCCCCGAGTCCGAAGTCGGAACAATCCAGTACTCGAACGAAAACTCAAAGTCCGCGAAGTCCTGATTGGTGGTTAGGTACGCTCCCTGGCCATCGCTGACGATCACACCGTCTTCAATCTTCCAGTGCGCTGCAACCTCTTGATTCCAGGCCTCTTTTTGTTTCGCATCGATCGCATCGAAAGTAGAGGGATCCACGGTTGGACGACCGTGCCATTGACTGAAGTCTTTGCCGTTGAACAACTGAACTTCGCCAGCCAAACTACACGCGGCCAAAGAAACAGAAGTCAAGCAGCAAAGAGAAACAGTACGAACAAAACGTTGGAGCGAAAATTTCATAAGTGTGGGTTCTTGTTGGAGAGGAAAGGAAGGTGGGGTAATAAGTGATTTTGACGTTGGTCTAAGGGGTTGGTTTAATCGGGAAGCGTGGGTGTGTAGACTTTAGGTTCGTTACAGCAGGTACTTTTCAATGGATCGTTGCAGCACTCCGACGTTACGATTTCCTCGACAGGATTCGTATTCAAGTTGGCTGGAATGGCATCCGGGTCCACCCAGTCTTTTTTGTCGAAGTTGCGAGTGTATGTTCCATAGTCGTGAAACGCATACCATTTGGCAAGTTTGTAGGCCCAGGATCTTTCAGGGATCTCAGCGCCAGGAACATATTGGCTTCGACGCGGCGTGATCGCGGCAATCTCTTGCAAGGCGGTTTGGCGCAGGGTTGTATCGCGAGCGCCATGCTTGGCCGCTAAAGATTCAAGAATATCGGGGCGTTCCAGCACCACGCATCCGCGTGTGTGTTTCGAAACGGTCTCACGGAAATCTCGCAAGAACTCGCTCTGCTGAAAAACGTCTCGCAAAGGACGTCCATCATGGATCGATTCTTTTGCCAACTGGATGATAGGACATGGCTCAATATGTCCGCCAGGGCCGATATGGTGTGTGAATCCGGTAACGGCAGGACACAACGCCTTACCCTGTCCATCGTGGTAGGCATCGATCACAATGATCGGCTTCTTCACACGCGTGTTCACCACAAACTGACGAACGCGGCCAAGTTCCTCGGTATTCAGCGCAAGTTCAGGCGAGCTCTCGGGGCCAACAACACGGTAGACGTGGAACCAGCAATACATGACCCCCATCTCAACCAATCGATCTACCCAAGCATCTTGCAGTAAGTCATCGATATTGGTCTTGCAGACGCTAGTGCAGACACCGGTCATCACTTTGTTATTCAGACAGTTCTGAAGGCCTTCCATGGTCTTGCTGAAGACATTGTCGCGACCACGTCGCTGATCGCTGACGATTTGCGTTCCTTCGACACTGATCAAAGGGGTTACATTCCCCAGTTGCCTCAGTCGTTTGGCCACTTCGTCGGTGATGAAATGTCCGTTAGTGAAAACTTGGAAGTATGCGTCGGGATGAGCCGCCAAGATGTCGAGCAGTTCTTTATGCATGAACGGCTCGCCACCCAAGATACCAAAGAAGGCATTCCCCATTTGCTTGGCTTCGGTCAGCGTCTTATTCATCGCTGCGAAATCGATTTTTGTTTGCTTACCTGCAACGTCAACCCAACAACCTTGGCAACGAAGATTGCAAGTGTTGATGATGGAGATGTAAAGAAATGGTGGGAAGAACTCCCCTCGTTTCAATCGTGCTTTATGCTTTTGAACGCTTCTCAATCCGCGAAACCCCGCCAAGTAGGCGAGCTTCCAAAGAAGACGCTTATCCGTTTCGAACAGCAAACGCTTGGCGAGCCTTAGATACATGCACACACTTGGGTTGGTGGGGGAATGGAGGCCGCTCGGGAAATGAAACCTTCTCAACGGACTATGTTGGAGGGAGATCGCGGAGCGGAACCCTAGTTTATCAGGAAAAGGGTCGGTTTTGCAGTTCTCTATCTGATGTATTCCAATAATCTCCAAAAGCGTCCGAATCCTGGCATAACCAAGCGACGGTGACTCAGGACGTTTTCCTAGAGCTTTCTTGAGCTGCTGGCGATCACTGCGATAGATCCTTCTGGCAAGGAATCCGCAACTCGGGTAGCGTCCATGGCTCAGTCATAAGAATCCGGCCTAGCGCGTACTACGTTCGCTGATAGAATAAGGACAGAAGACTTTGCCAAAATCGGGTGACGGCTGGTACGAAACGACTAATTTTTATTGCTTGTCGGTGTTCGCAAGGCTACCGTATTGCCAGTCACTACCGCAATCGCTTGAAAATCGAAACTCCTGATTGAGACCCCCCTATGGGATTGCCCGCCTACGCTATCGAAGTTGAATCACTCTCCAAAACCTACAAGGAAGGACTGGTTTTTGCCAAGCTGCACAAAGCTCTTGCCAACGTGTCGCTTACGGTGAAGCGAGGCGAAGTCTTTGGACTGCTTGGACCAAACGGGGCAGGCAAAACCACATTGATTAAAATCTTGCTGGGAATCCTTCATCCCAATGCGGGAACAGCTCGGGTGCTGGAACTGGAAGCAGGAAGCAAATCCGCTAGGCGTCGAATCGGTTACTTGCCGGAAAATCTTGTTTTCCCTAGACACCATACCGGCAGAAGCGCTCTCTATTTCTATGGGCGTCTCAGCGAAATGAGCAACGCTCAGATCGCCGCTAAGGAAAAAGAACTGTTCGACTTGGTAAGCTTGACCGGCCGTGAACACGAACCCGTACGCAGATACTCCAAAGGAATGCGACAACGTTTGGGTTTAGCCCAAGCCATGCTGCATGATCCCGACCTGCTGATCTTTGATGAACCAACCGACGGCCTTGATCCCATGGGCCGTTCGCAGATTCGCGATGTCCTTTACCAGCTTAAGCAACGAGGCAAGACGGTTTTCCTGAATAGCCACATCCTTCAAGAAGTGGAGCTGATTTGCGATCGTGTTGCTGTCATGGCACTTGGGAAACTGCGAGGGATAGGAACCATTGATGAACTGATCCAAGGCCACCCAGATGCTGACAAAGCCACCGTGACGATGGACGTCGTAGGTAGCATCGCGCAAGTGGAAGCGGCTACTGTCGGCTGCGAAATTCGATCCCGTGACACTATCCAAGACAGCAAGGATAGCTCCGATGCAATCCAGAGAATTGAAGTGGATGCAACTTCGCAGTCGAACGTCGATCAAGTCGTCGACTGCCTCCGAAACGCATCGATCAGCATCTATCGCATGGAACGTTTCCGTCCAAGCTTAGAGCAAGTTTTCATGAGCATCGTTGGGGCCGCCAACGCGTCGCATCAATCCTAAGTGTTTTTCGGATGTTGTTTCCGTCACCAAGTCCAAACCCAATTCGCCCAATAAAATTCCATGAAGCCTTATCTTGCTGTCCTTTTTGATAGTTTTCTTGAGTCGATGAAATCGAAAGTGCTTTGGGTTTTGCTCGCCGCTTGGACTCTGATTTTGCTCGCCCTTTTCCCACTTTCGATAAGCAAAGGGGAATCCTATCTTTTCTCAAACGGCAACTTCAAGTCAGCCAAAATCATCTTAGATCAGCTTGCAGCCGCTTCGAATGGTAAAGGAACCCGAAAACACAAAGCCATTTATGCGAAACTCGATGAGGACTTTCAGGGAATTCTGAAGCAACGCCAAACTAATCAACGCCGCGTCTCGATTGGCAAGTTGATCGAATCGTTTAATAGATTGTTGAAGGAAAAGGATCTTTATGATGCTGCGGTTTGGCCAACAGCGGTAAAACGGCCAGAGCTCAAAGAACTCATCGAAAACCCGAATCGTTCGGATTTGGAACTCGAGAAACTGAATCGAGGCTTGATCGATCTTGCTTTCGAAGGTTCGATTTCATCGAGTTCGGGGCAAGCGACCTGGATCACCTACGCTGGCTTGCGGCTAGGAAATGGATTGCCGATTTCTCAATCCCAATTACGGACGATCATTGAAACCGTCATCTTTCCACTGGTAATGCGTTTGGGCTTGGGAATTGGCGCCATGTTGGTCGCGATCATTATTACCAGCCCGATGATTCCGGACATGTTTCAAACGGGATCGATGCATCTCTTGCTCAGCAAACCCATCTCGCGCAGTTTGCTGTTCCTTACCAAATTCGTTGGCGGATGCACCTTCGTCGCTCTCAACATTGTCTATCTTCTTGTCGGATTGTTTTTGTACGCGGGATTACGACTCGAAATTTGGAACGCGGGGATTCTTTGGTGCATCCCTCTGTTCATTTTTACGTTCATGATTTTTTACTCGGTCTCTGCCCTATCTGGTTTGATATGGAAGAACCCAATCATTAGCGTGGTTGTGACAGCCATGTTCTGGGCAACCTGCTTCACCGTGGGTTTGATTCATTTCTTCTTCAATGATTTCGTAAATTCCCAGGGGCAAACTCAACGGATCTTCTCCATCAAGGACAAGCCAATCCTATCGACCCAACAAGGTCGGATCCAGTTTTGGAACGAAGAAGATCGTCAATGGAAAACCGCCTTCGGTGAAGTCGACGGGCAAAAAGTACTTGGCCCCGTTTGGCTTTCCAAGGAAAAGTCGATGTACTTTGCTCGCCCTCCACGTTTGCCGTTCGGGATCAGCATTGGGCAAGACACTCGACTTGAGCTGGGACACCTGCCAGATTTCGCAGATGCATCGGACACCACCTTCCAGTCGAAGCCCTGGGACGATGGACGTCTGGATAGCGGACCTGAACTTCCCTCAGACCCGCAACAATTGTTTGCGTGGAAGGATACTTTCGGGGTGTTAAACGCCGAGGGAATTTATCGCTTTGACGCCGAAGCTAGCGTGAAGGCAGAGCAACAAAAATCAATGTTAGGAGGGCTTGGCTTTGGCCTGACGAAAAACTTGATTCCCGCATACCCCGCCATGACAAAAAAGTTTGAATACAAGAAGCCTTTGGATATCGGTGTCGCTCCCTCGTTTGCTCGAGTGGTTCTTTACTCAAATGGAAACGTGATCGATCTGAAAGCCACAGATGATGGGTTGGAAGAATCGGGACAATTGAGTTTGGACATTCCTTCCGAAACAGTGGCCATCCTGGGCGCTAACGATAAAACGGCCGTGGTTTGCCCCATTGGCATGGCCCCGTTTGTCATCAATCTCGATACGATGAAGATCCAAGGCCGAATCGAAACCATTGGCGATGATACGATCAATCAAGTTCGAGTGGACGCGAACGGAAGGTTTGTACTTCTTGCCACCAACGGAACGGTGTGGACTGTCGATGCCGCCGGAAACTCATGTGAAAAGCCATCGATTGCAGGCCAAGGATCAGCGCTCGCAATTCACTTCAATGAATCCAACCAACTTTGGGTAGCACATGCTCGCGGTAAAGTAGACTTGGTAGATCTCAATTCGGGATCTTCAATCACTTCGATTCGACCCAAGGCATTCACCTCGCAGATCATCTTCGATTATCTGGTCAATCCGTTCTACCAAGTCAATCCGAAGCCTTCTGCGATGAACGATACGATCGAATACGTGCTGAAGAATTCGAAAAACAAAACCATTGCAATTGATCGGGGTGATCTCGATTTGCCAAAGATTGCATCCGATCCGTGGACTCCGATTTGGACCAACCTGTTGTTTATCGGTTTCATGCTGAGTGTTAGTTGCTGGTATTTGTACCGACAAGATCTCTAATCGCCTCGAGCGTTTCCGGTGGTGTTCGCTACGCTCATACCACCGGCTACCGTATGTGATCCCGTGGGGACCGGATCGTTGTATCGATCCTGAAAGGATCAAATAGGTAGCCGGGGCCCCAGAAGGGCCCCAGAAGGGCCCCAGAAGGGCCCCAGAAGGGGACCCAGAAGGGACACAGGGGACCCAGAAGGGACACAGGCAGGACCCAGAAGGGACACAGCATTGGCAGGACCCAGCAGGACCCAGAAGGGACACAGCATTGGCAGGACCCAGAAGGTGGGGACCCAGAAGGGACACAGCATTCAGGACCCAGAAGGAGGACCCAGAAGGGACACAGCATTTGTTCGGGCAGTGGGGACCCAGAAGGGACACAGCATTTGTTCGGGCTGTTCGTGCGTACCCATTTGGGTGGAAAGCCAGTAGGCTGGCAATGGATCGCGGTCTCCTTCACCTTTTGTCGACAGGCCAACGTACTGAATCGATGTTTCCACGCAGAAAACCAGCTGATTGGCGCAGCACCGAAGAATCAGCT
>Ga0247837_1000558_pt1 | contig 79198 bp, 67 predicted proteins | sample LaCtaG_2_FD_187115 | JGI IMG/M metagenome (GOLD analysis project Ga0247837, IMG submission 187115) | Freshwater microbial communities from meromictic Lake La Cruz, Castile-La Mancha, Spain - LaCruzMarch2015_14.5m | ecosystem: Environmental > Aquatic > Freshwater > Lake | place: Spain: Castile-La... | reverse complement strand
GTGACTGAAGTATCCGCGGTGCGGCTGCGAGTGCTCGCCTCATCATCCTAGAGTCGGTTATTGTCTGATTCGTTGGAATCGATGAGGAGAAATCACTATAGAAGTGATCCTGTACGAGTACAGTCCTAAGTCTAACCTCGCTGCCTGGTTTTAAGTCCTTCTAACAGTACATCTTTATGGGAACGATGGCGAAGCCAAGACGCCTACCAGCTGATCACAGGCCACAGGCACAAATCGCCCTGCATCCGGCCCCGGCGGCAGCAAGTATATGCTCTGGCCTTGAGTATGCACTAGTCCCGCCTTCTGCCCTGCGTACAGCCATGTGCCGACCTCCCTCAGTCCTCTACTCGACTCCTCCTCCGCCCCAGTGAACACCACGACTGCCCTGACTTCCTGGGCCAAAGGCACAGTGACGGAAACCACGTGGTGGGCTGTGAGTTGGCCGCAGTCTGAGAAAATGGTCCCAATTTGCCCTTCCACTATCTTCGCTTGCACTGCAATTGCTCTGTGTCCGCTGATTTGCAGCTGTCCGGACCAGTCCGGCTTCGGAGGACTTTTGGTCGTTTTGAAGGTCAGTGAAAGGCGGGAGTCGCCTAGTTGCGCCCGCAAACGTCCACTATTCCCATTCAGCTGCTCTAAGGCCTGCGCTGCGTCTTGCGCCCTTTCAAAGTCCACAATCGCATATATTCGCGGAGACCGATGCACAAACACTCTTTTCAAAGGACCAAACCGGCCAAAGATCCGGAAGAACTCAGAGTCTCGAGGGAGAAGGACAGGCCGGGGGTAGCAGACATAGAGAGCGGTGGCCTCTGGAGTGGGCAGAAGTCCTGGAGATCTACTGCGAGACCTAGGTCTAAACTCTCTCGCTGCCATCAATTATCAACGCGCCTATTTCTTTGGGGGTTAATGGCTATTGAGGGAGTGGAACTGGAGTAATAAGAGACTAGTGTATAAACTAATATACATATTTGCCTAAATCCTTCGTTTCCCAGGAGATATCGTCTCTGTATCCAAGCCTGCTACCTCCTTTTCGCCTAGCGAAATTAGCAGCGGTCTATAATGGCGGAAAGCAGAGTACAGCTCCTTCTCCGAGTCAACAGGCAGGATAAGCCCATGCCCACTCCTCCACTCAACTACGAGGAACTGCTGAAAACCGTCAACAAGGAAACAGGCGTTTTCAACTTCCGTGTCCGTGTCGGAGAGGCGGAAATCACAAGTTCCAGAGACTTGATTGTGGCCTATTTGAACAGTAGAGAGGATAGGCTGACCTTCGTGGTGGAGGAACTGGCGCTTGATTTGGCAGGACTGAATCCGGCTTCGCAGATGATGTATCAGTCCATGATGGACAAATTTAAGCAGTTGACGACGGAGGAGAGGGACCAGGAGCCGCTGAATGTACAGGACGGGGTACTGAGCAAAGAAGACCTCCACCGCGTCATCCTCACCATGACCGACCACGCCCGGCACCTCCTCAGCGACAACTCCGGTAAATTCCAAGAAAGACGCCAAGAAATCTACGGCCGCGACGAAGAAAAGTACCGCGAAGTCGTAATGGAGCAGCTCCAATTCCAAGAAATGCTAGTGCTCACTTCCACAGTAGACGTATGCACTCAATTCGGCATCACCCCTGATATCTTCGACATGTCCTGCGCCCGCCATGTCTCCGACCCTGCAATTCGCAAGGCTTTAGAGGAAATGGCAGTGGAGTCGCTACAAAGCCTAGGGGACTTGCCGCCCGCTCTCACTAAGGAAGAACTGAAGAGAGTGCTGATTTACTCGTGTGGGTTTATCAATAGATATGTGGATGAGCACTTGGATATGTCGCCTGTGGATGTGATAGTGCTGAAGATGAGGGAGTCGGATGAGGTTATGAAGCAGTTTGGGTATACAGAGGTGCAGATATCGGTTGCGCTGAATGAGTATAACCTGGAGACGGATCCGTACTGGGAGGATGTGAGACGACTATTGGGCGAAGTGACGCAAAAGCTGTTCAAGTTCCAAGGCGGGTACCCTCCAATGAGTCCCAACGGCATGTCCTTTATGCAGTAACAGAATAGGCTCCTTCCTGCGCTTCCTTTCGAGACTTGCCCAATACCTAGTAGGAGGAATGTTTGCATGGATTTCAAGTACACTTAGGTACTGATGACATAGAGGCCAATTATATAGCCAGTCCCCATGGCCTTTATTTCATATCTACTCCTGGCCTGTCTTAAGTAAACCCTATGTAGTTCCATCACTCTAATACCAATATTCCTATCTTCACCACCCCCTCCTATCAGTACCTCCACCCTAGAGATCCGAGGAAGTCTCCATCCTAGCCCACAAAGGACTGCTCACTAGTCCTCACCGCTACCTGTATCCACCTGCTGCCTTTCCCGCACAATGTGGGGAAGCCCTTCCTTCCGTGTACTTTTACCATATGTGCAGAGTTCGCTTTGAAGCCCTGCGCAGTCTTCTGGACTACCAGTTAAGCACAGAGCCAGGAGACATTGGGTAAAAAGGAGAGAGTCGGTACACTTACGAGGACGAATTACGCATATATCTGTATGTAAAAGCGCACTTAGAGAAGGCCAGGAAGGGACTGGAGATAAGCACTATGCGGACTCTATGAGGTTCCCTATAAAGACTGCATGTCTAAAACCCACACGTCTTTTCCAGCAGCAAACTGCAATTTGGAACTTTTCCTATGGGGAAAAAGAGACTGTAGCAGCCTTTGGTCGGTTGGTGCAGGTCTACCGAGCCTGCTCCCAGTATTAATTGCTAGAAAGCGAGGTCCTGCATGCACTTGTCCAAGGAGATGTGCATGTCACACTGCTTTTCCACAAGCAGTAAAGTTGCTATTATCCTGAATTAGTGCTTGATTTGGTCCGATTTCCTGCCTTAGTCGAGCTGTAATAGGCAAAATGGCGCATAAGCTGGGTCTGATCCACGCAAACGTGGACTGGCTGCTCGAATTCGCCCACTCCCGCTATGTCCTCGGCGTGCATGTGCCTTTACCAGGCAATTCCGCCCAGTCTTTCACAGAGGACAAAAAGCCGCAGCCAATGGAAATCGACACTAGCGACTCCCTCCTCGTCCAAACCCTCAAACGCCTTTTCCCCGAGTACTCTCTACCTAGCAACTTCGACCAGGCCTACGAAGTCGCCCAGACCCACCTCAACCCGGTCGAGCTGCAGAGAGTGAGTGCAGACCCTGAGATGCTGAAAATGCTAGTGTCTGCTTTACTTAGCTAAGATAATGCAGGGCTGGATGTGGCTGTTCGCCCTTGCGGCTGCCTTTCAGATCCCGCTCACTGCGAAGACTGCGGCTTGGAGGAAGTGGGCGCGGGTGCAGGTCGCTGGGTACAGCCTGGAAAACCTCAATGACGTATACTTCACTTAGATGCAATATAGGGGAGAGCTGTACATTGGCACTCCGCCGCAGCCCTTTACGCTGATATTCGACACTGGGTCTTCCTGGCTGTGGGTGAATTCCGCACACTGTCCAAACAGATGCCACACCTCCACCAACTCCTTCAACTCCTCCGCGTCTGAGACTTACACAGCGCAAGGAAAGGCCGTAGACATGTTCTACGGCATGGGATGGGCTTCAGGCAGCCTAGGCAACGACACTGTGGCGCTCAGCAATGGGACTGCGGATAGAGCTGTGAATCAGCCCTTTGTGCTGGTCACTGCGAGCAACGGCTTTCAGGTCATGCAGAGTGACGGCTTGCTGGTAAGGCCTAGACAGGGCTTGGGGTTTAATACGCTTTCGGATGGGTATCCGACTATAGTAGAGACTTTAAAGCTGCAGAAAGTGATCCCCAATGCGCTCTTCGGCATTTTCCTCAGCGACTCCGAGTACGGGTCCAACTGGTCCGCCCGGTCCACGTCTTCGATCTCCTTCGGGTCCTACAACCTTTCCCAGTACTCCGACTCTCCCGAGCTTTTCCACGTCCCCCTAATAACCGGCGAAGGCCACTGGACCGTGTCTCTCGAAGCCCTGCTAGCCGACGACATTGATATACTAGACGTCTCTTCCTCCGCTATCATCGATACAGGGACTAGCTACCTCGTCGGCCCTGAAAAGGAGGTCGGAGCCTTTATCCAAGCACTGCCTGCTACCTGCAAAATGCTGTCGTCCTCCTTAATCTGTCCTTGCAATGAGCCTCTCCCTACGCTGACATTCGTAATGAACGGGTTGAAGTTCGCGGTGAGTGCGGATATGTATACGGTGAAGAGTGGGATGGCCTGCTTGGTCCTGATTGAGCCTGCGTATATGGACTTTTGGGTACTGGGAGATGTGTTTATCAGAGGGTATTATAGCGTGTTTGATATGGAGAAGTTGGAAATGGGCTTTGCGCCTGTGAAGTTCAATAAGCACCAAGTGACTAGCTACGAGCCGCCAATAGGGAAAATGCAGCTATATGGATGCGGATTGATTGGGCTAGTTGTAGCGGCTACTGTGATTTATCTGTGCTTCGCGAGGAAAAAGCAGTTATCTCCCTTTGAACAGCCTTTATTGCCTCAGAATAAACTAGACTAGGTATACTTCTGATGGCTAAGGACTGTGGAGGAAACAAACACATCAGAGCAATTAGTATATTTACCCTTTGTATATCTGTTAGTACTGATTATACATACATCAATTCCTTTCTTTAGTCATAACATCCGCTACTCCTACATAATCACCACACCAAAGGCCATTTCCAAGGTAATCCAGTACCAACTTTACGGAATTACCTACAGCTGAAAAGTCAGGTCAATCCTTCCAGCCCCAAACAGTTGCACCAGGCGCACACACTCCTCAGGCGCAAACTTATTGCTCTTCAGGTTGAGAAGTTGCTCCGGAGGGTTGAGTTCCGCCAGGGCTGTGAGCGCTTGCAGGCAATCTGCATTTATAGCGTTCGCTTCCAAACTGAGTCTACTGAGTTTCTGAGTTTCGCACAGGACTGAGCAGATCGAGGCGCAGCCTTCACTCTGAATATCGTTGTAATCGAGGCTTAAGCACTCCAAGAGGACTAAAAGGCGCAGGCTGGACGCCAGGGAAAGGACTCCTTTGGGGGAAATCTGGTTGCAGCCCAGCCAAAGCTGCCGCAGCACTCTCATCGTTTTGAACCCTTTGCATATATTGGCAACCGCTGCATCTTCAATGCTATTATCCTCGAGAGACAACACCTGCAGTCTCGCCAAAAAGGGCAAATAGTAAGCCAAGCGGTCAGTTGAAAAAGAATCCAGCCCCACCTTCCATAGTCTCAACTCCACAATTCCTGCATAGAAGGGCAGTATACGACACAAATACTCTATGCCTCTCTGACCCAGGAGGGACACTTTCACTACTATGCTGGGGATTTCTGTGTGGCGGTCTTCGAGCACACTTTGGTAGTAGACGTCGATTTTCGGGGGGATGTGCTTCTTTTCTGCCTTGTAGAAGTCGCGGAGCTTCTGCAGGGCGGATTCGGAGCTGGGCGTGAGGATGGTTTTCTTCTGTAAAAGGGCGGTGGCGACGGAGGGGTTGGTGGATAAACCGCCCACTTTGCTTAGGTTCCCGTGACAGCTGCAGGAGGCTCCCATTTCTTACTATCTGCCAATAGTCCTCTCCCTGCAACTTCTTTGCATTTCTCATGTCTATTACGGTCCTAACCGTGCCTGATCCGATAGTTCCTGAAATAGCTCCCCGACGCCTTCCCCAGTGCTCGCCGACATCTCGAAATACGAAAAACGTCGACTCACACACCAAGCCTCCGCCTCTTGTCTAGACACTACTCTCCGTCCCTTCAAATCTAGCTTGTTTCCAGCCACTGCATGATACAGGTAAGTCTTCTCTACGCCGTTATTGTAGGCCTCGAGGAGCCAGGTGTCCAGTGCTTCGAAGGTCGACCGGACAGTGATGTCGTAGACTAGACATACACCTCTGGTTTCTCTATACAAGTTTCTGCGCATGTCAGTGAACTCTGGGTGGCCGCTGATATCCCACACGTCCACTACTAGACGGCCCATGTCTTTGGCGAAGAAGTCCATGCCGATGGTGGCTTCGTACTGCTCGGTGAAGGAGTCTTCGGCCCAGCGGTGAGCGATGCTGCTTTTGCCGGTCGCTGGCTCTCCGAGGAGGAGAAGCTTGAAGCGGAAAGGGTCTTTGGGAGTAGGCACGACCAGAGGTCGCGCTGCCATATATGAACAAGTACAGTGGAATCTGTGTTCTTACCCCTATTGTACTAATGCGAAAATGAGATGTGTCTGCATTATTACTGCTATTTGATCGATTTTGTGGAGTAAAGCTACCGATAGAGCAAATTGATTACTTAAAAGAGTCAAAATCAGTTGTACTCTGAATTTCCTTATACTCGAGCAAGCGCTTGGCCTTCTTCAAGCAATCCCTTTCCTACTGACATCCTTCAGTTCAGCCTGTCATTCCGTATATAGTCGTCATCTCTCAGCGCGTATATCGTGAGATTGGATCAGCAGTCGTGGGTCTATTGAGTCAGGAGAGATGAAAGGCTTTGTAAGATTGCTCCGAGACAGATTCGACTAAGAATCCCTTTCAAGCGGATAAGTCCTCCTCTATATCATCAGAAGAGGGGATCGGAAGGGAGTTGGTAGCAGGCGATTTACAGATTTGGTGGATGTTGCTGTTTTGAACTTCGCTATTACCTCTATGGACTTTGTCTCCTATTAAGTCTCCTGTGCCAGAGGAACTGTGGGACGGCTCACAGCCAGAGTGATATTGCGGGAAGACTACTACGTGTGCATCCACTACTAGGCCTAAATTTCCACAAGGAAGCAGAGACTTCTCCAGGTGCGAAATACTCACGATGGACTTGAAGTAAGTATGCTGCCTAGAGCAAGTATCCCGAGGAAAACAGAGGCAGAAACCGGCATTACGAGACTAAATGCCTGTTCAACAATTAAAGAAATGGGTTGTAATAGGAGTCGCCACTACGTGCCTCGTGCAGTTTCAGCCCAAGACATGTACTGGCTGCGCGTAATTCTCGCTGCCGGCCCCTACAGTGGTCGTATTCCACTCACCACTGTCACTTTCAACTCAGTCATACAGGACTCTGTGTGCAGGACTGAGGTCACTCAAGTCTTTTGTAATGTTGAAAGGTACCCAATTGAGTGTGAGTATGTCTTTCCAGTTCTGCAAGATGCAGCAGTAGTGGGGTTGAAAGTGCAAACGGGTAATAGGGCGGTGTGGGAAGCGAGGGTGAAGGACTTGGAGGAAGCGAAGGAGGGCTATAGTGATGCAATAGCGAGTGGAGACCAGGCTGTAATGGGCAGAATGGAGACAGAGGATAGAATGGTTCTACATGTGGGCAATATGGCTCCTAAAAGTAAGGTGAAAGTCACGTTTACCCTGGTCCACCCTGTCAAATGTGAAGGAAAGAACTGGTCGTTCGTCCTTCCCGCGGCCTTATTGCCTCTTTTTAACCTCGGAAGGTCCCTGTCGTCTCTGGGAATAGTGGAAAATGAGGATGTCCCTACTCCAACTCCACTAGCATTCATCCACCCTGTTGAGTGTACCTACACCATGCACTTCCACCTAACCATTCAGTCCTCTTCACCTATCACTCACTGTGAGTGTCTATCCCACACTGTAGCCGTAAAGAGCCTCGCCCCTCACTTTCAGGCTACAGTGTACACTCGGGCAGACTCTGTAGTGCTTCCTAACACGGACTTCAGAGTGAGGTATAAAACCAGGGATGCAATGGTATCTCAGGTGAATGTCCAATACAACCCTGTCACAAGTGAGTACGCAGCTATGCTGTCCTTCCTGCCTCCACTGCTGGACTCAGGCGAGGATGACCTCACAAACTCAGGGGAGTTCATAGTTCTGCTGGACCGAAGTGAATCAATGAGTGGGGAGAAAATCAACATGGCTCGGCAGTCCACTATGTTGTTCATCAAGTCACTGCCCTCTACATGCAAATTTAATGTTATTAGCTTCGGGGATAATGCAACTCCACTTTTCCGTAGTGTACGAGCGTATTCGGCCGAATCAGTGAAAACTGCGCTTCAGAAAGTATCAATGTTTGATGCTGATATGGGTGGAACTGAGATATTAAAGTCCTTAAGAGTGGCTTTGGCCGAACCTTCTAACCCTGCTTTACCCAGGTCAATTTACCTAATGACAAATGGATGTGTTTCTAACCAACAGAAGGTGATTAGATTAGTTGGAAGAAAAGCAAAGCATGTGAGAGTGCATGCATTTGGAATAGGCGAGGGGGCCTCCACAGCGCTGATTACGGGTGTGGCCAAGGCAGGAAACGGCTATGCAGAGTTTATATCAGATCCTGCTGATATCGAAGCTAAGGTTATCAGTAGTTTACAGAAAGACCTTCTGCCCGCCCTCACCAACAATATGCTAAGGTGGCCTTGCGAAGGCACTCAATACCCTTCTAACGAGTGTCTCTCTACCTGCTACTTTGGGGAAGTATTTCAAGTATTCGCCCTTTTCAGCACTTTTCCCTCTCCACTAGGTCAACTCTTGACTCTCTCAAGCTGCAACTCCAAGACAGGGCAAATTATTGATTTCGAGGTAGTTATTGGGCCGCATATAACGGAGGGAAATTCCATCCATCTTCTATGGGCGAAGCAGGCCATCCAACAATTGACCAGTTTTGCAATTCCGTATTACAACACCTTTGCGAAAGAAGAGGCAATCGCTTATCCAAAAAGTTCGGAATTCCTTCAATGTATACTGCATTTCTATGTGTGGAGTCGAGAGCAGTCCCTGTAACCGGAGCACGGCAGCTACGCAAAGTCCCTATATCAACTGAAGGTAAACGATTTCTCTGTATGGATGAAGTATCCTCAGGAGAAAGCTTAATGGTAGACGATGGATCCCAAAAAACGCTAAAAATAGAAACTGAGCTTATGCGATTAATGAAGGCTCAGCACAAAGAGGGGAATTGGTTTATTGCTGATCTCCGCTGCTTTCTTCACACTTCACAGTGTCCAGAAAGAATCCGTGCTGAGCATGAAGTAGAGGCAGAGAATATTTGGGCCACGGTCTGTGCAGTCCTGATACTACGACTGAAGTATGCAAGTGAGGAGGGGGAGTGGAAGCTCCTAGCTTACAAGGCTACTAGCTGGCTGAAGGCCCGAGGAGTCGCCAATGTGGCTGAATACTCAGACCTGGTCTCAAGCCTACTCATCACTTAGTTACTTCCACTAGACTTCCTGTATTTTACCTGATATGTAAGAGTGGTACTGGCATTGGCCTCCAGAGAGTATATTGGCAGACGCCCTCTATATATCAGATTGGCTTAATTCCATGTCTCTAGAATGTGTGTAAAGCGGAGAAGTCCCGCTGGATGGATGCGGAGCCATATGTGGGAATAAACTAGGCTAACTGCTTCTCCCAGGCGATCAACTCACCCACTCCCCGGTGGACTTCCTCCACACTCTGCACTTCCGTCACCCCGAGTCTGCGAGCATTGCTCACTTCCACCACAGTCTTCCCTCCAGACTCCTTCTTGCTCACTGCCAGTTTCCGCTCCTTGCAGAAGGCTTCGAAGTTCGCCTGCTTGCTAGCCTTTTCCAACGCCAACGTGACAGAGACAGTCATTCCAGTGCCAATGTAGGAGAAATTGGAGGAGAAGTAGCCATAGTGGTCATCAAAGGCGAACTGCACAGCCTCTTCTATCTGCTTGACTGCATTGGCCAGGGCAGTGAAAGCTTGCTTCAAGTCCATGTGCTTGGCGAATAGCTGCAAGTGCTCCTCTTCGTTCACCCACGCATACAGGCTTTCCTGGGAGTCTACGTATATGGAACGAGCCTCGGGCCAGTCTCTAGCCATATGGCAGCTTTCCTGGGCGACGTTAGGCGGAGGGAAGAGCAGTCCTTTCCCTATCCACTCCTCATACTCCTCAATCTTCATAGAGTCCAGGTCGTGTGCGACCAAGCCTATCCCTTCCAAAGCCGACTTCAGCTGATTCGCGACTTCTAACCGCTGCTGTCTCGATACTCCGCCAGCCAGCGGGAACCCGGCAATGTTCCTTCTCACTATGACTTTGCAGCCTTTCACGTACTTCCCAGAGGGATCTAGCGGCTCCCCGGCGAATTCCGCGGGATTGAGGTTCTTGGAGTGCTTGGCGTCTGCGGGGTATTCGAAGAATTGGAGTATTAACTGGTCCACTAGTTCTTGGTAGGTGGTGTAGCAGGCGGCACTGCCCATCATCATGCCGATGCCGAAGGGCTTATCCGGGTTTTCCAGGAGGATTTGAATGAGTTGGTAGAAGCCGATCCAGTCAGGCGTTTTGAGCGTTTTATAGCGACTCCAAAGGTCCTTCGTGAGTGCAGTTTTGACCAAAGCTTTGGAAGTGCCAGCGAAATTGGGGAAGTCAGCAATTTGCTCCTTCTGCTCCCACTCCACCAGTCCCTGGATCGACTTGACAAAGGCAGACAGCACTTCTCCTTCCCTCGGCTTCAGCTTCCTAGTGGAGGATAGTTCGAAAAGGCGGTTTCCAGCCCGCTGGTCACTAACTGCCTTGCAGGCAATGTGGTTTTCACTGCACCAGGACTCGAACTCCTCCTTCTGTGCTGCAAGTGGTACCTTGATATGCACACTGGCCCTCATTGCAGACCCAATGTCCTTGAGTGAGGAAGTCAAGTAGCCGAAGTAGCTGTTCCACTCGAATCCAAGCGTTTGCAGCACTGCTAAGGTCTCTTGGCAGCGGGCATAGAGCGGCTTGAAGCAGCAGCCGTGGTCTTGTCCTACGACTTCGATGTGGTCTCTGAAGTTGACCAGGACGAACTGCAGTTTGTCCTCGGAGACCCACACTCCCCTGCCCTGCGGCCACTGTACCTGCGTGTAGGCGTAGTCGCCGGCTAGAGGACTGGGCACTACGGCTCTATACTGATTTAGCGTTTTCAATTGGTCGTCGCTGGCGCTTTCCAAGTCGATGAATTCGCCGGGTAAGGCGCTGAGAGCACTTTGGACTTTGGAGAGGATGGCAGTGCGCTGGGCTGGGTTGAGGCCCGGCACAAACACGTCTCCTGCGATGTTTCTTGAGAAGCGGAGACGACTGGAGCGAACAAACAGACTGTTGTACTGCACATCTTCAAATTCAGCCTCAAACCCGCTTTCCACCAAGCCAAAGCCGTGCAGTTGGTTAATCAGTGGCTCGAACGCCTCCATAAAGCCGGTGTAGCACTGGCCGTGCTTGGCCACCAGCCCTACCTCTGCGTCACTTTCCTTCACTAGTAAGTCTTTGAATGACACTGCGAGAATGCGGCGATTGGCTAAGGATTTGCGCACTTCCGCAGACACCATAGTAGACAGTAGAGAGTTGGACTCGGACTCCGGAGTCCCGCCGTTCATTTCCAGCACTTGTCCAATGGACGACACGAACAGCTCCATACACTCCGCCTCTGTTTTCCCCAAACTGCAACTCAGAGTCACCTCAAAGCGAGCGTCCTCCTTCGCCACCACCTCCAAGCCTGCATCAGAACCCCACTTCAGAACTGCAGAGTTTTCGCAGTTCGGAAGGATCAGCAGGGCCTTGAGTTGCAGGGCAGAGCCGACATCCTTCAGTGAAGAAGTGAGGTAGCCCCAAGTTCCGTGCTTCGCGAAGGGCTTGCGCTGTTCACAGTGCTGTACTACTGCTATTGCTTGTTCGAATGCGGCCTTCAGGTCTCCGTCCTCACTGACGCCGAATACCTCCAAGTGGTCCAAGTCGTTCACCTTCACTACAGCGCCGGAATCGACCACTAGCACTCCTCGGCCCTCAGGCCAGTCCTTGGTCGCTGCGGTGCTTTCGTAGAAGCGGTCAAGCTTTTCCAAGGGCACAAGTTGCGCAGCGAGACGAGACTTGACGGGTTCCTTAACAGCCTCAATCCCTGTGAACTGCCCTCCTAAGTCCGCCAGCAAAGTGGCTGTCTGCGTCTCCAAGTCTGTGCGCTGTTTCTTGGAAAGCGAAGTCGGGAATGGCACTCCTTCGAAGTTGCGCAGCAAGCGGACTTGCAGCAAAGGCACAGCCCCGCTATCCAGCGTCGGTACCTCCACGTTCAAGTCACTGCGCTGCTTCTTGCCCCTGTTCCAGGCGTGTAGGTCCTCGGCCACGCTGAAGAAAAGGGGCTCGAATTGCGCATAGGAGTCGTCGTCTAGAGCCACGAGGCCGATGTCATGCTCAGTGTGCTCAATTCCCGGCCGTACAGCGGAGAAGAAGTCGTTGCCATGCTTCGTGCGCTTGTCTTTGAGCCGGTCCCACAGCTCTCGGGTGAGGTGCTTTTTGAGAAGCGAATTGCAGGCATCCGGGAAGACAGGGAACTTGACCAGCGGCTTGGGCTTGGGTGCCTCTCCCTTCACAATGATTCCATTCTGAGCCAATTCGTCCTCTTTGCACAGGCCTGCCAAGTACTTGATCATGTAAATCATAGGGAAGGGGTCCTTAGCGTGGACCAAACTGTTCAGCATCTCTCCAATCAGCTGCTCCAGCTTGTGCTTGTCCACGTACATCTTAGCTTCCTGCTGCGCCTTCGAAAGCTTCGACTCCATTATAACCGTCCTATGGTCCTAGAGCGCTCTACCAGACACTGTGCAACTGCAGCTTCCGTCACTTCCGCCAAAACTGAAGGACTCCACTTTGGCCGACTACTGTTCTTGCTTATGATTCGATGATGAACCCCTGCGAGGAAATTGACGTTTTGTCCGGTAGTCATCTGCAAGAGAATGGGCAGTTCTGCGTCCAGGCAGTCCAGGTAGGAGAGGGAACTGCAGAGGTGGAACTGGCGTAAAGCCACTTTGAGGGCGAGAGGACAGACGAAGTTGAGGGTGGAAAGGGTCTGGACAGCCCAGGGAGAGGAGAGGGCTTGCAGGCGAGAAAGCAGTTCTTTGATAGAGGAAATGTTAGAAAAGCAGGCTTCGATTTCGCCTTCGTGCTTTAGAACCTGGCACAGACTGAAATCCGGCTGTTGATGGAAGCGGCTAAGTGTTTCGGATGGATTGCTGGACTCGCTTAGGGCCTTTATTAGGGCGGATTGCTGCTCTTCTTTTATGTAATGAGTTGCGATACCGAGAGAATAGCAGTCTGCACCATTGGCCTGGTCCCCTGTCAAAGCCAAGTACAGTCCCACTGCCTTTGAGCGGAGTCTCGCGAACATGTAGTTCGCTCCCACAGTTGGCACAAACCCTATCACAGTTTCCGGAAAGGCCCACAGCGTCGATTCCAGCGCCACTCTGGCCCTACAGGGTATCGACAGTCCCGCGCCTCCACCTATCGTGGCCCCTTTCATCAGCACTACTGAAAAGAACTTCTGCTGGCTCAGGTAGCGCTGTAGGGCGAATTCAGCGGGAAAGAAGGTCGAGCAAGTCTCCGGACGCTTCGCCAGCTGAATAATGTCTCCCCCTGCACAGAAGCATTTCCCACTTCCTTGCAGCACGAAGGTGCGAGCGCCAGTCTGGTCAATGGCCTGGCGAAGTTGATGGAAAGTGGCTTCTGTGAGAGCATTCAAAGCCCTAGGTCTGTTGAGGGTAGCGACAAGTGCGTGTGGAGTCTGAGTGACAATCAGTCCATCCGCCATCGCAGAAATCCCCCTCATTACTTTTCCTTATGGACTAATTCGCTAATACTGTCTAGGGTGGAAGCGCGGACCTCCGGAATTGGCCATACACCTCTCCACCATCTGATCCGTCACTTCCTCCACTGTCGCAGGCACCCAGGCAGGCCGGACGTTCTTCTTTTTAGTCACCAGGCGAGTTCTGACTCCCTCAGCGAAGTTAGTATTGTCAACAAAGATCATCTGAATGATGCTGTTGTACTCGATGCTGAGGGCTTCTTGGTGGGTCATTTTCGCGCCTAGTTCGAAATTGCGGAGTTCGACTTTGAGTGACAAAGGACACATGAATTGAAGAGAAGCAAGGGTCTGCTTGGCCCAGTCTGAGGGATGACGGGATAGACGAGAAAACAGCTCTTCGATGGTCGGCACATTGGTGAATATCTCTTCAATGAGAGACTGCTGCTTGAGTACGCTGCATAGGGAGCGATCTGGAGCAGAGTGGAACTGCTCCAAGACCTGAGCCGGGTTGGGACTGCTTTGGAGAGTCTGGATCAGCTCGGGAAGGCGAGCTTCGTCTACGTAATGAGTGGCAGCTCCCAGGTAAAAGCAGTCCGCTCCATTGATCCTCTCTCCAGCCAGCGCCAAGTACAGTCCCACTGCCTTCGAAGTCAGTCTTGTTAGAATGTAACTCCCGCCCACATCCGGCGTAACTCCAATTGCCACTTCCGGAAACGCCCACTGCGTAGACTGCATTGCGACCCTGGCTTTGCATGCCCCCGCTAGCCCTGCGCCTCCGCCCATTGTCAGTCCCTTCATTATCGCCACTGAAAAACTCTCACTGCGGTGTATTCGATCCACCACTGAGTACTCAGTTTGCAGGAAAACTGGACAAATCACGAAGTGGGTGATTAAGGCCACCACGTCGCCTCCCGCGCACAGCACCTTGCCACTGCCTTGGATAATAAGCGTTCTCCTGCCTACGCGATTCAGCACAGCGTGGATTTTTTCCAAAACCTCGGTACTGAGCGTGTTGAGGACTTTAGGTCGGTTGAGGGTCATTAGGAGCGCCTGGGGAGTTTCTTCGTAGAGGACCAAGTTGAGAAAGTGGCCTTTGAGGATAGCGAGTCGGTCCATTATAAGGAGCTGTGACGTCAGCAAGAAATGGACTTGGACGAAGTTTCGTCTTTAGTGCTTTCACGTCCCCGACTCATTCATGCTCTTATGAGCAGATTTGAGACCTGTTAAGCCAATTCTAAGCTAATCTCTAATCAGACTAGTGCCGAGATGGGGTCCGTTAAGGTTCGTAAGACAAGCTGCCACCATCTCCTCAGTGACTTCCGCCACAGTCGCAGGCGTCCAGGCTGGTCTGGTCTTTTCCTTCCTGACCAGTCGAGTGGTGATTCCTGTGAGGAAGTTGGCATTGTGCACAGAGGTCATTTGCACAGCGACGGCATATTCATGGTCTAACACCTCGCCGTAGGTCTGAGTTGCGCCTAACTCGAAATTCCGGAGTTCGACTTTGAGTGACAAAGGACACATAAATTGAAGAGTAGCTAATGTCTTTCTAGCCCATTCTGAGGACTGATGGACTAAACGAGTAACAAGGTCCTCAATGGTCGGTACATTGGTGAATGTTTCTTCAATAAGAGACTGCTGTTTGAGGACACTGCATAGGGCGCGATCTGGAGAAGTGTGAAAGCGAGTGAGGACTTCAAGCGCATTAGAGCTGTCCTTTAAAGCCAATAGAAGCTCAAGTAATTTGGCTTCCTCCACATAATGCGTTCCAATCCCTAGATAGAAACAGTCCGCGCCATTGAGTCTATCCCCCGTCAAAGCTAGGTACAGTCCCATCGCCTTGGATGTCAGTCTCGGCAATAGGTAATTCGCCCCTACGTCCGGCACGAATCCAATCACAGTTTCAGGAAATGCCCACAGAGTAGTCTCTGTGACTACTCTGGCTTTGCAAGCAGCGGAGAGGCCTGCTCCTCCTCCCATTGTCGCTCCCTTCATTACCGCTACTGAGAAATTCTCCCTCCTTTGTATCCTGTAAAACAGAGAAAATTCAGCTTGGAAGAAGGCTGGAGAGGCTTCTGGGTGGGTGCTGAGGTAAACCACATCTCCGCCTGCGCAGAAAGCCTTCCCAGTGCCTTGAAGTATCAGCGTCCTAAGGCCAAGACGGTTGAGGGCTGTGTGAAGGTATTGGAGAAGCTCATGGGTTAGGGCGTTTAGCACCTTCGGACGGTTGAGGGTAGCGATGAGTGACTGGGGAGTTTCTTCATATATAACCAGGGCGGAATTGAGGTGGTCTTTTAGCATTGCCACCCTATCCATTATATGCACACTGCTTTTCCAGTGCTGTCTCAGCCGCTATTTATGGGCGGAAACAAGGTCTATAGACAGTGCACCGCATCCTGAATGATCGATCGCCATCATGCCTCTAACAGCATAAAATTCAAAATGAAGAAAGTCTTCCAGCAGCGAGACTTAAACGTCGCAGACCTTCAGGAAGAACTAACCGCCCTCAAGGCCAAATACTCCCAACTCGAAGCGGAAACCACCCAACTCCGCTCCCAAACTCCTGCCTTGGAAGAAGAACTCAAAGACGTCAAGTCCAAACTGCGAGTCATCACTAGCAAGTTCGCGAACGTGCGCAAGGAAAGGGACAAGTTGAAGACGGAAAACCAAGGTCTGCAGGATGAAATCATGCAACTGCAGGTGAATATGAGGCAAATGGTCCCTGGCCTGCAGAATACTTCCGCCTCTTTTCCTGTGCTTACGGAGCTGGCTGCAGCCACTGAGCAGTTTTACAAGTGCGATTGCCAAGATTTCTTCTTTGAAACCCTGAGTCCAGAGCTGACCATAGAGGGAATTGTATTCTTTTTTAAGACAGTGTTTGGGAGTGCACAGGAGCAGGTGGCTGTGTATTTCAATCCTGTGGAAAAAGAACTGAGACGGACATGCGCCCTTGACAGTCTCGAGGGTCCTATCATGAACGTGCTTCGCAAGAGCTGCCAAGCGACCTGGAAGAAACTGCACCCTCGCAGTCTGCAGTCCACCCCAGTGGTCCGCCAGCTCCAGCAAACCCTCAAACTCACCGAGCCAGAGTCCACTCTCTCCCACTTCGTAGAGAAACTGGGCGAAATCTACTTCTGCTACTACGTCTCCGACCCACCCATCACCTCCGAAGTCTCTCACATAGGGGACAAAGTCGAGTTCAACCCTACGAAGCATGAGGCGTTGGATGGGTTCCTAAGGGCTGGAGACCTGTGCTATGTGCTGCTTCCCTACTGCCTGCGGAATGGGGAGCTATTCTTCAAGGCTTCAGTACTGCACGTCAACTACGAGTTCCCAGCCTAGTAAGTTAGACTTTCCGGTCGGTTAGGTCTGATACATTGCCAAAGGTGAAGCGAACGGTAGTAGTGGAGACGTCGGTAGAGGGTTGTTTGAGTGGACAGCGGAACCAGGTGAAGACCATAACAGCGAAGGTAAGGGGACTGAGAAGGGCGGATGTGAGGGCAAGGGAAGGACCGGTGGAAATGCAGACTTGGGGACGTTGGTTGTTGAATTGCAAATTGGTGCAGTCGCTGTACACTGCTTTGGACACTGTAATCCAAAGGAAAAGACTGAAGCCCTGGAAGCAGACTGCAGCGCCAGAGACAGATACCAGGACCCAGTTCCTGTGGAAAATCCCCAGTACTTTGGTCATAATCAGTCCAAACCACGCTCCCAGGCTCACAACCGCAATAACTTGTCCCACTATGAATAGAATTCCAGCCAGGCCCAAGTCTGCCAAGAGCTCGCACAGTCCCTCCATGCCTTCCTTCACAGGCCTGCACAGGTCACTTTTGACTGCATCCCGGTACCACTTTCCCTGCAAATCTGCTGGACAATCTGAACAGTTTAGCAATCCTCCAGTAATTGTGAAGTCGTCATGCCCCAGCGTGACCCAGGCCGACACTGAAATAGAAGCCAGAGCTAGCACAAAGGCTACGAGTATAGCTAGCAGGAGAGACAGTGGCAGCCGAAGTCTCCACAACTTCTTCACCGGCGTAGCATCTTGCATTATTGGGGTAGAGAGAGTGTCGCTGGGAGGACGAAGGATTTACGCAGTTCTAAGAAGGGAGGGGTAGGCTGGACGTGGGAAAGGCTTTGGCCTGCATTGTCCATATGGTGACTGCAATGTTAATTCTTCTCCTCCTAGTTGTGGGGAGCACTGCGAAGTCCCTGCGTAAGAGCAGCACCAGCTACGTCCCCGAGCAGATCCACCTGAGTCTCGGCGAAGTGGACAGCAGCATGTACGTAGTGTGGACCACTCACACAGTGGCCTCCAGTCCCTACGTCCTTTACTCCCTCAACCAGCCCAATGCTCCCGTCACCCTTGTCAATGCAACGCTCAGACTATTCTCCAATGACGACTGGGACATCGCCCCCAATGCGAACCTATTCACCTATGTGGCGGAAATGACAGGACTTCAACTTGGTCAGTTCTACCAATATCAAGTGGGGTCGCCCAAGGCTATGAGCAGTTCCTATGTGTTTCGAGCCAAGCGTGACTTCTCCACTGGTCCTCCCTCGAAGGTCATTTGGTTCGGAGACTTTGGCATTGGTCCGGAAATCGCCCTCACATTGAGCGCTTTGGAGAACATCACCTCGACCTATGACTACGACATGATCATGCAGATAGGCGACTTGGCCTACAACTTGAACTCCAATGGAGGCGCTACGGGGAATACTTTCCTTAATGACGTACAGCCTGTGGCCACTATCATTCCTTATATGGCAGTTATGGGAAATCATGAAGGACAGGAATTCGATTGCACTGCGCATTGGACGAATCGATTCGCGTTTCCTGGGAATACGAGCAATTTGTGGTATTCGGTGGATATGGGTCTGGTGCATGTCATAGGCTTGAGCACGGAGTTGGCCTTTTATAATGACACGATCAATGCAGATCAAGTGGCATGGTTGGAAAACGACCTCAAAAACGTTGACCGCACTAAGACTCCTTGGGTAATTGTGACAGGCCACAGACCCACCTACTGCTCCGCTGACTGGTCCCTCAGCAGTTCTTCCAAACTGCGGTCCATCCCTTGGCAGCGTCACAACAAAGACTGCGTCCAATCCGCTCCTATCATGCGTGCGGCCTGGGAAGACCTCTTCTACGACTACGGCGTGGACATAGAGATGTGGGCACATGTGCACTCCTACGAACGTATGAACCCTGTTTATAACAACCAGTCCTATGGGGCGGACTTCATCAGCTTTAACGAGGTCCGCGGGGCTAAGGCGCCCGTAGTGATAATTGCGGGTATGGCGGGACAGCAAGAGTCCTATGCGCCGCCTTCGCCCACTCCACTGCCTTGGAGCGTCTTCCAGAACTCGGAGAAGGCCTATGGAGTGATGACTGCGTTTAACGAGTCGGCTCTGCTGTGGCAGCAGATTGCGTCGAGCAACTATACAGTCATCGACTACCTCTGGCTTTGGAAGTAACTAGCTCTAGCGCCGCTCAAAGAAGAACTCAGTGGCAATTGCTGCAAGCATACTAGCCAGTCTCTGTGCCTGCACTAAATTGTCTGCCTAGGCAGTGTCAAATTCCTCCCACTGAAGTGATAGTTATCTCCAAATCAGCAACGAAAGAGTGTTCTACCCAAGACTGCCAATATAGGCGCATACCTCATTTCTGCTAATTAAGGCAGTACTCAGTCCTTCGAAGCCTGCGCGGGAGTATCGTCCTCTACCACCTCGTCTACGAACCTTGACAGGTGTCGATGCACTATCTCCACATCTTCACTGCGCACTCCTTCTTCTCGTAGGCAGCACATAAACAGCTCGAGGAACCTTTCGAAGTGAGCCGCTGTGATGCCCAGTCCTTCGTGCACCTTCTTCACTGTGCGTTTAAAGTAGTAGTTGTCCACTCCAGTGAAGCCCTTGGAAAACCCGAATTTGATCATATTGATTTCTCGCTGGTCCATATTATGGAAGTAGTCGGCTAAGTCAGGGTCGCTGGTGACCTTTGTATATACCTTCGCAATGATGTATTCCAGGAAATTCGCCTTGGGGTAGGACTCCAGCTTCACCTTTTGGCCTTCGTCTGCTTTCATGCGATTCACACAGGCAGCCTGCAGCAAAGTGTCCAACTTACTCCCAGCTTCTTCGATTTCCGCTCTCAGATTGATGGAGTTGGGCGCAGGGTGGGCCGGACAGCCTGTAGGCATAGCAGCCAGCCGCTGCAAGTACATTTTAACGTTCTGTTCTTGTATTTCGTGCATGTCGATGAAGGGCGTTTTGACGGAAGGCTCAGAGGACAGGAGCCGAGAGAAGTGCTGGCGGATGTCTTTGTGTTTGCTTTCCTCCACCGCTACTACACTCTTCACTTCCACTTGCCCTGCCTTCACCCACTTCACATCCAGCAAATACACTCTCCCGTCTGCTTCTTGCATAGTGTCGTACCCCAGCTCCAGTATTCTTTCCTCGTCTCGCAGTATCTGAGGAGCGAGGATTTCCTTTATAGTGGACATTAGAGCCTCTGCCTCAGGCACTGCTACATATACCTGTTCCGTCACATACTCCCCTTCTGCTCTCGAAGACACGTAGAAGGCTTCACTCGGACGAAGCAGAGTCGGAGACTCTACAGCGGCCGTGAGTGTGGATTTGTAGGGCATATAGGGTGAAAAGGAACTTTTGTGCAGCTTGCTTGCATAGTTGAAGCCGGAATTAGCCTTCACAGAGGGTGTTGTCCGTTTCACCTCTCGAAGAACTGGCTCTGGAGTGCGCTTTTTGATGGTGAATCGCTTAGTTTCCTCCAGACTCCACACAATCCTCAACTTCGCCACTTCGGCACTGCGCGGGACTATGAACCTTTGCAGTCTCTTGGTGTGGTCCTTGGACTGATTCCACAGTTTCCTGGCTTCCGCGACTGAAAACAGGACCTTGGGAGCCAGTCCAGCCACCAGGAATATGAACAAAGGGAACTCCTCACTTTCCTCACTTCTCCGCAGCCCCTCACTGCACTGGTCCAAATACCTACTCCACAAGTCCGCCCCTTCACTGCTTTCCACAGCCCCGGTCGGCCCTGTGTACAGCAGTACGTCTCTACCTTCTTCTGACACTACCAGGGTCTCTGGCACTTGGAGCTGGACTGGGCGGGCATTGAGGGAGATGTGCAGGAGCTGGTAGAAGTGGGAGAGGTGGGTCAGGCCGGGCTCTGAAAGGACTGACTCGCTGTAGGTTGTGCTGCGGGTGGGGAGCTGCTTGGTACTGAGAGACCGCCGTTGACTTCGCTGAGCCATTTAACTACCATCGAAAAGTACTGGTCTACTTACCTTTCCTGCTCACACTGCACCTTTCGAGGAAGCGGCATATATAGGAAATGGGTAAAATCTCCGAATCTCTCTAAACTTTGTCTAAAGGACAAACATTCACATGGAAATATGCAATTTATTAAATATAGGCGAAGTAGCGGATGAAAAAACGAGGTAGATAGTAATCACGCAATATTATTGGATTCCCTACGTCCAAAGCTGCTTTTCAATACACATTTCACAGCATTTCGCCAACTTCCTCAATGAAAGTTCCCTATAATAGAGCAAAGTTCAGTTTCTATACACCTCCAACAGTCACCCTGGTAAAAGTCCCTCAATTATCTATAATCTGTACATTTCCCATCCAAACTACCCCGTTCTCAGTCTAGTGCTATGTCAAGCTATGCAGACTTCAGTGGAGAGTTGTGCGTGAGTGGCGGCAAGTCGGAGAGTGGCTTCCTGCCTAGCGGGTCATAGAAGTACCCATCGAAGAGGTGGTCCTGCTGGCAGTGGTAAAGAGCCGCTGTTAGTGCCTTTTCATCGTCTTTCCAGTCCGCATTTACTGTCTTTCGGTCGATATTTCCGCATTCGTAGGGTAGAAATGGAGCTTTTAATTGCTTGCTTCGCAGCTGTTTCCAGGGGAAGTCAGCCAGCCACGGATGTGCCATGACTTCCTTAGCACCCAGGTACCCCAGCCTAGTTGCAGGTCTGCGCTGGATCAGCTGGTTCACGAAGTCCGCAGCCTGGGGACTCCAGCCCTGCGGGAGTTCCTCAGCACTGACTCTAGCCTGCTTCGCTAGCATGGATTCCCTGATTGCCTTGCGAGTAGGCCCGGAGTAGGGTCTTTTCCCGAGCATGAATTCATATGTCATTACACCCAGGGCGAAGAAGTCGACTGCTAACTTGTGGCTTTGCCGGGTCATTACCTCTGGAGCCATGTAGCCTGGAGTGCCGGAAGTGTCGCAGGCGTTGTTTTGTCGGAAATCCCGGGAAATCCCCAAGTCCGTCACTCGCAAGTAGCCTTTGGAGTCGAAGACTATGTTTTCAGGCTTGAGGTCTCGGTGAATGATGTGCTTTTGGTGCAAGTATTCCAGGGCTAGCAGGATGCAGCCCACGAAGAAGCGGCTTTGCTGCTCTGTGAAGCAGCGCTTCTTCCCCAAGTGGTACCTCAAGTCGCCGCCTTCCAGGTAGTCCAGCACTAAATAGAGGCTGTCCCGGTCCTGGAAAGCACCGTGCATATTGACTAGAAAAGGGTGACTGAGACGTGTTAGTAGCTTCCTCTCGTTCATCACAGCGCTCACACTGTGTCTGAGCAAGACTCTGCCCTTGTGCATTTCCTTCATCGCAAAGAGCTGTTTAGACCGTTTGGCCTGCACTTTCCAGACTCTCCCAAAGCCGCCCTTGCCAATAGGAGCCAGGAAGGAGAACTGGGTGCGGGCTTGAAGGACCACTGGAGCCTGCGCTTCCTCGCTGTAGTTGCAGTTTCCCATTATGGAGGCAGAAAAGCGTTGGGGAGAACTACTGGACCTACCCATTTCCTATATGTCCGCCTTCACAACTGAGCTTTTTCCTGATTGGTGCACTTGTCTGAAGGACTGTTTGGACTCCTAGGGAGAAACTCACTTGTTTTGGTAGAATAAAAGACTGCCGGAAATCGGTCGTTGGAGTGGATTTTCTAGACATTTTCTTGCTTCTCTTGTGTCGAAAGCTGCTGCGAAGGAGTCATTATGGAGGGAAATTCGAGTTGATTTCAAGGGAAGGATTGGGACGCAAATGGGAAAAGACGTAGGGAAATTGACTGTCGATAGGCAAATATGCGAAAGATGCAGTTCAGGTTTCATTAAGCGGAAAGTGTGTTTTCGCATCTAAACTGCTAACTATTTCCGTAAATTCCCCACACATCTCTATAATTATCTGTATCTTTCCCTGCAATCTGACACTTCACCCCTCTTATCGAGCTGAAACGCATACTCGGCCTTACTATGAGACATGCATCTTTCAGCACATCCCAGTCCCCAACTATGAAAAAACGTTGTACAAGCCACAACTCTCGGAAAAGCCTATTGAAAAGCTCAGTTTAGGTCTGTTTCTGCCTTCCTATTTCCCAGCTATCCCCTTCATTCCACCCCTAACTATCATTAATTCAAAATGCGAAGAGGCGCAGAAGCCGCAGTCCGTCCAAGGCCCGTCCCCACAGAACAGCCCTCAGGCCAGGACTTAGTGCTGCTCTTGACTGTGGATCTAGGGAACTCGAGACAGGAGCAACTGCCAGTGCACGCAGGCGAGGACGTCATGGCCTTAGTAAGGGCCTTTTGTCTGCGACACCGACTGCCTTTGCACCTATGCGAGGTGCTGGCAGACACCATAGCGACTAATTTGAAGCAGAGGAAGGGACTGCTGACTGAGAGACAGAACACTGATAGGAGCAGTGGGAACAGGACTCCCACCAAGCCTGCGAAGCCGGGGTACGCTGCTCGGTTCGAAGAAAGGAAAGCGAAGCCTGAACTCACTAGAATGAACACTGTCCCAGAGCCCAGCAAGACTGTGAGGTCCTTAGTCCAGCGTGCACTCGCCACTAAGGAAAACCAGCCTGCGCTTAGTCGCCAAGGCAGCTTTTCCCGTCCCAAACTAGGACATCGACGGTCCACAACGATGACAGAGCATAGTGCTGAGCGAGTCCCTCCAAAGCCTACCCACATGCGAGAATGGTCTGAACAACTCGCCTCAAACCCCTCGGATCGGTCGAGTTCTGTAACCTCGCAGACTCCTGAGCCTAGCAGTGACTCAGTAGTAACTCAAATCAAGCGACATCGGTACGCAGAGATATACCGAGCCATCAAGTGTCCTGAAGACTCAGTCCTGCGGGCTGAGCGCATTCGCACGGACCTAATCAACTCCGGCCTGCTCAAGATTCTGAGTCCTTTACTGGAAGAATTGCGAGACTTAGGGGAGACTTTGACCCTTGAGGAGTTCCAAGCCTCGATGGACAACCTCATTCCAGTACTCACCAAGGCTGAAAGGAGTGTCCTGTTCTACCCTTTCGAACTCGACTTCGAGAGTCGCCCCAAGTCTAGTCTCGCGCTGTGTGACCCTGTGGAGGTGACGGAGTGCACCTTCAAGCCGCAACGGTCTAATAGTCACATGCGAAGCGCGAGCACTTTAATGTAACACTCTTTAGCTTAACAGTCCGTTCGAACATAGCCAATGTCTATAAAATCCGAACCATGCGAATCCTTGCCTCACTCGGCACATCAATATTGTGAAGAGAAATTCTGTTGGAAGAAAGCATCGAGGAATAGGAATGACACAAGTGCTAATTGAGAACTTCCACAGTAGTCTTACATTGCAGCAGTAAATGCACTAGGAGAGGTCACAGAACTACACAATTTATCTAGGGAGACTTGGCTTATGTGTGGTAATTGTTCCTTTTCTCGCTATTGCGCCAGTGGCCAAGGAGAATCGCAACCTTCTTCAATGCTAATGCTTTATTCAGATTTCTAAATGCAATAGCTGTCTGTGCGCTTTTTCCTATTGCTTCCGTGTGCAAACAGCCTAGGCGTAGATTAGAGGACAGATTATCTTCACAGTGGGCATGTAACATATCTGCAACGCATCACATGACTCTATTCCCGACTAATTTCCCAGGACGAAATTAGTGGCTTTGCGCTTCAGGCTAGGAAGCTGCAGGTAGATGTAACGATACTGTAAAATGGCCCAGGAAACCATGATATCGGAAGGGGAAGTGCCTGCATACCTTGATGAGTTTGTGGAGACAGCACTGACGCACATGGAGAAGGAAGACTTCGAGGCTGCACTCAGCTACCTCAGCAAGAGTGAAGAGCTGCTGGAGGCGGTGGCCATGCAGGGAGGCGCAATTGACCCGGACTACATCCTTCTGACTCTCCACAACACTGCCTGCTGCCACCAAAGGTAGTGAGCACACAGGCTGGGCCGCCTAGAAGACGCTGCTTCTTACCTCGACGGTTGTGCCTTTAATGCCAAGTCTAGAAAGGCTCAGAGCAGTTCCGAAGAACTGGGACACGGCGGACTAGCGAAGGCAGCTGCCGAGAAAATCAGACGCTGGAGGTACGGCTGCAAGGTAAGAACTCAACTATGCGCAATTTTGAGCCAGCTAAACAAACACGAAGCAGCCCAGTACCACGCCCGCAAGGCCGCCAAGTACGCAGACAGCCTGCTCTTCGAGACTTTCAAAGTGTGCACGGAGCATCTCAAGCGGCACAAGAAACTCCTCAACTCCGGCCGTCTCAAGTCCAAAGCACTCGAACGGCCGCAGTATAAGCTGATGGAAAGCCCGCACTACCAACAGTTCCACGAGGCCGTTAGCAAGAACTACTCTATGTTGGAAAGCCTAGTTCAGCGGCTTGGACCGAGGAAAGTCGCACCTACAAGCAAGCCGCCGAAACTAGACGTGAGGAGTGTGCTCGGTGTGCAGCACTATAACGAGTGGATATACTCGTACAACATAGGAGACTTGATGATTATTGAGCCGCTCGAAATGGCGGACTTGAAGAGCAACTTCGGACTTGCAACGGAGCTAACGAGAGACTTGATGTTCGAAAAGGTGTGTTTAGTGGCAGTTTCGTACTTCTGCATAGCCACGGAAATTCGGTTTCTCTGCAGTCAGCAAGGCGCCAACGCAGCTAAGGAAAGGGAAGGAGAGGCCTGGCATGGCAAGGCCTGCGTCATTGTGAAGGACTTTCTGCCTTTGGAGAGTCCCTTGGCGAACCACGTCAAGCAGAGCTTCACTCGCAACTACGGACGGGCGGAACTCAACGTGTCTTCCGGCAGCTCCAAAAAGGGAAAAGAAGGCAGAGCCAGTCTCCGTCCACAGACCAAGAACTTCGAAGCCTCGATAGGAGGCAGACGCACTCCTCACCAAGACCCCAAGTCTCCACTTGCAGGCAAGGCTGAAGAAATGGTCAAGCAGATCCTCAGCAGGCCTAGGTCTACCTCGGGCAAAGGACAGAAGAAAAGTCCGAAAAAGGACGCTTCCCCGAAGCCAAAGCCCACTCGTCCTATGACTGCCCATCAGCCGCAACGTCCGCAGCCGCCCATTCAACCGAAAAGAAGGTTTGATGAGTCTCCGAGGATAGTGGAGGACTCGGAAAGTGAGGGTGAACAGTACCTGGCGAGGGGGGAATTGACCCACAGTGTGCCTTCTTTGGGAGGGGAAAACCCCATTGGACTGCCGGGAACTCCTGATAGAGGGGCGTACCGCTTGCCTGAGGTCGAAACTATGCAGCCAAATGTAGTGCCCAAAGCACCGTCACACATCCGCGAAGAAGCGCTAGAAATCACGTCCCAAGAAGAAGGCTCCGAAGGCAGTTTCCGCGATGAAATCGTAATCTCCTCGAATGAACTCTACGGAGTGGACTCGGACAACGGGGAAAGCGAGGACTACGACCAGGACTCCAGCAGAGCCGAGGAAGACCTCGAAGTCCCTCTCCCGGACCTCAAGAAGGAAAAGCGATTTGACCAGTTTCGCCCTATCAGCAGCACAGGCGGACATAACTAATGTAAGGGCCTTTCTAGCTCTCGCATGTAGGAACTGCCTAATACTACTCAGGAACTACTCTTCTGACTGCGAAGGAACTGCAGTGCTTGCTCCAAATCCTCCTTTTCTCGCTTCATATCTTCGTGTTCGCTCAGTAAAGCCATTAAATTGCTGTTTGCGTCGTTCTTTTGTTGGGTCAATTCCTGCATTTTCCCTGACATTTTGCTCATTTCCGCTCTTTTTCCCTGCAACTCCTCCTTCAGTTTCTCCATTTCTTCGTTCAAACGTCCACTTTCAGTCCCAAACTTGCCCAAAAGCTGATTGTAGTCGCCTTGCAGCTGGTGCAGCTGCTGCTCCGCTGAGTCATGCTCGGAAATCATCGAAAGCAACTGCTGTTGCAGCTTTTCCTTGTCTTTTTTGAGCGTTTCTAGGCTTTTTACTGCAGAGTCGCGCTCGATTTCGAGGGCGGAGGCCTTCGTTTGAGCATCGGAAAGCTGCTTGGGCAGGTTGGCGGCCTGAAGTTGCTGCCATTCCGCCTTGAGACTGGTCAATTCCGCCTCCAAACTGCTTCTTTCTGCCTGCAGCTTCTTTGTTTGGCCCTGCATGGAAGCGATTTCTGTGCCTTTCAGCTCCAGTGCTGCTTGCAGCGACACAGTCAAAGGCCTCAACTCCTCCACTTCACTCCTCAGTCGGGTCCTCTCTTCCTCTGTGTCTCTGCCCTGTTTCCCTGCTGCAGTCCTCAGAGAGTCCACCAGCTCAGTCAGCTCCACGACCTTCTCAATGGTCTTTGCTAAGTCTGCGTCCTTAGCCTTGAGGCCGGCTTGAAGTGTCGCTATCTCGGAAGAGAGAGTATTGCGCTGGGCCGTTAATTCAGTTTGGAGGGATTCCGAGACAGCATAGCGCTTCTGCAGAGAACTACGCTCCTCACTAAGACCGGTCAATTTGGCTTGCAGGGTTTCGATGGCCTGCTTGTGGCCGTCTGCTGCTTGCGTCAGAGCTGCAATTTGCGCTTGCAAGGTAGCGATTTGAACATCTCTCTGTGCGATGTTGGTGTGATGTGTGCTTTGGGACTGCTGCGTAGTTTCCCTCAGTCCAGCCAACTGCTTATCCGAGGCTTCCAGCACTTGCTGCAGTCTGTCCGCTTCCTCCTTCGCTCTCTTCAGTTCTCCAGTCAGGTCTGTGACTTGGCTTTGCAGTGCTGCAATTTGCGCTTCTCTCTGGCCGATATTGCCCTGCAGGGCTTCACTAGCTGCACTGTGCGTCTCTCCGGTTTCTCTCGCCTTGGAGAGTTGCACTTCCGTGTCAGTCAGAACGACCTGCAGTTTGCTTCTTTGGTCGCTGGCTTCCTTCAAATCGGCAGTTTGCTTGGCGATTTGGCTCAGCAGTGAGGCGATTTGAGTGCTTTTCTGACTAATATCAGCTTGAAGCGACTCAGTCCCTGCTTTCGAAGCACTGTCTAACTCCCTCCATTGCCTTTGATGGTCCCCCAACTCACTTTGCAGTCTGTTTTTCTCCTCCTTTAGCCTTTTCACCTCTTCCATCAGCTCTGCGAGTCCTGTATTCGTTTCCTGCGCCCTCCTCAAAGCAGTGTCCATCTCCTCCTTGTGCCCCTGCAGTGCCTTCACAGCGCTTTTCAGTTCCCCAGTCTCACTCAGCGCCCTGGCTTTTTCCCTCTCCAGGTCTTGGATGTGCTTGTGAGTGGAGGTTTTGAGGGTCTGCAGTTCGGCTTCTCGGGCTGTTAAGGTGTCTTTTAGACTCAAAACGTCTTCCTCTAGGTGCTGTTTTTCTATGTTCCAAGCGGTTTTCTCAGACATAAAAGCTGCTTTCATACGTTCTTCCAGTAATTCCGCGGTTTCTCTAGCCTGTCCGTCTGCTTTCTGTGTTTCTGCCGAGTTTCTGACTTCTGCCAGTTCGAGTTTCATTGTGCGCAGCTGATGTTCGTGGTCAGTCCGCACTTTGCTCTCTGTTGCTTCCTTTTCCTTCAGTTTCGCCCTCAGTTCCTCTCCGCTTTTTGCCAGTTTCGCATTGTTTTCGTCTGAGTCGCGCAGACGGTTTAACAGTTTGAAGACTTCCTCTTCCTTTTGCTTGGCGAGGGCCAGAGCAGCGGTTACTTGGACGTTATTTTGAGTGCGGAGCAGTTTCTGCTCCAGCTCTTTGACTGCCTTGTCCTTCTCAAAGAGCTGCACAGTGAGAGCCTGGTTGTCAGTCATGAGAGACTTGCGCATGTCATCACTGGTTTGCAGGCGACTGTGCATTTCTTCCAGTTCCTTTTTGGAGTGCCTCTTGTCATCAGGCGGCTCAGTGATTTCCACTTGCAGGTCCGTGGGTCTGCCCGCGTCCATACTCATATGCGTGTCTCCCAGTTCTGTGTACTTCAGCATAGGCAGCCCGTTGAAGCCTCTCCTGCGCAGGAAGAGGAAGTGGCCACCGCAGCAGGCAGCAGTGGCCATAGCCGCCCAACAGCACAGCGCCCCGCTGCCCGCTGTAGCCTCGGACAGGCCTATGGCCCCGCTTAGACCCAAATGCAGTGTGCCTGACACCAAGGAAGCCACTGCAGCGGACAGGTGGACGTAGTGCACGTTGGTGAGCGCAATAGGTCGCACGAAGACTAAATACACCAGGTGCAGGGAACACAGTCCCACTAGAGCCACTGTGAGGGTTGAGATGAGGCTGAAGAGAATCCCGGCCACTGCGTACTGCTTGGAAATGTCGCAGAAAGCTGCACAGACATGCAGTGTTTCTTGACAGTTTCCCTCTCTAAAGTCCTTCAGACCTGAGGAAACCTTCAAAGTGGTTCCGGTCTTTCCAGCAATTTGGTAGGAAACGGAGTTGATGAGCAAGTCGCAGTCCTGTGTAGAGCCTACCGATAGATGGTATTGCGGTAGAGAGAAGGACAGGGCGATAAGCACCATCCAGGCCAAGTGCAGTCCCAACGACCCTCGCAAATGCCAGGCTGCTTGAGTCATATTAAGTTCAAATCTATACAAGACGAGTGCTTCTAACACTCGGAGAAGCAGTCGGTAGGCCGATTATCACATTGAAGTGCGCTAAAGACCTATTGAAAGCGGGAAATAGGAGGTAGGAGATTAATGCCTGTGTCTCTACTGGTATATCACTTCTGATGGTATTCAGGCTGCATCTAATATCGTGAAATCGGATTTCATGCAAACACGCTCAGTGCTTTGCTAGAAGACTGCAGGACTTTTTGACAGGTTCAACCACAGCCCTCCGTTGTTAAATATACATATGCACGGGTCCTATGAATAGCTTAGCACCATTTCCCATGTCAAGCAAAGATAGAGGAAATCTAGTCGAAGTAACTAAGTGATGAGTAGGCTTGAGACCAAGTCTGAGTATTCAGCCACATTGGCGACTCCTCGGGCCTTCAGCCAGCGAGTAGCCTTGCGGGCTAGGAGCTTCCACTCCCCCTCCTCACTTGCATGCTTCAGTCGTAGTATCAGGACTGCACAGACAGTGGCCCAGATGTCCTCTGCCTCTACTTCATGCTCAGCACGGATTCTTTCTGGACACTGCGAGACGGAAAGGAAACTGCTGAGATCACAGAGAGACCAATTGCCCTCTATCTGCTGAGTTTCGACTAATTGCATCAGCCCAGTTTTTGCGGTGCGTTTATATTCGTCTCTAACGCACTTCTCTGAACTGCCTGAACGAGTTATGATAGCACGTTCTATAGATCTGCAACAGTGAGGTCCGTAACCCCGATTTATTAACCGCGCTTTGGGTAGTTGTAGTGGTCCTTGTTTCAACATTATGGGCACTTTGCGTAGTTGTAGTGGTCCGTTTACAGGAACTGCTCTCGACTCCGCACATAGAAATGCTGTATACATGGAGGGAATTCCGAACTCTTTCGATATGCGTATTGCTTCCTTTTTAGCAGAAGTGTCGTCACGATGATTAGCCACACTGGTCAATTCTTTGATGGCCTGCTTGGCCCATAGGAGGTGAATGGAATTCCCCTCGACTATATTCGGTCCGATAACTACCTCGAAGGAAACACTTTGTCCTGTCTTGGAGTTGCAGCTTGAGAGAGTCAAGAATTGGCCTGGTGTTGGAGGAGAAGTCCCGAAATGGGCGAATACTTGAAATACTTCCCCGAAGTAGCAGGTGGGAAGACACTCGTTAGAAGGGTACTGAGAGCCTTTGCAAGGCCACTTTAGCGTGTTGTTAGTGAGGGCGGGCATTAGACCTTTCTGCAAACTACTGATAACCTTAGCTTTGATTTCAGTGAGATCCGATATAAACTCTGCAATGCCGTTTCCGGCCTTGGCCACCCCCTTAATCAGGGCTGTGGAGGCCCCCTCGCCTATTCCAAATGTATGCACTCTCACATGCTTTGCTTCTCTTTCAACAAAACTAATCACCGCCTGTTGGTTAAAAACATCTCCATCTGTCAATAGGTAAATTGACCTGGGTAAAGCAGGGTTAGAAGGTACGGCCAAAGCCACTCTCAAAGATTCTAATATTTCAGTTCCACCCATATCACCTTCAAACCTTGATACTGCATCAATCGCGAATTGTACTGATTTGGCCGAATACGATTGTGAACTAGGGAAAAGTGGACTTGTATTATTTCCAAAGCTTATAACGTTAAACGCACATGTAGAGGACAGTGACTTGATAAACAACTGCGTGGCCTCTCGAGCCATCTCAATGCGTTTCCCACCCATCGATCCACTTCGGTCCAGCAGCAATATGAACTCCCCTGTGCCTGTGAGGTCTTCCACTTCTTCCCCTGGGTCCAGCAGCGGAGGCAGGAAGGACAGCACAGCTGCGTACTCGTTTCTTGCAGGGTTGTACTGCACATTTACTTGAGGCACCATTGCATCCCTGGTTTCATACCTCACTCTGAAGTCCGTGTCAGAAAACACTACAGAGTCTGCCCGAGTGTACACTGTAGCCTGCAAGTGAGGGGCGGGGTTGTCTATGGCCACAGTGTGGGATAGACACTCACAGTGAGTGATAGGTGAAGAGGACTGAATGGTTAGGCGGAAGTGCATAGTGTAGGTACACTCAGAAGGGCGTACGAATGCTAGTGGAGTTGGAGTAGGGACATCCTCAATTTCATTTATGCCCAGAGACGCCAGGGAATTTCCCAGGTTAAAAAGAGGCAGTAGGGCCGCTGGAAGGACAAACGACCAGACCTTTCCTTCACATTTGACAGGGTGAACCAGGGTAAACATGACTTTCACCTGACTCTTGGGAGCCATATTGCCCACATGTATGACCATTCTGTCCTCTGTCTCCATTCTGCCCATTACAGCCTGGTCTCCACTCGCTATTGCATCACTATAGCCCTCCTTCGCTTCCTCCAAGTCCTTCACCTTCGCTTCCAACACCGCTCCATTACCCGTCTGCACTTTCAACCCCACTACTGCCGCATCTTGTAGAACGGGAAAGACATACTCACACTCAATCGGGCCACTTTCAACGTTCCAATAGACTTGAGTGACCTCAGTCCTGCACACAGAGTCCTGAATGACTGAGTTGAAGGTGACTCTAGTGAGTGGAATTCGGTTGTTGTAGCAGCCGCTTACGAGAGAAGTGCGCAGCCAGTACAGGTCTTGGACTGAGGCTAGACGGGGCTGGTAGTAGTGATTCTCGTCTACTGGGACAGACTTGATACAACCCATTTTCTAATTGTTGAACTTGAATTTAGCCTCGTAATGCCGATTTCCGCCCTCTGGTTTTCTCGGCGTTCTAGCCTTGGGCAACACACTTACTTCAAACTGCACTGCCATCATTCTCAACTGAAGAAATTTCTGCCTCCTTATGGGAATTCAGGCAGGCAGTATATTCTGATATATAGCCACTGCTGCTAGTCCCACAGTTCCTCTTAGACCGGAGACAAAAGAGTCCATAGAGCTAATGGCAACGTAGGCCGTTCTCGCAGTCAATAGGCAGTGCTAAGGAACTAATGGCCTAACAGCCTGCCCCTCCTAATAGACACAGCAGACTCCCTTGCTCGACTTGAATAGATAGTCTGTCTTACTTCAAGATTAGAGTTCTGCTTCGTTCACATATATGAGGAAGTCGAAAGCTTGCCTGTCTGCTAAGCCCAAAGCTGGAATTAGACTCATAGTCAATGGAGCTGGGTATATGCACACTTCAGCAGCTTTAAGGCTCCTTACTTGCTCATATACATGGCGAATGTCGACCTTCGGCTTCTGTACCAAGCGCTCCAGGCCGGCGCACCCGACACCGTGCAGTCCCTCCTGACCAGCCGCTCCTACTCCTCCAACCAGCTCAATTCCGCCCTTCTCCACACCGTGCGCTCCTGGAGTCTCCCAAGCCATGCCCAGTGTCTGCAGCTTCTCCTGGGAGCCGGAGGCTTCCTGCGGACGAGAGACAGAGAGGGACGTGGACTAGTGGTGTTGGCTGCAGGCAAAGGCTTGGCGCAGGTAGTGGAGGAGCTAGTAGCCAAGGGGTGTGATGTGCAGGAGCAGGACTTGGAGCACCGCTCAGCACTGCACTGGGCAATGGAGGCGGAGACTGAGGACAGCACGGAAACCACCAAGGCTTTATTGCGCTTAGGCGCCAATTGGAAACTCAAGGATAAACAAGGAAATACCGCCCTTCACAAAGCCGCTCTCAAAGGACACACAGACGCTTTGAAGGCGCTGATAGAAGCAGGCTGTCGGGCTGATGTCTTCAATATTAATGGGGACTCCCCGCTGCACCTCGCAGTGCGCAGTTCCCAGGACCGCTGTCTTGCGCTTCTGGTTCAGCTGGGGGCGAGTCCTGCGGCTCTCAACAAGGCGCAGAAGACGCCGATGTCGGAGGCAAGTGCTCGACAGATTGAGGTTTTCAGGCAATTTTCAAGGAAGAAAAAGCCCAAATGGAACCGAAGTCGAACAGCTCCTACAGCCTCACTACCCGACACCGAGGAACTGGAGGGAGACAGCCAGGAAACTGCGCTGCTGAAGGAAAGACTGGCGAGGGAAGAAGCGCAAATGAAGGAAAAGACACTGAAAACAGAGTTGCAGCAAGTACGAAATTTGGTGCAACAGACCAAGGAAATGCTGGAAAGTGAACGCAAAGTACATGCATTTTCCTGTTTGTTCCTAGAAAGGAAGGAAAACGCTCCCCTGGACGACTTGTTCTCTCACCTCGGAGTGGACCTAATGCGCTTTTCTGTGGAAGTCGAAGCCTGGCAGCGCTGCAACGAGCCTCGCTTCCTCAGCCTCATCACTACTCTGCGGAGAGACATAAAGAGACTTTGGGTTTCTGCGGACATTCAAGTGTTCGGCTCTTATTCTGCCGCTTTGCACCTGCCCAGGTCAGGTCTTTCCCTGATGATAGTAAATCCGCCCAAAGACACTTTCTGCCTTCCCTCGCTAAATCGGTATTTCGCGAATTGCGCCTATGTTCAAAGCCTTACTGCATCCAATGAGGGCTTATTTGCAACTTTGGTAGTCTACATCGACAGCATCAAAGTGGTAATTAGCCAAGACAGTCCCAACCACCCGGGAAAAGAGACTACGAAGTTGATAAAAGACACGCTTCAAAAGACGCCTATGCTGCGCACTATTGTACTGGCGGTGAAGCACTTGTTTCAATGGTGTGAGGCCGCAGATATAGGCGCAGGCGGCATTTCCGCCTATGCGCTGTTCATCATAACAGTTGCGTTTCTCCAGCAAAGGACCGGATTGGTGGATTCGGCGGAGTCCTTTTACGAACTGATAAGGTACTACGCTTGGGACTTCACCTGCGAAACGCCCATTTCCATATGTCCCTCCGACCTATATCTCCTGCCCAACCCCCACCCCGGCCTTCTCAGCATCCAAGACCCCATCCTCCCCTGTCGCGACCTTGGTGATTTCACCCCCTTTTCAACCCTTTCAGTAGACTCCAAATAGGCCTGTTTCCACCTGGCTTTCCAACAACTCCGCTTCGTGAGAGTCTGCCTCTGTCCCAGTTCCCAACGTGTCTTCCTCCACCTCCTCCAAGAAACCAAGTCCGACCTCTACTGGACCTCGCACATTTGTCAATAGCTGCTATTAGCAATCTCAATTATCGTCCTTGGAAACTACAGAGCCGTTGGTAAGGCTGGAGTCCATTTCCGGCAACGGTAAATCTACGACTTCCACTGTAATTAGCCTGGCTTCTTGCTCTTCGGTGGGGGATTTGCCGTCTAGGGTTTGTTCTTGGAGGTCGACTTGGTGGATGTTGCAGCAGCTCAGACTAGCGGCGCTGATTGGTGCTTACAGACTTTGAAGCATTCTGTCCATGTTTCCTATGGTTAGCTAGACTGCGGCTGGCGAGCGTATTTGACGGCTAGCGGACGACCTTCGATCTCCAGCCCATTGAGCTGCTCTAGAGCGGATGTAGCTTCCTCGGCGGATTGGTACTCGATTTCGGCTGTACCTTTGGATTTCCCTAGACGATCCCAGTTGATACCTAAACGCACGAGCTTGCCAAAGCTCTGCGCCTTCTCCCGCAACTGCGCATTGGTGACGTCGAAGTGCAGGTTGGTGATGAAGAGGCTGGATTTGGACTGCGCGGGCTCTTTGCGCTGGGGCTTGGCGAACTCCCTGGCCTTCACGTGCGCTTTCGGCTTCTTCGGCTGCTGCTCCTTCACCCGTTTCTCCCGATTTTGCTTGATGACGTCGTCCAAACTCATATCCAAGGCCTTCGACATTGCCTATTATCCAGCCTATCCCTGGCCCTCTCTAGGCCATAAACATATGCAGGAGGACACACCTAAGCCCTGGCTGGAGGTGGACCAACTGACAGCTCGCCTGCGCAAACTCAAGGAAGAACTCCTGCAATACCGCACAGGGGACTTCGTAGAGGGCAGCGCTGTGCCTCCGCACCTGCGGGAGGAAGTCGCCAAAGTCTACGACCAACATGGAGGCATTGACTTGCTCGCCCAGGTCACTCACCTCACACTCAACACTATCAAGTGCTGGCATGCGAAGTTCCGCAGAGACCCCATGTACTTCCAGAAACAAAACCCCTGTGCTCGCTTCTACCGCCGGCCTCCCTTCGCCCAGCCCACCCTCGACCCGCAGTCACTCCAAGGCTTGGAGGCGCCCGTCAAGTCCACCCTGGACAAGTCCGCCATCAAGGAGGAAGTCAAACTCGTACAGAAGTTCCGCAATGCGAAGACAGCGGAGGACTACCAGCGACTCCTACCTGCTGAAGTCTTCACCAAGATACAGGCGCTCCGGCCTCAGGTCGAGGAAGTGGTGGCGGGCAGACAGAAGTTCAGTCCGCAGCTCAAGCAGGACATATCGAAGTTGGTGGTCATGGCCAAGTCGGCGAGACCTGTAGCGGTGCTGCTGGGACTCAATGAACGGATTTTGATGTCTTGGGGGGAGTTCATTGTGGGCGAATTGGGCAAGTTGCCCTCTGCCTATAAGCTAAATTAGCCCAAGTCTTGGTTTTAGTAGTATGTGGCTGGCGCAGGCTGAAAATGGTATTGTCAAGGGGGGTCTGGCAGAACTGACTGCTAAAAGGTGAGTTAATCGATGCGTAAGTAGCTTCTTTCCCTCCGAAATAGTGATTTCACACAAAGGCCGAACTTCCTTGAGACTTACATATAGTGCCAATAGCTTTTTTCACTAAGCCACTAAAGCCAAAACTCAAACTTCCGCTAATTCAGCCAAAAGCAGCCTTAGGTAAAAAAACTTGCAGTGGTCCTTACCAGCCAACAGTGCCAACAGCCCACCCACTATATTGCCTACTCTATCACCCAGCTTAATCACCCTAGAAGATGCATTCCCTGCTGAAACTGCATAATATGCACAAGGACTGCTTGACCCAGTCCAGCTTTATCAGTGCACTGCGTACATATCTCATACGATTAATTATTCATCACAATAAAAATGAACAGTGTCTTTGAGTTCCGACAAGCACTAGGCTTTTGGACGAAGCCTCAGTCCAATTCACCTTCAAATGTCCTTTTCAGCGGCTTACTTCAGTCGCTGAAGACTCAGAACTGGCGCTATTTCCACCTCTCTCGCACACATTTGTACCAGTGTCAATGTGAAGATTCTGCTTCGGAATGCGAATTGCAGGCCTGTATGGGCTGGGTGACGTTGCTGCCTTTTGAGGAGCAAAAGGAAGGCACGATTCGCTTCGGGTTTTCCTTGACTTGTGGTAGAAACAAGGAAGATTTCTACACCAAAAGCCAGGAAGAGCTTGACAAGTGGCTCGATGCTTTGGAGTCAATCTGCATCCTGCGAGACATGGTGGACGATTTCGCCATTATAAGGCAAATCGGCCAAGGAGGACAATCACAAGTGTTCCTCGCGCAGAACCTCAATTCCGGGGAACTGGTGGCCGTCAAACACTTCGACAAGCAGAGATTCTTGAACCACCCGAGACGCATCCAAAGTCTGGCCAACGAAATAGAGACTCTGAGGACTCTTGAACATTCTCGGGTTCTCAAGCTGTATCGGGTGTATGAGAGCAGGCAAGCCGTAGACCTGGTGACTGAGTTCATCCCCGGCGAAACCCTCTTCGACAGTCTTTCCTCCCAAGGCTTCTTCTCTCCTTCTGAATTCGATCGTTTCATTCAAAACTTCCTCGAGCTTTTGGCCTACCTTTCCAGCCAAAACGTCCTGCATCGAGACCTGAAGCCAGAGAATATTATGGTCCCGGACCCCAGCGCCAGAGGCGATTTCAAGCTCATTGACTTCGGCTTTGCTACGAAGTGGACGGGACAAGCGATTCAGGAGTCTTGTGGGTCGTTGGGGTATATGGCGCCGGAGATTGTGTGTTCGCACCCCTATGGACAGACTGTGGATGTGTACAGTGCGGGGATGATTTTCTATGTGGTCGCGGTGGGGTACAGTCCCTTCTATGCGACAAGTAAGAAGGAAGTGCTGCGACTCAATGCCAAAAACCACATCAGTTTCGACAGGTCCTGGGAGACTGTGGACTGCAAAGTCAGTCGTTTGATCAAGGGCATGACTTCCACATGGCCCAGTCAGAGAAAAGGTGCAAAGGAGCTTCGAACGGAGTTTATGGAGAGTTAAAAATCAGATTAAACCGTAGAATCTCTTAAAAACTGTTTTATTGAAGGTCTCTTTTACTCGTGTAGTATATTCAGGCCTCTATTTCCTTACTAGAATGTGCATGAATTTGAGCAATTTACTGCTGGAACAAAAAGGTAGAATTTCGACAAAATCCCTATTTATTGCTCTAGCTGCAAAACTCTCCACAGCTCCAACTGCTGATATCTAATTGCAATATACTTCCTTGCAGTGTAGTAGGACTGATAGCTGCACAAACAGCCTTCACGCTATTTCGACAAATCCCACCCTCTGGTACTAAGAAGGGAAATGCCTACACCTGTGTTTGCTCCTATGAGCCTAGTGCATTCCTTTCCCTTATCTCCACCTTGGCTAAATATAGATGGAGCCAGCACAGCTAGTCGCCTACCAAAGTCCCAACGCCTCCGAACGCTTCGCCGAAAGCACCCAGGCCTACGACCAGCAAGCCATTACCTTCCTTTCCAGTCTGGAAGACCGACAGCGCTTCCGCTCGAGGCGCAGTCTGCATTACCGCACCTTCCGCAATGAGACTTGGCCGATTGATGCGGAAAGTGCCAGGGTTCGTAGTGCTATGGAACCCTTTGCGTTTGCTGCCTGCTATGCGAAAGCGCCTTGCAAAGTGGAGCATTTCCAGCTGAAGCACTGTCTGCAAGTGTCTGCAAGCAACCAAGTCTACGTGACTGGGCCGGAAACTGGGGAAATTTCCACCTTCGACCCGCTGACTAGAGAAGCGCAGTCCGTTTTAACGCTGCGGGGACTGGAAAATATGCGAATTACCAGTTTCGCAGTCAAAGAAAGGCTAATAGCCACTGGGGGAGTCAATGGGGAGCTCTATATCGACTCTCTATATGGGGAAGAAACGCGCATAAGGAAGAATTTGTCCCCAGTAGAGCTGCACAACATCACAAACAGCGTCAAATTCGTGGATTTCCACAGCAACTTGGAACTAATGATCGGCAGCAATAACAAATCTGTGCTTTTCTTCGACCCCCAGCGACTAGACACGCCCAAGCGCCAGTACCAAGGCCAGGTGAACATTAATTGCGTGTCTCTATCGTCTGATTCCGCTCTAATTGCCACTGTGGGGGACGAAATAGCCTGCCATGTGCTCAGTTCTTCCACGATGCAGCCTGTTTTCGAACTGTCAGGCCACAAAGACCACAACTTCAGTACCTCCTGGCACCCTACGAAGCCGTATCTCCTCGCTACCGGAGGACAGGACCAGAGCGTGAGGGTGTGGGATACGCGGGTAGTGGGCGGGGACGCTTGCAAGCCCCTAGTCACTCTATTTGGGGAGTTGGCGGCTGTGCTGAACGTGCAGTTTTCCAGCGACGGAGAGCTGCTCGTCTGGGGCGAGTCCATCGACTACGTGCACATCACCGAATCCCGGCTCTTTGAAGCGGAGCAAACCGTGGACTTCTTCGGAGAAGTGTCAGGCATCGGCCTAAGCCAGGAAAACCCCACTCCCCGCAGTCTCTACATCGGCATCTCCGACAACCACTACCCGTCCATCCTTGAACTGAGACGAAAGCCGCCTCTGCTGGCTGAGTTCCTCCTAGTTTAGTGTCAAAATGGCGAGTCTCAGCGCTCTGCAGACCAACACACTCGCTTTGGACTGGCTGCATGGAGTGAATGACGGCGTTATGCGCAGGTGCAGCTACCCTGTGCCTGAGACTCCTTGGTACTTGCTGCCTGTGGCCTGGCTTGACCAGTGGAAAGCCGCATTAGGCGCTGGCACTGCTGCTTTGCCCACTATTGACAACTCTCCCTTTGTGCTGGAAGAGGACAGGCATCGATTAGAAGTGGTCAACGACCAATTAAGACCTGTAAAGCGCGACTTAGTGTTAGGGCGGGATTACGCATTAGTGCCAGAAAAGGCGTGGAAGTACTTCAAACAGGCCTACGGCAGCACTACCGACATAAAGCGACTCAGCCAAGTAGTGGAGACCTACAAAACCTCTGTGGAAGTGCAGTTGGAAGGGGTGCAGTTGGCCTTTTTGTATCGACAAGGGGCGGATATTCAGGTCACTGATGCCAAATTGGCCTATTTTTCACGGCTGGATTCGCTTTATTTGGTCCGAAATACGCTAAAAGCCTTCTTTGTAAGGGAATTCGTTAGTGATTTGCCTGGGGAGTATATAGTTCGTCTGTGGCTTTTGACTTCCCCACTATCTTCGCTTAAACTTCTAGTCCAAAAGCCTACTTCTGAGATGCTTTTCCCAGGCAAATTACTAACAGATGAGGTTCGACTATGCGATATTTCCCCTATTTCCTCCATGTTCGTAGCAGAAATGCGAGAACCAACGAGGGAAAAGGTATTTTTTGCACTGCATGAGATGACCTGTCAGACTTGCAGACGTCAAATTGGCAGTGGAGGAGTGGTTTGTGTGTGCAATGCAGCTTATTTCTGCGACAAAATGTGTATGTTAGAACACAAATGCGTCCTTTTCAGTCCCACCCACTCCGACGAAGATACCTGCTTTCACTGCACCAACAACATTCTCGGCACCGCCTTCACCTGTGCCTGCATGGAGGTACTCTCTACCCAGCACGTCTTTTGCAACGAGGACTGCTACCGGCAGGGCCCCCACCAGTGTCAGCAGTTCTGTGCTAACTGCGGGTCCGTGCTGCCAATGCAAAGGGTGAAATGTAGCTGTGGGGGAGGGGAGTACTGCTGTTCCTTCTGTGCAGCTTCCCACGGATGTAGCAAACCGCAGTGTCCTACTTGTCTATCCGAGTTCGAGACAGCCGGGGTTCCTTGTCAGTGTGAGAAAGTGAGGGTTAGATAGTACTGCTACTGCTCAATGGCGTGCTTTGAGACTGCAAGTCACATCTGTAGTCCGCCTACATCGGTTCGGAGGCAGGTGGGTCTGAGGAACTTGAACAATACTTGCTATTTGAATGCGGCGGTGCAGTGCTTGGTGCATACTCCCTTCCTTGCTGCGTATTTCGGAGAGCAGACCTATGTGCGGGATATTAACTATGGGAATGTGCTGGGGTCGCAGGGACTGCTTGCAATTGCGTTCGCTAAGCTGTTGGATAGGATTTGGTCAAACCTGTCGCTGAGTGTCTCCCCCGCAGACTTAAAGACTGAAATCGAGAAGTTTGCAGGGCAGTTCAAAGGAGACGACCAACACGACTCCCAGGAACTCCTGTCCTCCCTCCTAGACGGCCTCCACGAAGACCTGAACCAGGCAAGCGCCCAGACACCTCCAAGCCCCGCCCCTGAGGGCCTGCCAGAGCAGGAGCTAGCGGATGTGCTCTGGGAGCAGCACTTTAAGCGAAATTGCAGTGTGATATCCAGGGAAATGCATGGACAGTATCGGTCACAAGTGACCTGTCTCAAGTGTCGCAAGGCTTCAGTCAAATTCGAGCCTTTTTTGATGGTTTCAGTAGAGATTCCGCCCCCTCCGACTAGGTACGAAGTGAGACTAGTGCCGGGGCAATTCGACCTGCCGACTCGGGCTTTCGCCTTTCTCTTCTCTGGGGAAGTCCTAGCGCTGCAGCTGAAGGCGAAACTGGCAGAGGCTTTATCCAACCCTGCAGTGGATTTAGTCCTATGTGAACTGGACAAGGAAACCCAGTCACTCTGGCCTCTCCCTGATTTCACCCGTCTCCAGGCTAAACGCATCTACTTTGCCTATCAAATTGACCCTGAAATGGCCGACTCTTGCATTCCAGTGCTGATTTCCCTCCTCAAAGAGGACCGCAGTGCTGGCTACTCCAAGCCTCAGCTAGTCACAGCTCCCCGGCTCCTGCTACTGCAGGGAAACAGCAGTTTGGAAGAGACTCATGTGAGAGTATTCGAGGCTGTGAGGCCGGTGGTCAGGCTGGGCTGGGGAAAGGAAGGCAATAGGATGGATATTGACGAAGCAGGGGAAAACGAGACTGAACAGACCTACAAACGGCTATACGAGGAAAAGGCGAAATACGGCTCTAAGCCGAATTCCCTGTATTCCCTGCGAGTTGTCAACTATAACCGACACTGGAACTACTGCAGACCAGGGTGTGAAGCCTGTCCCTACTGCCAATCCGTCCACTTCCACTCTTGCTTTTTCCCCTGCACAGCCACTTCTCTGCACGACTACACCCGAAGCCAGGACTCAGACCACTACCTGCACTTGGAAGCGACCTGTCCCCAGGGTCTTTTCGACCCGCAGTTCTGGATGAGGGAGGAAAGGGACGCTACAGTGGAGGTGTCAGAGCGGGTGTTGGAGGAGGACAGGGACCGTGCTGTCACTTTGGAGGAGTGCTTGGGGTTCACCTGTATGGAGAGAAGCCTGGGGCAGGAGGATAAGTGGGTGTGTCCGCTGTGCAGGGAGGAAGTGGACAGCAGTAAGCGAATGACACTCTACCGCCTGCCCCACACTTTGGTAATCCACCTAAAGCGCTTCCAGGAAAGTGTCTGTTTCCCCACCAAAGCAGACAAATTGGTCGACTTTCCGCTGCTTTCCCTCAATTTGTCCGCCTTTTCCGACCAGCCCAGCCCTCCAGTCTACGACCTGTACGCAGTAATTGACCACTGTGGCAGTCTGAGCTACGGCCACTATACAGCGCAGTGCAAGTCTGGAGAGGACTGGGTGTGCTTTGACGACGAGCAAGTGGCAGTAGTGAGGGAAGCACAGGCAGTTGTCACACAGCGGGCGTATGTCTTGTTTTACCAGGCAAGGAAGTAGGTTAGTAGGCTGTATTGGTTGTATGGGTTTGAAAGGGTAGAAAGGTGGGATTGCGGTTTAAAACGAGGAGGGAGTTGTGTATTGCATGAGAGGGAAGTACAGAATAGAGCAAACACCCCCATAGACAGCTAAATCTGAAAGAGGAGCGGATATACCAGTGAATTCACACTTAGAGAGTGTTGGGACTTGTAGAAAAAGTTGCAGATTGGAGTGATTTTGCTGTCCGTTAGGGACTGGAAAGACTACGAACAAACCAAAATAACGACTACTGCTACCGGGCAATTGCAGAGAAAGTGGCTCTGCCCATACAAGCGAAAGTAGGTGCAAACTATGGATTATGGAGCTTTTAGCCTGCTTCGGACAGTATTTAATGGTAGTAGGCATAATGTGTTCCACTGCAAGTGTATTCGGTTGTGCTACTCTGGATGGATTTAAGCACTACAGCACAATAGTATGCATAAAATCGGAGAAGATTTACCCCTAGCATCGGCCGAACCATATTATCGTCTTCAGGGATGGAGTGGGGAAAACTAAGCTATTAGGCAGGCACTGCCTCTGAAGATATGACCAATCCACCCCTGGTACCCGTATAGTGGACCAAATCGTCCCTGAAAGAGGTGATTTATACATAATTCCCGCTGCCAATCAAGGCATTATCTCCCCTTCTCTGTACCGCACAGTGTACACTCCTCCATCCTAGTAACTTTCCTTTGGAGCAAGTAACTCCTCTGGCCTACAACTATGTCACATGTATTACAACGAGAAACATCAATGCAGTTGTTTTGTATATTTATAATGAGTATTGCTTTGACGCTTACTAGGGCTTTACATGTCTACGGCAGTTGAGGTGTTAGGGTGATATGCAATAGATGGTGAAATTCGAGTATTGTCAATAGCAAGTAGAAGCGGATAAAACAACTGAAACAAGTGCAATGATTGGCTGAAGCTGAGAACTACTGCTTATGCATAAAGCGCAAGAAGTCTTGATAGCTAAAGCCACCTTCAGTAGTGGAGACGAGGGAAATGATACACTGCCAGGTGTATATGTCTTTGTTGTCCCCAGGCTCTAGGGAAAACATTTCCCTCAGTTCCCGAGTTCCCACCAACCCGTCTTTATCGCGGTCCAGAAGATGGTAAGTTGCAGCCAGATGAGCCGAGGATGTAAAGATCCTGTAGTCGCAAGCCCACAGCAGGAACTCGGAGTAGGTCAACTTTCTGTCCTCAGTGAACACAGCCGAAGCAGTGAGAGCGGTAAGAGCAGCTTGGGCCTGGTCGCCTGGAAAGAGTTGATATAGGGGGATTTGTAGCTCTGCTTCGGACACTTTCCCGTCTAAGTCTATGTCCAGCTCAGTGAAGGCCTCCCGAGCTTCACTTAGGTCCTCGGCAGACAGTACGAAATTGAACATAAGTTGAAGGAAGGCTCTTTTGAGGGAAGGGAGGGGCCTGGCTTGGGTCATGTGGCGGAGAGCCTTACGCAGACAGGGGGTTAGGGCAGGTGTAGGCAGGGGAACGGACATCCAGGGGTGCTGCAGACACTGAGCTATTGTAGGGCGCTTGTGATAGTTTTGAGACACTAATGATAGTATTAGTGATTTCGCTGGCTTGCTCACTTTCTCCCACTTCTTGTAGGAGCTTTTGAGTTCTTCAGTGAGAGTTGCATAATGCTGCTTTACCAGCACATAGTTGCCTGTGAGTAGATAAGACAGGAGCATTCCGCAGCTCCACAGGTCATTCTCCGAGCCAATATAAGTCTTATTTCTGAGTTCCGGGGCTCCATAGACAGAATCCATGCTCAACTCATCATCTAGAGGTACCCGCAGCTTCACAGCTATATTCCCCTCTGTGAGTGGGTGTAGGAAAAGGATATGCTGGAGGGAGAGACACTTGAGGACAAGGCCCAGGGAGTGGCAATAGCTGAGCGCATTAAAGACCTGTCGCATGATAGCAATGACCTCCTGTTCACTCATTGCTTCATAGAGTTGCCCTGCAGATTTGCCTTCAGTGCCTTCATACACTGCGAGCAGGTGACTGTTGTCCTGCAACAAGTCCACTACTTTGAGGACTTTGGGGTGGTCCAGATTCTTTATCATTAGCAGTTGCTGCTTTATTTCCTTCTTTCTTTTCTCTTGCCCAAAAGCGTACGTCTGAGTCCAGAATTTCCTCTTCGTGTCCACATGCTCTGCTAAGACCAAATTGCCGAGGCTTTCCTTCCCCGGTCTATAACAACTCTCTATTCCCTTAGACACTTCCCTAAAATCTCTTTGTTTCAACTGATTCTCCCGAATGTCACTTGCTGGCTTCCTAGCCACACGAGATTTTTCAAGCCAACTTAGCTTCTTCCCAGGGACGGCCTGGTCGGCTGCGGCCTCGTAGTCACCAGACTGTCTGGGCTTGATGGGTGGCTTTTCTGGGGGGCGGTGCTTGAGTGAATTGGAGGGAAGTTGGGGCTTGTGGTCTCGAAAGCAGTCGCAGCCCATATATACTAGTTATTCGAGATATTGGGGAAAAACTATAGGGAACTTTTGGGTTAATTGGCCTTTGGAAGACAGTGCGGAGTGTCTCATAGCAAGCAACCTAGTGCCAGCAAGAATCAACTGAGTGCCTATATAGCCTTCAAACTGGCTAAGAAGTGCCCAATTCAAAGGATTTCGGTCCTTTCATCCAGCCAGACTCAATAGTCTTTGACCTTCGGATTCTAGCTAGACTTGCTACCGAGCTATTAGTAGACACAGCCTTATTCAAACCAAGCCAGTCCCAGCACTAGAAGTCCAAGGGACTGAATACACTGTAACCTGGATCTCATTACTTTGCCGCCTACGCATATTATAGAACTACTGCTTCCGCAAAATATGCTGAAATCGTGATAACTAAATCTGCTTTCTCGAGCGGAGATGAGGGAAATGAGAGAGTGCCAAGCCTCTTTATCGTATCCAGGCTCTAACACAAAACTTCCCTCAGTTCTTTTATAGCCACAGAGCCGTCTCTCTATCCAGAATGTTGAAAATTGCAGCCAAACTGACAGTTGAGGTAGGAGTGAATCCCTCCAAAACTTGACAAAATTGACGAATTCGCACATAAATAGGCAGCTAAAGGGAATATATATTTCGAAAATGACCATTTAGTGCATAAAACTGCCTATTTCGCTAGTTCTGACAGGTCGTCCTGGGTCAGAGTCAGCAGTTCTGCGGCTTGCAGCTGCACTATCACTCGATTTCGCCTTTTGTCCCGCTCCACTAGCTTCCCCACTTCGCCTCGGTGCTCGTCCTTAAGCACCATCACGTCTTTGCCTATAGCCGGAATCAGTGTTTCCACGTCTCTTTCGCTAAGAAAGTCCAGCAACTCTCTAGCCTCAGTGAGCAAAGTAAAGGAACAGTCGTCCAAAACGTCCGTAACTACTCCTTTGCTGCTATACAATTGCCCACTTCTCAGCGTCTTACTGATGATTCTGACGCGGATTCCAGGCATCACCCACCTTAACACCTTGCGAGTAGGGTCCAAATGGGGCGTTTTCGCAGGTAAATCCGCCGCGGGAGTGATATAAAGCAAGGGAATTCGCAGTTTCCGGCTGCCCACCTCTACAGTCACGTAGTCTTCTTCCACTTCCAGTACAGCTCCTCGGAGTCCGGCGAGTTTGCCCTTGGCTACTTGCACTTGGTCGCCTATGTTCAGGGCTGCTCGCTTGGCTTCTAGCTCTTCACCTGGGAGTTCTGCCCCAACACCCAGTCTTCCAGGCCTGGGCTTGGCCAGAAACACCGCTTCCCTCTCCCCTACCGGACTCCTCCCGATCCCCCTCCCCGGAAACCACCCAAACTTCTTGAGAAGTCGCTCTCCATACCCCTCCTCAGTCATATATATGCTAGGCGTAGTCAGAAGAATGGCGGCCTACATGCCCCACCTCGAGCAAGTCTTGCTAGTGGACCAGTCCAATCGACCTGTAGGCGCCACTACACGGGGAGATATGGTAACACATAGACAGAGAGCCAGGAACTTGACTCATAGGGCGACTTTTATATTCGTAGCGAATGAGGAAAACCGGCTTTTTGTGCAGCAGAGGACTACTACGAAGGATATTTACCCTGGGTTTCATGACTTCGCACCCGGGGGAGTGGTCCTTGCGGCCGATGAAACAGACCAGAAGAGTGCGGAGCGAGAATTAGCAGAGGAAATGGGCATTGCCGGAGTGCCTGTCGAGCCACTGTTCAACTTCTACTACGAAAGCGAAAGGACGAAAGTTTGGGGCGCTGCCTTCTTCGCTAGGTGGAGCGGCCCAGTCCGTCTCCAACCTGAAGAAGTCCAGTCCGTCCGCCTCCTATCCCTAAGCGAAATCCAAGCAGAGGTGCAAGCAGGCGCCAACTACTGTCCTGACAGTCTAGCAGCCCTGTCTCAGTTCATATCACTAGGGAAAGTCTAAGCCTCGCTGGAGTCGTCGGGTGGGCCGCTGGCCACTGGCACAGGCGCAGGCTCCTTCTTCTCCGGGATTTCCCCAGTGGGGAACTTCTGCAGGATGTCAATCAGCGACTTCATGACGTCTGCGAGTTCCATGTTTTTGTACTTGTTCTTGTACTGCCTCCGCCAGCAGAACTCGTTCAGGTACTCTTGCAGGTTGAGGCCGGTCCGGTTCTTCCGCTTGATTTCGTACTTCGCCCAGCACCACGAGCTTTCGATGTGTTGGGAGTGGATTTCTCGGTTGTTTGGGTTCACGAAGAAGCGACTATGGTCGACTGTGTAGTGAGGAAAGCCTAAGTCTTCCAGTTTCTCGTAGGCCGCCCACTGGTCGGATATGATGGTTGTGCCGATATCGCAGCGTCCCTGTATGATTGGGAGCAGGTTTTTGGCTGTACGCTTGGGGACTACTTCCATATAGGTGAGTTTCGTGCCTCGGTTGTACAGGCCGAAGACCCACCGCTCGTTGTTAAGCGCTTTGCCGACTTCCAGCTTCCTTTTGAAGAAATTCGACTCGTCGATCTCCACTATTCCTGTGAACTTGGGTAAAGTCTCGAGGAAGTACCAACCCGTCAGCTTGCGAAACTTCCCTGACAGCTGCCGCACCCATCGAATATCCCCATCAATCAGCCTTGCGATTTCCGAGTTTCTGAGGCCTACAGTCCACAGCAGCAGGAAAAGCAGCATCTTATCAGGGGGCAGATTTGTCCGGTTCCATAGTGTATCAGTGCGGATGTTGGACTTTTCCTGGCAGCTGGGACACACGAAGGAGTAGTTCCAGACCGGGTCGAGACGCAGGCAGACAGGGTTGCCTTCAGAGTCTGTGCACTGGGTGCAGTTGCGGATGTGTGGGATCAGTCCGCTTTTCAGTAGGAAGCTGAGACTCAGTTCCCGGCTGTTGCAGATATCGAAGAAACTGCTGGGTAGACTCAGCGACATCAGCTTCTGCACTAGCGACCCGACAGGCTGGATAGTTTCCGGGATCGCAACTGCCATTTCGGCTTCCTGCCGTTCCATTTGCAGCGTCTTCAGTCTGCTCTTGAGCCACTCCACCTGCTCCTTGGCCTCCGACAGCTGTGCTGAAAGCGCTTTGTGTTCGTTCTTGAAGGACCAGGCGGAGGAGACTATCTGCACGCAGTGTGCACACTTGTAGTAGTCCTGCCGATGCTCGGGACACATGCAGTCCTGGCTCTCCAGACTGGACATTATAGGGACGTTGGCTGCTAGGGCTCTAGAGGCCGGGCGCAGTATTAATTCCTGAAAAAATGCAGGCCTGCGCTGTGCTACACAACTTTCAGCCCTGGAAACCGCCGCAGCAGGACTTCAACCACGGACGTGACTCGCCAACGATCCTGTTGGGCGACTCCATGGTGAAGAACCTAAGCATGCACATAGTAACTACCTTCCAGCACTGCAACCCTGCCTTCAAATATGAGCCCAGCGAGAATCCCTCCAGGCCGCTCACCAGTCCTAGTGAGGGAGTGGCCAACAATGGCTACGATAACGCTGAGAACGACTACATCGTACATATGAATGAAATCATACTTTCGCCTGAGGGTAGGCAGTATAAGGTGCTGGACTTTCTAGGCAAAGGCACCTTTGGACAGGTCATGAAGTGTCGCAAAAGCGGCGAAGAAGTCTGCGCAGCGAAAATAATAAAGAACAAACCCGCCTACTTCTACCAAGGCCTCATCGAAGTCAAAACTCTCGACAAACTCAACAAACTCGACCCTCGCGACGAGTCGAAAATAGTGCGAATGATCGACTTCTTCATCTACCGCAAACACCTAATCATCATCATCGAACTTCTGGGCTGTTCAGTGTTCGACCTGCTCAAGCAAAATCGGTACCATGGGTTTAGCATGACGCTGATTCGCTTCTTGACCCTGCAAGTGCTGCAGGCTATGTGCGCATGCAGAAGAGCGAAGATTATACATTGCGACTTGAAGCCGGAAAACATCTTATTGAAGACGAGAAAGGCGGATATTAAGGTTATTGACTTCGGCTCGGCCTGTTTCGACGGATCGACTATATACAGCTACATTCAAAGCAGGTATTACAGGTCTCCGGAGATACTCCTCGGCCGTCCGTACGGACCTGAAATCGACATCTGGTCTCTGGGCTGCATTGCTGCGGAGCTATTTATCGGCATCCCTCTATTTCCCGGGACTAGCGATTATGACCAGGTTTTCCGCATTGTAGACTTCGTAGGCCTGCCCAAGAGCGAGTGGCTGGACGGGTGCAAACACCGCTTCCGGTACTTCGTGCAGGACGACGGAGTCTACCGACTCAAGACCAGGGAGGAGTTCATGGCGTGTGAAGGGACTCGAATCGACCCATACAAGAAGTGGAACGACTTGAACAAAATCGAGAATTTGGCGAATTTCGACCCTGTGCGGAGAGGAACGGAGGAGGAGCAGAAGAAAGAACAAAGCGTCCGAACTGCTTTTCAGGACTTTATCAAGGGCCTTTTGCAGATAGACCCCTCGGACCGCTGGACTCCGGACCAAGCAATTCTCCACCCTTTCATCACCAACACGGACCTGACTCAGCCCTTCGTCCCCCCGCCCCGTAAGCACTAGCCAGGCTATACAGAACCTGAGCCTGCCCCAAGGCCGAGTGAAGCCAGACAAGGCTCCTGCCCGGACGTGCGCAGACACCTCTCTGCTGGCTTCACCAACGACCAAGCCTCGTACCGCCCGAACGTCAGAGAACTGCCTGACGACTTCTTCAAGGGATTCCCACATGGCAGATTGGCAGTCTTCACCGAGGAAAAGAAGCAGCAAGTGCCGCTACCGGTTCTACTGAATCCGGATATGACCAGACTGCAGAGACCGTCGATGCCGATAGTGGGTCCGGGCCCAGTCCCCGCCTTTCACAAAGAGCCGTTGATACGTGGGCCTCGTCTGCAGCGGCCACTCAGTGACACTATCCATAAAAGCCGTTGCGACACAGCGCCGAAGCCCAGAACTAGGCCTTTTGCGGGAAAGCGAGGGAGCTCGGCGACCTTTGCTATGAAGAAAACGGAAACCAGAAGGACCAGTTCCGACCCTAATAAGGACAAGTCGGTCCCTATGCCGCCGCAGGTCTTCCCGTCAGAGTGGCCGCCTGCACCGCTCGCTAACCCTACGAAGAGAAAGCCGCTGAGAGGCGAGGAAAGCAAGGAAAGCGCTAATCAGCCTTAGAATGGTCAATCGTCCTAATAGCCATTCTGTATTTCCGCTGTTTACTACTGATTTCCTAGGATAAGACTAATTGGGATTAGACTAGATGTAGAATTGGCTCAAGCGGATCTTTGTGCTGACGTCTCCATGTATGCACTGCCCTACCAAATAGGCAAGTTTATGCGCCATCATGCAGGGCGCCGGGACCTTAATGGCTCCTGTCCAGTTGTAGTACATGTGACAGAGCTTGTAGGCCAGACGAGCCAGTTCCTCGAGAGGGAAGTTGTCAGGGTGGGAGGCGTAGACTGTGCGATATAGGGAAGGGGCGGCCATGCCCTGGTTCGCAGAGTGGGAAATCAGGTAGAAGTCGCCGCGTTCAGGGACGATTTGGTCCACTACTAAGGTGCCGGGGGGTGGGTTGGTCACTTCTCCAGGGTTAGTGGCGGCTCCACCCCTGCCTCCCCGTCCTCTGCCTCTCCCCCACCCCTAGTACTCCCTGCAGACGCAAACAGTCTCGCTGAAGTGATCTTGACCACTACCGTATAAATAAGATTGGGGCTGTACACTTCACTGCCCACTCTAATCTGTTGACATGCACTGAGGACCGAGTCCACTTCCATCCTTTTCACTGCATCGACTTGAGACTCTGAGACTCCATCTCTGAACACAATGATAGTTTCCGGGAACCTCCTGGCCTTTTCGTTGAAGACATTGATAGCCTCGGTGAAGAGTTTGCCAATAGCGGTGCCGATTTCATGGCCACTGGGGTGCACAGCAATAGTGCTGTAGTACTTGTTTAGGTTCGGGTGAATAGTCGCACAAAAGCCCAATATACTTTTGCTCTTGTTCTTCGTGTCGTGGAAAACGTCAATTCCTATGACCATCAGGAACTTCCCAAAGGCGAGAGAAGGCCGCACAGTCCACAACTGCGCCCCCACCTTCGCCTGAATCTGCAAAGCGACTTTCTCCACAATCGCACTAAACCGCTTCTCATTAATCGGCATCATCACCACCTGCGTAGGCACCACAGCAGTCGTAGTAGTCGTGAACTTGATCTTCTCATATTCACTTCTCTTGTTCTTCGGGAGCAAAATTACCACAATTTGCAGCGTTCCCTCAGTGGTTAGTTTCTGCACACTTGCAGCAAACGAGCGCGAGTCATAAATCTGTCTTTTGGCTTCTGCGAAGTTCACCCTCATTTGGCTGAACTTGCCCTGAAGTGCAGAAGTGAACATGTCTGCGTTTCTCTGGTCCCTATCAGTGGCCATTATCACCCAATTTTGCAGGTCGATAGACTCCAATAAGCTGTCTCTCACTTGAAAGCTGCCATCGGGACCTACGGGAAGGGTGCGATTTCCGCCCACTTGTACACTTTCCCCGGAGATATTGTAGGAGTTGACCTGCAGGGGGATAGGATTGACGTGGAAATCGAACTCTGCGAATACTTTAGCGGCGGCTTTATTGGTATTTAGGCGATTGGCCAAGTCTTTACTGCAATCAAGTCTTTTCGGGGGCGTCGGAATCGCTATATTGTTGATAATCGTCATACTCCTATAGTCACTGCGCATACTATCCTCCAAACCAGTGAGCGAAACGAGCTCCGGAACCAGGTAAATGTCCCGCTCTTCCAGTCTTTTCTTGATATGACAGCGCAACAGCGGCTGTCTGGGGTCTGAAATGGCCTTATTGTATTGCCTTCGGAAGTACTCCATATAGGTTATAGGCGCTCCGTTGCGGTCGAAAGTGTCCATTGGGTTCTTATTCATGCAAATTTCGTCGATTCGGTAGCAGCGGCGATTTCCGTAGTTCACGATAACGGTCCGTCCTTCCAGTTCGTTTTTAGCTTCCGCGACCCAATTTCCCTGTCCCCTGCCTCGGATTTCCTGCAATTCGTCCACAAATGACCGTGTATGCACGATTTTCGAGGAAAAGTCAATATTGACTATGGGAATTCCCTGTCTCAGGGTCAGTTCTGTGGTATAGCCACACCACACCTCAAGGTTTAACTGCGGCAAAGGCTGGATTTCCGCAGGGTCATAGAACCTCGGCAGGCGCGTAACCTGCAAAAGGCCCATTTCTTTCATTGCCCGCTTGAGAATGATGTTCAAAACCTGCTCAGTGTCCTTTCTGCCTGCGCTACTTCCAGCGACACAGTGCGGGCGTACTGCAGTCTCAGTGTAAAGGCGCTTTTCCCCCCGGTGCAGGGCAGAATCACGGGGTTTTGGCTTTCACGCACAGCGAATAGGTTGATTCCGCTGAGAATGTGGCCTCCGAGGGCCTGGGTTATTTGGACCTCTACGCTCCTTATTAGTTCCCCACGTAAAGAGCGGTTGTCGTTGTCGACATCTGGGATGAAGTGGACGGAGTAGACGTGAATGTTGGTGCCGGGGCTGAAGGAGGGGGTGTAGAAGTTGGAAATCAGAGGGGAAGTGGGCAATTGGAGGGGCAGAGGAACGATATGCCGGGCAAGTGAAGCTGTTTGGGCCATTATAAGCCGCAAATATGGAACGGATTTAGGGCAAAGAACGAAATTCTGCAAATAGCACGCTAATTTTCAAGCCTTTTCCGACATTTTCAGTAGTATTTGCTCGCTTTTCCCTTCATATTGGTCTTATTCTCGATATTTTCCAATCCTTTCCACCAATTCCCTCTATTTCCTCACTTTTCCCTCTATTTCTCTCTCCATCCCAGCAATTCCTCTCACTTTTACGCTATTTCCCACTTTCCATAGTCATAATGACAGACCGCCCTGCCCGCCAGCGTACTCCCTAGCCAGTCGCCCGCAGTCTTTCCGCCTACCTCCTTTCCTGTGCCAATGAGCCCACCGTAGGCCTGTATTACATCGAAGAACACGTGAAAGTGACCCTTCCCAGCCTGTTGGAGACTGACCAAACCCTGCAACACGCTACGGAACGAGTCAAAAATGCGCTGCTGGATGTGAGGAAAACTGTGCAGGATGTGAAGGAAGTGGCGGATTTGACGCAGGCCTGGAGTCCCTTTATGATCACTATGCTGCAGGAGGCGAATGACACGTTGGATGCAGTCCGGAAGGTCGGAAATAGCTAGTTATAAGGACTGGAGAGTGGGCAAGTGCAGGAAGCCTGCGTACACTGCCCAGGGCGCCAGTTTGGTCTCTATGAGGGCTGCTTGGGTTAGGTGGCTTTGCCACTCTCGCTCCCGCTTAGGGTTGGACTGCAGCGTTAGTGCGTATTCCTTTAGCGCAGCAACCTGGTCCGGACAAGGCGCTGACTGCGCCAACTGGTCAATCGCGTACTGAAGCATGCCTTCCGCATGCAAAAACGCCTTTTCTCTCCTCAACAAGCCCGCCAACAGTATCAGCGGGCGACTAGTCTGTCCAGGAGCATGCTTTTGATAGCATTTCAAAGCCACTTTTAGCCACTTCGAAGCCTGTGCGTCTTCCCCACATGCCAAATGGACGGATCCCAGGGTGGTAAGGGAAAGACAGGTGTAGGGAGATAGCAAGGGAAGGGGGTCTGAAAGGTTTGGAGTGTTTTCGAAGGCTGTGATTGCTGAGTGTAGGCTGGAAACTGCTGGGAAGAGCAGTTCTGCAGTGGATTTGGCAGGACTATGTGGAGGAGACACGCTCCACCACTGTGCACAGCCTAGGTTGTGTCGGGCGAAGGGCTGGAGATAGAGGGGAAAGGCGGGCTGAAGCAGGGATATCGCCTCACTAGGGTCCCCCTGCAGTAAAAGCGCTGACCCCGCTATCAGCCGAGCTTCATGCTTGTGTTCTTCTCTGAGACTTGGGTTCGACAGTAGGGTTTTAGTGAGTTGTGAGGCTTTTTCCGGGGCAGCAGACAGATAAAACGCTAGTAAGTTGCTCAAAGCCGGCCACTCCAAGTCCCCCTTTCCCAGCCTTTCCACCACCTTCTCCAGTGTCTGTCCTGCCTGCACCGTCTTCCCCTGGCCTGCCAGAGCCCGCGCTATGTCTGTCATCAGCAGGGCGAAGGAGCTTTCCTCAGTCTGTCTGCTGTTGTCCAGGATCTGCAGGGCGCGTTTCAGCTCGAGCTCAGCGAGCTGGTACTGTCCCTTCGCTAGACGCTCCCTGCCCTGCACGAATTCCGCCAAGTCCTGCACTTTCCTGCACACCAGTCCAGGCCTAGGTGCGAAAAGAGACCTGACCGCCATATGCAAACCACTAATTAATCCTTTTCCTGCCTAATCCGCACTATTCAGACTGACTCACGTCGCTTTTGCACAAAGGACACTCCGAACTCCTGCCCAGCCAGTCATCTATACAGTTCTTGTGGAAGAAGTGGACTAAATAGGCTTTACAGCAGGGTAAAGTCTTGATGATGTCCTTGGGCTGGTAGCTTTCTTGGCAAATTATGCAGTCTCTGCTCTCAGGATCAGGCGGCAAAGTGGTTAATTCTCGTGTAGGCAGGTTAGTGCCTGCGGAAATCCGCTGTTTCTGCAAGAGTTCCATAAGATTTTCCATAGACAGGCCGGAGCCCTGCTCGCTGATTTGGATTTCGGTGAAGGGAGTCACGTAGCAGAAGTGACTGGTGGCACCGAGAGTCTGGAAGTGCACTCCGGCGATGATGAAATTGGTTCGAAAGGGCACAGGACGCCGCCATCCTTGGAAAAAAGGCTGGACCAGTCCTCGCCTCAAGTCAGCGCCTTGTGCAGCTGCGAGAGTTTCCGGCTCTGGACGCAGGTTAATGTGAAAGGCAGGACCCATCGAATTGCCGTTCAGAGTCATACTCGTGCTCTGCTCAATGACTCCGCTGCTCGGCTCACACGTCAGTACTACGAACTCATGGCTGTTGATGTAGAGATATTGGTCTGAGTGGAGAGTACGCAGGTGGATATGTCGAGGGAATTCTCGTAAGTAGGGAGCCAGACTCGAGGATTCCAAGTTGACTTCCGCAGGCTCCAGTATGCCTATTGTTAGCTCGATTAAGGGGGTCATTTTGAGGCTTTCGTAGCAAATTAGCTGGGTGGACTGGACGACTCGCCCGTAAAACGGCAGCGCGGCCATTACTTTGAAGCGCACATCGCTGATTTCGAACAAATCGCCTATCCCCAGCACTCTCTGTCTTCGCAAGAACCAAGGCATCCACAGCTCTTCTCTCAGCTTACCGTAGTCCACTTCTCTGTTTGATTTGAAGGTGGTAGGGACCGAAGCGTCGAACACCCCCAAAGTGAGGCTTTGCAGTTCAGGACAGCCCTCACCAGGCGTCTGCACGACATTCTCAAACAGATCCACCACTCTGCGTATATGCACTTTCTGCTGTATTTCCCTTATCTCCCCCTTTTCGTCCCGCAGCCAGGTCCGTCCGCAAGCACATTCCGCCTTCCTGGGAATGCCGCCGTCGTATATGCCCTGATGACAGCGAGGACAAGGGAACACCCAGGGGAATGGCAAGGGCTGGGCGGGAAGGAGATGCACGAGGCCAGTCGCTGCTGATGTCATTACAGCTCTACACTTCTTTAGGGAAGATGGAAGCGGAAGTAAGGGTCTTAGAATGTGTTCGGGACATGCAGCGATTTCTGCACTTTTCAGGGGAATTTCTCCCAAATCTAATGCGAAACTGGCTAAATTAGCCCAAAAACGAGATTTCAACAGGTTTAAAGGAAATTTTCGCTAAAAGAAGCGATTTTCTCTATTTCCCTCATTTTCTACCCTTTTTAGTGACTAGTCTCAATATATCAGTGAATGTCTTATATAAAACTCGAAAATGCGATTAGCAATATCCTCCTTTTCGAGCATTTTACTGAAATGTATGAAAAAGGCGGAATTTGTACGCTAATCCCCGGCTTAATTCCGTAATAAGCGAGAAATAGCAGAAAATAGACTGAAGTTCAGTCAAATGCCATTTTCAAGCAGATTATATTGAAATGGCTGGACAGCTGTATAGGGAAATGACCTTTAAGCCAAGGACGAATCGGGAGGAGCAAGGGGAAATGCTGAATCAGCAGCTCTTACTGAAGGAAGAACTCCTCATAGACGTGACCAAACTGCAAGAAGAAGTCCTCCAACTCCGAGCAGACAACGAATCCCTGCGAGAAGCGGAACTCGAATGGCTGGAAGAGCGCAGAGAGCTGGAAATACGCCTGGAAGAGCTGGATTCAGTGCTGAAAGAGAGAGATTTCTATAAGGAAGAGAAGGTGAGGGCGGATGAGTGGGCGGAGCAGGTGGATTGCAGGCTGAAGAAGCAGTCGGAGTTGCTGGAGAACTATAGTGTGTTGCTGGAACGGCAGCAGTTAAGGCTCAAACAAAAGGAAGAATCGAACCAAAAGCTGATTTTCGAGCTAAAATCCTCCCATGAGCGGCTTCAAACTGAAACTTCATCCTATCAATCCACCATTCAGCAGCTGGAAGCGGAGAAAAGCACACTGGAAGAAAGACTGCAAGACTCAGTCCCAATAGCGCAATATACTGACATGCAAACTCGCATATTGGAGCTGGAAGGACTGGTTTCCACTAACGACTCCCTCATTCCCAGTGTCAGAAAAGGCAGAAGCTACTCCGCCCTGTCCTTCACATCTCCCCTGATCTCCCCCAGTTCCGAACAAGGACTCGAGCGACTGCTCACACTCCTGCAGGCCCGAAACGTGGAAGAAGCCTGCGACCGAGCCGCCCAACTGACTAGGAAATCCGGCCACTTGGAGCGGTGCAGACGTCTCTACGACCGGCTGAGAGCTGCTTTGGGCAGGTCCGATGAGCACTTTTCTACCCAGCATGTACTGCACTGGTACCTGTCCGCTGCTACTGACAGTGCGCATTACCGCGCCAAACAGCTTAAGTCGGCAGAGCTGTTTCAGCAGCTGAAAGCACTGCTGGGAGTGAATCGTTCTGTGGATATTCCGACAGCAGTCCGCAGACTGATGTCCGCGTAATAGGTCTCTAGGCGACTTATCTAGGAATAGACGTTATTGTATGGAAATCTGCATCACTCCCAGTAAGCATTTCCCAGCTTAGTACTCTATTAGCCTAAAAACTGCTGTTTTTAGGGGTGTTATGGTGGGCGCTAGCAGAGCTTAGATGGTGGTCCACAGGTCGCCTAGAGGGAGGAAGTCCAGGTCTGGCTCCACGTGCTCATTCCGACTGTCTTCGTCAAGGTGGATTGGAGGTCTGGGCTTGACAGCTAGCAGCGTCTCCCCAGGCGAGGGCGCCACCTGCGTCTGCGCCAAGTACAGCAGATAGGAACTATACACAGTCTGGTCTCTCCCCACATTCTTCAATTTCTTCTCCACCGCAATGAAGAAGTTCACCACCTTCTGCAAGTGCGATTTGCACTGCTTTGCATCGCGAGAGCCCATGAACCTCGCCATTTCCGAGTGCGTCCAGCGGCCTGCCCGCAGCGCCGCCGCAAGTCGCTTCTTCTCTTTCAACGACCACGTTTTCATTTAATGGTTATAGAGTGGGTTGACGCCTTCGCCACTGTGGGAAGTCGGGGTTTAGATATAATGGATAAAAAGGGGGCGAGGGGGGAGTTCGAGGATGTGTTTGAGAACGACTTTGAGAGGGCGAGAGTGCTGGGACTGCCACAGTTGGAGAGGGAGCAGGAGATCACCAGGCTGAAGGAACTGAGAGACTCGCGCAGGCTGGATATCAAGGTCATGCACTTGCCGCAGGTCCAGCCAGAGCCAATCGAATCCGACGACAGCTACTCCTCCGGCGAAATCCCCTCCAAGCACAAGCGACAAGGCTCGGACGACGAATATCCAGGGAAACGAGGACGATTCGGCATACGCGAGGCCAGACCTGACTTCCTCCTCAAGCCCAAAGGGGAAGTCAAGCTGGAGCATGTCGAGTCCATCAGGATTGGCAGGGATCAACTCGTCGCTTGGATCAACCAGAGAGACTTCGATAAGACCGTCACCGGCACCTTCGTGCGTCTCAACCTCGGCCCCAAGAAAGACACCAACGAAATCATCTACATGATGTGCGAAGTCGAAGGCCTGCACGAGCAAAGCGAAACCTACGACTTCGGCGGCAAGAAAAAAGCGCGCAGCCGCAAAGTGCTAATCCTACGCCACGGGAAGTCGAAGAAATCCATGCGAATGGAGTTCGTAAGCAATACGAGTTTCACCCAGAAGGAGTTCGAGGAGTATGAGAAGAAGATGCAGAGAGATGGGATGAAGTTCATTTCGCATGATCATGTGGCGGCGAAGTTGGCGGACATTCACAGGGCCAATAATTACCACTATACGAGTGAGGAGATCGATGAAATCAATGAGCAGAACTTGGAGCAGGAATTGAGGGAGGGGAGAGTCAGCGCCAGCGCTGCAATTATACTAGAGAAGTGGCAGGTGAAGCTGAAGGAAGCCGAGCAGCACTATCAAGAGACACAGGACGCTCAGTACCAGCAGGCCTACAGCCTCTACGATGCTAAAATCCGCAGAGTGCAGGAGTTTCTGAGGAAAGAGGAGGAAGAGCCTCCGGCGCCTGTGGCGCTGCCGCAGGACTTGACTGCGACGCAGGACAATACTCCGGAAGAGGAGGAACCGTAAGGGACAGGCAGTGTGAAGCTGGAGTCCACTGCGCCCAAGCAAAGTCAGTATGAGAAGCTGGAACAGGGCAAAGCACGTCTGTTGCAGCTGCACCAGGCGGACCTGGGCCTCGAGGACTTGGTGCCAGGTAGTGGGGTGGTGGCAGTGCCTGCCAGTAGTCTGTATCCCCCTCTGGTGAACTGCTTTCCAGGGCTGGAGTCAGAGACTGTAAGGACTATATAGGCTAATAGTAGAGGCAAAGGCCAATTCTTCACTAGTTAAGCAGACATAGCCGCAGCTGTAACTACAGTCATTAGGGCCATCGCAGGGGAAAGCTGCATTTGCAGGGGCGACTTTAGGTCAAATGTGTGCATTGTCTATTACAGCGAGTTTTTCCTACACAGCTATATCGGCCTAGCAGGAAACCGCCCCTCCCCAAAGCCCTATTTCAGTCCCAGACACTATTTGAAATAGCCTATGGACCCCAAGAAACTCACCACCGAGCAGCTCGAGCAACTCATCCGCCCCTGCAAAGACCCCTTCCCCTCCGTCCCCAGCGAGGACCCGCCCACTTCCCGCTCCACAGCTATCACTCTGGCTATGAAGGCTTTGCAGGACCAAAGTGATGCATTGGAAAGCCGCTGTTTCCAGCTGAATTCCCAGTTGCAAGGGAAATCCGCGGAACTGGAATCCGCAAAACTGGAAAATTGCAGTTTGGTGGATGCTTGCAGGAAGCTGATGGACGCGCAGAAGACACTGCAGGAGGAAATTAGGGTTTTGAGGCTGGAAAAAGCACGAGAAAACGAACAATTGCAGATAATTTCGGACCATAGAAGAGTGTTGGAGGCTGAAATTGCGAGAAATATGCAGAATTACCAGTTGGACAGGGAGAAGTGGCAGCTGGACACTGAGCACTTTAAGAGGCAATTGGAGGACTTGGGGCAAAGTGAGCGGAAGTTGACGGAGTCGCTGAAAATTACTAGTCAAGAAAGGGCGAATTCGGAGGCGGAATTGACAAAAACGCTGAAAATACTGGAAGAATTGAGGAAAAAGGACGAAAAACAGCGCAAATCTCTTGAAAAGGCACTTTCAAGGGCAGAAAATGATGCAATTGAGGCTAAAAAACGACAATCTAATTCCCTTCGAGAGCTGGAAAGGGACAATAAGTCCCTTGCAGAGCTGTGCAAAGCACAAAAGGACACAATTGCGCTTTTAAGACGGGAAAATGTGCAAAAAATTAAGGCGAAGCCACCTGCAGTGTTGCCTCCGAAAGCCACTTCTAAGCCCAAAACTGCCCGCAGACAGTCCTTTTCAGCAACACTAGAAAGGCCAGAGTCAGCAAGTAGCCAACGAATTCAGGAAACCGACGAAAGAAAGGTAGAAGAAGAGCTCTCCCTGTGCAATTCCAAGTACACAGCGCTGCTGCAGCGGACACAGCAGGACGGGGTGGACGGCAAGTCGATCAGACGTGAGTTGAGTTCCCTGGCAGCGGAGATGGAGGCCAAGAGCCAGCTCCTGTACTCTCTGAAACAGCAGCGGCGCAATGCTTAGGCTAAGACTAGCCCCAGGGCCAGTGCCAAGGCCACTCCGCCCTCCTCCACCACCTCATACTCCGTCTGGTTGAAAGCACTTCCCTTCGCCAGGCCACTCATCAACCCCACATGGTAGAACACCTCTCCCAGACAGACCGGTGCTCCCTGCACAAAGGCATAGTGCCGCTTGTGCAGGTCCCAGTACAGAAACCGCTCCATGTTGTCCTCGCAGGCAGCTTGCACTCGCTCAGGCAAGTCGCCGTCGCTCAAGCTGCAGTACTTGTTGCCGTCTGAGCCACATAGGCAGCTACCTGGTTGGCCGTTTAGACGTATGCAATCGTCGTCTGAGGAGCAGGATTTGGGGTTGGTGCCGATTGCGAGTCGGTCGTCGCAGGCAACGCCCTGGGAACAGACGTTGGAGAGCAGGGATTGAATCTGCGCTTTATCCGTGTAAGTTGCGTAAGGACTGTCGAAGAGTGTATAGTTGCAGGTAAGACTGAATGAGAACGGCTGTCTCGGGTCCCATTTCTCAAGAATGGACTCCGGGAGAGCGCAGTACAGTCCTTCTGGGCAGGAGTCTATGATGATCTTGGAGGGGTCTTGGCCTTTCGCGCAGAACCAGGGCAGGTCTGGAGTCATCACATTGTGGTCAGCGTTTAAATTTCCGCAGACCAGGGCTGGACACCAGTCAGGCCGGTAGTCGCCCACCTGCTGCGCAGCAGCTAGCACCAGCAGCACAGCTTGTAAGGCCAACATTGATTATGGCTACTGAATGGACACGCGGAGTCGAGGAGAGGCGAGACGGAACTGGGGAAGGAGGGAGGGACTGAGGCGAGTGTTTAGCAGTCTCAGGACTGCCAACTTCTTCATGTCAGGCAGCACCGCACACAGGTACAGTCCTCCCTGATCTGTCACTTCATTGGAGTCCAGAAACAGCTTCACTAGCCTCTCCGCATACCTCAGCTGCTCTGCCAAGTAGTCAATTCCCACGTCCGTCACTCCGTTGCTCACCAGCGACAGCACCTCAAGCAGTGGGATGTGCTGCAAGCACTGCGCCAAAGCCTGCACTCCAGGGTCCCCCAGCGAGTTACTGCCCAGGAAGAGTTCCTTCAAGTCCGGCAGTCGCTTCAGTCCACTCGTCAAAGCCCGCATTCCGTCCGCTCCCAGGTGATTATCCCACATGCGGAGTACTCTCAGGCCTGTGCACTTGGGGAGAAACTCTGCCAAACGGGCCACAGCCACTGCTTCCAGAGGGTTCTGGCCTAGAGAAAACTCGTCCACTGCAATTTCCCCGAACCTGTGGTTCGCCAAAGCCACTAAATGCTCAGTCCCCAGGCGAGAATTGATGAATTCGACTTTGTCAAGTTTTTTTATGTGCTGAATGCACATGCAAATTGCTTCGAATTCAGCAGGTTTCAGGGGAAATGTGAGGATTAGGAGGTCGGGGGGCTCTGGGGACAGCGTCTTTTGGAGAATTGCTTGCACAGATAGGGACAAACTGGCTCGGTTGGTTTTGAGCAGATGCTTAAGATACTGTTCTGGGCTTTGCACTGCGTTTTCTTCACTTTGAGGAGTTTTCAGCACTGAGTCCCAAGGGGATATTTCGCCCTCCGGCTCTATGACAGAAGCCGCGTCCGCCTCTTCCTCCAGCACATACGAGTACATTCCCTCGCTATATATGAGGTTTTTCAGCTCTACGAAGTCAGGCCGGTCGTTTTCCTTTACTATTAGCATCTTTCGGAGTGCAACTTTGACCCATTCTCCGTAGGAAAGTGAGCCGATTGCTTCGCTAATTTTGCGCTGCAAAGATTCTTCGCCCTGGTCCAGACTGTTCAGGTCTGAGGGCGGCCGGAGACTAGCCATGTGGTACAGAGTGAGTCCCAGAGAAAAGACATCGGACTTAAAAGGGTTTTGGACCACTGTACCTGTGGGATTACGTCCATCCCACATATCCATATACGCCTTTTTGACAGTTGGAGCGAGGTACAGCACAGTCCCTAGCACCGGATAATCCTGCGTCCGCAGCAGCGCCCTGCCTTCCAGCGCCAGTCCGAAATCTATCACTTTCAGCCCTTCATTCTCCATCACTATCACATTCTGCGGCTTGATGTCCCTGTGCACTATATTGAGTGACTGGAGGTAGGCAAATGCATCCAGTAGGTTAGCAATGCTTTCACATAGTTGGTCCTCGGGCCAGGGACTTTGGTCCCTGTTTCTCCTGCGGATTAGCTCGTGGAGACTGCCTTTGCCGCCGTGCTCCAGGACCAAAACGTGTTTGAAGCCGGCGGTGTGGCCTGGGTCCAGGAAGGACGCTAAGCACCGAGATATGCTAGGGTGGCGAATGCTCCTTTGCAGTGCAGCTTCTTCCTGCCTCCCGTTCAACTCCGCTGCATCTTTGCAGTACTGCACCTTCGCGACGTAGTGCTTGCTCGACCCGGCCGCCATGGCTTCGTATATCTCCGTGGTTCCTTCCGGAGTCCTGTATATCAGCTCCAACAGCACTAAATCCGCATACGCCATGCCTGTGACTGCTGTAGACTCGCTAGGACGCAGACTCACTGGGGAGTGCGGGTCGGAGCGGAAGGAACGCAGGTGCAGACTGAGACAGTCGTGGCAGAAAGGCAGGGAGGAACAGTGGCAAAGGAACTGGGCGGAGTTGTGGCAGACTCCACCCTGGCAGGAGCCTTCGTTCCCCATATTTTGCCTTGCATTGGGAGGACTATGCAGGGAAGGAACCGCAGTGAGGGAATCACGAGAAGGAGTCTGTCAAGAAGCGGAAAGATAATGGACTTTATAAGGAAATCTCCGCTTTCAAAATAGAGCGGTAACTTTCTGAGTCGGAAAACCGCCTTTCCAACCTGCAATTAGACTTCTTGGTATATACAGCGAAATAGCATACTTATCGGGCTTTCCTTTTCCCTCAGTTATTCGTCCCGTCCGATTTCTCTTTCCCTTTAAAAAATAGCTTCATGAATTCTCGAGAAATCCAAGGCCACATCGAGGAAATCCTGCACAACCCGCACCAACCCGCCCTCCTGCAGCCCCTAGTGGACTACTCCCGCACCTGCTCTCTCTCTGCCTGCCGCGACATCATCGACCAGGTCAAGCGCATTTTCAAGCGAAATCGATGGGATCCTACCGAGAAATTGCAGGCTTTAAGGCTGTTTGACCTGTGCATGAGACAGAGAAATCAGCAATTCGCGGATTACGCAGGGCGGAAGATACTGAGAAGACTGACAGTTCTAGCAGCCCACAGAAAGGTACAATCTAAACAGGGGGAAAGAGAGGGAAATCGAGGCAGGGATCTATTTAAGGCCGGGGCTAGTGGACAGACGGCTTCGATTGAGTTCCTTATTACGCTTTTGAGAGGGTTTGAAGTATGGAGAGACGTAAATTCGGACTTCCAATCCGCTTATATGGGTTTAAAGTCGCAGGGAGTGACGTTTCCGCCTGCGGAAGTGGAGGTCAGGTCGAGAGGGCCTGAGCCTCCTTCAGCTGTCACTCTGAGCAGAAGTCTGAGATCTATACTAGACATGCGGACTCCTGATGCTGCAGTAGCAACGGGCATTGCCGCCCAACTCACTCCAGCCCTGGCCACCCTGTCAGTGCGCATCCAAGCCCGCCTCGACTCGCCCGACTTGCCTGATTACATAGCGGAATTGGAGGAAATACAGGGCGCTTTGGACGCTTTCCAGCGGTTTACAGAGTCGAGACGCTTAGTAAAGCCTGAAAAATCGGAAGGTCCAAAGGTCAAAACTGACTCAGAACTACTGATGATGGCTTCCTTCAATTGGAAAAGGCTGGAAGAGCCGACCCCCTTGGCTTTACCAGACACAGACGAGTCTGTGCAGGGTAATGGGCAGCTGCTGGACCTAGATTGGCAGGAGCCGGGGCGAAGCACAGTACAGCAGTTGGAAGCGTTGGTACTGGTTAGCCAGATGGAGGGACTGCAGACAGGCCAGTGGATGCAGCAGGCGGAGCAGTTCCGCATAGAGAACGAAGCACTGAAGAAGGAAGTCGAGGCCCTGCGTCTGCGAGTCGAGGAGTTGCAGCCCAGGAAAGACCCAGCTTCTGCAGAAACAGCCCGCCAACTGCGCAGATCCCCAATGCAAAGCTCCTTCGCTACTCTGTCCCCAGGCCACTATGTGGACTTAATGGGCTTCGACTCTCCAACGCGGTCTACTCTCACGCTAAAGCCCACTACATCCCCCAGTGTCACTCCCAGGGAAGAGCCGGTGGACATCGTGAATGACAGGGAATATGTGGAGAGCTGTCAGTGGACTTCGGGAAGGCTGTATAGGGGGGAGGACTTGGAGGTGCTGGCGAAGGTGGAAGTCGAGCGGCTGCGAGGCAGGGTGAAGCTATGCTTCCGCAACGTCTCCTCCAGCTTCCTAAAGGACTTATGTCTCCTCCCAGTCTCTGCAGAAGCCGCAATACGCGAGCAAATGCAAGAGCCGCCGCCCTCCCTCCTCCCCCCCTCCTCCCAGTACTGCTGCGAGCTGGAAATCCGTCCGCAGCGTCCCTACACCCTCCCTCCCGTCCTTGCCATCAGCTACAGTCGACTCAGTACCAAGGTGAGGTTCGGACTCAAACTCCCTGTTCCTATATCGAAGTTCGTTTTCCCCTGTTCTGAGCCCTTTGAGGAGGTCCGCAGTAGGCTGCTTGACTTGAAACAGACGGAGGAGACGGCTTCGTTTCAGGGGTTGAAGGAGGGAATCACGAATATGAAGACTTTGGCGAGAGTGTTTTGCATGAATAATGCCTTGTCGCTTTATTTCCCTTCGGAAACAGGCCTGGAGCGGGGAATTGTAGGGTGCGGCCGTGGTTTCGGCACCCTGGTGGGCGCCCAGGTGCAGCTTGACCCTACCGCCTCCAAAGTAAGTGTGGTGACTTGGAGCAGCGACCCAGTCCTCAGAAGTCAGCTGCTGCTCCTACTTGTCAGTCAAATCAGCCTCTAAAGTTTCTCTCTAACTGGTACTTAGTACTGCATAATGGCCAAACCTGCCCCTAACACCGTATTTCGCACCTATATCCCCAAGAACTTGACTCTAGATCCAGCCACTCTCCAGCAAAGAATGCACTCCGCCCTGCAATTCCAAGCCCCAGACGAGGACTTCCCCCAGTCCCCTGCCAAACCTCCCCCAGAAGCCACTATCCGGCTATCATCTCTCCAGCCCAGCGCTGCCAAGCCCTCGATTTCGCTCTTAAAGGACTCGGCTCTGTCGGAAAAGTCGAGGTTTTTGGCTGCGAAGGCGGAACAACGGTTTTTCGCCCAGCACAAGGTTCCGCAGCTGCAGGAAGCTGCTGGCTCTGGGGGCGGAATTGACGTGCAGAGCAGAAATCTGTGGGAAATGGGGAATGCGCAGGGAGCAGAGGGAGGAAAAGTCGAATTATCGCCTACTTTTAGCAATGCGCAGTTTTCCCCAGCCTCCAAAACGCCTTCAAAAGGCGAATTGAGGGCGAAAATTAGAGATTATCTGAAGGACCCCTCAGAAGCGGACCGAAGCACTGCCAGTCGCGGGCGAAATCGCGCGATTTCAGCGGATATGCAGTACTTCCTGCAGCGCAATCAGCCCCTGGCCGGGCCTTTGGAGGTCGCACAGCGGGGAAACAGCTGGAATGACCAGCGCAAACTTCGCTCAACTGTGAGGAAAACGTCGCAGGAGCGGGAAAAACTGACGGAGTGCACTTTTACTCCTGTGATATATACGAAAATCCCGCATCACTTGCATAAAATGCCCGCACCTGCACTGCTCAACTTCAGAGAAACTGCCATTCGCCTGGCGAACAGCAGCCAATTCGAGCTGACGGAGGGGTCGAAGGCTGTGTCGACTCCGAAGTCGCAGCAGTCTACGGCTGTGCACACGCGAGTGCACTCAGGCAGCCAAGTGGGTTCTCAGCTAGGGGCGAGGCTGCTCTCCCCGGTGGCTTATCGCTTGGGCATGGACTGGGAAAGACTGGAGAGAGGAGGGAACTGATGTAGACTTAGTAGTAATGCAGGTCAGTCAGCTGCTAGCAGGCTTAACCAGTGGCAACCGAGTGGCTCTCGCCAAAGCCATCACCCTAGTGGAGTCCAACAACCCCATCCACCGCCGAACCGCCCTCGACCTGCTGTCCCAACTGCCCAGCAAAGCCTCCGCCCTGCGCATCGGCATTTGTGGCACTCCCGGCGCAGGCAAGTCTACACTGATAGAGGCCTTGGGAATGCTGTGCATAGCTAAGGGGAAAAGGCCTGCGGTGCTTGCGATGGACCCGTCTTCGATTCAGTTCGGTGGGTCGATACTGGGGGATAAGACTAGGATGCCGAATTTGGGAGTGAGTCTGCAGGCGTATGTGCGGCCTTCTCCTACTCGTGGAGTGTTGGGGGGCGTCACTACCAGTTGCAGCGAGGCCATTCGTATCTGCGAAGCCGCAGGGCACGACCCTATCATCATCGAGACCGTCGGTCTGGGCCAGAGCGAAACCACAGTAGACAGCGTCACAGACCTAGTGATGATGGTCACTTCGCCTGCAGCTGGCGACGGCCTGCAGGGCATAAAGAAGGGAATCATGGAAATTGCGGACATTGTAGTGATGAACAAAGTGGATGGGCCGTTGGAGAAGAAAGCGGGACATGCGAAGTTAGAGCTGGAGGGCTCCATTCGTCTGAATATGAGACGGTATGAGGAGTGGACTCCGAGAGTGGTGACTTGCTCTGCACTGCTGCAGGTCAATATAGAGGAGGTGTGGAGTACGCTGTTGGAGGCCAGAGGCACGCTCGAGCAGTGGATTGCAAAGAAGAGAGCCTGGCAGAACATGAGCCAAGCCGAGCAAATCCTCGACTCCCTGCTCAAGGAACGAGTGACAGACCTGAAGACTCTGCCCGAATACCAAGCCCTGAACCTGCGACTGCGCAGAGGCCTGGTGCTGCCAAGACAGGCCGCCTACCAGCTGCTCTCTATGCTGGGTCCGAACTAACAGACTAGCTATTTCAGTATGCAGATGCGCACCTCGGACACACTGCCCAGACGCTGTCTGCGCTCCTTCAGCCCCGCTGCCTCCAGTGAGCGGATGTAGGCGCACAGGTCTTGCTCCCGCTTCAAAGCCTTGGGCCGCTTCCTTTGCTTCAGTCGCAGCAGCTGGTCTGCCAGTGCAGCCGCAGCTACGAGGATTTCCGCTTCTAGTGGCTTAGTTTGCGCCCAGAAAGCCTGTTTGTACACCTTGGAAAGGACTTCGAATTGCTGGCTTTGCCTCACTTTCCGGCCCTTCCCCTGTGCAAATCTACGATGTCGAGTTAAAAAGCCTCGTGTAAACCTTTGAATTGTCACTATTGACCCGATATGGGACTGGTACTGTGTCCTGGAAAGCAGTTTTCCTGTCCATTTCCGTTCTCTTCGCTTGGTCAGGACCAGTTTTAGCCGCTTTCGCAGGCGAAATGAATAGAACTGATAGCGAAATCGGTGCAGAATTGCCCTCTCTTTAGCTCTTTTTACCAAAATCGCTCGATACCACAGCTGAATAACCTTCGCATTCCTATCCAATTTGGCTGCCTTATAGGCTCGAAAGGCCTTCTGAAGCACCAAAATACTGTGGACAGTTCTGAGCCTGCGGCAGAGGGTGGAGTCTGCAGGGAAGTAGCAGTTCCTGACGTCTTTGAGCATTGATAGAGGGACGTTTGGGACTTCGCAGGTGTCCTTGGCCGCTGGCGCGGGGCCGTAGGGACTCACAGCTCCGTAGGCTTCGTACATTTTGGCTCTGCCGGTCTTTGCAGCCCTCACATTTCCTCCTTCAGTAGGGGCGGCTTTGGCAGCTTGGCGAGCCTTGTACTGCGCTAAAAACCCGCTGACAGCCCGCACTGCTTCCTTGTTTTGGTCCATCAACGCTTCCAACATTTTCTGCTTCCAGTCACAAAAGACCACAGCGCTCTTAATAACTGCGCGGTGTGAGGACTGTCTGATAGCGAGAAAAGGCATACTGGGCGACTTGCGAACTGGCAGCAGGACCGGAGACTGCGGCTCCCTGGCTTCTCCCCTGTCCGCAAAGCCTTTAATAGCTGCGATTTCCTGCGAAAGAACTTTTCGACTAAAGCGCAGACAAGTGGACATGACCAGTCCCACATTGACGGAGTCCCCATACAAGCAGGCCTCAATTATACGGACTTCCTTGCACATGGACTTGCTCCACTCCTTCGTCTCTGGGGTAGTCCCTAGCACTGAAATGCTCTTCCTGCCTGTGCAGTCGATTTCAATGAGTGTGTTTTGAGGACAGACTTTCACAGACATGACACTGGTCAGGTGCAGTTCCGAACTGTTCAAGTCGCGGACACTGGGCGGAGCCAGGAACCGCAGAATTACATTCAGGAATTGCTTGACCGTCTTCTCAAACGACCTATGTGCTCCCTACGTTCTTTGACTTGCGGTGTCGATGTTCACTGCGTTGAGACTTAGGAGGACGCAGTCCTCTCGGGAGATGCGCCAGTCTTCACGCAGTTCGATGTCTGTGACGAGTTGGTCGGCTTGGACGTAGGGACAGTGGAGATGTTGAGAGTCGTGCAGGCTCTGTAATTGGGCGATATCGTCGGAGCGCGCAATAACTGACCGCAGCACTTCTGCGATGTATTGGTGGTATCCATTGGTGTCACGAGTGCTGAGGGAGCGTAGAGTCGCTGATTTCATTATTAGGCACTAGACGGAGAGGGAAGTTTTGAAACGAACACTGCCATTGATAGAAACTGCAAAGCTCATTGGGACCAATTCCCATTGGAACATTTCTGAAACCACTCATTTCCTCCTTCCCTGTAAACAACTGAAAGTTCTCAGAGAACCACTAAACCGAATGCAAAACACTATGCAGACTGATAGCACATAGACTCACATTAAGTGGGGAAACAGGCAGCCCAGTCTATCCCTCGCTAATAAATGGCAGATGCACTGATCGCTGGTCTCCCCAACACCCACGTCCTGTTCTCTGCAGAAAGTCTGTGTGACGGCCACCCTGACAAGCTGTGTGACCGACTCGCTGAGTCTCTAGTTGACTCGCTCCTCGCAGAAGACCCGCAAACCAGGGCGAACCTGCAAGTGCTGGTCAAGGCTGATATGGCTATAGTGCTGGGCAGCGTCGCCACTACTGCGCAGGTTCCCTATGAACAAGTGGTGCGCAGAGTGCTCAAGAAGCTGGGATATGACGGGTCTGGCAAAGGTCTGGGTCCCGACTCCTGCCGCGTAGTGATTCACATCGACTCCCAAGTCCCAGAAGCAGCACTCAAAGCCGCAGAGGACTGCAACCTCAGCGACTCCGGCGTCATCACCGGCTACGCCTGCAGCGAAACCCCCGAATGCATGCCCTTCGCAGTGCTCTTGGCCTGCAGACTCAGCCAGCGACTTACTGAGGTAGCCCGGTCCTCTTGCCACTGGGCCAAGCCGGAAAGTCAGGTGCAGGTCACTATGGAATACAAGCGAACTAGAGGGAAACTGATACCTAGTCGCGTGCACACTGTCCACATTTCCGCCGACCTCACCACTCCCATAGAGGACATTAAGACTCAGCTGAGGGAAGAGGTGGTAAAAGCGGTGGTTTCCGAGCAGTACATTGACGACCGCACAATTTACAGTGTGAACAGCGTGGGTAGGACCAGTGGACTTTCAGGCAGACACGGGAACTTCTATGGCAGCTGGGGAGACCAGAGCAGTAGTGCTTTTTCAGGAAAGGACCCGAGTCGAGTAGAGCGTGTGGTGCCCTTAGCAGCCCGCTGGATTGCGAAAAGCCTGGTAAAGGCCAACCTGTGTGACCGAGTGATGGTCCAATTAGCCTATACAGGCCTGGGAGCGCCCTCTTCTATTCATATTGATACATTTGGCACGACGAAGGCGGGCAGGGAGGACAAGGACTTGACCGCTGCAGTGCTCGCTAACTTCGATCTGAGGGCGGAAAGTCTCATTCAGGAGCTAAGTCTGAGGCAGGCTGTGTATGAGAAGACAGTTTCTGCTGGGCCATTTGGACGTGAAGATGGCGAGTTCCCCTGGGAGTGTCCTCGAGCCCTAAATAGCCCTTGAAGCCTCCGCTATTAGCCGTTTCCTCTGTGCACAGAGAAAGAAAGTACACTGCCTCAGTTTAACTAAGCTCCAACTCGTCCATCATGTCCAGTAGTCTTCTTCCGGCTCTCGGAGACTCCTCGTCCAGCGAACTCAGGTGCAGTCCCTGCGGCGCTTCCGAAGGAGAGGAGGACTTTTTCCCGGAAAGCAAAGGGCCGCTGACGCTTGAAGTGAACACAGGGCCTTTGCCAGGGTCAGGGGACCTGAAGGTGAGGATGCCTGCTGTGCCGCTGGACTGGGTGTAGGGAGAACTCAGGTCTCTAAGGCGCTCTGTGATCGACCGCAGGCTTTGCTTGAGACTTCTCAGCTCCATACTGGGCTGCTGCGAACTGCGGAAAGCTGGGGAAGTCAAACTCACCTGAGTGCACTTGTCCTCAGTAGTCTGCGTCGCGGAGTTGCACATAACACTCATTGGCCGGTCTGAAATGGGGGAAAGCGACCTAGCCGACCCTGCTTGAGACATTCTGTAGCCGCGCTGGGAACTGAGGGTTTGCACTGCTTCCAGAAGTTCGATGGACTTGCGCAGCGCTTCTTGGATATAGTGGGAATTGGGAGCCTGGGTGGGGCGGAGGCGTGGCTTGGACTTCTTCGTAGTGGAGCAAGTGGGACGAGTTAGAGGGGTCGTGGGTCTTTGGGTTTTAGCTTTGCGCAGCAGGAGCATAGAAAGCGCGGTTCTTTTCCTCCCTTTGTCCATTATTCTACCCTGAGTCTAAATGGACCAGTTCGTGACTAGACTGAAGATCTGTCCAGCCGCCTGTCCGCAGGCCGGATAGCTCTCCTGGCAGCTCTGCAAGGCGCTCCAGTCTGAGTCCATAGTCTGCTTGTTGTTCAAGTAGGTCCAAATTACCTTCGAGAAGCCTTCGGGTGTGGCCATGGCTTCAAGGTTCTCCAGCAGGTCAGTGAAGTCGCAGTCACCGTTGAAGCCTTTGAGGTCGTTGGCGAGCTTCTGCCCGGCGAGGATGAGGGAGGTGAGGACGCCGGTGTTGCCGGACATCATTTCTTGGATGTACGAGACAACAGACTCAGTGTCTTGGAGTAGCACGGAGGAGTCACTTGCGCAGGCATCCGGAGCATTTGGGTCCTTCTGAAGGCCGAGAAGGAAACCTTGTGCAAAGCTCAGTGCATTGGAGGCAGAGGCAGAGCCTAGCAGCAGACACACAGTCAGCGCAATCAACCCACACCGCATTTTTATTTCCTCACCACCATCCTTCCTTCCAGGCTTATAATAACAGCATGGACGCAGCAGCACGCAGACGCTACTCTGTAGGCACGCAAGTGGACATATCGGCTTATATTCGTAGAGCAGTTGGAGCAACTCTGGCCCGGAAGACTTTGCACGGACGTCGTCCAGCGCTGGCGGACCCTTGCACTTACCTAGTCAGCGCCGAATAATAAAGCTATTAGGCCTGCTAAGTCGCTCTTGTGGGACAGTTTTAGCTGTAAGTCTCTGGGCAGTTTACTTGGTGCAAATGCTTCTTTGCCACTTTTTGTTCCAGAACTTACATTTATTTCAGCGTTTTTTCTCCCAAATTTCATTTGCGACTTTTTTACTCCGGTCCTCGACTGACTTTAGACAGTAAGCAGCTGTGTGGACAGACCAAACGTTTAAAAATGGAAGCGAAGGATACAGAGGCGCGGGCTCTCCTCATCCAAAACCGCATGTCCGACCCCCAAGGCCTGGGCCTCTCCCACTCCCCTGCCTACTACTTCTCTCACCACCGCAAGCCCAGAGACACTGACAGACGGCCTTTGGAGGAAATCCCAGACATGGGCAACTTCGAGGAAGGCGGAGTGCAGGATGCAGCGGCTCAGTACAGGAAAAGAAACAAGGAACTGCGGGAAGTGCTTGATAGGAAGCAGGCCCGGAGGCAGGAATTAGAGCTGGCGATAGGCAACGTAAGCCAAGGACTGCAGCGGCAGCAGGACGATTTGGGGCATTTGCAGGGCGAAGAAGCAGCTTTGGCGGGGCAGTACTATGAGAAGGTGCTGGCAGTGAGGCAGGACAGAGTGGTGGCTGAGGAAGCTGCGAAGCGCCTGGAAGCCTCTTTGGCAGCTAAGGAAGCTGTGTGCATGGAAAAGACGAGGGCAGGGACTATGCAGCAAAGTTCCTTTTTTGAGGCAGTTGCGCAGTGCTCTGCCTTGGAAGCACTCAATTCCGCATATGCGACTTCCCTTTTAAACCATCAAGTTCGACTAAGCGACCTTCGCGACATTTCTTTCGCTTACCTGGAGACTACAGTCTCCTTGCAAGGGCAATCCATAGCAAATCGACACCTGTTGAAGGAGCTAAACAACCAGTTACAAGAGTTGAAAGGCAATATACGAGTGTTTTGCAGGGTGAGGCCGCTGCTTCCCGAAGACCAAAGTCAGCAGGCCAATATCTCGGTACTGGGGGGAAACAGACTAAGGGTAGGGGATCAGGTTTTCCGCTTTGATAGGGTTTTTGATCAGGCCAGTTCACAAGCAGTCATATTTGAGGACATATCCCAACTCGTGCAAAGCGCAGTGGACGGGTACAAAGTCTCCATATTCGCCTACGGACAGACCGGCTCCGGGAAGACATACACCATGGAAGGCCCCTCCGAATACACAAGTGAGTCCTACAAGGGCGTAATTCAGCGGTCTGTGGAGCAAGTGTTCGGGTCAGCGGAGGAAATGAAGCGGCTGGGGTGGATTTACAAGCTAAAGGCCGCTTTCACTGAGGTGTATAATGAGCAAGTGAGGGACTTGTTGGAAGGGTCGAAGGTCATGACTGCCTTCAGCACGAATCTGCTGGAGCCCACTACTGTCGAGGTGCAGCGACCTGATCACCTCTATGAGCTGCTGGCGAAGGCGAGGCAGCAGCGGGCAGTGGCGCAGACCCAGTGCAACACCCACTCTTCCCGCTCCCACAGTCTTTTCAGACTTGGCATTGAGGGAGCCAATGAGCGGGAAGGCAAAACGACTAGAGGAGTGCTGCACCTGGTAGACTTGGCAGGGTCGGAAAGACTGGACGAGCAGGGGGAAGAGGGCAGAAGGACGGAGACGATAGCGATAAACTCGTCACTGTCAGCACTGGGAGACGTGATAAACGCAATGGCGCGGAAGTCCGCCCACATCCCTTTCCGCAACTCCAAGTTGACATCCATCATGAAGGACTGTCTCGGGGCTGACTCTAAAACACTGATGTTCCTCAACATCAGTCCCTCGGTCTCGAGACTCACGGAAACTCTTCGATCGCTTAAGTTCGGAAGTAAGGTCGCCAAGTGCAACTTGCTGCAGCAACGAGCGAAATAGCCTTTGATTTGCTTAGTAGCGTAATGAGTGGCTGCAAGGTAGAGTGCTGGTCACTGGGATTTACCCAGTACAGGGGTTTGGAAAATGGGGATTCTCTATTGTAGTGGAGAATTAAAGACTGAACTTGTAAAGAGAGGAGCCAAGGTTCTTTAACGAGTAAAGGATTATAATCAATATACGAGTAAAAGTCAATATGTGAGTAAAGCGGCATGAGAGGGTGTTAGGACCTTCCCCACCTCCTCAATTGTAACGAATTTAAGTGGATGCTGGCTATTGCCGACAAGTGTAAAGCCACAGATGTCCTGCTTCCAAGTGACTTCAGTGTTCAGCGCTGTGCATAGAAAGGACCCAATACTGAGCTGGGAGAGATAATGAAAGCTGCTTCTCACCTAATTAAATGGAATCCCCCAGAAGAGCGCAGGTGCACATCCCTTCCCCTCGCTGTGATCTGTCAGACTCGGACGAGCGCCTGGCTCCTGTTATCATTGCAAGGTCCCGGTCACAGACTAAGTCCATCACTGAGGTTGTGAGGAGTGGGAAGAGGAAGGAAGGCAAAGCTACACATAAAGTGACGGAACTGGAGACGGAATCGGTCTGGCCAGACCTCGAAACCTACCTAAAGCCGCAAGAAACGCGCAAGCAGGTGTGGGGGTCTTTGCTATATACAGCGCCGAAAGCACCGATTTTCGCACTGAAGGAGCAGAAACGGAAGGAGTATTTGCCTTGGCTGTCTCTGCACAAAGAAAGCCCTTTCCCTGCCAAGTCCAGACTCTCACCCTGCCGTCCTGTGCTCCTGCCAGAGATCTCCACGCCCTCCAATAGAAAGCCACTATGTCGCAGTCCCTTGCCCGCCTTTCACTACCTCACAAGGAAGCAGCTGCACCGAGAACCCACCATCTGGAAGTCACCGCTCGGACACTACGAGTACGTGGACGGAGGCAGGAAGAAAGGGCGCAATAGGTCCTATTGTCTGTAGAATGGAGGAAGCGAAGACTTTGGTGCTCACTGAGGCGGAGTCCTCGAGCAATGACTCTCTCCCAAATGTCTTTATGCTGGCTCGACACAACCGTAGAGGCGAACTCGAGCAGCTCTTCAAGAAAGGCGTCGACCCTGACTCCATTGACCGCCATGGCAACTCCCTGTTCCTCATCGCCTGCCAAAACAACCACAAAGAGACCGCCAAGCTCTGTCTCAGGTACGGCGGTGACATCAACTGGAAGAACAACAAAGGCTGGGGCGCTATTCACATCTGCAGGATGTTTAAGTACGAGCAACTAGCGGAGTACTTGAAGGGGAAGGGAGTGCAGGAGACAGACTAGAGGTAGTTCGCCTAATACACAGAGCAGTTGGTGAGAAATATGAAGGTCTTTCTAACAGGGGGAACTGGGGCTGTGGGCAGGGGCGTTGTCACTGCTCTCCTTGCACACGGCCACAGTGTCACCTGCACAGTGAAGGACTCTACAGCGCATCAAGCCCTGCAGGCCGCTTTCCCTGACCAGCCGCGGCTCAGCCTTGTGGACATCTTCCTTTCCCCTGCTTCGGGCCCGGAACTAACGCTTCTGGCGAGGGACTACGACTGTATCATTCACTCCGTGCACAGCTTTGGTGACGACTACCACGCAATGGAGGAAGTGTGTCTGCGTGCATTCATCGAAGCAGGGAAAGCCACTGCAGCTGCAGGCAGGCCTTGCCAGCTGATTTCCACTACCTCCACCGCCAGTATCGGCAGAACTGAAGAGGAAGTGGACGAAACTGGCAGCACCGACCACCCCTCTAGTCTGGGCATCTGGCGTGTACCCATGGAAAGACTGGTGTTAGATGCAGCTGAGGGCGATTTCCTCACAGCAGTGGTGAGGCCAGTGTGGGTGTACGGAGGCAGCTGGGTGGACCAGTACGTGCACGCAGTGAAGGCCAAAGGACTGGCAGTGGCGCCTGCCATGGAAGGCAACTTCGGGCTCATTCACAGAGACGACTTGGCGGATCTCTACCGTCTCATCATGGAAAAGCGGGCTAGCGGCATATTCCACGGCACTGAGCCGCACTACACCAGCACCTCTCAGGTCCTGAGCAAGGTGCAGGCATTCTGTGGGCAGCAGCCCGCAGTTCGCACAGAAGCGCCTAATGAGTACGTGAAGGACTATGGGTACTTCCTATGGGGCATGGAAGGACAGCAACGGGCAGTGCCTAGAAGGTCACTGGAGCTGGGGTGGAGTCCGAGGTACAATTTCCTCACTTCCTTCGAGGAAATTTACGGTAGTTAAGTCCTTCCTAGACTGCGGCTATTGGAACTCTCTCTACTTACTCTAGCTAAATGCCGTCAGGCCGTTCTCTATGCCGTCGAGCAAGTTCCCCAGAAACTGCTTTGTCACCTGCGTGAAATCTGTCAGTTGGCTCTTGTATTGGTAAAACGGAGCCCGGTCGGTCGTACTCTGGTCCAGAAACACGTCCAGCTTCTTTTCTGACAGCTCGTGCAAGTGCTCTGTGTTTTCCTCCAGCTTTTCCTGCAAGTGCTCGAACAGCGCCTTCTCAGGCCCGGGCTCTAGATAGAAGCCGAACACGTATGAGCCTTTGAGTGCTCTCCTGCAGTTAATGACTTGCATCGCTCCTTCCTTGAGAAACTCCACCTCGCCTATCGGGTACTGCTTCAAGTCATGCAGCCGCTGCATCTTGGCCTCGACTTCCGGCAATTGCGACTGTGCGAGTTTCTGAGCCTTGTGGTGGTTATTAAAGCGTTCGAAGTAAAACATGTACTTTTCCAGCTCAGTTTTGGCCTGCACCCGCTTGCTTTCCTCTTTCTTCATCGAACTGCCGTCACTCTGCATTTCTTGTTCGTACTTGTTGCACTTGTAGTAGCCGCCTGTGTTGGAGTTGTGCTCAGTCCAGGGGCCGAGACACAGCCAGCAGAACTCGTGTCCGCAGCCGGCCACTTCCTTGCGGCAGGTCATGTGGTTGCAGCCCTGGTTCTTTTCGATGGGTTTGCGGCAATTTGGACACTGCTTGGTGTTCGCGAGGATCCACCGGACGTTTTCGCTTTCTGCAGAGTTCTTGGCTTGCCACTCCCTCATAAGTCTACAAATGGTCGGTCTGTGAGCTTCTTCTCCGCAAGCGAAGCAATACACACACCCACACTTGCAGTGAATTTCATGTATACCAAGTGAGGGGAAGTCCGAAATAAAAGTGCAGCCAGGTGCAGGACACCACCGAAACCCCTTCGAGAACAGGATGAAGTGCTCGCACTTGAAACGGACATATTGAGCCAACTCCCTCGCTCCCAAGTACTTCCCGAACATGCTTTCCGGCAGCACCAGTGTGCAGGCGAACCTGGGACACTTCAGCACCAAACAGCTGGAGCCCTGCACCACCATCGCCTCTAAGTAGTCCTTCCAGCAATGTCCGCAGAAAGTGTGTCCGCACTGCAAAGCGTCCTTTTCTGTCATTCGACTGTAGCAGATTCCGCAGCTGTTTTTGGGCTCAGCGTATAATCGGACTTTGCCGATTTTCACTCCGCGACTGGACTGCACGACTGACGGCGCCTGGGGAAGGGAAAGCCCAGTGGCAATTCGGACACAGAGTTGATTGTCCAGCCAGTCGTCCTGCAGCTTGTGAGCAGCCCACTGGTACTGAAGCAGCATCGCCGTGGTTTCGTCTCGGGAGAGTCCGAACATCTCGCTGAAGTTGTCCACTGCTGCATTCACTCGATCCTCCACGTCGTTGCTTGTGATCATCGTGTAGGAGTTCCGCCTTGCTAGCTGCATCTCGCCGTCGGAGTTATCGGAGTGTTCGCTCCACTCTTCCTCTTCTGACATAGACGACATTTCCTTATAAACCCTAGTAATCTGCAGACTTGCCTAGAGTAGGGTGCGCCTGCAACTCCCTACAAACCAGGTCCATGTGCCCACATTCGCTGATGTTGGAGAGCTAGCTAGCAGCAACGACCGGGCTTCTTACCCTGGCTCTTGGGCTGAGTGAGGTTGACGGTGTTCGTGAGGTACGTTTCCTCCTGCTGCTCCTTCTTCAGCGCTCTACGGGCGATCTCCTGAAAGGCTTCCTCAACGTTGACGGAGTCCTTGGCCGAGCACTCGAAGAGTGGGATTTCGCCCTTGCTGCGAGTCCAGGCCTGCGCCTTGGTGGCCGGCACTCTGCGTTCATTCTCCTTGTCCACCTTGTTGCCCAGCACAACGAAGGGGAAGCTTTCTGGGTTCTTGGGGTTCGCCTGGTTGAGGAACTCTTCGCGCCAGCTCTCGAGAGAGTCGAAGCTTTTGGAGCTGGTGATGTCGTACACCAGTACACAGCAGTCAGAGCCCCGGTAGAAGGCCACGCCTAGGCTTTGGAAGCGCTCCTGTCCCGCAGTGTCCCAGATCTGCAGCGTCACCAGTTTGTTGTCAACCATGATTTCCTTGGACAGGAAGTCGGCGCCGATGGTAGCACGGTACTGCTGCGAGAACTCTTGCTTCACGAAGCGGTTCATCAGCGAAGTCTTGCCCACTGCGGAATCGCCCAGGATGATGACCTTCAACAGGTGCTTTTTGCTGGTCGCCATTACAGCCGCTGGGTTAGGGCGGCCCTATAATGGACGACGAGCTAAAGTACCCTCCGGAGAGGATAGCGGAATACAAGCAAATCCGCGCCTACTTGCGGTGCAAGTCCACAATGTACCAGTACCTGCGCTTCCGCCAGCAGGCAGTGCTGCTGAACTACCCTACCATTGACATGAAATTCATCATGCAGCTCATCACTGGCGTCAAGAAGTTCATCACTCGGGAGAAACTCTGCCAAAGCCGCAGCAAACCTCGCTTTGCGCTGGATAAAAGACAGCTTTACCGCCTCTGCAATAAACACCCGGTCATTTCCATGTACCTGCCCAACCGTCGTAACCAGTGCAAGACAGAACTCATGTGCAAGCTCGCGCAAGTGCTGGATCCCGAGATGTACAATAGAGAGATAAGGAGAAAATCAAGCAGAAGCTGCCGAAGACCATCTCCGTCACTCCCGAGTACGCCAACATCCTGCTGAAAATGCCTGTAGCCAGCAACGGCGAAGAAGAGTCTCTGTCCACCCGGCGCAACAAGCCAGAAGACCGCTGCGACAAGCGTGCCAAAGTTGCAGAAGAGCTGAACATTGACCAAGACCAGGACAAAAAGGACTAACTCATAGTAATGGCTGGCCTGGCGACACTTAGTTGCTACTGCTGTCTGCTGAATGCTCTGCTTGGCCTGGGAGTATTTAACGTCAGGGAAAGGTTCGTTTCCTTGGGCCAGCCCTTGGCCACACTACTAGTCACTGTGGTGGCAGGAGTGACCTTCGCAGCTGCCAGGCAAATCTTAGCTCTGGCGGGAGTTCCTGAGAAGGAGGCGGCCCAGCTAGACGGCCCAAGGGAAACCAGGGAGTCTTTGCTAGGGAAAACCAAGTCCTCAGTTTCTATGGTGAGGTACGATATCCCGGAGTTGCCTGGACTCGTTCAAATTGCCTTTGGACAGTCGTGGTGGCGCACCTCGGTGGCTTTCGCCAGTCTGCTGCTGTGTGTCATCTACCTAGTGCAAGTGTGCATCTCACTGGCCTACCACTTCGCTTATTACCTGTCTCTCGCTTCCAGAGAGTCTGAAAATTGGTTTTGGTGGACACTTCTGGGGTTTGTTTTGGTGCTTATGATTGGCAACTGCTTCTCTATCAAGCAAATTCAGCTGGGGCATGTAATTGCTGCTTTGTTGAGATTCGTATTTATTGGGCTACTAATTACCCTCCACCCTACCAATTACACTGATGCTGACTCCTCATCGAATTCTCTTTGTTCGCTGCTAGCCTTACCGATTTTGCTAATAGCCTTCCAATACCAAGTAACACTGCCCCAGGTGGTAAACATCTTTAGTCCTGGAGCAGCCGTGAATCTGCAGGGCTGGGTGGTGGGGTCGGCCTGGGCACTCTCAATGCTGATAGGGTGGGCAGTGGGCATAAAATCCAACCTACTGGCAGTCTACTGCGATCAACAATTCTGGTCTGAGCATCTGTGGGTGCCTCGAGTCTGCCAAGTTCTAATTTCAGTGCATCTGCTCAGCTGTGCACATATTCATTTCCGGGTCCTAGGAGGTATCTTGATAGGCAAAGTGTACGACCCCAATCTGGAGTATGCTCGAGACACGCATTCCTATGGAGTGCGCTTCATCTACCTAGCCCTCCCACCCTTGCTTTGTAGCTTCATCCCGTTGGACTACTTAATGAATTTGGACATCCTGGGGAATTCGGAAGAAGGAGTGGACAGTGCTGC
>Ga0247837_1000554_pt1 | contig 79378 bp, 63 predicted proteins | sample LaCtaG_2_FD_187115 | JGI IMG/M metagenome (GOLD analysis project Ga0247837, IMG submission 187115) | Freshwater microbial communities from meromictic Lake La Cruz, Castile-La Mancha, Spain - LaCruzMarch2015_14.5m | ecosystem: Environmental > Aquatic > Freshwater > Lake | place: Spain: Castile-La... | reverse complement strand
CGTAAGCCCGCGCTATTTCGTCATAAAACCGCGTAATGATATTATCAGGCGCGGCATTGATGATAATTTTAAACTTCAGGTCGGTAAGTTGCGCAAGCAGGGGATGAAATTCGGCTTGTTCTGTTTGGGTTTTATAAAAATTAGCCACATCATCTTGCAGCATGCTGTCGGTAGAAAGGTTTTTGATCCGCAGCAGGCTGCACACATACGTAAGGTCGTAAGATTCGCCTTGACCGAGTTCTATTTTATACTTTTTGGCTAAAAAACGCGCACACAGGTCGGTTAATGGCTGCCAAAGCCCCGCTTCATCTTTTACCAAAATAGCGCCTGGTCCCAAAAACAAGACACACCCGCCCTCCTTCACCTTACGGGCAATGGTTTGGTACATGTCTAGTAAGTTTTCAGTAGCGGCAAATCCGTTTGGCATAGTGTGGCAGTAAGCAATATGGATTATAAAAAAACAAAGATAGGAAACAGAATGGGTTGTACCAATAGTTATCTGGAAGTAGCCGGGTACAGGCATAAAAAAGGGACTGTTTCATCGTCTAAAGTATGATACAGCCCCTTTATGCGTACGATTGATATCAGATCAATTTTTATTCGAAATCTTCAAATAGGTTTCCAATGCCACAGCGATGGATGGCGCTTCTGGTGTCCCTGCCTGAATATGCACCGTCATACCGCGATCGGTTACGGCTTTCAAAGCGGAGGTTCCGAACACACATATACGACGGTCTTCCTGTTTAAAATCAGGAAACTGTTCGAACATGGATTTGATTTCGAGCGCTGAGAAGAAAGCAATGATATCGTATTTAATATCTTTGAGATCGGTCAAATCGGTATTTACAGAGCGATACATCACGGCTTCCTGCACGGGTACTTTCAACTCTTTGAAATAGTTGGTTACTTCCGCATGTCCCTGATCGCTACAAGGCAAGAAAAACTTTTCTTCTTTGTTGCGGAGGATGTACGACTTTAGTTCCGTGATAGACTTGGTGCCATTAAACACCTTGCGTTTACGGAACATAATAAATTTTTGCAGATAGTTGGCAATTGTTTCGGTGGAGCAGAAATACTTTGTGTCTTCCGACATTTTAATTCTCAGTTCGCTGCACAACCTAAAAAAATGATCAATTGCATTTTTGCTGGTAAAAACAATGGCTGTATAATCGTTCGGATAGACGCGATTTTTGCGGTACTCTTTCTCCGTAAGCCCTTCTAGCGTCATAAATGGCACAAAGTCGATGCGAACGCCAAATTTCTTCTCGAGTTCGTCGTAAGCAGAACGTTGAGCAGGTTTGGGCTGAGAGATAAGGATGTTTTGTACGCGCTTGTAGGTGTCTTCCTGAACAGGTGCAGCAGATGCAGACATTCGGGAGTTGAATTTATGTGAAACTTGTTCGGTTTTGTACGATCTTGAATTGGCGGGAGGAGTCACAACAGGTACATCGTACGATCCTTAACGCAAACCCAAAAACTGGAACTTTAGTTCGCCTCATTCAGCACCAATTTTACTAAAAAGAGAATAGGTGCGATTTCGACGACGCAAAGGTATAACAAAAAGTGGAATTGGTCATCGGCTAAAAATTTTGTGCCGATAGAACTTGCGCGCACTGACCGATAAATATAAAAAACAACAATAAGTCCTAGCGTCCAGAATAGCAACAATCCTTCAAATTCTCCGCCAAATGCGAGCAAAAGGTTGAATGGAAGGAGGAAAAGGCCCAAAATACAGTTGAAAATAATGATTAAGAAGTTATATCGAGACACTGCATTGCCCAAGGGATAAAGCCATGCAATTACGCTTAATAAAAAGTGTTTTGACAAAAAAATACCACCAGAGAGTAAGAAACAAAACAGTAAAAATGGCAAATTATTGAAACTTTCCCGGTTGAAGAAACGCGCCATTAAAAAAAAGAACATTCCTGCCTGGAATAAAAAACTAAAGTACATCAGATAATATGGGGTACTCCCGGCAAAACCCGCCGCCTCCCTTTGTGCAAGTGTAAGGGCGCTGTCATTCAAAAAACCACGCCAGGCTTTCCCAACGGCTTTGCGATTGGCCGCGATAGAAAACGTGAGCATTCCGAATAATAGGATCAACACCCAAAACAAGGTACTCTGACGCATACCACCACCCCTCGGAAAGATCGAAAAAGGTTTAAATGGCGCTGTTTCATTGGCTACCAAGGCATTGGTAACCCCAGGAATACGGTGTGGTGTTACATCAAAAGGATTGGATACAACTGCAACAGGAACCCCGGTTTGTGTTACTTTGGGCAACCGAAAACGCATTTCGAAAGGGTTGAGGGAGCCCTGCGCGACGGCAGACCAACTCAAAACAAACCAACAACCTGTCAGTAACAAATAACGCATCATGGTGCAAAGGTAGTAAAGAAAGCCCTAATCAGAATAACCCACTTTTTATTGAACACACCCAAATTTATCGCCTATCCGCACTTTCCTGAAAAAATCCTTCCAAACCGCGCTGTGAATTGGTAGTTTTGCGGCTTGCGAGCAGCGAAGGGGCCTCCTAACATGTCCCTTAGTGACCATTTTAAGCCAAACAAGCAAAAAAACATGCAAATTGACGTTATCTTAGGCCTGCAGTGGGGCGATGAAGGAAAAGGCAAAATTGTAGATTACCTCGCCAACGATTATGATATCGTGGCACGATTTCAAGGCGGACCCAATGCCGGGCATACCCTTAAGTTTGGTGGCAACAAATACGTGTTGCATACCGTGCCTTCTGGTATTTTCCGCGCTGGGCTGATTAATCTGATTGGAAATGGTGTGGTACTAGACCCCGTCATTTTCCAACGAGAACTGCGTTCACTCGAACAAAGTCAGGTCGAATTCAAATCTCGACTGCTTGTTTCGCGTAAAGCACACCTTATTTTACCCACCCACCGATGGCTGGATGCCGCAAGTGAGGCACACAAAGGCAAGGCTAAAATTGGCTCTACCCTCAAAGGCATCGGACCGACCTATATGGATAAAACCGGCCGCAACGGTTTGCGGGTTGGCGATGTAAACCAGCCTGGTTTCCGTGATCTGTATGAAGGGCTAAAAACCAAACACCTTGAGTTGCTTAAAATATATCCTGCCATTGATTTCGATTTGGCGGGCGAAGAAAAGGCCTGGTTCGAAAGTCTCGACACCTTGCGGTCGCTGCAATTTGTAGACAGCGAATATTATATTGACGATGCACTCCGAGCGGGCAAACGCATCCTGGCTGAAGGCGCACAAGGTTCCATGCTTGATATTGATTTTGGCACTTATCCTTATGTAACATCCTCTAATACCATTACGGCGGGTGTTTGTACCGGATTAGGAATTGCACCACAGCAAGTTGGCCGCGTGATCGGCATTACCAAGGCGTATTGCACCCGGGTTGGCGGCGGGCCGTTCCCGACCGAACTCGACAATGAAACAGGCGAAAAACTGCGGCAGGAAGGCATGGAGTTTGGCTCAACAACTGGTCGTCCGCGGCGTTGTGGCTGGATTGATTTACCGCAATTGCGCTATACGAACATTCTGAATGGCACAACAGAGTTGTGCATGACCAAAATAGACGTTCTGAATTCGTTTACGGAAATTGCGGCTGCTACCCATTACCGGTATGATGGAAAAGACCAGCAGAACCTGCCTTATGATTTGTGCCAAGCCGAAATTGAACCGGTTTTACAACATTTTGAAGGATGGCAGAGTAGTTTGGAAGATATTTACAGTTTTGATGCGTTGCCCAAACAGGCACGCGCATTTTTGGAAGCCCTGGAAAATTATTTGGGCGTACCTGTGAAGATGGTCTCTACTGGACCAGAACGCGAAAAATTGATTATTCGATAATTAGACTTGTGCGGACAAGTTGGATATGAACTACGAATTATTTGCACTGGGTGCATTCAAGTTAACCATTGCCACCTTACTGGGGCTGGTATTGGTATGGGCGAGCACCTGGTTTTTTCTACGGGTGCTGAATCGGCTTATCAATCGGGCGCGCATCATCAAGGTTTCCGATCAGGGAAGGCGACACTCGCTGTTTCTCATTGTACAATACATTGTATGGACCATGGCCACCGTGGTCATGCTGGAGGTTGTTGGCATTCGGGTATCCGTATTGCTGGCAGGTTCGGCGGCATTACTGGTTGGACTTGGTTTAGGGGTGCAGCAAATTTTCCGAGATATTATGTCGGGCATTTTTCTGCTGTTTGAAGGCACCATTGAGGTGGGTGATATTTTGCAATTGGACGGACAAGTAAGCCGGGTTGCGGAGATCAACCTGCGGACCTCCAAATTAATTACCCGCGATGGTGTGGTATTGATTATTCCGAACCATAAGTTTATCACAGAAAATGTGGTGAATTGGACCCATCGCGAAAATGAACCTGCACGATTTTCGGTACTGGCCGGGGCTGACTATCAGTCGGACGAGGTATTGGTACGGCAAATTATGTTGGAATGTGCGGCAGACCATGCCGATGTACTGAAAAACGATGACCTGCGCGCACCCACCGTCCGGTTAACAGACTTTGCGGATGAGCGCATGATCTTTGATTTACAGTTTTGGACCAGTCGAAAATTTGAGGTGGAAGTCGTGCGCAGTGAGTTGCGATTCGAAATTCGGAAAAGATTCAGGGAGGCGGGCATTGTGATGCATATTCCGCCTTCTTCTTAGCGCCTAATTGGGATTTTCGGCAAATAATTTCTGGAAAACATCTTTTTCCATGGGTAAAATGCCACTTTTCTTTTGCTTTCCAATTACTTCAAAATAGCCATCTTCCTTGTCGGAGTTGATGTAAAACAATACGACGGGTATACCGTTCGGGACAATACTGTCCCGCAGTGCGCCGAATTTTTTTACGATGGCCATTTTAGAAGATCGCGTAGGTAGCACTTCTACTGCTAACTTTTGGTGTTTCCCTTGTTCTTCGATGGCGATAAAATCGTATGATTTATCATCGGGAACCGGCAATACCGTAAAGCCACTGCTTAGTAAAAACACTTTGGCGATTAATTCTGCACGCCAAGCTTCAATTTCCTTGTTGGTGCTCATATATCAAATATGGACCGATAAACGGTTTTAGTGTCTAGTAGGTTCGAGTGCTGCCAAAATTCAATGACTTCATCGCGCAATCGAATCAAATTTTCTTCATTCAGTTCGTAAGCGGTTGATAAACTGCTCATACCGTATTCATGTGCGCCCCGAATGGCTGCAATATACGCCTTTGATTGAAAAGGGTTATCCAGCTTGAGGTCAATTCCAACCAAATAACTGGGGGCATGGTATTGTGCCAGGCGTTCCAGTTTGATTTTTGGGACTTTGATTTGCAGGTTTCCTTTGGCATTGCAACCACGGAGGGTTGTTTTTACCTGAAAAAAGCAAAATTTGCCGGGATCCTGGCTTACTTCGGCGTAAATATCCATGGTTGGCCATTTTCCACCGATTAGCAAGGGGTTGAATAAATAACCCTCGTTGGTTTTTTGCGACAGGAACAACGAAAGCAAAAGCTCGCCAATATCGCCAATCTTGTTGCCTTCATCCAGCATGTACAAAGGTAGGGGTAATCCGCTGCTTTTGCAAGGGCTTGCGGCGGGAATTGTGAAAGTGTAGAGTGTGGTTGTATGATTCGGATTAAATACTATTTTTCGGCGCGTACCAGTTGTACCAGATCGATCGGAAGGTTTAATTTTAAAGCAATCTGTTCGTCCGTCCAATCTGTTACCGTCATCATGGTTCGGATGGTTGTTCGTTTGAAATTTAAGTCCTTTGCTTTTTCTAATTCCAATGCTTTGTCGCGGGCTTCAATTTCCTGATTGCGCAATTCAATTTCCTGATTGCGCAATTCAATTTCCTGATCGCGCGATTCAATTTCCTGATCGCGCGATTCGATTTCTTTTTTGCTCGCTTCGATTTCTTTTTTGCGCGATTCGATTTCTTTTTTGCGCGCTTCGATTTCTTTTTTGCTCGCTTCGATTTCTTTTTTGCTCGCTTCGATTTCTTTTTGGTGTGCTACGATTTCTTTTTGGTGCACTTCGAGCATTTCCTTAATCTCAGCCAACTCCTGTTTGCCAGATTCAACTTGTGCTGCCATTTCTGCCTGATGATGCCTTTCACTGAGTTCCTTTGCCAGGAAAATAGAAAGCGAAGCCCTGCGCTCAGGGGATAAAGCGCGGGTATCCAGTTCATGTAAGGCTGCAACAATCCAGTCCTCTTTCATAAATGCTGGCTGCTCCATTGCGGATGCCATTTTATGCGCTTCTTTCATGGTAAAAATCAGTTTATCCAAATCGGTTGTGCAATTTTCAGGGATTTTATCGAATTTTTCAAGCTCTACGATCACAAAAACCATTTGCTTATCAATAATTCGATTGTTTTCATCTTTTAAACAAGCCACCGTGCGATATCGTTCGCCCTCAAGCAAATTATATCCCAAAATTCCAACGCAATAAATCGTTGGAAGTTTATCAAATTTAAAATCACCCTTGCGCACCTCCGTATCCATTTTATGATACCCATAAAACTTCAAACGCTGGATCATGTGCTTGAAATACCCCAACTGCATTTCAACAATAAAATAGTTGCCCTCGTCATCGCGACAATAAATATCCAGCAAACCGCCCCGGCTTTCTTGCGTTTGTCCTTCTATTGAACCTTTGTCAAACCAAATTTGCTTGATCGGCACCGATGATTGTATTAAAGCTTGTAGCGCTCTTTTTAAAAAATCCTGATTGTGCTCATTTCCAAAAGTTACTTTAAATCCGTAATCGGAGGTAAAAGGAATGTATATTCTTAAAGGGTACGGTGTTGTTTCCATGTTATCCTGTTTATATTTTATGCACAAAAATACAAATTGTTTTACAATTTACAACAAATTGTGTTTTATTTATTTTTCTTTCGTATTAAACTAAACCATTCAACCCCAAAATCCAACCATCCATCCCTTTTATGATACCGTGCATGGCTTTGCCCTTTTAGATCAACCCAAGTGTCTTCATTTTTGCACTGCAATAAACGCGAACGACTTAACTAAAAATAAGCTATGCAAACAAAACAACAATTCCTGTCCCCCATTAGCCTGGCTCTGCTTCTGTTATCTTTTTTACCCGTTTTCCTGACCGCCCAAACTTCTACCATCCGCGGCATGGTGCGTGATCAGCAATCGGAAGTGCCTTTGGTTGGTGCGACGGTACAACTGGCCCCCAATGCTCCAACGGATGCAGGTTCGGTTATTGGTGCTATTACGGATGCCAATGGCAATTTTATCCTGAAAAATGTGCCTGTTGGCCGTCAAATGATCCGGGTAAGTTATCTCGGGTATGAACCTCAAAACCTGCCCAACATCCTGATCACTGCTGGCAAAGAAGCGCAATTAGACATTCGCATGGAAGAATCGTTCAATAAAATGAACGAGGTGGTGGTTACCGCAAAAAGTGACAAAGACAAACCCATGAATGAAATGGCGGCTATTTCGGCCCGGCAGTTCAACATGGAGGAAGTGCGCCGTTATTCGGGCGGGCGTTCGGATATTGGTCGTTTGGTGACCAACTTTGCTGGAGTCGCTGCCAACAACGATGCACGCAACGACATTGTCATTCGCGGCAACTCGCCTACCGGTGTATTGTGGCGTTTGGAAGGCATTCCGATGCCCAACCCCAACCATTTTAGCACTTTAGGCACCACGGGCGGTCCTGTTTCGGCGCTCAACCCGAATATGATTTCCAATTCTGATTTCCTGACGGGTGCATTTTCCGCGGAGTACGGCAATGCGCTGGCGGGGGTATTTGACATCAATTTGCGTACAGGCAACCAGGAAAAATTTGAGTTTATGACCCAATTGGGCGCATTTACTGGCCTGGAAGCACTGATCGAAGGGCCGCTCAACCCGAAATCCGGCGGCTCATTTGTGGTGGCTTACCGGCACTCTTTCGTAGAATTGGCCAGTGTAGCAGGCATCAACTTTGGTACTGCTGCCCTACCCCGCTATAAAGATTTGAGTTTTAACATTGATCTTGGCAATACAAAATTTGGTAAAATTTCAGTCTTCGGCATTGGTGCCAACAGTTCCATCAATTTCCTGGGTGCCGAAATTGACACGACCGATTTATTTGCCGATCCGAACCAAAACGCTTACAATAAGTCAAGATTTGGCATTATTGGTTTAAAACACAACGTATTGCTCAACGACCATTCCTACATTCGCACGGTGGTAAGCGCGTCGTATTCTGGGACTACCTATAAAGCTGAAGATTTAGAATTAAAAGAAAACGACGCTCCCTACCAGTTGACAGATGTAAAAGACGGCCTGACAGTGTACCGCGTTTCTTCCTATTATAACAATAAAATTACCAATCGATTAAACTTCCGTACCGGCGTTTTATTGCAAAATCAACGCCTCGATACCTACGTGAATACCCGCGAAGGAACACCTGATTTGGACGGCGATGGCAAACGCGATTGGTACTTGCAACGCGATTTTGAAGGTACCGTTAACACTGCAGAAGCCTATGCACAAGCGCAATACCGGATCACCCAAACGGTTACCTTGAATGGCGGCTTGCATGCGCAATACTTTGATTTGACCGAAAATTTTGCCCTCGAGCCACGCGCCGCTATCAACTGGCAGTTTTTGCCCAAACATAAATTGAGCCTTGGTTACGGGTTGCACAACCAGACACAGCCGCTGCCTATTTTCTTCTTCCGGGAGCAATTGGCCGATGGCAGCACCCGTAATTCGAATGACCAGTTGAAATTTACCCAAAGTCAGCATTTGGTACTTGGCTATGATTTCAAACCGGCTCAAGATTGGCGTATTAAAGCCGAAACCTACTACCAATGGATCGATAAGGCCCCCGTTGAATCAACTCCGAGTTCCTTTTCCATCCTGAACACCGGCGCCGACTTTGTTTTTCCTGAAAAAACCAAATTAGTTAATAAAGGTACCGGGCGTAATGTGGGTGTAGAGGTTACCGTAGAAAAATTCTTCTCCAAAGGATATTATGCCCTGGTTACAACCAGTATTTTTGATTCAAAATACAAGGGTTCAGACGGTGTAGAACGATCAACAGCCTTCAATGGCGGGTATGTGTTTAATGTTTTGGCAGGGAAAGAGTTTAAAATTGGCAGTTCTGGTCGTCGGGCTTTGACGTTTGATACCAAATTTACAACGGCGGGCGGACGCCCCTATTCGCCGGTAGATTTGACAGCAAGCCAGGCAGCGGGAAAAGAAGTGATTTATGACAACCTGGCATTTAGCAAAAAACAGGACGCCTACATGCGCTGGGATGTCAAATTCGGATATCGGGTCAACTCTAGCAAACGCAAGTTGTCGCAAACCTTTTTCCTTGATTTTCAAAATGTTACCAATCGGGAAAATATCTTCGCACTGCGTTACAATACCGTACGTGGAGAAGTGGGCCGTGTCAACCAGATTGGATTCTTTCCAGATTTGCTGTATCGGGTAGAGTTTTAAGCACCGTACAGGTATCGGCGCATGTCTTTTTTGAGGATAAAAAAGGCATGCGCTGTTTCATCCTTCCATTAACGAACAAGTGACATGAATAAAAAGTGCTTCCAGGATATTGTCGGATTTGATGATAAATGGATCATCATCGTGGGATTGCCCGTGGCGAGCGTCCTCATTTCTTTGCTTTTATTCAATGAATATTATGTAAGAGGTGACTGGCCATTTTTGATGGTATGCATCCCGATGTCGTTTGTTTATACAGGGGCTTTTTGGTATGCCTTGCGCTGGGCTTATACCAACATTCGGCTAAAATACCCGCATGCTCATCAAATTGGACATCGTTTGGTGTTAATGCTGCTTGTTTTTATTTTGGTAAATTTTGTTGTGAATAGCCTTTTAAAGGCTGTTTTTTCCTACTTAATTCCAGTACATCAAACACATCCCAACCAGATTGTCATATTTATCAGTGCCCTGCTAATGTCTTCTTTTATCATTACGTTGTATGAGGCATTGGCTTTCTACCTGCAATTACAACGGGCAACGGCAGAAAAAGCAGATTTGGAGCGCAAAAATGTAGAATCACAATTAGAAGGGCTCCGAAACCAGGTAAACCCGCATTTTTTATTTAACAGTTTGAATACCCTGATTTACCTCATCCCCGAAGATCCGAACAAGGCGGTGCGTTTTGTACAACAATTGAGTAAAGTGTACCGCTATGTGTTGGAAAGTCGGGAAACCCGCGTGATTCCCTTGTCGGAAGAACTGGATTACCTGCAATCTTATGTTTATCTGCTCAAAGAACGGTTCGGCGAAAATCTGGTTGTGCAAACGAGTGACCTACAAACAATCAAAGGCATGGCCATTGTGCCATTGTCTTTGCAAATGCTCTTTGAAAACGCGATCAAGCACAATGTCATTTCTACAGAAAAACCCTTGACGATTGAAGTATTTGCAGAGCATACCGAGCCGAAAATACCGGGAAATGGGGTCAAAACTGATGCCCATAGCAGCCCAACCTTGATCATTCGCAACAATTTACAACGCAAAAATCAAATTATGGACTCCACAGGCGTTGGACTGGAAAACATCCGGGCGCGTTACCAAATGCTCACCGAGTGCAATGTGGAAACCATTGTATCGCATCAATATTTTACGGTAGCCTTGCCGTTGATCGAATTGAACCACCTATAACCTGAAAGGTACGTTATGAAAATTTTGTTGATCGAAGACGAACTCCCGGCCGCAAAACAACTTAGCAAAATGTTGCTGGCCTATAACGCAAACTTTAACATCCTCGAAACCCTGGATACTGTTTCTGGCGCGGTACGCTGGCTGAATACCTTTCCATTGCCCGACCTGATTTTTATGGACATTCAGATCGCAGACGGCCTAAGTTTTGACATTTTCAGGCAAGTAGAAGTGCGTGCGCCGGTCATTTTTACCACTGCATTCGACCAATATGCGGTGCAGGCTTTTAAGGTAAATGCGGTAGATTATTTACTCAAGCCTATTGACCCGGAAGATTTAAACCGGGCGCTGGAAAAAATTGAAAACCAACGTATTGCACCACAATTCGACTTTGAATCTATTAGCCGATTTTTTAAAAAAGAATCGTACAAAGACCGTTTTTTGGTAAAAACAGGCCAGCAACTTGCCTTTTTACAAGCAGAAGACATTGCCTTCTTCCGCTCATCGGATGGACTAACGCAGGGGTACACATTTAACGGCAAAAAATATTTTATTGACCATACCCTGGAAGAACTGGATCGGCTGCTGGACCCGCGCGATTTTTTTCGAATTGGCCGTAGTATGAGTATTCGTTTGAACAGCATTAAAACCATTCATCCGCACTTAAATGGACGGTTGAAACTTGATTTAAACCCTGCTGCCCCGGAAGAAGTATTTGTCAGCCGCGAACGGGTTCCAGAGTTCAAAGCTTGGTTAGGCGGTTAATTACCCTTTCTTTTTAAATCCAAACAAGTACACTACATAACCCACCAATCCGACTAAAATGCCCGCTCCTGCGCGAATTGGGTCGCCCACAATGGTAAAAAGCACAAACCAGAGGCAAATCGTGATGAAAATCAGGGGCGTAACCGGGTAGCCAAAGGTTCGATAACCCCGTACCGCATCGGGTCGTTTTTTGCGAAATACAAAAATGCTGGTGGCCACCATCATCATCGCGGCAAAATCCATGAAGGTGACGTACGAAATCAGGTTTTCAAAGGTTCCCCAAAATAACAACAGCAAGATCGACCAGCCACTTTGTACCAACATAGCGCGTACGGGTGTTTTCCATTTGGGGTGCGTTTCGGCCAATTTTGAAAAGAATATACCGTCGTTGGCCATCGCGTAATAGATGCGCGGTGCGGTCATACAATAAATTCCGGTAGTACCGAAAGTAGACAACGCAATCAAAACGGCCATCAATTTGCCGCCCCAGGGAGCGATGGTTTGTAAGGCATCGGCGGCCACAGTGGAAGAACGTGCAATGGTTTCGAGGGGCAGCAACTGCATATAGGCGATATTGGCCAATACATAAACCAAGGTAACAATTGCAGCACCTACCATCATGGCCCTGGGAATATTTCGTTGCGGATTCGCGGTTTCCCCGGCCATAAAAGATGCATGGTGCCAACCTCCATACGACCATAATACGCCCACAAAGGCCACTGCAAAAGCGCTCCAGAGGTCATCTGGCGGTGTTTGAACCAGCGTAGAGGCTGCATTGGCTGCTGGAACTGCCGGATTGCTGAAAAATACAGCGGCTAAAACAATTAAAAGCAAGCCCGCTAATTTGGCGCCTGTAAATAAATTGGCGATCCACTCCCCTATTTTTACCCCAAAAAGGTTTACAACGGTCAAAAAAACAATGATAAACAAAGCCAGAGGCAGCTCCCAACTGTTGTCTGCTCCCTGCCCGGCGAGGTACAACAAGTGCTCCGAACATACCATCGACAAGGCGGCAATGCTACCTGCGGTGCTAACAAAAAGAATAAACCAGCCATACATGAAACCCCAGGCGTCGCCATACGCTTCGCGCAAATAGGTGTACAAACCGCCCGCGCCCGGAAACATACTGCCCATTTCGGCAAAGGTCAAAGCGCCGGTTAATGCAACCACACCGCCCATCACCCACATCAAAATGACGTATTCAGGCGTGTGTACCGCTGCTGCAATGCCACCTGGTGTGCGAAAAATGCCACTTCCGATGGTGCTGCCTACGGCAATCATGACTAAACCATAGAGGGAAAGGGAGCGACTTAACTCGTTTTTACGCATAAAATCATACCATGTTTATGTAGCCAAACTTCGAAAGGTTGTAGCAAGATTCGCCGCAAATTTTGAATATAAATTTCAAAAATCTACACAAAGTCAAAATTTTATTTTTTCAAAACATCCAACCTATTGATTTCATCTTTTTTGCTATAATTTATAGGATAAATTAAAAGTCAAGCACATTTGCCTAAAAACAAGTGACCGCAAGGTTTGTAGAACAAATCCGAGCGGTCACAAAAATCAGTTCGAAGCACTAAAACTGGGCGGTTTCGGTACTGCCTGCCATGGCAACGGTAGACGACTGGCCGCCTTGTACCGTGTTTTGAACAAAATCAAAATACCCGGTCCCTACAAAACTCTGGTGTTTTACAGCAGAAAAGCCGTGTTGCTGCAAATCAAATTCGCGCTGCTGCAATTCTGAAAAGCCCGCCATTCCGCGCTCACGGTAAGCCAGCGACAGTTCAAACATGGAGGTATTCAAGGCGTGGAAACCTGCCAGGGTGATAAACTGGAATTTATACCCTATTTCCGCCAACGACTCCCGGAAAGTTTCCATTTTGCGCACATCCATGTGGGAGGCCCAGTTGAAAGAAGGAGAACAATTATAAGCCAGTTTTTTCCCGGGAAAAACTTCATGAATACCCTGTGCGAATTCGCGGGCCAGCCCCAGGTCGGGATGTGAAGTTTCCATCCATATCAGGTCGGAATACGGAGCATAAGACCTGCCGCGTGCGATGCAAGCTTCCAGGCCGTTGCGCACATAGTAAAACCCTTCTGCACTGCGTTTGCCGGTGAGAAATGGCACGTCATTTTCGTCAACCTCCGACGTAAGCAAATTAGCGGCTTCAGCATCGGTGCGGGCAATCAGGACCGTTGGCACATTGCAGGTATCGGCTGCCAGGCGGGCTGCAACTAATTTGTCGATGGCTTCCCGGGTAGGTACCAGTACTTTGCCTCCCAGGTGTCCGCATTTCTTTGCAGAAGAGAGCTGGTCTTCAAAATGAACGCCAGCGGCACCGGCTTCAATCATGTCTTTCATCAGTTCGAAAGCATTGAGGTTGCCTCCAAATCCGGCTTCGGCATCGGCCACAATGGGCGCAAACCAGTCGCGAAAAGGCTCGCCGTTAACCGAGCGAATCTGTTCGCGGCGCAAAAGCGCGTTGTTGATGCGCTTAACCACCTGAGGAACCGAATTGGCAGGGTACAACGACTGATCGGGATACATTTGGCCGGCAAGGTTAGCATCGGCTGCAACCTGCCAACCGCTGAGGTAAATGGCATCAAGTCCAGCCGACACTTCCTGGATCGCCTGGTTGCCTGTTAGCGCGCCCAAAGCACCCACAAAAAACTTTTCACCCAACATTTGCCACAGTTTTTCGGCACCGCGGCGGGCCAGGGAATATTCTATTTCAATTTCACCGCGCAATTTGATCACATCATCGGCGCTGTATGGGCGTTTGATACCTTCCCAGCGTGCATTGCGTTGCCAATCGGCATTGAGTTGTTGAATTTTTTCATTTGTACCTGACATTGGTAAAAGTTTTAATGGTTAAAGAAGAGCGTTTTACAATAATTGATATGCCGGGAGTGTCAAAAACTCCTGGAATTCAGGCGACATAACCAGTTGATCAAAAAGATGGGTGGCTTCCTTGAATTTCCCGTTTTCAAAGGCTTCCGTACCCACCAGCATCTGAATCTTGATCAATTCGGTCTGTTTGTATTGTTCATAGATTTCAGGTGAGAACACTGCACCATTTTCAATTTGAATTTTGTGCCGTAGCCATTGCCAAATCTGTGTGCGGCATATTTCGGCAGTGGCAGCGTCTTCCATAAGGTTGTAGATGGCCACACACCCATTTCCACGCAACCAGTTCTCGAGGTATAGCAGCCCGACATTGATGTTGTGTCGGATACCAGCCTCTGTCACCGGCCCATGCGGTACTTCGAGAAGATCAGCAGCTTTAATGTCCAGATCGTCCCTTTTTTTGAAAATCTGGTTGGAGGTCGGCATATATTGATTGAAAATATCGAGGGCAATGGGTACCAAACCCGGATGCGCCACCCAGGTACCGTCGTGCCCATCGCTCACTTCCCGCATTTTATCGGCCCGCACCTTTTCAATTGCGGCTTCATTGGCCTGCGGATCATTTTTGATCGGGATTTGCGCTGCCATCCCACCAATGGCATGACAGCCGCGGCGATGGCAAACCTGAATCACACGCAGCGCATAGGCGCGCATGAAGGGCACCGTCATGGTCACTGCCGCGCGGTCGGGTAAGGTAAATTCCGCGAAACCGTGAAATTTTTTAATAAAACTGAAAATATAATCCCAACGACCGCAATTCAGGCCCGCTGCATGCTCGCGCAACTCCCAAAGAATCTCATCGAGTTCAAAAGAAGCCAGGATGGTTTCAATCAGCACGGTAGCCTTCACAGTGCCACGTGGGATGCCAAGATAATCCTGGGAAAAGTTAAACACATCGTTCCACAACCGCGCTTCCAAGTGACTTTCCAGTTTGGGCAAATAAAAATAAGGGCCTACGCCACGCTGAAGCAATTCCGCAGCATTGTGAAACAGGTACAAACCAAAATCCAGCAATGCCCCGCTTACGGGTTGATTGTTGATTGTCAGGTGCTTTTCTGTCAAATGCCAACCTCGGGGGCGCACGATCAGGAGGGCTGTGTTTTCGTTTAGTTGGTATTCCTTGCCCGTTTGTGGGTCGCGATAATCAATGTTGCGCCGAATCGCATCAAACAGATTGGTTTGTCCATCCAAAACATTATCGAACGTTGGAGAAAGGCTGTCTTCAAAATCGGCCATAAAAACCTGTGCACCAGCATTCAGGGCGTTGATGACCATTTTACGCTCGGTGGGTCCGGTGATTTCCACACGCCGATCTGTCAGTGCGGGTGGAATAGGTGCTACTACCCACTCCGACGCACGGATTTCGGCGGTTTCAGGTAAAAAACCAGGGAGTTCTCCTCCACTGATGCGCAATTGCCGTGCCGCCCTTTCTGCCAGCAATGCCCGCCGGCGCGCCTCGAATTGTCCATGCAGGGCTTTAATAAAGTGAAGGGCTTCAGGGCTTAGCATAGCAGCCTGCCGAGCATTTAGGGCAGCATGGATAACCGGCATCTCAGCGGCAGCGGCATCTTGAGGAGGAAAGTCGAAAACAGATAGCATGGAAACGTCTTTTTAGTAAGGATGAACCACCTACAGGATCCAGCACTTGAAACATGCGTGCCGCAGGAAGCCTTGCTTGAATTGATGGAACAAAAATAGAGAATTTTTATTTAATAGCGAAATTTTCTCTAAAATAATTTTTTAAAAAATTATGCGATCTAACTGGAAAAAGCAATCTTGCACCTGCGAAATTGCGCAATCTGATGCAAAAACATACCATTCGACTGATTTTGGGCCTCAAAATCCACTTGTTGCGCCAGCAACAGGGTCTTACCTTGCAGCAATTGGCTGAAAAGACGAAGACCACCGTATCCTACTTGCACGACATTGAAAAAGGGAAAAAATACCCTTCAGCTGAAAAGATGGTGGCCTTTTCTCAGGCGCTGGGCATTGGATATGATGATCTGGTGGCACTGCATGGCATCAAGAAACTGCAACCCATTGTTGAATTGCTTGAGTCCGAATTTTTTACGGCCTTCCCCCTCGATATGTTTGGCCTAAAAACCGACCGGGTCATTGATTTGATGGCCGAAGCGCCCGACAAAATCAGTGCTTTTGTAAGTACCATCCTCAAAATCGCTCGCAATTACCATGTTACCAGTGAAAATCTGTACGCAGTGGCCTTGCGTTCTTATCAGGATTTACACGACAATTTTTTTCCCGAACTGGAACATGCCGCCGATACGTTTCGAAATAGCAACCACCTGGATTCTGCGCCCGCAGGGGTGGTTTTTCTTGAAAATTTGCTACTTCAAAATTTTGGGGTTACCATAGACCACACTTCCATTGGCCGTATCCCGCTATTAAGGTCAGTTCGTTCCTATTTTAATCCGGATAAAAAGGTGCTGTTTATCAACAAAGGAATGTCTGAAGCACAAGCGCGTTTTATTCTGGCCCGTGAAATTGGGTTTCAGTATTTACAACTCCACCCACGGCCTTACGAAACCATTGTACGGCATGTTGCGTCTTTTGAAACATTGTTGAACAATTTCAAGGCCTCCTACTTTGCCTCGGCGCTCCTGATGCCTGCAGACTTGTTTGCAAAAGAAGTTCAGGCGTGTGCGGCGGCATTAAATTGGCACCCGGAAGCCTGGATTGGGCTGTGTAAAGATTTTGACGTAACGCCCGAGATGTTGATGCAGCGCTTGACGAATATATTGCCTGGCAAATTTGGGCTAAAAGACCTCTTTTTTATCCGTATTGAAGGTGATAAATCTGGTCATAACGTCCAAATGACCAAAGAACTGCACCTCAACGGTCGTCAAAGCCCCTCTGGAACAGAACGGGACGAACATTATTGTCGGCGCTGGATTTCTATCAATATTTTGAAAAACCTGCATAAAATACCGGCAGGAGCAGTTGCGGTAGATGTGCAAAACAGCGCTTACTGGCAAACGGAAAATGTTTATTTCTGCCTGAGTATGGCTAAACGGCTCGCCGGACCAGATCAAAAGTCGGTGAGTGTTACCCTGGGACTTCGGGTAAATGATGCCTTGAATCGTTTTCTCAAATGCACGGGTGATCCTGCCGTTCCAATCCGCACCGTGCATACTACCTGCGAACGATGCTCCATACCCGATTGTAAGGAAAGAGCGGCACCCGATTTGTTTGTACAACGCCAGTTGCGCGACGAAGCAGCCTCCGAGGCGCTCAAAAACCTGGGAAATTTATCCTAAGACTTATAACGAACCATAACATTGCCCTTCCAAACGGCATCTGGATGTAAAATATACAATCCATCTCCATTGTTGAAGGCATTTACATTGCTCGACATCGGTTCCAGGGCAATGCTTTCGCGGTGGGGCGGGGTGAATACCTGGAAAAAGGGGCATTGGGCTGCGCTGGCTGAAACCACAATGTTTCGGCTCCCACTTTCGAGCAGCATTTTGTAGGTGCCCTGGGTTCCGGCCAGAAAACAATTGTCTAAAAAGGCATCCGCCACCAGTTTTCGACGGTAAAATTGCTTGTACGGCGTTTGTTCACCGGTAGGAATCATGCGGTCATTGATTTCCACCATGGCACATACCGGCAATCGCATTTGATGGGCATCGGCTTTTTCCGCCAGTTTGAAATAAGGATGCCACCCAAAACCGACCGGAATGGGTGCGCTGTGGCGGTTTAAACAGGCTGCTTTTAAGGAAAATGCGCCATTATTTTGTATTTTGAACGTCACATCGAGGGTAAAAGGGAACGGATAATAATCCCTGCTGCCATCATAATCGAATCGGCACTGAATCAGCGCGTGTTCAAGGCCCAATTCAATTTTCACCACATAAAAGGCCTCATCCCGCACAAAACCGTGGATAGCGTTTTCCGTGGCGGCATTGTTGATCGGAAATTGATAAGTTTTGCCCTGCCAACTGTACTGGCCTCGATCCAGCCGGTTTGGAAAAGGAAACAACAGTACGCTTTTGCCCCATTTTGCCTGTTCCAACGCTTCTGGTGTATCGTAGCCATCGAGGATATTTACCCCACCGAAATGCAGGTCGAGTACATTCGCGCCGCGCTCAGGTACAATGCTAAAACGATTGCCCGATTCCGGGTGTTCCAATTCATAACGGGTATAAGCGCCAAAGGCGGAAACCGAAAGCTGATACATGGCGGTTGTTGGTTGATGACAGATTGTGCAAATGTGGAAAAAAGAAACGGATAAATACAAAAAAAACGAGGCTATTCCATTTAAAGGAACAACCTCGCTTTATTTCTACTAAAATGTATTGTACAAACTAGTTTTATTTTTGCAAAATCACTTTGCGCACCGCTGTTTCGGCATCCATGATCACGCGCACGATATAGGTGCCATTTGCCAGATTGTGCAGGTCAATTTCCTGATTCAGGTTATTGAGTTGGCCTGCCTGGATTGTTTGCAGGGTCTGGCCAACGCTGTTGATGAGTTCAACCCGTACTTCTGCTGTTGCGTTGAGTTCGAGGTTGAGCATCAATTTACCTTGGGTTGGGTTCGGGCTAATGAACAGTGTTTTTACGGATTCCGGATCTTTTACAGCTGTTCCGATCACGGTAACTTGCACTTGCACCGGATCGACACAATTTGAAACATCGGAAATGGTAACCGTGTAAGTACCAGCGGTCAAACCACTCAGATCTTCTGTGGTAGCGCCGTTGCTCCAAACAAATTGATAGAATGTAGTTGGGTCGCCGACAGCCTGGCCCAAACCGCCACCCGGGGTGAGGTTGATGGTGCCATTATTTGCAGTGCCGTTGTTTGGCGGTGTTGAGGTGGCCGTGCCACTCAATGGATTCAGGCCAGGCAACAAAATTACCTGTGATGAATTTCCAACAAAGAAACATGCATCTGGGTTATCCACACTTACATTTTCCATACGCAATGGCGTTGCCGGCGTTACTTCTGTTGCACCAGACACCACCACGGGCGTTACGTACACCACTGAAGCAGCCGTTACATTATTGGCAATTCCAATCGCGAAGGGCGCATTGATAAAACCAGTACTGCTGATGTAAGACGTACCCATAGATGGTGGCCATGTACCTGCAGGTACGGGCGCAGAGGTAACCGCCCAACACAATCCATAAATTGGACCGATCGTTGGAATTTTAAAGGCAGTGTCTACTACGGTGATGTAGTCGGCCAAATTGGTTCCAGTACAGATAAAACCGTTGTTATCGAGGGTATAACCACCTACTTTACCATCTGCGCAAACGATCGATGGCAATTGGGTAATTTCAATACAATACTGACCTGTCGCCACCTGATTGTTCAAATAGTCGTAACCATCGATCATCATGTAATAGGTTTCACCTGGTACAGTCTGCAGGTCCAAGCCTGCACGGAAATCAGGAACACCTTCTGGGCTTTGGTCGTCATTGCATTCAACCAATGCCGCATTGCCACATTGGCCCGAAAAAATAGCCATTTGGGTATCACCATCTGGGTTAAATCCGTTGATATCAGGCAATGCACTGCCAATATAATTAACGGCATTGCACTTGGTTGTTTCGATATGGTAGGTATTGCCATCCCCATTAAAAGTGTACCACATGGTATTATTTAAAATACCACCTGGTGCACCACCATCTGTCCAGCAGGCAGCAGTAGGATCTGTTGAAGATACCGTAGCATTGGTATTATCGTACAATCCTGTGATTTGTGGCAAATTAGGTGTCTGCCCAAAATACTGGGTAAGATCAACGGCACTGCCACAGATATCCGGATTGAAGATTTGTGCAGGCAACGATACATACGATACCTCATCCACATAATATTGGTCCCAGGTATTGAGGGAATAGTAATCTATGCCGCCCAGGTTGCCGGTGTAAGACCACCCAATTACGATATTGTCGTTAATAAACAGTTTCGAAAGGTTATTATCCAAATCGAAATAGTGCGTCACGGTAAACCAGGTATCTTTTGGAAAAGAAAAGGTTGTATTTGCTGGCTGGTTGGCAACTGTTGGATTAATGACCACGCGCGCAACGCCGTTTGAGTCAAAAAACATATCCAGGTTCCATTGCTGGCCAGGTGTTTCACTGTTTTGAATGTTGTAATAAGCGGCTTTACCGGATGGAACGTACATTTTCCACTTTAATTCGTAACGGCCGCTGGTTTTATTGCCCAACAACAACAATTGGTCGGCTCCCTGATCGGCACCAGCAACTGCATATTGTACTTTCATCGATTTTGTGCCTTCCGAAGCGCGGTCGGTGCTTACCAATGCGCTCAATACGCTGGTTTCCAATCCAGCCCATGGTTTCCAAAAAAGGGCTTGTGGGCTTAATGCGCCGACGGTGTAGCTTTCAAAATTATCACAAATAATGGCGCTGGGGTTAAGTGCACAAGGTACTTCCGCAGGAGTTCCTGTTAAAGAAAGGTCATCTACTTTAAAATGGTACTCCCAGTTGCCAATCCAGCGGAACTGAATCCAAACTTGTGGCTTGTTGTCTGCCTCTGGCAAAAGAACATCTACATTGCCCTGGAAAAGGTTGTCTACAGGCAAGCCGACAAAAATGTCTTTGTACACAAAAGTAGTTCCATCCGTGCTAACCCCTACCTGGGCTTTAGCGATTTGGCTGGAGCGCGCATATTGTGCAAAAAACGATAATTTCACATCGGTTTGGCCTGTACAATTTACAGGAACACCTGTGCCTGTTAGTTTTGCATCATGCGAATTACCATTGCCGTTTGCATCTGAGTTGAACAAAAAATAGCCTGTGGATGCAGTTGGCGCCCCGAATGCAGGGATCGTAGAGGTTGGCGTTTGATAGCCTGCGCCTGGATCGCTTGTCCAAAACCATTTTTCAGCCCCTGGGTTAGTACCGCTATAAACCCAGTTGGTGGTAGCCGTTGCCTGGTTAGAAAAGGTCTCTGTCCAGAAAACCTGGGCAAATGCCGAAGTGCTGCTCAACAACAAAAGTGTAAAGAGCAGGGGTTTTATTGTGTTAAGTTGTTTCATGAAAATTTGATTTTAAACATTTAGGTAAGTCATTAGTGAATCATACCGTTCCTTGATGCTATCTGCATAATCCAGTTCACCATAGGTTTCTTTTACGATATAATCATGTCGCTCAAGCGAAGCAATCGTACGGTTCAGATCGTACCGATTGAGTTTGAGGGTAAGTTCCATTAAGTCTGGATCGGGACCTGTTCCTACAAAAGAACTCAGTATTTTAACATCTTCTTGTTCAACAATCCGGGCAATGGTCCCTAACGCATAATCGCGCCGATTCATCTCCAATACCAATACAGCACCACTTTCGGTCAGCGAAGCAGTGGTAGCAAAAAAGCGCAACAAGTCATTAAGCAAAATCATTCCCAAGTATTCACCCTGGTCGTCGACCACCGGGATTACCGTCAGCCGATCCTCGCACATCACCCGCATGATTTCAAATACGTGTTCGTGTTCGCGTACGGCATACCGGCGCAACATGGAAAAATCGTACTCCGAAATGGGGTCGTATAATTTGTGGTTAAAAATATCTTCTTCCGAAATGATCCCTACCAACTTACGCCCATCTACAACAGGCAAATGCCGAACATGGTAATCGTTCAGCATGTGAAAAGCATCGCGGCCGGTTTGTTCGAACGTTACCGCCGGAATATCAAAAGCAATCAAAGATTTGGCAGTCATAAATAGTGGGTTTTCATGATTTAGGGCAAATATTTGTGCAATAATTGGATTTCCAAAAAATATTATCACATTGCAGATACAAAACGACAAAAAAGGTTTGGAAAAGGGCCGTTTTGCCTCACAACGGCAACTTTTTTTTCAACACCTCGCTCAAACCTCCCCTGCGCCATTAGCCATTGCTATTGAACGGGCAGAAGGCCTTTACTTGTATGATCAAACCGGCAAATCTTATTTGGATCTGATTTCAGGCATCGGCCCCAGTGTATTGGGACATCGCCCTCCCCAGGTACAAGCAGCCATTGAACTACAACTAAACCAATATTGGCACACCCTAGTTTACGGAGAGTTCATTTTAAATCCACAAGTTGACCTTGCAGCGCTTTTAACCGCCCAATTACCCGAATTAGATGCCGTTTATTTGGTAAATTCAGGAACAGAAGCAACCGAAGGCGCCATGAAATTGGCCAAACGATACACAGGGCGACCTGAGTTTGTCGCCTGCCGCAATGCGTACCACGGCAGTACGCAGGGCGCCGCGAGTTTGATGAACCCCGATTATTTTACCCTGGCGTACCAGCCGCTCTTGCCGGGCATTCGGCATATGGATTTTAATGACCCAACCGGGCTGCATCAAATCAATGAACGGACCGCCGCTGTCATTGTAGAAACGGTACAAGGAGAGGCTGGCTTGATTCCACCCAATCCAGCATGGCTTAAAGCCTTGCGCGCGCGCTGCACGGAAACAGGTGCCTTGCTGATCCTCGATGAAATACAGGCAGGGTATGGACGGACCGGCAAACTATTTGCATTCCAACATTTTGATATTCAACCAGATATATTGCTTTTGGCCAAAGGATTCGGCGGTGGCATGCCGATTGGCGCATTCATGGCACCCAAGCGTATCATGGATACCCTTAGCAACAATCCAGTGCTGGGGCATATTACGACGTTTGGCGGACATCCGGTGTGTGCAGCAGCAGCCTTGGCAACCTTGCAAACCTTGTTGGATTCGGATTTGATGGATGCAGTGCAGCAAAAAGAGCAACTTTTCCGTTCCCTGCTCGTGCATCCGGATATTGTGGAAGTGCGCAGCGCCGGTTTGTGGCTGGCTGTCGACCTGGGCACTGCGCAAAAAGTGCAGTCGGTGATTCGGCACTGCTTGGAACAGGGCGTCATCACCGACTGGTTTTTGTTCAATGATCACAGCTTGCGCATTGCGCCTCCGCTCATCATTACCGAGGCGGAGATCCGCTTTGCCTGCCAGGTCATTTTAGAAGGCCTACTTTAAAATCGCGTTTCCGATGGCACATTCCAGGCAGCGTTTGGCATCGCAGTATCGGGTTTTTAAATGCAGCAAGGCCTGCGACTCGTACGCATTGTGGGCTTTGGTACCGAGCTGCCTCCAACCATCGAGGATCACATTCGATTCGGGCGGCAATTCTTCCAGTATTTTTAATGCAAGGTTTTGATAACCAACTAATTGATTGGTTTTCCCATAATGGTACAACACGGGAACAATGCTGTTTAAAATAAGAATTTCGATAAAATCGCGTCCCGGACGTTTGGGCAAACGAATAGATGGTTTATCGAATTGAAAATGATCCAGCCAGTAATCACTTACCTGTAAGGCAAATAAATTTTCGATGGAACGCGCGTCCTGCACTTCCAAAATTTGGCTAAATAAACGCTCCGACTGGCCAATCAGGGCAGCAAACTGGGCCAAACGAATGGTAGGAAAACCGGCAGGCCGCAACCGGGCAAACTTCCATTGTTGTACCGACATTGGATGCAGCTGATACTTGTGCGCCAGGTGCTGGTATTCACGCAAAAGTGCCTGCGGATAGGCATCTTTTACCTCATTTTGCAAAAATCCCGCCTGCCCAAACAACAAGGCTTCTACTTGAAACAGGTGGTTGCGGTGTTTGGACAAAATGTGGAGCGGCAGGTTGCGCGCGAGCGACTCAAAAGGCTGCACATTCACTTTCAGACCAAAACCGGCTGCCAATACCCGATAAAAAGTCTCATCCCAGTGGTTTTGCGTTGCTTTGAGGGCTTTTGCAACCTGGGCAGTTTTTTCTTCCAAACGCTCCACCAGCAGCCGATCCTGACAATTGAGTCGAATGACCTGGGGTGTTTTCGGAAAAAAAGAGGCACACGGAATCCAGGCCTCGGCCGCTTCCAATTGCATGTATTTTTCCAGCAATGGCAGGGCAACCCGATCGCGGATTTCCAGACAAGGCAAGCGCACGCCTTCTTCCAGGTAAATGGCTTTGTCTTCCAAAAAGACCACATGCAGGATCACATTGTCGTAAGCGGGGTCGTTTTGATGCCCATGTGCCAGCCATTCGGAGGCACGGACATGCATTTCGACATTTCCTGCCCAAATTGTATCGCCAATGCGAATACGGGCATTAAAAAAATCGGGACCAGCGTCGGTGTTGTACGTGCCCGGATCCAGAATTTCGACGGGCTGAAAGGTGGTAGTGGTAAGTTTTTTGAGTGCAATCCGACGGGTACGCCAGACATAGTGCAGAAATGATTCACGCATTTTGATTAAAAATTAATGATTAAAAAAAGATTAGCACGTGCTTTGAAGGCTATTTCAAAAAAACAAGTCCAAAACCAACGAAAAAAGCTGCTTTGGGACCTAAATTTGAGAGCAAACTTCAAAATCAGGGCAAGTTTATAAAAAACAAGCTTACGGCGCAACCTCCCTAAGCAAGTTCCTGTTCAACTTTGCAGCAATGACCGACGTTTTTCGAACCATCACTGTACCTGTTACCGGCGAATTTAAAGACCGGGGCAGTAAATTTCTTGCCTTTGCTTATCCGGTGACCACCGAAGAGGCGGCGCTGGCCTATCTGGAACAATTGAAAAAAAACCATTTTAAGGCCAACCACCATTGTTTTGCCTGGCGCTTGGGGCCCGATGGCAGCCGTTTTCGCGCCAACGATGATGGAGAACCCAGTGGAACCGCTGGCAGGCCGATTTTGAACCAGATTGACGCTTTGCAGTTGACCGATGTTGCGGTGGTGGTGGTGCGGTATTTTGGGGGGACTTTGCTGGGTGCATCGGGGTTGATTCAGGCTTATCGGGAAAGTACCGCCGAGGCTTTGCGCCAGGCCACCATTGTTGAAAAAATTGTCAGCGATCAATTTCAGGTCGATTTTGACTACAGTTTGATGCCGGATATCATGAATGCCTTGAAAAAACTGCACCTGGAAATTATCCGGGAGGAATACCTAGATGCAGGTCGGATTATTTTTGGCATTCGTCAGAGTGAGGTAACAGCCAGTTTGTTGCAAATGAAAGCCAATATTTGGAAGGTAAGTACGGAGGAAGCCGCCGGTATTGAGTGGCCGGGTGGTATGAAAGTGACGCCTCTTTAAGTTCAGATTATGCAAAACATAGCGCGCAACAGCGCCTTTTTTCCGCTTTCAGCATACCCAGGTTTTCAGGAAAAATTGTTTGCCTGGATCCAGCAATTTGAAATTGCCGCGTATTTAGACAGCAATCAATATCCCAATTTACCCTATAGCCGTTGGGATTGTTTGTCTGCGGTAGGCGCGCAAACAATCCTGAAATGTGGTGTTGGAAGTGCATTCGATCAGTTAAAGGAAGCGCCCGCCGATTGGCTTTTTGGCTTTTTGGGGTATGACTTGAAAAATGAAGTAGAAAACTTGACATCGAACCATTTTGATGGCATTGGATTGCCCGATTTGTATTTTTTTCAGCCCGAAACCGTAGTCGGCATTCGAAATGGCACAATTGAGATTCATACGGTGCATCCATCGCCCCTCGAAATATTGGAACAGATACTGCAACAGCAGGTTATGGCCGACGAAATACCCACCGAAAGTCCAATACTCACGCCGCGCATGCCCAAAGCGCTATACCTGGAAACGGTGGCAAACGTCCGGGCACACATTATAGAAGGCGATTTGTACGAAATGAATGTGTGTCAGGAGTTTTTTGCCGAAAACGTACAGCTCCAACCCGAGCAGGTATTTAAACGGCTGAATACCCTTGCACAAGCGCCCTTTTCCGTGTTTTTTAAAACAATAGACCATGCCTTGATTTGCGCCAGTCCTGAGCGTTTTTTAGCAAAAAAAGGGAATAAACTCATTTCTCAGCCCATCAAAGGCACACGTAAACGCAGCGATCATCCCGAAACGGATCAAATATTGGCCCAAGATTTAGCCAACAACACAAAAGACCGCGCCGAAAATGTGATGATTGTAGACCTTGTGCGCAACGATTTGACCCGCTATGCCCAAACCGGGAGCATTCAGGTGGAAGATCTTTTCAAAGTGTACACCTTTAATACAGTACATCAACTGATTTCAACGGTGGTGGCCCACCTGCGCCCGGATGCGCACCCGATGGATGCCCTGCGTACTGCATTTCCCATGGGCAGCATGACCGGCGCACCAAAAGTGATGGCCATGCAATTGATCGAACAGTACGAATGTACCCGCCGGGGATTGTATTCGGGTGCCTTTGGCTACTTCAGCCCGGAAGGTGATTTTGATTTTAATGTGGTGATTCGCAGCATTTTGTACAACAAAGCAACGCAATACTGCTCGGTGCAGGTTGGCGGCGCAATCGTGTACGACTCCGACCCCGAACAAGAATATGAAGAATGTATGACCAAAGTAAAGGCAATGATTCAAGCCTTGGCGGGTCAAATTCGACAGGATGTAATTAATTGTACTTAAATTTGCGCCTTGATTCGAAAACTGATCCGATTTGAAAGCGACCATAAAAAAAATACTCAAAGCACTCCCCATTGCCTTCACCCAAAACCAACGGTATGATCGGCTAACCAAGCAAGTGATACGCCGTGTTTGCATACCTGAAAGCAATTGTATTGATGTGGGCTGCCATAAAGGGGAAATACTGGATCTGTTTTTACATCATGCCCCCCATGGCATCCATTACGGGTTTGAACCCATTCCCAGCTTGTTTGAAGGCCTGAAAACACGCTATACCTTGCCCAATTGCCATATTTTAGACCTAGCTTTGTCCAACCAAAAAGGAACAGCAAGTTTCAATTATGTGGTGAGCAATCCGTCTTACAGCGGGCTTTTGAAAAGAAAATATGATCGTCCCAACGAAGAAGACACCCAGATTACGGTACAAACTGATCGGTTGGATGCTGTATTAGCGCCTGATTTTCGGGTGGATATGATGAAAATAGATGTTGAAGGGGGAGAATGGCTGGTTTTACAAGGCGCAACCGAAACCCTTACCCGTTGGAAACCCGTGGTGATTTTTGAACATGGCCTGGGCGCTTCCGAAATGTACGGCGCAACCCCCGAGCAACTATTTGATCTTTTTGCCGCGTGTGGCATGAAAATCAACCTGTTGGATGGCTTTTTAAAACAATCCCCAGCATTTTCCCGCGCTGAATTCAGTGAACAGTTTTACAAGCAACTCAATTATTATTTTGTTGCTTATCCCGCATAAATTCCTGTTTACCCTCCAAAAGAAGTGCCATGCGGTTACTTGTCCTATTGTACCTTCTGTTGTTTGCGACTGCGGCTTGTAAAAATGATCCACAGGCTCCTGTTGCAAAAAAAGACCTGCCTATTATTGAACAACCTAACCCGGAAATTCATACGGATTCGGTTTCCACCCACATCCCTCCCATCGCCGATAAACCCACGGAAAAATTGGAGGACACGCCCGAAAAGGCACCTGTGGAACATAAAATAAACGAATCAAGCCAAAAAAACAACAAATCAGGAGTCCCAACCAGCACCCTGCCTGTGCTTAGAAACCCCAAGCCTGGTTCAAAATCTGAAATTCGGGCAGATTTTATAGAATTAACGACCCTTGCGCCCAGTATAAGGCTCGATATTCGATATGCGACCCCCAATAATTTTACCAAAGCAAAAATATACGATTGTGCGCGTTGCCTCTTGCGCCCTGAAGCAGCCAAAGCACTCGCGGAGGCCCAGGAAATACTCCAAAAAAAGGGTTATAGTCTGAAAATGTTCGATTGTTATCGGCCCCGCCCCTACCAACAGCGCCTTTGGGACAAAGTACCCAACCCTGATTACGTGACACCGCCCGCCAAAGGCTCCATGCATTCCCGGGGAGCAGCCGTAGACCTTACCATCGTGGATGCAAAAGGCGTGGAATTGGACATGGGCACACCATATGATTTCTTTGGTGAAAAAGCGCATACGGATTATACCAAGCTGTCGGCAACCATCCTTGCCAACAGAGATTTATTGCGAAAAACCCTGGAATCGGTCGGATTTAAAGGCATTCGAACCGAATGGTGGCATTTTTCGTTTCAGAAAAAACAATTCCCGCTGGCCGATTATGTTTGGCCTTGCAAATAGCCTTTTTTCTTCCCAACGCACAAGTTTTATCAATTTGCCCATAGTATGACCCTGCAGGAAGCACAAAACACCGTAGATACGTGGATCAAAACCATCGGCATCCGTTATTTTTCAGAGCTCACCAATACCGCCATTTTAATGGAAGAGGTGGGCGAAATGGCCCGTTTGATGGCCCGTATTTATGGAGAGCAGTCTTTTAAGTCGAGCGAATCGGCTGCTACGGCCCAGCATGACCTGGCGGATGAAATGGCCGATGTGTTGTTTGTGTTGATTTGCCTGGCCAATCAAACCGGTATTGACTTAGCCGCCGCGTTGGAACAAAATTTAGCCAAAAAAACGGCGCGAGACCGCGAACGGCATCAAAATAACCCACATTTGCAACAGCCGCCAACGGATTAAGCCGATGAACATCAGCGATTTTATTTTACGAAAACTTTTGTTCCGGCCTACCCCGCTTGCAAATGACCACCTGTTTGTTTTTGAACATCCATTCCAGGAACACTGGTTTGAAACCCCGGACGGTGTTCAACTCAATGCCTTGTTTTTTCCGGCCCAAATACCCAGGTCCAAAGGTGTTGTGCTTTATTTTCACGGGAATCGCCACAATTTGCAGCGCTGGGGGGCTATGCACCAGGCATTTACCCGTTTGGGGTATGACTTTTTTGTACCCGACTACCGCGGTTATGGCAAAAGTGGCGGGCTGCCGGATGAACCGCAACTCCTGGAGGATGCACAATTGATGTACCAATGGCTCCTGGAACGCTATGCCCCGGAAACCATTATTTTATATGGTCGCTCCTTAGGCTCAGGCATGGCCAGTTACCTGGCGGCACATGTTGCTGCAAAATATTTGATCCTGGAAACACCATTTGATACCATTCAAGGTATGATTGCCAGTCATATTGGGCGCAAGGACATCCCGGTTCAATTTACTTTGGTGTTTCCCAACCATACTTTTGTAGCGCAAGCGAGGATGCCTGTTTTGATTTTTCACGGAACCCGAGATCGCGTGGTTCCATATGCTTCTGCGATAAAACTCCAGGAAAGTTTGAAGCCCACCGATCAGTTTATCACCATCCCAGGTGGTGCGCACAACAACCTGGACACCTTTCAGGCATACCATGCATACTTAAATGCCTGGCTGGAAAGATAAATTTACACCAAGGCTTGGCCAATTAAAATTGAAATACAACCTACCCCATACCCAATGTATAACTCGGTGGTGGTGTGCGCCTTGAGTGCGAGGCGCGCTGTTCCGACCAAGCCGGCAAACAGGATACCAACGGCCAATATCACATCAAATCGCAGTAAAATTATACCATTATTGACTGGAATACCCAAAGTCGCGTCGGGATAATTAAACAAGGTAAGGAGCAACATCGTTACCAAACCACCCATACCCGCCGCATGCGCACTTACTTTCAGGAAAATATTGATAAAAAAGGATAAAAAAAGACTGATGGTAGCGCCTAAGGCAAATTGAACAAACAAGGCGGGTAAATGCCCCAATGTGAGCAAATTTTTGACCAACCAAAGATAAAATACACCCGTTATAATATAAGGTCCCGTCCGATCCTGCTTATCATCGAGGTGCAGGCTTTTTATCAACCCGAGGGGTTTCATCAGCGCCACGCCAAACCCAGGTATCAGAAAGGTAATGGCAAAAACAGATACCAGCAGCACCACTGCTTTCGGTTCGGCCATATTGCTAATGCCAAATGCAAAAGGATTGCAAGCCATCATCAAAACCAGCATATAAAAAAGCGCCAGTAAAGGGTGACCGATGTAAGAAAAAAACAAGGCAAGTCCTTTGTACATAACCGATTTATCAAACATTAAAACGTTTTTTCATTCGATCCAGGCTGCGCTTATCGTCGCGGTCTTTGATGGTTTCCCGCTTGTCGAACGATTTTTTACCCGTTGCCAATTCGATGGTAAGTTTTGCAAAACCCCGGTCGTTGACATACAATATATAAGGTACAATGGTAAAGCCTTTGTCTTTGGCCTTGCGCTCTAATTTGCGCAATTCGGGTTTGCGCAACAGCAATTTGCGCACCCTGCGGGGCTCGTGGTTGTTGTCGGTGCCTAATTCGTATACGGCAATGTACAAATTGCGCACATAGAGTTCACCGTTTTCAAAAAGGCAATATGCATCATTCAGGTTGACATTGCCAGACCGAATGCTCTTGATTTCCGTGCCTGTGAGCATCATTCCGGCATCGTACTCCTGTTCGAAATGATATTCGAAAGCAGCCCGCCGGTTTTTAATTTCAATTTTCGATTTCTTTTTTTCCTTCGCCATAACCAAATAGCCGCCAAAGATAGGTCAGAATTTTAAGTTTTGTTGGGTCAATTTCTTCAGAAAGACAAATTATTGCGCTGTTTGCTTCCAGCCAATGGCACAAAGCATCCGGCCGGTTTGTCCTTTTTCTTTCCGATGTGAAAAATAATCTTCCACATGCAACACCGTTGAGTAGGCAGAAGTTTCAATTTGTGCTGCTGGAATGCCACAAAACTGAAGTTGCGCGCGATTGGCCTTTTTTAAATCGACCAAAAAACGGTCGGTATCAGCATTATACTGTTTGAACGCCGCATCAAAGTGATCTGCCACATCCGGTCCCACTTCAAAAGAACATTCGTCGATACAAGTGCCCACATAAGCCCAACAAGTTTCCGGGCGGGTCCCAAAGGCAGCCTGCATGGCCTCCATCGTTTTACGTGCAATCTGCGCTTCTGTGCCCCGCCAGCCAGCATGAATGGCCGCAATGCCCTTGTTTACCGGATCTACAATCAAAATGGGCGTGCAATCAGCAATCGAAACGGCCAACAATACGCCTGGCACCTGCGTAATCAGGGCATCGTAGCCTTCAGAGCCGCCAGCTTCGGTTACTAAACGCACCTGATCGCCGTGCACCTGGTACGAAAAGGCCATTTGATTCGGATCAAAACCCAGGGTATTGCAAAAACGCCGCCTGTTTTCTGCCACATGTTCCAAATTATCGTCGGTGCTTTTCCCGAGGTTGAGGGATGCAAAGGGCGGCGCACTTACCCCACCATGCCGCGTGCTTTCGCCTGCCGACAAGCCCGGGAAACGCCCAAAAATAGCAGGACGGCGCAGCAGCGGTTTTTCTATATCCATCATTCTGTCTTGAAATTTGTCCGGTTAATCGAATATTCAAAAACCTGCTTCCAATTCAGCGCCTAACTTGTTGTTTTAGCGCTACTTTTGAGCAGTTTATATGCCTTTCGGCGATAGACTGTTTTTATTCAAACGTCCAATGTTCGTCCAGCATGATGCCTTATAGCGAAATTTTCAGCATGGCTTACCAAAATATCCGCGCCAATTTATTGCGTTCGGTACTCACCTTGCTCATTATTGCCTTTGGTATCATGGCCTTGGTGGGCATTTTGACCGCTATTGATGCCATTGCCTATTCGCTCAACGATAATTTCAGTGGCTTGGGCGCCAATTCTTTCAGCATCGAGCGCAAATGGAATGAAGGCAAGGGTCGTCGCCAGGGTCGCCGTGAAAAGCCCGCCAAAGCCATCGACTTCAAAGAGGCGATGGGCTTTAAGGATCGCTTCGAATTTCCGGCAAAGGTAGCGGTTGGTTTGTATGGAACCGGGCAGGCAACGGTAAAATTCAACGATAAAAAATCCAATCCGAACGTCATATTTAACGGCATCGATGAAAATTTCCTGGATGTAAAAGGCTTAGATATCGCCATGGGCCGCAATTTCACCAAAACAGAAGTAGATGCGGGCACCCCGAACGCGATCATTGGATCAGAAATTGTTAAAATTCTATTTGAAGGTAAATCAGATAAAGCGCTGGGCCAACTCATTACCGTCAACAACAACCGTTATCGGGTCATTGGCATCATGGCTTCGAAAGGATCGACCATGAATGAATCGGATGACCGCAAAGTGTATGCGCCGATTATCAATGTAAAAACCATTTTTGGTGGCAATGACGACCGTGACTATTTTTTGCTGGTAGCGGTACAAAACGGGGTGGATCTGACCACGGCTCAATCGGAAGCGACCGGACTTTTCCGGCAGATTCGCGGTTTGCATCCGGGCCAGGCGGACGATTTTACCTTGGAATCGAGTGACAGTCTGGTAGGCATTTTGAAAGAAAACACCACCAATTTGCGGCTTGCCACCATCGCAATTGGCTTGATGACCCTGTTGGGTGCAGCCATAGGCCTGATGAATATTATGTTGGTGAGTGTGACCGAACGTACCCGCGAAATTGGGATTTACAAGGCATTGGGTGCCACCAGCCGCAGTATTTTGCTTCAATTTTTGACCGAAGCCATCATTATTTGCCAAATCGGCGGCATCGTTGGTATCCTGTTGGGCATTCTGATTGGCAACATCGTTACCCCATTGCTGGGTGGCAGTTTCCTGATTCCCTGGGCCTGGATGTTGCTTGGTTTTACCCTTTGTATGATTGTGGGCATTGTTTCGGGCTTCTACCCGGCCATGAAAGCGGCCAAAATGGACCCGATCGAATCTTTGCGGTACGAATAAATCAGGCAGGCATCAAACTCAGCGCCTCCACGGCATGTTCCAAAAATGCTGGAATAATGGTGTTGAACGTACGCTGGATTTTCATCGGATTGGCCAAATCGCGGATCATGCGCTCATAACGGGATGCGCCATGTTCTTCTTCAATCGAATTTTTGCGCTCTTCTTCCATAAAATAACTGAGCAAACCATTCGGATCGGCCTCCGGGTGAAACTGGGTACCAATCATATAAGGACTTAAACGCACCGCCATTAATGCGCGCTCATACGTTACATGGGGACGCAGTTTTTCCAAACATAAAATTTGAGCACCCATTGCCTTGATGCGCTCCATATTGGGCTTAATCACCTGGTATCGACGGAAATCGGCAATGTAAAACGGATCGGGCAGTCCTTCAAAAAAGGGTTCCTGCTTACCCGCATGCGTGCGATGCACCGGATAGGTACCGAACGACATTTTATAACGCTTGGTCACTTCTCCCAACTGGAAATGGTGACACACCATTTGGAACGAATGGCAAATGAAAAAACAGTGTTTTTTCGGTTCGTCCTTCAAATTCCACTGCCACAATTGTTCAAAAAGTGCGTACAAAGGCTCAAACCAGGGACCGTCATTCAGCAACGGGTCGCCCGGCCCACCTGAAAACAGGTAAATATCGTAAGATAAATCGGGGATTTCATTTTTGGCCCTTACATCAAAGTGATCGAAACGGATCACATTGGCATAGTTCGAGAGAATTTCTTTGAGCATCGGGATGCCCCGGTTGGTTTCTCCGTTGTAAAGATCGATGAGTGCAGCACGAAGCATATTGACAGCTTGGTTGTTTTTAGTATGGGGAAGCAAAGCAAAGATCGGATTTAATATCAGGATTTCGACTGCCGCTTGCTGGAATTATGTAGTTTTGCAAGTTCAAATCAAAAATCAATTGGTTCTCAAAACAATAGATATGAAATTAGTCTCTGAAGATATCATCAATGATCTGGTAGATGCGCTGGATAACCTCACCGATGAGCAGTATGAAGCCAAAATGGAAGCATTTTCGGAAGCACAGCCGGTTATTTTTGCCTGGTTGTTTAGCGAGCAGTTTGACTTGCTGACCGAAGATGAAAAAGGTTTTATGCAATACCTCGCCCTGATTATCTGGTGTGCTGTAGATAAAGTGGGTGGCAAATCGGTTCAACCTGTTTCGGAAGATCAGATTGGAGAAGCCGAAGAGCGCAATTATGAAGTGCTGGAACAAAGCACCGAACAACGCTTCAGAGAACGTCTGGATGTCTTTTTTGAAGATACCCCCCAGGAAGAGTTGCTGGCATTTGCCGAAGAAGCCGTGCTGGAAGATGAAGACGATCCATCCTCCATTGTTACGAAAGAGGGCCGCGAGCCAATCTTTGTAGCGTTGAAAACAATGATTGATGTGCTGACGGTTGGGGAATAAGCACCTAGTGCTTAAGATTCCAACAATTGTTGTTCAGTGCTGTCCAATTTTAATCGATAAATGAGTTCGATTTTTCTCGGACGGCGCAAAAAGAACAAGAATAAGCCGACGCTAACACCACCGCGGGCGACATCCGAACCCGTCAGGTAATAGTCCACCATTTGTATGATGGTGGCGCCTTCAATAAGTCCCCATTGCGCAAGCGAAGCGGCTCTAAAGGCGTTAAACTTTTCTTCGAAACTGGGCTTGAGGCTTGCATCCTTCATAAAATTCAAGAAAACCCCAACACCCAAAAAAACGAGTAAAACCGACATGCCCTGCAGGAGGTAAAGTGGCAACTTTAGATTGAAAATAGGTTCTATCGATGTGCTTTTTAAGTAATTGATCACCAAAAAGAAAATCACTTGTCCGGCCAAAAGCGCATAGAAAATAATCTGTAAGGAACGCCAATTGGTAGCGTGGTTGGAGGATGTTGCCATGTTTTTGATTTTATTACACCAAAGGTATTTAAAATTCAATGTTTCAATCGGAAGCCGCAACGCTTTTTTACCGCGAAATGCTCAAAATCGCCACCCACGATGCCTGGATGCCCCGGGATCAGGTGCTGGCCTTGGCAGGTTTGCAGGAACGGCTGTTTTTGGAACTTACCCGCAAGGAACAATTGGCTTTTAGTACGCTGTTTGCCCGAATCAGTTATGCTGGACATCAGTATAAACTTTCGGCCCAATTGCTGCGCCTGGTACACCGCTTTCGCCGCCAGGCGATGGCTGCCCGCAACAACCAGGCACAAACCGCATTGGATGTTCAAACAGGCATGACCGCCCTGGCCCAAACCCTTGCACAATGCAGCCCTGTTCCGATCCCAGACTCGCTTCTACCTTATCTTTTACCGGCCGATCAGCAGTTTTTTCCGCAATATGACCAGGAAAACTGGGATTTTAAGGCCAAAGCAAGGGTCGTCGCGCTCACGGATCATCCGGAAGAACAATATTTCCTGGCCGTAGATGCCGAAAATCCGGCCGAACCCATCAAGGTGCGCTATGGCCTGCCTGAGCGCAACGAAAATTTTAATGCCAGCATCAAGGTCATTCAGAAAGTGTTTGGGTTTCCCGTTACGCTCAATTTATTGGAAGTAGAAATAGACCGCGATGGCGTGTACCGTCCGAGGGTATTTGTCATTGAGCCCGATTATTTGATGGATGTGTCGGCCATTTCGGAATGTTATAAGGATACCGGGTTGGAACCTTATGCCTATTTGGGCCGAAAATTTCTGCCCCACGAAACAACCGATCCGATTTTGCTCGGAAATATTGCCAATTTTTTCCTCGATCGCCTGCTCAATGAGCCGGATATTGAATGGAATACGCTGTTTAGAGAAACTTTTAGGCAGTTTCCCTTCGCATACGCGCCCATGAGCGACCGCGGCGTGCGCGAACTCTCGCAAAAAGCCCAAAAACACTACATCAACCTTCAGCAAATGGCCAAAGGCGGGTTGGCCAAGCAAGAAATTGACCCGGCCAATTGTATCCTGGAGCCTACTTTTTTCAGCGAACAATACGGAATTCAGGGGCGACTCGACCTTTTTTACAAAGACGAAGAAAAAGCGGCCATCATTGAGCTCAAAAGTGGTGCGCCCTTCAAACCCAACAGTTACGGCATTCAACGCAGTCATTTTACCCAAACCCTGTTGTACGACCTGCTGGTGCGCTCCGTTTTTGGCAAACAAAGCAACCCGATCAAATATATCCTGTATTCAGGCGTCGATCATACCCAATTGCGTTTTGCGCCCACCGTGGCCCCGGAGCAATGGGAAGCCCTGCAATTGCGCAACCAACTCCTCGCGCTCGAGCGCCTGCTCGCGGGCATCCGTCCGGGCGACGAACAGGTGCCCATTTTTTCCAAATTGCGCGGATCGGCGGTAACGGGATTTTTGCAACGCGATTTTAACCGTTTTGAAACGGCCTATACCCGCCTCAACACACTGGAACGCAAATATTTCAATGCTTTCGTTGGTTTTATCGCCCGTGAGCATTGGCTTTCCAAAGTTGGGCAAGAAAATCAGGAACGGCTCAACGGACACGCAGCCCTTTGGCGCAGCAGTTTTAGCGAAAAACAGCAGGATTTTAGCATCCTCAGCCACCTGGAATTAATCGAAAACAGGGCCAATCAGCCAGAACCCGTGATTGTGTTCCGAAAAACCGCCGATACCAATCCCTTGGCCAATTTCCGCATCGGCGATATTGCGGCTTTATATCCGGCCGTTTCGACCGAAGAAACCATCCTCGACCATCAGGTGATTCGCTGTACCATTACCGGGTTGGCGCCCGATTTGGTGACCGTGCAGTTGCGGTATCGGCAATTTAACCTGAAACCTTTTGAAACCGATGCACTTTGGCGGCTGGAGCCCGATTTGATTGAAACGGGTTTTGCCAATATGTACCGGAGTTTGTTTGAATGGGCGGAAGCGGATGCCGCCCGCCGCACGTTATTGCTCTACCCGGTTGCGGGTTTGACGCCGTCCGAAAATCCGGTTGTAAATGACGCATCCGGCACCCAGGCATCCGTTTTTGAAAAAATCATACATTCCAAACAGTTCTTCTTGTTGTGGGGACCGCCCGGAACCGGCAAAACCAGTGTCATGTTGCGGGATTTGAGCGCCTGGGTATTGTCGGAAACCAACGACAACCTGCTGTTGCTGGCTTATACCAACCGGGCTGTGGATGAAATTTGCGAGGCACTGGAATCTATCAGCGGCGATATGCGCGATCAGTATTTGCGCATCGGCTCGCGGTTTTCAACGGCCACCAAATACCGGGATCAACTGTTGAATACCCAAATTGAACAGGTAAATACCCGTGCTGAACTGCGCAGTATTTTGGAAAAACGGCGGATTTTTGTGAGCACTGTTGCTTCGTTCTCCCAAAATGAGGGTTTGCTTAAAATAAAAAAATTCCAACGGCTGATTGTAGATGAGGCCTCCCAACTCCTTGAACCACAAATCATTGGCTTGTTAACCCGGTTTGAGCATACCGTGCTGATTGGCGACCATCGGCAGTTACCGGCGGTTACCGCCCAGCAAGAAGCAAGCGCGCTTGTAACAGATGCTGATTTGAATGGCATTGGTTTGTATGATCTGCGTGATTCCTATTTTGAACGCCTGTACCGATTGTGCAAAGCAGGGGGTATGGATGCGCATTTTGGGCATTTGAGCCATCAGGGGCGCATGCATCAGGATATTATGCATTTTCCGAACACCCATTTTTATGGCGGGTTGCTCAAAATATTGCCACCGCCCACTGATCCGAAGGAAGAACATGTGCAGGAAGCCATCCTTTGGTATGACTTACCGGGCATTTACCCCAAATTTGAGCGTATTTTTTCGGAAAAACGGGTTGTGTTTTTACCTGCTCCTGCCGAATATTTTGTGCCGGGACAAAAAACCAGTGCCGGAGAGGCTGATTTGGCCGTTCAATTGGTGCAGTTTTTTAAAAACTTGTACGAATTCAACCAATTGCCCTGGATTCCAGAAAAAACCCTCGGTATTATCACCCCCTGGCGTGCTCAAATTGCCCAATTGCGCGATAGTTTGACCAAAGCGGGGCAGGATCCCGACGAAATCACCATCGATACTGTGGAGCGGTACCAAGGTGGCGCCCGGGATATCATCCTGATTTCCTGTTGTGTGCATACTTTGAGTCAATTGGGCAGTTTGGTCAATTTATCGGGTGAAGGGGTGGACAGAAAATTGAATGTAGCCCTCACGCGGGCCCGCAAACATGTGGTGGTCATCGGGAAAGTTGAAATATTGGAGCAAGACCCGCGTTATCAGGAATTCATACAAGCCTATGCACCCACTGCGCTATAAAACGCGTTTCACCTCAAAGCCTTAAATTCGCGCTTATACCGGCATATTTTGCACATTTACCATGAAAAACATATTTTCCCTGCGATTTTTCATCTTATTCTGGGCTTTTGTGGCCCTGTTTGCTTGTGCCCGGCAAGGTGCACCGACCGGCGGACCCGAAGATGTCACCCCGCCCAAAGTGGATTCCAGCCTGAGCACGCCCAATTTTAGCACCAGGTTCAACCAGAAAAAAATTGTACTAAGCTTTGATGAATGGATTGTTTTGGCCGATGTTGGCACCCAGGTAGTGATTTCACCGCCACTTTTGACCAAAAAAGTGCCTGATGTGACCCTCAAAGGCAAAACCATCACGGTATTGATTCCTGAACAAGAAACCCTGCGTCCGAATACCACCTACACGATTAATTTTGGTACTTCGATCAAGGATTACCACAAAGGCAATCCGGCCAAAGACCTGCGTTTTGTATTTTCGACCGGCGATTTTTTAGATAGTTTGACGGTAAAAGGCACCATTGTGGATGCGCTGAGCGGGGAACCGGTAGAAAATATTTCATTTTTCCTGTATGACAAATTTGAGGACAGCGTAACGATCAAAGAGAAGCCGTTTTATTTTGCAAAAACGGATAAGACAGGACAGTTTTTGATTGAAAACGTAAAAAAAGGAATGTTCAAGTGTGTTGCTGTGGAAGATTTGGATCAAAACCTCCGTTGGACAGGTGCGTTAGAGCGCATTGGCTTCCCTGATTCCTTATTTATGGTGTCGGACACAGGCCAGAACAACATTCAACTGAAAATTTTTAATGATTTTGGGAGTTTGCGCATCCTTGAAAAAAGCACGAACCGCTATGGGATGGTTAAATTAGTGTACAATTCGGCACCAGATACCGTACAATTTACGACTGATGTGCCCAACCTGCAATATAAAACAGAGCGTTTGAACGACACCTTATTTATATGGTATAAGCTGCCCGAAGCCCGGGCCTGGAATTTGATCCATGGAAAAGACAGCATTCCAATTAAATCTTTGTCTACTGTTGATTTTCAGGCCAAACATCGTTTGTACTTTTTAGGGGACAGCCGTGCTCCATCAGGTAAACCAACCAGGGCCAAAGCAGATGCCCCCCCGCCACCGGGATCGCCGAAAGCAACGGTAGTCAATCAAAACCCGATTAAACCGGCCATTTTGCCCTTTACCAGTCCAATCATTGCATTTGATACCGCACTTTGGCAATTGCGGGTTGATAGCAACCTGGTGAACAAATACACCCTCGAAATAGACACCTTGAATAGCCGTCAAATTCGGCTAAGCACTGCCTGGCAACAAGGCAAATCCTATAATTTAACCTTACTTCCGGGGGCAGTCACCGATTTTTATGACACGCCTAATTTGGATACCCTGCGCCGCGTGCTGAATGTGAGCAGCGACAAATTGATGGGCGGCCTCAACCTCAGCATTTCAAAACTAAAACCGGGAAAGTCTTATATCCTTCAGGTGTTGAATGGAAATGGACAGCTGGAAGTAGAAAACAAATTTGAGGCAAGCGGTACGGATAAACGCCTGGTTTTCACCAATTTGCCTGCCACCCAATACACATTACGGCTCATAGAAGACCGGCAAGTTAACGGGCGTTGGGACAGTGGTTCCTATTTCAAACACCGACAGGCAGAACCGGTTACGGTTAAAAAACTGGAGCCTTTGCGTGCCAACTGGGAGGTGGAAGCCACCCTGGAGGCAGGAGTGCCCGACAAAGCAAAAGCCAAGCCCAAGAAATAAATTTTGATTTTGATCGTCTGACAAGAATTTTACTTGTGTCGTTTGGCATGCCTTCTTGCAGCAATGTAAATTTTACTACCTTCGCACGTTCTTACGAGCTACCTCCGCTATGCGCGATTTATTCAAGTCCTTCCTTCAAAATCCCAATATTCAAAACACCCTACGTTGGGTTTCCAACAAAACAGCACCGATTCGTGCTGCCTGGACCCGCGTAACGGCCCCTATTGTCGTTTTTCTTGCACCCGTTACCAATGTCTGGGCCAAATTATGGGCCCCTTTTTGGGTACGGTGGGCACAATTTCGGCAAAAAAGACCTGTTACGGGCGGTATCCTGGCCTGGATCGGCTGGCTCTTTAAATGGGGCTTTTATACCTTGATTTTCCTGACCTTGGGTGTCTGGATCGGCTTGTTTGGCCGACTGCCCAGCATGAAAGAACTCAAAGAGGTGGAAACGGCCAATTCTACTGAAATTTATACGGTAGACAGTGTGATGATTGGCAAATACTTTATTGAAAACCGTACGGCCATTTCAATTGATAATATTTCGCCCTATATTGTTCAGGCCTTGATTGCTACGGAAGACCGGCGTTTTTTGGAGCACAGCGGCATTGACCTGCAAAGTTGGTTTCGGGTGGGCTTCGGTATGCTTGCCGGCAAAGAATCATCGGGTGGCGGCTCCACCTTGAGTCAGCAATTGGCAAAAAATCTGTACCCGCGCCGAAAATACTGGATACCCGGTATAAGTCTGGTGATCAATAAGTTACGAGAAAATTTCATTTCCATCAAATTGGAAAATGTTTACAACAAACAGGAATTGCTCAATTTGTACCTCAATACGGTTCCCTTTGGAGGCGATGTTTTTGGCATTCAGGTGGCCTCCAAGCAGTATTTTAATAAGAAACCGAGGGATCTGACGGTCGATCAAGCGTCTACCTTGGTGGGTATGCTTAAAGGCACCACCCTGTACAATCCGGTAAGAAATCCTGAAAACGCCAAAAAACGCCGGAATGTGGTGTTGTACCAAATGGTGCGCAATGGCCACCTTTCGGATGCAGAATTTAAAGAGTTGAGCAAAAAACCGGTGGGTGCCAAACGGTACAGCGTAGACAGCAACAACGACGGACCAGGCACGTACTTTCGCGAGTACTTGCGCACCGAGGTAATGCCCAAATTGCTCAAAAACTACCAGAAAGAGGACGGTACGAATTACAATTTGTACACCGATGGCCTTAAAATATATACCACCCTGCACAGCAAAATGCAGCAGTATGCGGAAGAAGCCATTCAAAAACACATGAGCGACCTGCAAAAACAGTTTAACCAGCACTGGAAAAACTACAAACAGGATAAACCCTGGGGCGACGATAAGTGGATCGACGAACAAATCAAGCGCAGCAACCGTTGGGAAAGTTTGAAAGAAGCGGGCAAAACGCCCGAAGAGGTTCTCAAAAACTTTGAGACTCCGGTTAAAATGACCATTTTCTCCTGGAAAAACGGCGGCGGCGATGTGGATACGACCATGACCCCCATTGACAGTGTGCGTTATTATTTCTGCATGCTCAATTGCGGGTTTATGGCCATGGACCACCGCAACGGCTTTGTGCGCGCCTGGGCGGGTGGCACCAATTTTAAATATTTCAAATTTGACCATATCCTGAGCAAACGCCAGGTAGGCTCTACCTTTAAACCGATTGTGTACTCGGCTGCATTACAGGAAGGCGTTGCTCCTTGCGACTATTTCCCCAATGAAATCAAGAAAATTGTAGATTGGGAACCCCATAATTCGGATGAAAGTTATGGCGGTTTTTACTCCATGTCGGGTGCACTGACCAAATCGGTAAATGTGGTAGCCGCGCAATTGATTGAAAAAGTGGGCATTCAAAAAACCATTGATCTTGCTGAAAAAATGGGCATTACCAGCCGTTTGCCCCGCGAATATGGCATTAGTTTAGGTGCGGCGGATATCACTTTGTATGATATGATCAAAGTGTACGGCACTATGGCCAATGCTGGTATGCGGCCCGAGCCAGTGACCGTCCTGAAAGTGGAAGACCGCAACGGCAATGTGTTATACGATTATAAAAAAGAATTGGCCCTGAATCCCGCTCTAGGTCCCCATGTGCAGGCACTGACTGAAGACCAGGCCTCTATTATGACCGAAATGCTGCAAAATGTCATTAATTACGGCACGGGCTCTCGTTTGCGCCGAGGTTTTGGCATCACGGGTGATTTTGCAGGTAAAACTGGTACCACCCAAAATCAATCGGATGGCTGGTTTATTTGTTACAATCCGCAGTTGGTTACGGGTGCCTGGGTGGGCGCACCGAGTCCGGCCGTGCGTTTCCGTTCCATGGTATTGGGTCAGGGATCGGCGATGGCCTTGCCGATTGTTGCCTGGTTTTGGCATAAAATTGCGAATGACCGCAAGTTGGGCAAGTTGGTGACGGAGAAATTCCCGGATCCCAAGCCAGAAGTTTCTTCTGAATTGGGTTGTTACCCCTGGATTGGCATCAATCCCGACTCTTTCCATACTTTAATGCAGCAGGATTCGAGTTTCCGGGATTCCATTATCCTGATTTACACCAAAAAACCTGATAAAACCACTGAAAACGAGCCCAGCGAGGCGCCTGTAGATCCGGCCTCCAAAAAAGAAGAGGAACCCGTAGATGGGAAAAAGCAGGGTTTATTTAAGAAGATTTTTGGGCATCGGCGAGAAGAGGAAAAAGAGAAAGATAAAAAGGGTATTTAATGTTTTCAAATCCCGTGTCACCTGTTTCGTGGCACGGGATTTGACTTTTATAGGGTTTAACCACCTAAACTTCCTATTCCCAATGAAAACACCTTCCAAATTTCCATCCAGCGCTGTAACCCTGCTATTGTTTTGCTTTTTAGTTCATTTCCAATTGCACGCCCAAACCTCGATTGCGCAAAAAGACACTGTTTCTTCAGCTACAAAAGAAAAGTTATATTATAAGGTACACCCGATCTATTTGGATTTATCTTTAGAAATACTTCCCTTTTTCTGGCAAGCTACCAATTTCAATATGGGAATATATTTAAATTCTAAGCATGCATTAGGGATATCGTTTTTGTCAGGTGGTATATCCCAAGGTTTTGGAGCCAATTATTACAATTTTGGATGCTTTGGATTACAATACTGCGGTTCCCCATTTAAGGGTCCATCTGCTCGGAACAAGTACTACTACAAACTTGAGGCAGGGAAAGTGACAAGTTTCTCCCACACTAACGACTCCCCTATTAATGTTACAAGTTCGCGAATGAATACGCAAGATTCAAAACCTTATTACGGCCGGGTCACACTGGGTATGCGCGTCTTGGTTTTTAATTTTTACCTATCTGCGGGGAAAACGGGCAAACTGTTATATCTTACTGAATATGAAAACGGCCACATCGCGGAAACACTTTTCCCAAAATACCACTTTACAATTGGTTTGGGCTTAACTCTTCCATATCGAAAAGTACATATCCGCCAGCCAAACAGCCTTTAAACTACAAGCATTTCCTATCCATTAATTAAATTTATAACAATGAAAACACCTTCCAAATTTCCATCCAGCGCCTATTTTGGTACTGCATTGCTTGTAGTATTTTTCTTATTGACGTGTTTTCAGGCGCAGGGGCAAGTGTCTATCCCGGAAAATCACAACCAAGATTCTTCTAAAGTTACCCAGGAATTCCGTAACGTTTATTTTGATTTTAATGTAGGCCTCTTTTTTTATGAAGCGAACATAAACGCAGGTTTTTTAATCAAACGTACCCATGGATTTGGCCTTACTTATGGAGGCGTTATTATTTATAAAAATTCTTTTTTCCAAAATCGTGGCAGGGTGGTAGGACTTCAATACCGTTTCACTCCGATTCACGCATCCGGAGCATTAAAGCATCTTTTAATTCGTGCGGAATATGGTCGTGTAATAAAGTCCAGTTATGAGGATGCCGCTCCATTTATTTTAAGAACCGATTTGAATAACAACTATTACATCCGTGGAACCATTGGATTTCGGGCCAGAGCAGTATTTATTGGAGTCAGTGTTCTGCATTCTGGAAGACAAGGACTTGTATTTGCCGATAATCCTTTGTCCCCAAAAACCCAATATACGCGGATCGCATATTACCGTTTGAATGGTATTTTTTTTAATTTGGGGATCGCACTTCCTTATGAGCGGAAGGTTAAAAAGTACTAAATCTGATCAGCGTCTTCAAAAGGCCTTCATCCAAAAACCACTCATTGCCCAAACCTTTTCACGTCCCCGTTGTTTTTTCCTGCCAAATGCCCTAATTTTAGGACAGGAAAAATAACAAACAATATGCACTTCCTCCCGGCCAATCGCCTGCGCTTATACCGCAACTTCAAGGCCTTGGAAGCCACAGACTTCTATGGCATTATCCGCTTCTATGAGCGGTTCGAGGAAGGCGTGCGTGCCCTGGAATTAGAGGCTTTTTTTGAGTGTACCCTTGCTTATACGAATGCATTATTCGAAACCAGTCAGTACGGGAAACATCTCGTAATGTGCGATTTTTTACTCGAATTGATTATTGAGCACAATATCGACCGATGGGGCGGTGAGGATATTTTTACAAAAATCCTGTTCGATAAGGCAGTCTCACACGTGTATCAGCGCGAATATGCACGCGCGGCACATGTAACCCGCGAAATTTTGAAAATCCGCCCCAATGATCCATCCAGCGCGCGTTTACTCAAAAAATCTTTATTGCGCCAAAAACCCAAATGGTTGTTGCACGCACGTGCCTGGTTTATGTTGTTCGTCTTCCTTTCCGCCGCCACGGTGGCCGTCCAGATCTTTGTCATTCAAACCTTTTTTTCCGATTACGATCTGATCGCCCAATATGTTTATTACGGCTTTTTGGGCCTTGGTTTATCTATCCTTTTATTTGCCGAATGGCGGCATACCTGGCTGAGCAATCATCGGGTAAATTCCTTTAAAAAACAAATGCTGGCCCGCAACCTGGCCCGTGACAAGCAGGCTTTCCAGTAAATCATGCCGCGCTGCTACCGAATGCGGCTTATCCTGAATTATATTTGCCGCCAAATACACAAAACACATCCATGGCAAATCCGCTGACCAAGTTTCAACGCCAAATACTCGAAGGCATTCCCAAACGCCTGCCCAATCCACAAACCCGCGATATGGCCGTAAGCCATGCCCCGCGCCGGGTCATTGAAGGCGTTTTGAAACCCGATGAAAAAGTACTGGCCCTCCAAAATGCCTTGCGGTATTTTCCCAACAAATGGCATGAAACGCTTGCCCCTGAATTTGCCGACGAACTCGAACAGTTTGGCCGGATTTATATGTACCGCTTCCGTCCGGACTACTCCATGCGCGCCCGGGCAATCGATGAATATCCCTGCCGCTCCAAACAAGCCGCCGCGATCATGCTCATGATCCAAAACAACCTGGATCCTAAAGTCGCCAAACACCCGCACGAACTCATTACCTATGGCGGCAATGGCGCGGTTTTTCAAAACTGGGCCCAATACCGCCTCACCATGCGTTATCTGGCCGAAATGACCGACGAACAAACCCTGGTGATGTATTCCGGACATCCCATGGGCCTGTTTCCCTCGCATGCCGATGCGCCCCGCGTGGTCGTCACCAACGGCATGATGATCCCCAATTATTCTAAAAAAGAGGACTGGAATAAATACAATGCACTCGGCGTAACCCAATATGGCCAAATGACCGCCGGTTCTTATATGTACATTGGTCCACAAGGCATTGTGCACGGTACCACCATTACCTTGCTCAATGCAGGCCGAATTCATGGCCTGGGCAAGGACGATTTGCGCGGGGTGGTGTATGTGACCTCCGGACTGGGCGGCATGTCGGGCGCACAAGCGGGCGCGGCGGTGATTACCCGTTGTGTGGGCGTAATTGCCGAAACCGATGCCGAATCAATTTCCCAGCGCGTTGCCGATGGATATGTTTTAAAAGAAAATGTATATACCGATCTGAATGAACTGATTCCGCGCATTGAAGCCTGTCGCAAAGCCCAGGAAGGCATTGCGTTGGTGTATCAAGGCAATATTGTCGATTTGTGGGAGCGGTTTGTACGCGACGGGGTAAAAATTGAATTAGGATCGGATCAAACCTCTTGTCATAACATCCACGACCTGGGTTATACACCCCAAGGCTACACGTTTGAGGCGGCTAAACAATTATTGAATACCGACAAACCCAAATTTATGGAGGCAGTAGCCGAAACCCTGCGTCGGCATGTGGCGGCCATCAATACCATGGCGGAACGCGGCACTTACTTTTGGGATTACGGCAACGCTTTTTTGAAGGAAGCTGGTGATGCGGGCGCAGATGTTTTCAAGCCCGGCACAGAAAAACTGGCCTTGGGCGAAGTAAGCGTGCGCACCTCTCCTTACCGCTATCCTTCTTATGTGGAGGATATTATGGGCCCAATGTGTTTCGATTATGGTTTTGGCCCCTTCCGTTGGGTGTGCTGTTCGGGTAAAAAAAGCGACCTCGACCAAACCGATAAAATTGCGGCGGAAGTATTGAAAGAAATCCTGAAAAAAGCGCCCAAAGCCATCAAAGGCCAATTGCGCGATAATATTTTATGGATTAAAAACGCCAAAAAGAACATCCCGCGGGTCGGCTCTGCTTCCCGTATTTTATACGCCGATGCGGAAGGTCGGATGCGCATTGCCAAAGCGTTTAATGATGCAATCGCGGCAGGAATCCTCAGCGGCCCGGTAGTTTTGGGCCGGGATCACCATGATGTGAGTGGCACCGATTCACCTTACCGGGAAACGGCCAATATTTATGACGGCTCGCGTTTTACAGCCGATATGGCCGTTCAAAACGCAATCGGCGATGCATTTAGAGGCGCCACCTGGGTAAGCTTGCACAATGGCGGTGGTGTTGGCTGGGGGGAAGTTGTCAATGGCGGGTTCGGAATGGTGATTGATGGCTCTCCGGAAAGCGACCGGCGTTTGCACCTGATGCTTTTCTGGGATGTAAACAATGGCATCGCGCGGCGCGCCTGGGCCCGCAACCCACACGCCTTGGACACCATTCAACGTACGATGAAGGCATTTCCAGACTTACAGGTAACGCTTCCTTTTATTGCAGATGAAAATTTGGCCAAAAATGCTTTAAAAATATAAAATCAGGCACGATCACAGCGGTCAATGGGCGAACAATTGTCTAATAAAATATTCCCCTTATACTTAAACAGCACACCTGGCGCAAAATAGGCCTCAAAACTAAGGTATTGCAAGTCCTTAGATGGCGTAAATTGAAATTTATAAATCCGCCAATCCGGATGATCGATCAGCGGCGAACTGTCTAACAATTGTTCCTTGGCACCTTTGCGCGCGCCGCCCCACACACGCAGGCGCAAAGGCTGGTTGTAGCCAACGTATTGGGCACCGTGCGCCAGGTATAGGGTAAAGGTATAGCAGGAATCTTTTTTGAGCGGTGCTGACAACATTTGTCCCAAATCTTCGCGGGTACCGTCTTCACGGGTCACCAAGCCGATACAGGTTTTGCCGTGTTGTGGCGGAAATTTCAATCCCCAGGCGCCTGGAAAAATATCGGGTGTACAGTCGGCTGTGCTCGAAGACCAACCCCAGGGGAATGCATTTTGCCGGGGTGTATCTTCAAAGGAAGGGTTGGTGAGTTGAATTTTAGGCGCATTTTGGACCTCTAAAAGCAAGGCACTGAGCAAAAAGTAAATAGCAATCATCTGAATTCGTGCAAAAACGTAAACATTGCCTCCATAACCAGCCTTCGGAGCGCAACTTCCTAGAACAAACGCTTGTCTTTAAGCATCATAGAAAGTGGCTGTAAAATACATCCAAAAAACCATGCTTATACTACCTTTGCAGCTTGAAGGCGGATTTTGAGTTGTTGCAATAACGTCCACTAACACCAAATTAATATCTGTCCTTGCATAAATTCTTTAAAACCAGTCGATTCAAAAACTTTCCATGTCGCGTAGTAAACCTACTTATTTTTATGCGATCGTCAGTGTTGCGATGGTCCTGTTCATCCTTGGTTTTTTTGCCATCATGGCAACCCATGCCCGGCAATTAGCAACGATGTTCAAAGAGAAAGTGGATATTTGGCTGGAATTACAAGCCAACACCCCACAAGAAGAGATTGCCCGGATGGTGCAAGATATTCGCCGACAGCCTTTTGTAAAACAGGAGTCGGTCACGTTTATTACCCGGGAGCAGGCGCAATCGACGATGAAAAAAGACCTGGGGGACGAAAGTTTACTCGAAGATGTGCCGAATTTATTGCGGGACGTTATACGCTTTAATGTACGCGCCGAATTTTTGCAAAATGATAGTTTGCTGAACTGGCGTGAAACCTTACGCCGCGATACCTTCATTTCTGATCTCTATTTTGAGGCAGCGAATACCGGTAATGTGGGTAAAAATATCCAAAACCTGGGATGGATCATACTTGGGCTTGGAATTTTACTCATCTTTGCTGCCGTTACCTTGATTCACAATACCATCCGCCTGGCCTTGTTTTCCAACCGTTTTTTGATCAAAAATCAGGAATTGGTGGGCGCTTCTTGGGCATTTATCAGTCGGCCATATCTTGTGCGGGGTATTATGAATGGCTTGTGGAGTGCATTGCTCGCCATCGCGGCCCTGCTTGGCACCCAATGGGGCGCAAGCCGATTGATGCCCGATTTGCAGCAGCTCGAAGACCTCAACAGCATCCTGGCAATTTTTGTGTTGTTGATCTTGCTGGGTATTTTGATTTCAGGGTTGAGTACCTATTTTGTTGTCCAAAAATTTCTGCGCATGCGCGTAGACGATTTATATTAAATATGAGGGTTTTATAAATTATAAAACGCGTCATTTACCGAGCAATCGGAACCAAACGTTCACCAGACTCCCGCGTAATCGGGATTTATTATTCCAGTTAAGATGGCAAAGCAACCACAACGTCCTACTCCACAACGGCAACAAGCAGCGCAACCAACCGCAAAAAAAGCAGCGCCGGCCCCCGTTCGTCGGACAGAGAAAAAAGAAAATATCTTTTCCGCCGGTAAAAATGAGTTCATTTTTGGACGCCAAAATTTCATTTACATGGGAATTGGCCTGGGTTTGGTTATACTGGGTTTGATTGCCATGTCGGGTGGCGCCATGCCTGATCCGAACAAATGGGAGCCCGGACGTATTTACAGTTTCCGTCGCATTACCTTGGCACCGATCATGATGGTGGCGGGTTTTGTAATGGTTATTGTAGGTATTTTCAAAAATGAGCAACCAACAACGGCACTTGTATCCGACAACGCTTCTGCTGAATGAACTTATTACACGCTATAATCCTAGCCATTATTGAAGGAATTACGGAGTTTTTGCCGATTTCTTCTACAGGTCACATGGTCATTGCCTCTTCGATCATGGGCATTGCGGCCGATCCATTTGTGAAAGTATTCACGGTAGCCATCCAGTTTGGGGCCATTCTTTCGGTGCTGGTGTTGTACTGGCGTCGATTCGTTCAGAATTTCAACTTTTACATCCGCCTTTTAGTAGCTTTCTTACCCGCCGCTATTTTTGGCTTGTTGTTGAAAGGTTTTATTGACAGTTTGCTTGAAAACATTGTGGTGGTAGCCTTAGCGCTCATTGTTGGCGGGATTCTGTTTTTATTTTTGGACAACTATTTCGAACGTCGGAGCCGCCGCTCCACCTCTGTGGAAGACATAACCTTGCCGAAAGCCCTGAATATTGGTCTTTTTCAGGTTATTTCCATGATTCCGGGCGTAAGTCGCTCTGCAGCGACCATTATTGGCGGCCTTACGCAGGGCTTATCGCCGACCACTGCCGCTGAATTTTCGTTCTTCTTAGCCGTTCCTACCATGTTTGCCGCTACCGTGAAATCTTTATATGATTTCATCAAAGACGAAGGCGGCACCTTCACATCCGACGAACTCATGTTGTTGGGGGTGGGTAATGTGATCGCCTTTTTTGTAGCAATGCTTGCAATTCGCTCCTTTATTCAGTTTCTGACTAAGCACGGGTTTAAAGCCTTTGGTTATTATCGCATTGTGGTGGGAGTAATCATCCTGGTGCTTTGGGCGATGGGGTATTTTAACGGCGTAGAAGTGGGGAATTTTTAACCCTGCCTGCAACCGATGGAACCGAGCATTATATTCGAAGATAACCACTTATTGGCGATTAATAAACCAGCAGGATGGTTGGTACAGGGGGATAAAACGGGCGATCCGACCCTTACCGATTGGGGGAAAACCTATTTGAAAGAAAAATACGATAAGCCGGGTGCTGTTTTTTTGCATCCTACCCATCGCATAGATCGGCCGGTGAGTGGTGCGGTTTTGTTTGCGCGTACCGACAAGGCACTGGGCCGACTGACCACCATGTTTCGGGATCGGGAGGTAGAAAAAACATATTTGGCCTTGTGTTTACATTCACCTGGCCAGCCCCACGGTATTTTGCGGCATTTTTTGTTGAAAGATGCTGCAAGGAATGTGGTCAAAGCGTACGATAAGCCTGTAAAAGACGCCAAAGAAAGCATCACCCGTTTTGAATTGGTGAAACGATTGGGTGCGCATTATTTATTAAAAGTATTTCCAGAAACCGGCAGACCGCACCAGATACGGGTACAACTTGCGGCGATCAACTGTGTGTTGTTGGGTGATTTGAAATATGGTGCCCCCCAGGCCTTGCCAGATGCCTCTATTGGCTTGCATTGCTGGCAGATGGCCATTACCCATCCGGTTCGGCAAACGCCTTTGTTACTATCAGCCCCGCCCCCGTCGGAAGCCTGGTGGAAAGAAGTATTGACCGCAATTTGAGGTCGGATGCTGATTATTAATTGGCGCAGGGATAAACATTATTGCCAAACGGCATGTTTTTTGGACAATATCAAGCCTGCATGCATTTCTTGCGGCGCAATTTAAAAAATTATCATTTTTTTTGCTTATCTTTCCGAGCAATGTTGGATTGAGATCAGCATCACTCAGTTTCATTCATACGCACATGTATATACGACCAATTCTTGTACTCGTTTGTTTAGGCTCGCTTGGTGTCGCAGCGGCCCAAACCAACAAACGCTCTGAGATCAGGATCCAGGTTGGACCGATGCTTAGTAAAAATGCGCATTTCTCGATTATTACGGCACCGCCTTCATCTATGACGTTGCGTCCAACCAACTTTAATGGTGGTTTGTTGGAGTTTACTTATTTGAATAATTTTTGTTCGCGCCTGGGCTGGAATGCAACCGTGGGTGGTGGCTATACGGAATATGGCTTTTACAGCGAGGTCCCCAATAATTTTTACGGCGATTCGCTTTCGGCGCGTACAGGAAATAACAATACCAGCATATCCAACATTGCAATTGCTTCGATTGGGTTGCACAGTGTGCAGCAATTGGGTTGCAGGTTAGGGCTTGAAGCCCAATTGGGTGTTGGGGCCGTTTATATTTTCAACAAAGAAACGGCGACACGAACCATTGAATGGCCGACGGATAACGGCGGACAGCTTCCGGTAGGCGTAAATGGCATCAAAACGGATCGCGGCTTTCAGCCTTTGTTTCGCGGCGGTCTTGCACTTCGCTATGATTCAGGTGCGGGTACTTATATTTTGTTGGGTGCCGAATATTTGTACACCAATATGCGGGTAGCCGATGGTTTTGTACGTTTTAACAAAGTAGAAGGTACGCCACAAACGGGTGCGGAAGCCACGTATTACAAGTATTTCGACAGTTTTCGCCTTCAATTTGGCGTAGGTTACCGGTTTTAGGGGAAAATGCCGTTGATTTTAGCATTAAGATTAAATCATTACGTCAACGGCATTGCCCCTCAGGGCCATAAAAAAAGCCTCGCCGGCGTTGCGCGCGGGAGGCTCCGAAAACAATAAACAGCAGGATAATATCTTAACATACCTTTCCAACTTAACTGTGTTGCAGTTGAAGCAGGTATTATTTTTAAAATGAGCTGGAATCTTGTTTTACACCGAGGTGTAAACAAGTTAAAAAAGGTTGCGCAACCTATTCACAATGTTCGTTTTTTGAGTCTTAAACGTACAATTGTACTTTATTCCCCAAGATAAGCCCTTCACTATACGTTGCTGATTTTGCGCACCACTTTGTAAAGCCGGGAAGTTTCGTTTACGTCTTCTTCGAACGGATCGTTGTCAAAGTAGTTGGCAGAGATCATTTTGAGTTTGACGATACGTCCGCGATTATTGAAAATCTTTTGGACATATTTCACCCAAACATTGCCATTGCTGCGCACGGCGTAAATTTCATTGTCGCGCACATCATTCAGGTTTTCAACCGATTTGCACACTACAATATCGCCGTGGCGAATCACAGGGTCCATAGAATTACCATCAATTTGAAAGGCAACCAGGCCCGTTCCACCAACACCGGGAATAGAAAAATAGGTGTTGTCTTCCGCATTATCTGATCCGAGGGTAGCACCTGCGAAAGCGCGTACAGTGGTAAACAGAATATTGCCATTGCCATTGGAAATTACCCGGTCGCTCGAAAAAGCATCGCCCGGCATATCAAAACCGAATGGATTGCCGATGCCATGCAACATCCAGGCCTCATTGATATCATAGGCGCGGCAAAACGATTGCGCCTGACCATAATCAATGACCCGTTTACTTTCGGGATTTAAAAATGCGCGGATAATATGGCCGTAAGCCTTGTTGCCCAATACTTTTTCGGCAACATCGCCTACCCCTTTACCACTACGGTCATTTTTTACAATGGCACCGCGATCTTCCAACAATTTGAAAGCATTGATAAACCTGGTATTCAAATCAATTCTATCTTCCTTGATCATAGCCCGCTTGTTTTAAACTATTAATGTGAATTAGGATGGTTAATCCGTCTTTACAACGTCATTCACGCTGTTTGACACTGCAAATTTAAAACAAAGAGTTTTTAAAAACAAAAAATGTCAAAGATTTTTTTCACTTTTTTTTCTGAAGCCAAATCTGGAACCATACTTTCATCTGACAATCAGCCGTTTAAGCCTGTTTCTTTTTTCTTTTACCTTTGTTTCCAACACAGATGAAACAATATGGTGTAAGCATCGTACCTTTGCTATTTCTTATTTTTTCGTACTTTTGTATCTATATGGGTCATGTAATCTCTCTTCTGAATCACAAAGGTGGGGTTGGTAAAACAACCAGCACAATCAATATTGGCGCCGGACTGGTGGAATTAGGCCAAAAAGTGCTGTTGATCGACCTCGATCCGCAGGCAAACCTGACCATTTCACTGGGTATCCCGCGTCAAAAAACAACCATTTATGAAGCCTTGCGGGGCGAGGGCGAACTCGTTCCTTACAACCACAAGCCTAATCTCGACGTTATTACTTCCTCGCTCGACCTTTCGGGTGCGGAAATGGAACTTATCAATGAAGCTGGCCGAGAGTTTATCCTGCGCGAACTGATCAATCAGGTATCCGATGATTATGATTATGTACTCATCGACTGCCCACCATCACTCGGATTACTCACGCTCAATGCCCTTACCAGCAGCCGATATGTTTTGATTCCGCTGCAAACCGAGTTTCTGGCAGTGCAAGGCCTCGCAAAAATCAAACAAGTGATTGATAAGGTGAAAATGCGCCTCAACAAACAACTTGAAATGAGTGGTGTAATTGCCACGATGTACGATAGCCGACGTGTGTTAAACCGCGATGTAGTAGATACGATTCACAAATATTTTGGCGATAAAGTATTTAAGACCTATATTCGTGACAACGTTGCACTGGCCGAAGCGCCCGCACAACGGAAAGACATTTTTGATTACCTCCCCAAAAGCCCAGGCGCTGTCGATTACCTCGCACTGAGCAAGGAAATTTTGGAACGCACAAAATGAACGCCCTTACTGGATGAGCAAAAAACGATTCTCCGAAGGTCTGGACAACCTGTTCAATGATCCACAATCCGGGCAAATAGCCTTTGGCGCCTCCGAACCTACCACCGGTGAGCGCAAGGCAGCGCATAAGAATTTTTTATCCGACCTGGATTCCCTGTTGCAGGAAGCGCTCGACGAAAGCCTGGAAAAATACGAAGCCAATCAGCCCGACTCCCTGACCGCCAGCGCTAAAAATCGCAGCGGATACGACGCTACGCCCATACGCCCAAAATACAGCGGCCTGGATGCGCTGATTCGTCAAACCATTGATGTTCAAGAAATTACAACGGATGAATCCTCTGGCAAAAAACGCCTCACCGTTGCAGTCGATAAATTAAAATTGGAGAAATTGAAGGTCATTGCACGCCTCGAAAATGCTTATCTGAAAGATTTGCTCGTGCACCTCATCGACGATTACATCGACGAGTATAAAGAACAAAAAGGAATCGAGTTGTAAGGTCGGCATGCAAGACTTCCGCCTTTTTTACAATCAAAACATTTATCCCGAATTGTTGCACCTGGAGCAACGGCGGCGGCGATTGGTACGCCTGCTGCTGCTATCGGCCTTGATGCTGGCTGCGGTGGTGGCGATTGAAATCCTGATTGATATTTTTTTAGTCACTTTGTTGTTGCTGATTCCGGTGGCAACCTGGATTGCCTATTTGGGTTTTCGAATCCAGGTATTTTACCAGGAATTTAAGCCGCGTATTGTGGGGCTGTTGCTCGATTTTATTGATAACAGCGTGAATTTTAGTTTCAAACAGTATAATCCCAAGGGATTTATACAGCCCGAAGATTTTTTAGAAAGTAAAATTTTCACGCATGCGGACGAGTACCGGGGCGAAGACCTGATTGAAGGGATGGTGCGCGAAACGCCTTTTCAATTGAGTGAATTACGCGTAAAAGAGTTTTCAGATGTACGCAATCGCCTGGATTATGTGTTTCGCGGCATATTTTTAATCGCCGATTTTCAGCGCGCCGATATGCACGGGGGCGTGCTTTTGCTGCCCGATGCTTACCGCAAATACCTAAGCAGAAGCGAAAAAGCCTTTCATTTGATTGGTGGGCGGCGGGTAAAGGACAACCTTTTACCCGAATTTGAGGCTTTTTTTGATACGTATGCCACCAAAGACGTTCGGATTCAGGATGTGATTTCCAAAGAATTGCAACACGCCATTTTAATGTTTCGCCTGCGGTTTCAAAAAGTAAACCGGGAAAAGGAAATTTACTGCTCCATTATTGGCGATAAAATTTACCTCGCGCTCACGCAGGATAAAGATTTGCTGGAACCCTCGCTTTGGGGCTCCAATGTGCGTTTTGAGGTCGTCAATGAATTGTATGAAGACCTTAAAATACTGCTGGATGTGGTTTTGGCAGTGGATGTGATGAATTGAGTAACCTCATTCTTTTTTAGTGCCCCACGTACACCAAACGCGCCCGCCCCAACACACGAGTATCCACCAACCAGCATACCATATACCAGCCCGGAGGCAAATGTTGTAGCGCCAAGGTATGGGAAGTTTCGCCTTCCGGGATTGCTAGCTCCTGCACCAAAACGCCCAGGGCATTGTACAGGCACAGGCGCGCGTGCTCCTGCGCACGGGCGGGAAATGCAATATTCACATACTCATTTGCCGGGTTGGGGGCTATTTGCAAGGCTTTTTCGTCCTCCGGCGTATGAACAGCAGTAGCCATGCAAAAGGCGGAATCCAAACAACCGTCCGCGCTGACTTTTACGACCCAACCGTGAAAAAGATCATCAATATCACCTGGCCCACCCGCCACCACACTACCGCTGGAAAGCACACCAAGCCCGCCATAAATAAACGATCCTGTGGGTTTCAATCCCGCCGGAGCATTATCTGCCCTTGCCCAAATGCTGTCGCCTTCGGGTGAAAACTTGTATAACCAACCGCCCCAGTCGTCACTATTCACGGTAGGCGGGCTGTCGTAAGAGCGCCTTTGCCCGGCTAGCAAGTAATTGCCGTCGGGGGTTTGGAGCATGTCATAAATACCAACGTATCCCAGATTATCAGAACCGTAGGGTCCAATGTTTTTAATCCATTGCAGTTGAAGCGTACTATCAAATTTCAAGATACAACATTGAACCTTACTACTCCCTTGAGCGTCTTCACCTAAATAAACACGACCATGTGCAATAAACCCACCATCAATAGCAGACATTATTCCTTTTATTACGATCAAATCAGGGGACTGAGGCCCAACCCAGGTTTTCAGCACCACTCCATTACTGTCCAACATCCATAAGCCGGCACGGGAACTATAACCATCAAATATATTCGGGCCAAAAGCACCTCCCATTAAAAAACAATTATCCGTAATCCTAATTAAACAATTCCCAGTTTCGTCAGTGTTGTAATTTCCGTAATATTTAAACCATAATATATTGCCCAGTTTATCCACCCTGCGGATAAAACCATCCTGTTTGTAATTAGGCCTTTGGGCAGCGCCAGCAATCATAAAACCGCCATCAGGCATTTCTATGATTTGATCGTAAAATTCTGCGAAATTGTTATCCAAGGGATATTCAAAGATAGAAACGATGTCCAGGTTTTCATTAAATTGAAGTAACTGCAAAGATGCTCTTCCAAATACGGCCGGTGCAAATAGAAAATTACCTTTCCTGGTTTTAAGGATTGAACCACTACTGTAATCTGTACTTAAATAACCATTTAAAGAATCTTTATATAGTTTGGATAAAAGGATATTACCATTCGTATCTAATTTTACCAAGTGAATTTGCAGTGGAGAAGGATTTATGCTTGTATCATAAGCCGTTCCTACACAGTAAATCTTTTCTTTGTCGACAGTTAGAAAGGAAAAACGTTCACTTGCATACTGATGAAATACTTTATTGAACCCTGGTTGTGCATAGATGGAAGTAACGCCCCCAAAAACTGCTAATAACAAAAAAAATATTCTCATAGACATGGCTTTACATATTTAAAAAGTGATCCCTGACCAACTATATTAGTGCTGGATCACTAATTTAAATGATTTTGTCCCGCTTGAATTACTAACAAACAGTGCATATACGCCAGCAGAAAGATTTGATACATCCAGCGTATGGCTTGTTATTCCAAATGGCATAACCGTTTGCATCGCGTTGCGGCCAGTAGCAAGATTTACAATTCGAATATTCAGATTTTGGGTGTTTTCAACCTTTTCAATGGCTATAGAAGTATTGGCTGGATTTGGGAATACTTTTATATCCATTAAATTAGACAAGTGCTCAATTGACAAATCTCTGCCCTCCACGCCACCACAATTTGCCGCAGCGCTCCTTCCATTCATGTAGAGTACCGCACGGGTAAGTGCGCCTGCTGAATTACAGGCGGTCCCCCAGCCTGATTGAAGAGCTTCTACAACTGAACTTGGAAGTGCATCTACCGCAACGCCCGCCTGAATGGAAGTGCGCATTGTTTGCAATACCGATACAATGCTGTTAAATTCGGTAAGCACATCGCCGTTCAAACCATACTGCGTTGGAATAGATTGTAATAAAAGGTCGGAAACCGCAAAATTCCCTTTAAAAAAGTGATAACGAACCAATTGGAGGTCTGCATCATAATTGTCTAACATATCCAGCCAATGCAAAATAGAGTCTATTTTTATTTCATTCGTGTCTAACGCATAATGCAACAGGATCGTTTTACCTTTTGTGTCAAGTTCATACCGCAAAGTATTGATCGAATTAGCGGCCGTCTCACGTTGTGCAGCATTGGTGATACTTGGAAGAGCGGCTAATTTGGACGTCCAAATCTGTTTTTTTTGAAAAAACTGAGACTTTGTTTGTGCTATAAATGGTTCTGCACAAGGAGGGTTGTCACAACCAGGTTCAATGCTTGAATCACAATTTGGATTCGTGTTGCTTTGAATTGGTGAAATCGTAGTGGTAGTATAAAAACCCTGTACTAATTCCTGAGAAGTGAACAGAATGTGATGATAAATGATACTTTTACCCTCATTGGTAAATTGTTGCTCAAAGGGCAGGGAGTTTTCATTAAAAATGTTACCAGCGGATAAGAGGCCGCCATTAATATCAAATCCTCCCTGCACTTTTCGAATCGCCCCACCAAGCTTTACGATATTGTCATTGGGATAATTTATTAGATACTTGTTGCAGGTGTACTGAAGTCCACTATACATAATGCCATCATCCATCCCATTTGAGCCATTTGTACGGGTACCTGTGTACAAGTCCTGAAAAGTATTCTTTGTAATAGTATTGTTACTCGTGGTAATAGACAAAACATCTGTACCAAAGGTCTGGTCATTAAAACTTGTATTGGCACCGCCTGAAAAGTGGTTACCACTTACAGAAAACGCCGCCGAGATACCTTCTACATATATCCCGATTAAATCTTGTGGGCTATTGTTTTTAAAGTTATTCGGCCTGGAGATGTTAAAAGTATTGCCGTTAAAAACGAAGTTTTCATTGAATGTACTATATATACCCGTAAAGCAGTGGTTGAAAGTTGCTCCGGTAATAGCAGTGCTCAAAGGTGAGATTATATCATTGATGTGAATCCCTTCGTATAAGTTTGTAAATAAAGCCCCTCCAGAAACACTAAACTTACTATCAAGTGCATCAATTCCGATGCCGCGTGATTTGGGTAATGTATAATCACCAGTACGTAAATCCTCAAAATAGGATTCTATTAATCTAATATTTTGAACCCCATCCAAGGAAATATGCAATGGGGCAATAGCCCCACCTCGATACGTATCGGTAGTTATAAATTTGGTTCGTAAAAAGATGCTGCTATTAAGGTTCGGATAAGGAGCAAACTCAACATCTATTAAGTTGTTCCGAAATGTTCCCAAACCGGATGTGATTGATCCTCCTGACTTGCTGCTTTGCAATTCTCCAGTTAAAAGATTTTGGCCTTGTACCCTTGCTCCGATACGGGCATGTTCAATTATACCAATACTTGTTATGGTAAGTTTGCCTTGATGCTGCGTGGATTGTGCCTTGTATTTATTACCTTCAATAATTACGCCTTGCCAAAATTTATCTGGACAGGCAGCAGTGACCAGGTTGGAAACTATTAAACGCCCGCCTTGTGTACTGCTGCTCGTTTGATTTGCTTTAATATAGATATAGGCATGCTCCTGCATGGTAACTGGTGCATTAATGGTTAGCACAGCCCCGGGTTCAATGTACACATTTGCGGGAACATTCATTGGTATATTCCAGTCTACGGTCCCGGTAATCACGATGTCTTGCTGCACCACCTGATTTAATGCTCCATATTCATTTTTCAAATAATATCTCATGCGTGCGCCTTGTTCTTCTGTAAAATGTTTCGCACAGCGTCCAAAATTGTAATACGACATGATATTTTCAAAATCAAATGGCGGATTTATCCCTGTACAGCCTGAATATGCACTATATTGACTCTGACTTTCAGGAGGCGTATCACAAACTAAATCACCTACTGTATTGCATGGCTCATTTGCAATTGCAACACATTCATTGTGAAAAGTGTGCAATAAGCCCAAACAATGCCCTACTTCATGTGCGGTTATAAGGGTTTTACTTAGCGGCCCAGTAATTCCATCTACTTTACCACTTACATAACAGTAATTATTGGGAACACACAGCGCATCTGAACTGGCTTCTGTATCATCCCTGAAAATATAAAGATTGATTCCATCTTCCTTAAAGTTATCAACACCGTTCGTTGAGCCGTTCTTTAATGCGTTAAACTCCGTCAATCCCAAACTAACATTTGGCAAAGCATTGGATGTTATCACCTGAAAAGAGCCCGCTCCTTCGCATCCACTAAACCCGGGCACGAAAAAGATATTAGAATTTCCATGAAAAGCATTGGCGAGATTCGCCCAAATCAAATTGGCTCGATCTTCAAAAGACTGGTCAAAATGCACCAAACCGTCGGTTGGATTTACAAATCGAAGGTAAAGTTTCACATAAAAAGGGCCCGGATTATGTTCATAATCGTCGCAATAAAGTAAAGGAGAAAGACCATTCGAGCATGCTAAAGCGCAACACGTATTGTTTGTCTGCGCCTGGAATTGTGGGATACAAAAGACGATTCCCAAACAGAGAAACAGCAGAACTTTCTTTGTATAAAGGGACAGGTGTTTGATCAAACTTTTTTTCATAATATAAAGTATTTAGTTTAAGATTGGCTTAAAGTTACGAATCATCATTTAAATTTCCAAAAATCAAGTCTGTTAATAGTTAGACTTGATTTTGTTACCCAAACACCAATTTACCCTTTTCTTCCTGCCCTTTACGGTGCAACATGCAAAAATGGCCCCAAAAAAAGTTGTTTTTTGCATTGCCAGACTACCCTGTACCATCCTTCGCGCCAACTGGCAAGCGGTACGGCGAGCGTTCCTTCTGAGTTTTTAGTGCTTATTTGCTGAACTAATCGACCATTCACATCCCAAATCCACATACGTCCTTCCGAATCAGGTACATCTTCCGGCAAACGAACATACACGATATCAGCAGCGGGATTGGGGAAACAGTCTAAGCGTGGCATTCCGGCCTCAGGAGAAAAGGTATTGACCAATTCCGCCACAACGGTACGGGTGGTATTAGTTTGCACGGGCGCATTGTAATCGAAATAAATAAACGCCGTATTGGCCAAGGTATCGCCTAAAACAAGGCCGGGACGTGGTTTGATACTAAAAGCCACGAAACCGTGACTGCCCGGTTCATCGCTGGTGGAATCGGGCAATTGAATGTTGTCAAAGAAAAACTCCAAAATGCCGGAACCCGTAATGTTCCAACGACAAGGATGGCTACTACCCTGAAAAACGAAACTGGCGGGATCGAACCGTGCACTCAAAGTGTCTATAACCCGGACGAATGTTGCCGGAAAGTTGCCTGTGTTTTGGAATCGAATGAAGTATTCCATCGGAATGAGGTCCACGATTTCTTGTGGCGTGATGCGTTCGCCTTTACGCGCCGTTTTGTCGTTGGGGTCGAAAGAGCCTACAACAACGATCCGCAAACCGGAAACGTTGTCCATCGGGTTCACATCTACATCAAGCGGCGCGATCGTTGCATCCACGCTAACGACGGTGCCGATTTGAACCGTAGCAGCCGTTTTCATGGTTAATCTTATTTTTTGAATGTCACCGGGATTGAATTGAGGCAAGATCCAAAGGGCCGAATCCTGTCCCAGGGAATCGGGCAGTATGGAGGCCGACACAAAAGATAACGCATCCGGAAAACTAAAATGAACTTTCGCATCAACCGTTTCAGAACCGATGTTTTCACAAATCAGGTAAAAATCCGTTTCAAACCCTGGCACAAGCGGGCGTGTGTTGACCAAGGTAATCCGAAGATCCTTCACAGACTGTTTGTAAACAGCCAATTGTACGGTATCCGTGATGGATTTTAACAACAATTGAGCAGGCGTTACGGTGGTATAATATTTGGGCTTGTGGGTAAACAAACTGTCTTCCGGCATCGTGCCATAAACCTTGATAAGACCAGCGGAATCGCTCGTAGCAAATGTCCCACCTTTTGCCTGTACGATCAGTCCGGGATAAGGTCCTTCTCCGGGATCCTGAATTTGGTTCTGATTGTCGTCAAAATACGCATAAGCATGGTATGGGGCCAGGTTGTAATCGTTGATCCATAAGCCGTTTTCAATAGCAGAGACCACCAAATGGTTTTGCCAAATGGTAACCGAAGGAATATAAGCCCCTTCAAATCCCGAAAATGGGCTCCAATTTGCGCCGCCATCGGTACTGGCAAACAGGCCCGTTCCCCGGGTACCTATGATCATTATCTGTCCATACGCAACGATTCCCGAATAAAATGCATTTGCCGGAATGCCCTGCGATAAAACCCAATTGGTTCCATCATTTGCATCGGAATAATAGAGGCCGGTCGAACCAAAATAAAATACTTTGCCAGCCGCATATTGAAGTTCATTGAGTGTATAGGAGGAAGTTGGACCTAATTGCGCCGAAATCACCCAACTCAAGCCTTTATCGGTAGAAGTACGCAGGGTGCCGGAAAAATTGATCGCAAACCATTTTTCTGGTGTGATGAGCAAATGGTCGGTATTGGGTGCATTTGACACCTTTTTCCAGGGGCCAAGCACGGAATTGGCACGTCGGATGCCCGATTGATCTCCAATAATGAGCACATCGCCCTCCACATCCAGCGCATCTGGCATATCCAGGGAGTCGGTGACCTGGTTCCAGTTTAGGCCGTCATTGGTAGAAAAGTAAAAACGATTGTTGTTAATGACCAGCAGGGTGTCCTGCTTGCGGTTCAAATCCCGAGGCACTTGATCCTCCGGGAGCGAGGCAAGGGGCGACCAATGGGTAGCATCGGTGCTGTATGCGCCCTTGTATAAACTGCTGAAAGCATACAAGCGGTCTCCCAACGCTTTTACTAAATATTGATTATAGCCGCCCCGGCTTCCTTCCTGATCGGGGTATAACAAACCGTTGGCCTGATCGATCCTGACCAGTCCTGCACCAGCCAGCCCCCAGGTGCCATTTTCGTTTTCGTGCACGCCGAAAAAGGTGTTTTTATAACCTGTTGATAACTTTTGCCAACTTTGACCCAGGTTGTCGGTGTAATAGATCTCCTTAAAATATGAATAAAAACGACCGTTTACACCGGTACTCAAGCGGTTATTACCAATTGCCGGAAACGCAGGGTGCCGCATCCAATTGTCACCTCGATCTGTTGAATAATAGATGGAATCGGCATTGGAGACCACCAAAACCGTATCGCCAGACAATGCCACATCGCCAAATCCGTTGATTTTTCGCACGAATTCCCAACTATCACCCCGATCGGTCGAACGGAACAGTCCGTTAGTCGCCAATACAAAAAGTCCGCGATCGTTTATGGCGTACTTGTATAAGCCATTGATCGTATCCGGTCCAATTTGATAAAAAGACTGTGCGCCATTGGTGCTGCGCCATAAACGGCTGTTGGTGCCAATGATCATCGTATCCTGGTACACCCGGAAATCTTTGTAAAGAAATTCAGGCTGGATATTTACGATCCGGGATTGCCATTGGGCGCCCTGGTTAACACTCCAGTATAAATAGGTTTTGGAAGCCCCCCCGCTGTTGGGATCGGGCGCACCGAGTGCCAGCACGATCGAATCTGCTTTCAACAGGAGCCCGGCAATGATGTAATTATCGGGCAATCCTTGTATTTTAGTGAAATTTTTCCCGCTGTTGTTGGAACGGTACAATCCCGAGGCGGTGCATAGCCAGCGTACATTGCCCACATCATACACCTTGTAGGTAGTGACTCCAGTAGGACCGGTACGAAAACTCCATTGCGCGGAAAGGGGCGTGGATAAAATAAAAAGGAGGAGAAAGGCGGGAATCAGTTTTGGCATTGGATGGGTTGGTTGGTCTTAAACCAAGATTTAAGTGGATTTGAAGGATGGATGGATAAAAAAAATGATTTTCATTGGATTAGAATCCAGCCGTTTTCAAAACCACTTAGCGTCGGCTACAAGAAAGGTTATCAGAGACTCAAAGAAAAAGGAATTTTGGAAATTATAGTTCAATTTTAAAGTATCCTATGGCAAGTTCAGTACAGCAACTTGCACATTTATGCAAATACTCCGAACTTTGCCCAGCCCGTAAAGCAGGCTTAATAGGTTAAAAACGGCCTCAGGCCAACCTTTTGTCCAATAAGCTGTTTATTTTGCGTTACCTTGGGCAACTTTATGGGGTTAAAATTCCATCATTACTTCATTGTACATACCAGACAACATCCGGCACTATGCTGAAAGATAATTATTCCTTGCTGATTGAGAAGCTCGACGGGTTTATCCGCAAATTTTACATCAATCAATTGCTGCGCGGCGCATTGTATACCGTTGGCGCAGTATTGGGCCTCTTTATTTTATTAAACGTGTTGGAGTATTATTTTTACTTCAATACCAGTGTGCGCACGGGCATGTTTTGGGGCTTTATAACCCTTTCTGCCGCAGCACTTTACAATTGGGTGGCCCTGCCTTTGATGCACTATTTCCGCCTGGGACAGGTAATCAGCCACGAACAGGCGGCGCAGATTATCGGAAGCCATTTTACCAATGTTTCGGATAAACTGTTGAATATTTTGCAGTTGAAACAGCAGGGTGGCAATGCCATTTATGCCGATCTGATCAATGCCTCCATTGAGCAAAAAAGCAACGAAATCCGTTTGGTACCGTTTCAGTCGGCCATTGATTTGGGTAAAAACCGCAAATACCTGCGTTATGCCTTGCCGCCTTTGATGTTGTTTTTGTTCTTGTTGCTGGGCGCGCCGAATATCCTGCGCGAGGGCACCATGCGCTTGTGGAACAGCAGCACCAAGTTTGAAAAACCGGCGCCTTTCAAGTTTTTGATCAATCCGGACAGTTTGCGCACGGTGCAATTCGCAGATTTTGTGCTGAACGTGCAGGTGGAAGGCCAAGCATTGCCCAATGAAATGTTTATCAACCTGGGCAATGTGCAATACCGGCTTACCAAGGAAGCGGCCAATTTGTTTTCCTACAAATTTGTGAACGTTCAAAAGGAAGTTCCGTTCAATTTGTTTGCGGGCGGCATTGAAAGCACCGATTATACGTTGAATGTACTGCGCAAACCCAGCGTAGTAGGTTTTGATGTAAAACTTGATTTCCCGGATTATACCGGTCGCCCCAACGAATCCTTGGCCAATGTGGGCGACCTCGTTGTTCCGCAAGGCACCACCATCGGATGGGTATTCAATGCCCAACATACCGATAAATTGGCGTTGCGCTTCAGCAATGATGGCACTTCGGATGCCAAACGGTTTGACAACAACCTGTTTTCCTATAACCGCCGCGCGCTGAAAGACGAAGTTTATAAAGTATTCATTTCCAATAGTTTGCTTCCGAATGCTGATTCCGTGGCGTACACGATTTCGGTGATTCCAGATTTGCACCCGCAGATCAGCGTAGAAGAATTTAAGGACAGCACCAATACCCGCCTCAGCTTTTTCGCGGGCGATGCTACCGATGATTACGGACTCAACAACCTGACTTTCAATTACCAGGTTAAAAAGGTAAAAGGCGGTCAAATGCCGATGAATACCGTTAAAATTGAAAAACAGGCGGGCAAACAGGTCAATTATCAGTACACCTGGGATATGCGCAACCTGAACCTCGAGCCCGGTGATGAAGTATCCTATTACTTTGAAATTTTTGACAATGATGCGGTAAATGGTGCAAAAAGTGCGCGCACCAGTGTGATGCAATATAAAATGCCCACGCTCAATGAATTCCGCGAGCAACAGGCCCAAAATTCGGAAGAGATCAAAAAAGACCTGGATAAAGCGCTCAAAGAGAGTTTGAAAATTCAGGAAGAGATGAAAAAATTGCGCGATAAAGTGCTCCAAAAGAAGGAGTTAGACTGGCAGTCGCGCAAGGAAATGGAGAAATTGCTGCAACGCCAGAAACAATTGCAAAACCAGATTGAGCAGGCGAAAGAAAATTTCGAGCAAAACAATAAACAGCAGCAGGAATTCAATAAGCAGGATGAAGAACTGGTGAAAAAGCAGGAAGAACTGGAAAAAATGTTCGAAAAATCGGTTTCTGAAGAAATGAAGAAGTTGATGGAAGACATTCAGAAACTGCTGCAGGAGATGAACAAAGACCAGATGCTGGAAAAAATGGAGGACATGCAGATCAACAGCGAGGAGTTGAGCAAAGAGCTGGATCGCATGAAAGAGTTGTACAAGCAGTTGGAGGTAGAGCAATTGGAGCAACAACAAATTGACCAACTCGAAGAAATGGCCAAAAAACAAGAGGAATTGGCCAAAGAAACCGAAGAAGGCTCCAAAAAAGACGAAGACCTGAAAAAAGAGCAGGACGAACTCAACAAGCAAATGGACGATGTGGCCAAAAAAGAAGAGGAACTTAAAAAGAAAAATGAAGACCTCAAACGTCCGCAAAAAATAGAAGACCAGAAGCAGGAGATGGAAGATACGAAGCAGGAAATGAAGGATGCCAAGGACGAATTGAGTAAAGATCAGAAGAAAAAAGCCAGCAAAAAGCAAAAATCGGCGGCCAATAAGATGAAAAATATGGCCAACAAGAAAAAGCAGGGAAAAGAGTCGGGTGAAATGGAGCAAATGGAAGAAGACGTGAAAATGCTCCGTCAATTGCTGGAAAATCTGGTAGGCTTGTCTTTTGCGCAGGAACAAAACATGAAAGATGTGAGCAATTCCAGCATCAATACCCCGCATTATGTGGAATTGGCCCAACAGCAATACAAAATCAAAGACGATTTTAAAATTGTGGAAGACAGTTTGCATGCCTTGGCCAGCCGCAATTTCAAGATTGAAAGTTTGGTGAACGATAAAGTATCGGATATCAAAACTTCGATCAAGCACAGCATTGAGGAATTGGAAGAGCGCCGTATTCCATCGGCAACCAGCAACCAGCAAAGCAGCATGAAAGGCCTCAATGACTTAGCCTTGATGTTGGCCGAAATCATGGAACAAATGCAGCAAGACATGGCTTCGGCAATGCCGGGTAGTCAGAGTTGCCAAAAACCCGGTAAAAAATCGGGTGAAGGGGAAGGCAAAGGTGGCAAAGAGCCGAAAGATAAAATGAGCAAAGGCCAGCAAAGCCTGAACGAGCAAATGAAAGAACTCAAAAAACGGATGGAAGGCCAAAAAGGCGGATCTCCGGGCATGAGTAAAGAATTTGCCCAAATGGCCGCACAACAGGCAGCCATGCGGAACGCCCTGCGCGAAATGCAAAAGAAAAAACAGGAGCAAGGCAAAGGCAGCAAAGCACTTGACGAAATTATGTCGGAAATGGACAAGGTAGAAACCGACCTGGTGAATAAGCGCCTGACCAATGAAATGCTCAAACGCCAGGAAGAAATCCTGACCCGCCTGCTCGAAGAAGAACGCGCCGAACGCGAACGCGAGCAAGACGAAAAACGTCAGGCCGAAACCGCCAAGCAACAACCGGCCAAAATGCCACCGGCTTTGGAAGAATACCTGAAGAAACGCCGCGCCGAAATCGAACAATTCCGCACCGTATCCCCTACCCTGAAACCATATTACAAACAATTGGTGGAAGAGTATTTGAAAGGGGCTGGCTCGAATTAGGGCATCTAGGTTGCGTTTAAAAAATAACATCCCTGTTCAGGTTTTGGCCTGGATGGGGATTTTTTGTTGGGCCAACTTTGATATTTTTCGGTTGTAACCGAGAAATATTATGATATATCTCGGTTACAACCGAAAAATATCATAATTACCCGCCACTTTTATCAATGCTTACCCTGGGGCGACGTTCCAATTGGTGCATTCGGGGGATTATTTGGCGTTTTTGGAGTGAGTATACCGCCCCGCCAACAACCGCCCCACGCCCTTCGCCACATTCTGCCCATCCATGGCCGCCGAAATAATGCCCCCGGCGTATCCGGCGCCCTCTGCGCAAGGAAACAAGCCTTCCACTTCCGGGTGCATGAGAGTGTCCGTCGCGCGTGGGATGCGTACGGGCGCGCTCGTGCGACTCTCGGTGCCGATGATGGTGGCTTCTTCGGTGAAGTAGCCGCGCATTTGGGTACCAAATTGCTTCAAACCTTCGCGTAATCGTTTGTAAATGAAGGGCGGAAGCAAATCATACAACGGTGCCGCATACAATCCGGGGATATACGAGGAGCCAGGTAAATTGGCCGATAATTTCCCGGCGATAAAATCGGGTAAGCGCAAGGCCGGACCTTTTTGATCGCCGTTTCCTGCCGCAAACAATTGTTGCTCAACGGATTGCTGAAATGCCAGCGCAGCAAATACCCCATGTTTTTGCCAGGCCGCTAAATCCTCGGCCTCCACGGCGGTGACTACGCCCGAGTTGGCATATGGCGAATCGCGCCGACTCATGCTCATACCATTCACCACAATTTCGCCCGGAGCCGTAGCAGCAGGCACCACCAGGCCACCCGGACACATGCAAAACGAAAACACCCCACGCGCACCTACCTGGCACACCAGGCTGTAACTGGCCGCTGGCAAATGCTCGTCGCGCCCATTGCCCCGATATTGGATTCGGTCTATTAATGGCTGTGGATGCTCTACGCGCACGCCCAGGGCAAAGGGCTTGGCCTCCACGCGGATCCCTTTTTTATCCAACAAGTAATAAATATCGCGTGCCGAATGTCCGGTGGCCAGGATAACGGCATCGGCCAACCATTCTTTCGTGGTCGTATTGTTTTCATTTTCAACGGATTGGGTTACGACGCCCTGCATTTTACCATCTTTCAAGATAAAATCGGTGACCCATTGTCCAAAATGCACCTCCCCGCCGTATTGCTCAATGGTGGCGCGTATGTTTTGCACCACATTGGGCAATTTATTGGAACCGATGTGCGGATGCGCATCTATCAAAATATCGGAAGTGGCGCCGTGTTCCACCAGGAGTTTCAAGGATTTATATACATCGCCGCGTTTTACGGATCGGGTGTACAATTTACCATCGGAGTAGGTGCCGGCTCCACCCTCGCCAAAACAATAATTGGAATGGGGATGCACGATTCCATCCTGCTGTATGGCTTTCAAATCACGTCGGCGGGCGCGCACATCCTTGCCACGATCCAGCACAATGGGTTGGATGCCCAACTCAAGCAATTCCAGGGCTGCAAAATACCCGCCTGGTCCGGCCCCGACAATAATTACTTTTTGCTTGCCCGATACAGGTTTAAAACCCGCTAAAAGTGCAGGTTCTGGCGTAAATGCTTCATGAAGTGGATATACGGCCGCGCGCAAACGATAAACCGGCTGTCGGCTGCGGGCATCGAGCGATGCTTTTAAAATTTCTACATGGCTGATTTCGTCGAGCGAAAGGCCCGTTTGCTGGGCTGCTTTTCTGCGAATCAACGGGACATCCTGCCGTTCGTGGGGCAGGGTAACAATTTCGATCAGGTGTGGCATAAGCGAGCGTCCTGTATTTATCAGGAAAACGCACAAATTTATGCTATTTATAGCAAAACACCAATCACTATTTGCTGCCTAAAAAAGAGCCTATGACAAAATGTCAGTTTAAAATTTAACAATATGTGCCATTTTGGCGTATAAAAAGCCCTTTTTTTGCCAAAAATTCATAAAAAACGGGATGGTACACGAATTGCAATAGAAGAAGCAACCAACATTATTCACAACAAAAATCTTAAAATATGAACCATTTCGTAAAAATCCGCCCTTTTCCTGCAACCAAAACCTTCTCTAATGGTTTATTGGATGAATTTTTCAACCGTAACCTTTCAGATCTAGTTGGCAATGATTACGCCGTGAACCAACCTGCGGTAAATATTGTTGAAACTAAAGATACGTTCCGGCTGGAATTTGCAGCGCCTGGTTACAACAAACAAGATTTCAGTTTGCTGACCGAAAACGACCACCTCACCGTGGAAGCAAAACGGGAAGCACAAGTTGAAAACAGCGATGAAAAGTTTACGCGGCGCGAATTCCGATACGAATCCTTCAAACGTTCGTATAAATTGCCCGAAACCGTGAACCAAGATGCCATTTCTGCGGTTTATGAAAATGGAATCCTGGTAGTAACCCTTCAAAAGAAAGAAGAAGTGAAACCGGTTACAAAAAGCATTGCCATCGGCTAATTGCCCACAAGGCAGCCGATTTGTTTTCATAAGGTTAGTTAATAGGGTTTTAGGTGTTTTCATAGAGTCGGGGCAGGAATGTCCCGGCTCTTTTTTTTATCCCAATATAAGGATTATTTATCCCAAATTTGCAGCCTCAAACAAAGATGCCTCCATGGAACAACTCAGCGAACATTTCTCGGATACCATGTACGCCGACGGTCTGCAAACTGCCGACGAGCAGGTGCTGGAACAGATTTACAGTCAGTTTAGAAGGCCGGTTGTTCGGGCCATTTCAAACCTGGGTGGAAGTGCGGCGGCAGGCGGTATCTTTTTCCAAACCGCGATTATTGAAGCTGCGCGACAAATGCGCGCGGGCGCATTCCCGGAAGCAACCCCGTTTTACGCGCATTTAGAGGCCCTGGCCCTAACGCATTTTAAAGACTGGCTGATAGAGCGCGAACAACCGGTTCCTGAACCAATCGATGAAGCGCACGAACTACCCAGTGAAAACATGCCCTCCGTGGAGCAAATGCGGGCCACCCGGGCCGATATTTTGGCCTGGCGCCGACCAGAACGCGGTAACGAACCTGTTTTTCAGCAAGCTTCTGAAAAAATGCTTTGGGAAAAAATGCGTATACTCGAACGCCGCATTGCCGATGGCGAACCCGTACAAGGTACCCGCAAAGGCAACCTGCCCCTCTGGATTATTTATACGGCAATCGGCTTGCTCGTTTGCGCCACAGCCTATTTTGTGCTGAGCAATTACCTCCAAACACGCACCCCGGCGCAGGTGTACGAATCGAACTTCACGCCACCCAAGAGCATCATGGAAGACATTGCGCGTTTGGAAAGTGCCGATTCGAGCACCCAACGCATTGAAATATGCATGCAACGGATGCAGGATGCCGACCTTCTATACAAACAAAAAGACTATGTTGGCGCTGCGGATAAACTGGAAGATCTGGCCCAGGATGATGACCTGGCGATGTGCCAATCGGACGCCCTGTTTTACCTTGGCGTCATTGGCTTGCAAATGAACCGCCCGGATGTTACGTTGCAAAGTTTTGCCAAAATTGAAAATATAGAACGCTACGGGGAGGATTTGTACTGGTACCAGGCCCTCGCTTTTGTGAAATTAGCCGCACAAAACCCGGCCATGCGTGAAAAAGCAGCCGGTGCCGTCGAACGCGCCCGCTCCAATACCCTCGACCCCAAACGAAGAAACCAGGCTGAAAAAATGTTGAAAGAACTCTCTGAATAAGGCGCCGATGGAATTGATTACCCGTTATTTTCCGGATTTAACACCCGAACAAACTGCGCTTTTCGAGCGGCTTGTACCCCTGTACACCGAATGGAACGCTAAAATAAATGTCATTTCACGACAAGATATTGAAAACCTCGAGGAGCGGCATATCCTGCACTCGCTGGCCATTGCCAAGTTTTTCAACTTCAAATCCGGCGCAAAACTGCTCGACTTGGGCACCGGTGGTGGCTTCCCCGGCATTCCGCTCGCTATTTTATTCCCCGAAGTGCAATTTACCCTAGTAGATGGCACGGGTAAAAAAATAACGGTGGTACGCGAAGTGGCCGAAGCGTTGGGCCTTACCAATGTCACAGCCCTGCATGCACGCGCGGAGGACTTGCGTACGTTTGGCAGTTTCGATTTTATCCTGTCGCGGGGAGTAGCCCCATTGGACAAATTGATGCAATGGGGGCAAAAACTGCTCAAAAAGAAGCATCAGCACAGTTATCCGAATGGTATCATCGCCTTGAAAGGAGGAAACCTGGAGGGAGAAATTAATGCGCTGCCGGGCGACGGATTCGACTATACCGAAACCTTTCCCATCAACACACAATTTAGTGAAGCCTTTTTTGAAGAAAAACAGGTTGTTTACGTTCAAGGATAAATTCAAACGCACCCATTATGATCGTTTCTGCCATCGTTGCTGCTGCCCATGATAATGTAATTGGGAAAGACAACCAGATTCCGTTTTATTTACCCGCCGATATTGCGTATTTCAAGCGTACGACCTTGCACCACCATGTCATCATGGGCACCAAAAGTTTTCTTGGAATTGGCCATCCGTTGCCCAAGCGCACCAATATTGTGGTGACCCGCGATCCATTTTTTACCGCTGAAGGTGTATTGGTTGCCCACAGCATTGAAGAGGCACTCGGTATGGCTTTTGACAATGAGGAACCGGAAGTTTTCATTATTGGCGGCGGCATGATTTATAAAGAAAGCATGGATTTGCTAGACCGCATTTATATCACCGATGTAGACGCTAAAGTAGAAGGAGACGCCTTTTTCCCGGAAATTAACCCGGAAGAATGGCGCGAAACCTGGCGAGAAGCCCATGAACCGGATGCTAAAAACGAATACGCTTATGTGTTTAGAATCCTGGAAAGAATTGAAACCGAAGATGATGCGACGGAAACAACCGAACCCGCCTAAGTATTTTCTGGCACCAGTGTTGTTTGCGCTCTTTTTCTGGGCAGCACAACCCTTAGCCGCCCAAAAAATGGCGACTGCCGACTTGCGCACGGATTTAACTTTTTTACAAAAAGTCGTGTACAAAGGGCATCAAGGCGTATTTCTATTCAACACAAAGGACTCGCTCGACCGTTTTTTCGACGATTTAAGCAGCCATCTTCGGGGGGACTCGGTGCCCATAGAACAAGCAATGGTAAGTGTGATGCTCGCGACTGCGCGCATACGCGATGGGCATACCTCGGTAGAAACGCCTTTTTTTACCGATAAAACCATCGTTTTGCCCTTTACCTTCCAGATTGTGGGCGACAAAGCCTATATATTGGGTAATTATAGCGGCGATACCAGTTTGCGCCGTGGTACCGAATTGAAAACGATTAATGGCAATTCGGTGGAGACGGTGATCCGACTGGGACGCTTGCTGCACAGTGGCGATGGGTACAACACCAGTTTTACCCAATCCATTGCTTCGGTGTATTTTGGGCGGCATTATTCGTTGCTTTTTGGCACCCGACCGACGAACGCGGTGACCGCTGTACAAGTCGATGGAAAAATTACAGAACACCGCGTGCCCGGTATATCGAGGGCCGATTTCATCAAATTGCTGACGGTCAAAGCCAAACGTCCGCCCGCAGATCCACCTGTTTTGAAATACCGCGATATGGAATTGCGCCGGGATACGGCAATAAAAGACCTGGCCATTTTGAAATTAGGTAGTTTTCCCAATGGCCGATACGAGCGCTTTTACCGACGGGTATTCGGGTGGTTGGCGGAACAAGAAATGTGTACTTTGGTGCTTGATTTGCGTTACAATACGGGTGGAAACGTACATAACATGGGCCATTTGTGCGCGCACATCCTCGATCAGGACCTGCGTTATCAGTATGAAAGACAGCGTCGTACCCGCATTGCGCGCTATTTTAATATGCGTGGAAAAATAAACTTCGCACTTATTTGGCTCAAATACAACAGTTCGTTTGGTCTTCGACATAAGCGGGCGGCCAACATGATCGTTCGGGAAAGGCGGGTCAAGCCACAAAAAAAACATAATTTTAATGGCAAAGTGCTGGTTTTGACCAATGGCTGGTCCTTTTCATCGGCGAGTATGGCGACCAGTTTTTTAAAAAACCGGGGCAATGCCATTGTTATTGGCACAGAAAGCGGTGGCAATGAAGCGGGCAATTGCGGCGGCGGTTATCCCAAACTGACCCTCCCCAAATCCGGGTTCAAAATTCGCTTTCCGTTGTACCACTTGCGGTACGACATTGGCAAAAAAGACATAGGGCGCGGTGTACAACCCGATTACCCTACCCCCTACTCCATCGAAGCCATTTTATCGGGCAGCGATTTGGAAATGGAGCAGGTGTATCGTTTAATGGGTCGGAAATAGCCGAAAAAACACGCATTTTACTGTATTTTATCATAAAAAACAAACAAAACCGCCAGGAATGGAAGATTGGGAATTGGATTTTGAATGGCTGCGGGTGCAGCATTTGGTAAAAGACTCCATGCGGCGCGAGCAGTTGCCCGACCTGAATATGGTTTTGTTTTTAATTGGCATTCAGGAGTTGGGGCGCTGGAAAAAGGGGTTTACCAAAGAAGAAAAACAGGATTTGATGCATATTGCGGTTTGCTGCTTGTTGCAGTACGACGGCTATTACGAATTTGTGGGCCGCGATGCCGATGGCTGGCCGCATTACCGGCAGGCCCTGGAAATGCCGAAACTGGACACCATTACCCAGGAAAGAATGCTGAAAGTGAATGCGGTGCGGTATTTTAAGGAGTTGGATTCGGAGGAAGTGGAGTTGGAGGAGTGAATGATGACCTTTAATTGCCCACGTGCACCAAACGCGCCCGCGCCCTCACCCGAGTATCCACCACCCAGCATACCATATACCAGCCTTGGGGCAAGTGTTGTAGGGCGAGGGTATGGGAAGTTTCGCCTTCCTGTATTGCTACCTCCCGCACCAAAACGCCCTGGGCATTGTACAGGCACAGGCGCGCGTGCTCCTGCGCACAGGCGGGAAAAGTAATATGCAACAGCTCATTTGCCGGGTTGGGGGCCATTTGCAATACTTTATCTTCCTCTGGCGTATGAACAGCAGTAGCCATGCAAAAGGCCGAATCCAAACAACCGTCCGCGCTGACTTTTACGACCCAACCGTGAAAAAGATCATCAATATCACCTGGCCCACCCGCCACCACACTACCGCTGGAAAGCACACCAACCCCGCCATAAATAAACGTTCCTGTGGGTTTCAATCCCGCTGGGGCATTATCTGCCCTTGCCCAAATGCTGTCGCCTTCAGGTGAAAACTTGTACAGCCAGCCGCCCCAGTCGTCACTATTCACGGTAGGCGGGCTGTCGTAAGAGCGCCTTTGCCCGGCTAGCAGGTAATTGCCGTCGGGGATTTGGATCATGTCGAAAAAAGCGGTAATGCCCAAATTATCTGAACTATAAGGCCCAATACCCTTTATCCATTGAAGTTGCAAGGTGCTATCGAATTTCATAATACAACATTGAACTCTACTGCCTTGGGCGTCTACCCCCAATAGCCTCCGTCCGTGGGCCATAAATCCGCCATCCGAGGCTGGCAATAAACCCATAATCGTAAGCAAATCAGGATATTGCGTGGCAATCCAGGTTTTGGTCACCAGGCCATTGCTATCAATCACCCATAAGCCTGCATGTATGTCATATATATTACTCAAATCGGGCCCGGCACTCCCGCCAGCCAGGTATCTATTGTTATCAATCTTTAACAAACACCTAAAATTTTCATCTTTGCTATACTTTCCATAGTACTTAAAATACAAAACATTCCCAAACCTGTCCACCCTGCGAATAAAACCATCCTGTTTGTAATTAGGCCTTTGGGCAGCGCCAGCAATCATAAAGCCGCCGTCCGGCATTTCTATGATTTGATCGTAAAATTCGTTTATATTTTCATTAATTGAATATTCAAAAACCGATTTTACCTTCAAAGCATAATCAATTTGAATAATTTGCATAGATGCTCTATTCAAAACAGCCACAGGGAACGCGAAAAACCCATTCTTCGTTTTTATTACGTTTCCACTTGAATAATCAAATGTTAAGTAACCATTTAGGGAATCCTTATGCAATTGGGTCTGAAGAACCGTACCAATTGTATCTAGTTTAATCAAAAGGACTTGAAGCGGTGACTGAAAATCACTTGTATCTTTGGCTGTTCCGAAACAAAATATGGTATCTTTATCAGGTATGACATAAGAAAATTTGTCTAAGACATATTGCCGATACACCTTATTGAACCCTGGTTGAGCCAATAAAAGGTTAGGGAAAGCAACCACAAAAATTAATAAAGAAATGGCTTTGAATGACATAATGTTTTAAATCAGATAACATTTGATGTTACGTAAGTTCTATAATTAGTGCTGGATAATGAACTTATAAGGACTAGCATAGGAAGAATTTTCAAACATAATCACATATAAACCTGGGACAAAATTTGAAACATCCAAATTAACTCTTGTGTCATCTATTGACATAAGCGATTTAAACTCAATACGACCCGTTGTTAGATTTACAATTCGAATTTCCAAATTTTGGGTATTGTCAGATTTATCAATAGTTAAAATAGAATTAGCTGGGTTCGGAAACACTTTTATATCTGCTAAATTAGACACGTGCTCAATTGGCCAATCCCTACCCTGAACGCCATCACAATTTGCCGCAGCGCTCCTTCCATTCATGTAAAGTACCGCACGGGTAAGCGCGCCTGCTGAATTACAAGCAGCCCCCCAACCTGACTGAAGGGCGTCTACAACTGAACTTGGGAATGCATCTACTGCAACACCTGCCTGTATAGAAGTGCGCATTGTTTGCAACACCGATACAATGCTGTTAAATTCATTAAGCACATCGCCATTCAAACCATATAGCACTGGAATAGATTGTAATAAAGGATCTGAAATCGCAAAATTGCCTTTAAAAAAGTGATAATGGGCCAATTGGAGGTCTGCATCATAATTGTCTAAAAGATCCAGCCAATGCAAAATAGAGTCTATTTTTATTTCATTTGTGTCTAATGCGTAATGTAACAGAATCGTTTTACCTTTTAAATCAAGTTCATACCGCAAAGTATTAATGGAATTCCCAGCTGTCTCGCGCTGTGAATTATTGGTTATGTTAGGAAATACGGCCAGTTTTGACTGCCATTGTTGTTTGATTTGGTAAAATTGAGACTTTGTTTGTGCTATAAATGGTTCTGCACAAGGAGGGTTGTCACATCCCGGTTCAATGCCTGAATCACAATTGGGGTTAATATTACTTGCTGTTGCATCAATAGTCGCATCTGTGTAAAAATTTTCGACCAATTCCTGGGAAGTTGTAGGAATATGGTGGTAAGTTATATTTTTCCCCTCATTGGTGAACTGTTGTGCAAAGAGCGAGGTGTTTTCATTAAAAATATTGCCCGCAGAAAATTTTTGACTACCATCTGAACTAAATCCTCCCTGCACGTTTCGAATCGCCCCGTTAGGCTTTACGTTATTATCATTAAGATAATTTATTTGAAACCGGTTGCAGGTGTACTGAAGTCCACTATATATGCCGTTATTATCCATCGCATTTGAGCCATTTGCGCGGTTACCTGTGTACAAGTCTTGAAAAGTATTCTTTGTAATGGTATTGTTACTCTTGGTAATAGACAAAACATCGGTACCAAAGGTCTGATCATTAAAACTAGCATTAGCATCGCCTGAGAAGTGGTTACCACTTACAGAAAAGGCCTCCGTATTACCTTCCATATATATCCCGATTAAATCCTGTGGGCTATTATCTTTAAAGTTGTTCGGCCTGGCGATGTTAAAAGTATTGTCGTTAAAGACAAAATTTTCATTTCTAGTGCTATGTATACCTTTAAAACAATGGTTAAAGGTAGCACCGTAAATTGCCGAACTCAAGGGTGATACAACATCGAAAATTGAAATCCCATTGTATAGGTTTGTAAATTCAGAAGCGCCCTTAACACTAAATCTGGAATCTACGGCTACAATTCCCTTACCCCGTGAAGTTGCAATGGTAAAATCACTCGTACGCAAATCCTGAAATTTGCAATCCAACAGCCTTATATTTTGAACCCCATCTAAAAAAACATGCTCTGGAGCGGTGGAACCGCCCCGATAGGCATCCGTTGTAACAAAGTTGGTGCGAATAAAAATACTAGTGTTGATGAGTGGATAAGGTCCAAACTCAATATCCTTAAGGTTGTTTCGAAATGTTCCCAAACCTGTAGTAACTACTCCGCCAGTTTGGCTATCAAGCAAGGCTCCTGTGTTGAGGTCTTGGCCTTGTACCCTTGCCCCAATAAGGGCATGTTCAATAATTCCACCACTTGATAGGCTGAATTTCCCTTGTTTAAGTGTGGATTGTGCCTTGTATTTATTACCTTCAACAATTATGCCTTGCCAAAATTTATCTGGACAGGCAGCAGTGACCAGGTTGGAAACTATTAAGCGCCCACCTTGTGTGCTGCTGCTAGTTTGGTTTGCTTTAATATAAATATAGGCATGCTCCTGCATGGTAACCGGTGCATTAATGTTTAGCACAGCCCCGGGTTCAATGTACACATTTGCGGGAACATTCATTGGTATATTCCAGTCTACGGTCCCGGTAATCACGATGTCTTGCTGCACCACCTGATTTAATGCTCCATATTCATTTTTCAAATAATATCTCATACGTGCGCCTTGTTCTTCTGTAAAATGTTTCGCACAGCGTCCAAAATTGTAATACGACATGATATTTTCAAAATCAAATGGCGGATTTATACCTGTACAGCCTGAATATGCACTATATTGACTCTGACTTTCAGGAGGCGTATCACAAACTAAATCACCTACTGTATTGCATGGCTCATTTGCAATTGCAACACATTCATCGTGAAAAGTGTGCAATAAGCCCAAACAATGCCCTACTTCATGTGCGGTTATAAGGGTTTTACCTAGCGGCCCTGTAATTCCATCTACTTTACCACTTACATAACAGTAATTATTGGGAACACACAGCGCATCTGAACCGGCATCTGTATCATCCCTGAAAATATAAAGATTGATTCCATCGTCCTTAAAGTTATCAACACCGTTCGTTGAGCCGTTCCTTAATGCGTTAAACTCCGTCAATCCCAAACTAACATTTGGCAAAACATTGGATGGTATCACCTGAAAAGAGCCTGCTCCTTCGCATCCACCAAACCCGGGCACGAAAAAGATATTCGAATTTCCATGAAAAGCATTGGCGAGATTTGACCAAATTAAATTGGCCCGATCTTCAAAAGACTGGTCAAAATGCACTAAACCGTCGGTTGGATTTACAAATCGAAGGTAAAGTTTCACATAAAAAGGACCTGGATTATGATCATAATCGTCGCAATAAAGTAACGGAGAAAGACCATTCGAGCATGCTAAAGCGCAACACGTATTGTTTGTCTGCGCCTGAAATTGAGGGATACAAAAGACGATTCCCAAACAGAAAGACAAAAGAACTTTCTTTGTACAAAGAGACAAGTGTTTGATTGATCCCTTTTTCATAACATAAAGTATTTAGTTTAAAATTTTGGTTAAAATTACAATTATCATTTGAACCTCCAAAATATTTGGTCTAATACTTCAAGTCAAACCTTCCATCTGTGATTTTTAAACTATCCTTGGGATTGTCCTTATTGTACACCGTAAATTTAAAGGTCCCCGAGAAAAAATTATGAATGGTGTCGACTTTCGTTACGGAAAATTGATTTGCATAATTCGTTTTTGAATAGTCAATATTATAAGGATCGCCCGATCTATGCATTGAAACGCAAAATCGTTTAGCATCTGATGTATCCGATGATGTATGATAATCCATTGGCTGAAGATAGATTGGTCGAAATTCAAACAACATCCAATCCTGTATTTTTTCATCGATGTCAACTAAATTTAGTTCAATAGAGCTATATTCATCCTTGCCTTTTTCAGAAAACATAACCCTAATATCATTATAAAAAAGTGCCCCCAAAGCCTCCCGTGGTACCCACACCTTACCATTTACCTTGCACCCGATGGTATTTTTTCCCTCCTGGGTGGCAGGTGGTAGTACCGTATAATCGATCGGAAGTGGACCGGTGTAGGGAGGTAAGTCGCTTTTATGGCAAGCAAGTACAATGATACCGGTCAAAAATGCGAAAAATGTAATAAGGGAAGATTGAGATTTCATAATTATGGTATGTTAAAAGTCATTAAATCGTGTCAAAAAATAGAGTCAAAAAACCGTGTCAAAAAATGCTGTGATTTGTTCATAGGCAATCCCTTTGACCTGCACCTCAGCAATAAGTTCTTTGTCATCATAGCAA